>Ga0187869_10000516_pt1 | contig 41339 bp, 36 predicted proteins | sample June2016WEW_13_1_2_FD_132972 | JGI IMG/M metagenome (GOLD analysis project Ga0187869, IMG submission 132972) | Peatland microbial communities from SPRUCE experiment site at the Marcell Experimental Forest, Minnesota, USA - June2016WEW_13_100 | ecosystem: Environmental > Terrestrial > Soil >...
CTGCCCGGCGTCGGCGAGAACCTGCAGGATCACCTGGAGGTCTACGTCCAGTACGGGTGCAAGCAGCCGGTCTCGGTCGCGCCCGCGCTGAAGTGGCGCAACCGGCCGCTGGTCGGCGCGCAATGGCTGCTGCGGCGCAGCGGGCCAGGCGCCACCAACCATTTCGAGGGCGGCGGCTTCGCCCGCAGCAACGACGGCGTGGCCTACCCGAACCTGATGTTCCACTTCCTGCCCATCGCCATCCGCTACGACGGGTCGTCGCCCGCCGGCGGGCACGGCTACCAGGTGCACATCGGGCCGATGAACTCCGACGCGCGCGGCTGGGTCCGGATCACCTCGCTGGACCCGGCGGTGCATCCGGCGCTGCAGTTCAATTACCTGTCCACCGAGCAGGACCGGCGGGAATGGGTCGAGGCCATCGGGGTGGCCCGGACGATCCTGAACCAGCCGGCCATGGAGCCGTACAACGCCGGCGAGCTGTCGCCGGGGCCAGGGGTGCAGACGCCGGAGCAGATCCTGGACTGGGTGCGCCGCGACGGGGAGACCGCGCTGCACCCCTCCTGCACCTGCGCGATGGGCACCACGGAGATGTCGGTGGTGGACCCGGCGACCATGCGGGTGCACGGCCTGGACGGCCTGCGCGTGGTCGATGCCTCGGTGATGCCGTACGTGACGAACGGCAACATCTACGCGCCGGTGATGATGATCGCCGAGAAGTCGGCCGACCTGATCCTCGGCAACACCCCGCTGCCCCCGTCGGCCGCACGGTTCTATACCCGTGCCACCGGCACTGGCGGCACCCAGACGTAGTCGCCCGGCTTCGGCTCCAGCCGGACCAGCTCACCGGAAGCGGTGGACAGCTCGTCGGACCTGACCAGCCGCAGCGGCCGGGCAGCCGGGTCCCCGCTCATCCCTGCACGGGCTCGAGCGTGAGCGACACCGAGTTGATGCACCAGCGCTGGTCGGTCGGCACCTCGTAGCCCTCGCCCTCGAACACGTGACCAAGGTGCGAGTTGCAGTTCGCGCACCGGACCTCGGTGCGGACCCCGCCCAGCGACCGGTCCTCGAGCAGGATGACGGCATCGTCCTTGGTCGGCTGGTAAAAGCTCGGCCAGCCGCAATGCGACTCGAACTTGGCATCAGAACGGAAGAGCTCCGCGCCGCAGGCCCGGCACCGGTAGACGCCCGTCGTCTTGGTGTCGGTGTACTCGCCGGTGAACGGCGCCTCCGTACCGGCCTCGCGCAGCACGTGATACTCCTGCGGGCTCAGCCGGGCCCGCCACTCATCCTCCGACAGCTGTGCGTTCTCCATGCTGGCGAGATTACCCCGAGGCCGCCCGGGGCTCAGGCTCGGCCAGCGTGACCTCGTGCGCCGGCTCGATCCCGGCCAGTTCCTGCAGCTCGATCTGGCTGACATGCCCGGCCGCCCGCACGTCCGCGCTGGCCGCGGCCAGCGCGTCCAGCCGGTCCCGCGGCGCGGTCAGGGCCAGCCGGGCGACCGGGGCCCGCATCGGCAGCCGGGCCGCGGATTTCGCCTTCCTGATGGCCGCGATCGCCGCGCTGGCCGCGGTCAGCGCGGCGTCGTCGCCCGGCCCGGCCAGGGCCAGCAGGCGCTGGGGCTCCGGCCAGGGCGCACGGTGCACCGAGCCGTCCCGCCACCAGGACCACGCCTCCTCGGTCACATACGGCAGGAACGGCGCGAATAGTCGCAGGATGACTGAAAGCGCCGCCCGCAGCGCGGCGATCGCGGACCCGGCCGCCGCAGGCCCGCGATCGCCGTAGCCGCGCGGCTTCACCAGCTCCAGGTAGTCGTCGCAGAACGACCAGAAGAACCGCTCGGCCTGGTCCAGCGCGAGTGCGTGGTCGTAGGACTCGAAGGCGACCGTGCACTCCGCCGTGACCAGCGCCAGCCTGCGCAGCATGGCCTGGTCGAGCGGCTCGGTGACCGGCAGCTCGCCGGCCTGGCCGGGGGCCTGCATGCCGAGCACGAACCGGCTCGCGTTGAGGATCTTGACCGCGAGCCGGCGCCCGATCTTCAGCTGCCCGGCGTCGAAGGTGGTGTCCACGCCCAGCCGGGCACTGGCCGCCCAGTAGCGGACCGCGTCGCTGCCGTGCTCGCGCAGCAGGTCCGTCGGCGTCAGCACGTTTCCCCGGGATTTGGACATCTTCTTGCGGTCGGGATCGAGGATCCAGCCGGAGATGGCCGAATGCCGCCAGGGCAGCACGCCGTGCTCGAGGTGCGCGCGCAGGATCGTGTAGAACAGCCAGGTCCTGATGATCTCGTGCGCCTGCGGCCGCAGGTCCATCGGGAAGACCCGGCGGAACAGGTCGTCGTCGCCGGGCCAGCCGCCCTCGATCTGCGGCGTCAGCGACGAGGTGGCCCAGGTGTCCAGCACGTCAGGATCAGCGGTGAAGCCGCCCGGCTCGTCCCGCTGGCCAGGCTGGTACCCGGCGGGCACGTCGGCCGCCGGGTCGACGGGCAGCGACTCGCCGGCGGGCAGGATCGGCCGCGACCGGTCGGCCGCGCCGCCCGGGCCGAGCGGGTACCAGACCGGTATCGGCACCCCCGAGTAGCGCTGGCGGCTGACCAGCCAGTCACCGGTCAGGCCCGCCACCCAGTTCTCGTACCGCGACCGCATGTGCGGCGGGTGCCAGGACAGCTCGCGCCCGCGGTCCAGCAGCGCGGCGCGCAGCTTCTCGTCCCGCCCGCCGCTGCGGAGGTACCACTGCCGGGTGCTGATGATCTCCAGCGGCTGCTCGCCCTTCTCGTAGAACTTCACCGGATGCCGGATCGGCTCGGGCTCGCCGCGCAGCGAGCCGGCCGCCGCCAGCATCTCGGCGATCCGCTTGCGCGCTGCCCGCACCGGCAGCCCGGCCAGCTGTGCGTAGACACCGGCCGGCCCGGTCCCGGCAATGCCGGGCGGCGGGGCCGGCCGCAGCCGGCCGTCCGGCCCGATGACCGGCCGGGTCTCCAGCTGCAGGTCCCGCCACCAGGTCACGTCGGTGGTGTCGCCGAACGTGCAGACCATGGCCAGGCCGGTGCCCTTGGCCGGGTCCGCCAGCCGGTGCGCCAGGATCGGCACGCCGACGCCGAACAGCGGCGTCCGCGCCACGCTGCCGAACAGCGGCGCGTACCGCTCGTCGTCCGGGTGCGCCAGCACGGCCACGCAGGCAGGCAGCAGCTCGGGCCGGGTGGTGGCAATGACCAGCTCGCCCTGGCCCGGCAGGCCGGCGACGAGCCCGAACGCCAGCCGGTAGTATGCGCCTGGCACCTCGCGTTCCTCGACCTCGGCCTGGGCCACCGCGGTGCCGAAGGTCACGTCCCAGAGCGTCGGCCCGTCCGCCTGGTAGGCCTCGCCCCTGGCCAGGTTGCGCAGGAAAGCGCGCTGCGAGATGGCCTGGACCCGGTCATCGATGGTGCGGTAACTGGTGTCCCAGTCCACGGACAGGCCCAGCTGGCGCCAGACCTGCGCGTAGGCACGCTCGTCCTGCCCGGCGAGCTCCCCGCACAGCTCGACGAAGTTGCGCCGGGAGACGGGCTGCTGGCCGGCCGGCCCGGCGGCCGGCCCGCCGTCCTGCGCCGGACCGGGGAGCACCAGCCCTGGCTGGTAGGGCAGCGACGGATCGCAGCGCACCCCGTAGTAGATCTGCGTGCGCCGCTCCGACGGCAGGCCGTTGTCGTCCCACCCGATGGGATAGAAGACTGCCCGGCCGCGCATTCGCCAGAAGCGGGCGAGCGTGTCGGTCTGGGTGTAGGAGAAGACGTGCCCGATGTGCACGGACCCGCTGGCCGTCAGCGGCGGCGTGTCGATGGCGTAGACGTCATCGCGGCGGGCGGAGCGGTCAAACTTGTACTACACGCTCCTGTTCCCAGCGCCGCGCCCACTTGTCCTCCAGGCCGTCCAGCGTCGGCCTGGCCGGTGCGGAACGAGGGGGTTCATGGCTGCTCATACCGCTGAGGATAGCGCCTGCGGGGGCGGCCGGTCAGGCAGCCAGCCGCGGCGCCTCCGGCCGCCTCGTAGGGTGGAACGCATGGAGATGCGAGTAATCGGAAGCACCGGAGTCAGGGTCAGCCCGCTGTGCCTCGGCGCGATGATGTTCGGCGCCTGGGGCAATCCCGACCACGACGAGTCGGCGAAAATCATCCAGCGCGCGCTGGATGCGGGCATCAGTTTCATCGACACGGCCGATGTCTATTCGGCCGGGGAATCCGAGCAGATCGTCGGCCAGGCGCTGGCCGGGGGGCGGCGTAACCACGTCGTGCTGGCCACCAAGGCGCACGGGACGATGGGCCGCGACGTGAACGAGCAGGGCAACTCCCGGCGCTGGCTGATCCGCGAGTGCGAGAACAGCCTGCGCCGCCTGGGCACGGACTATATCGACCTGTACCAGATCCACCGGCCCGAGCCGGAGACCGACATCGACGAGACGCTCGGCGCGCTGACCGACCTGATCAGGGCCGGGAAGATCCGCTACGCGGGCAGCTCGACCTTCCCGCCGTCGCAGATCGTCGAGGCGCAGTGGACCGCGCAGCACCGCGGCCGGGAGCGCTTCGTCTGCGAGCAGCCGCCCTACTCGATCCTGGTTCGCGGCGTCGAGGCCGAGGTGCTGCCGGTCTGCCAGGACTACAAGATGGGCGTGATCCCGTGGGGCCCGCTGGCCAGCGGCTGGCTGTCCGGCCGCTACCGCGAGAACGCCGAGCTGCCGGTGAGCACCAGGGCGGAGCGGCTCCCGCAGCGCTTCGACATGAGCCTGCCGGGCAACCAGGCCAAGCTGGAGGCGGCCGAGCAGCTGGCCAGGCTCGCCGAAGAGGCTGGCTTGTCGCTGATCCACCTGGCGCTCGCGTTCGTGCTCAATCATCCGGCGGTGACCTCGGCGATCATCGGGCCGCGCACGATGGAGCACCTGGAGGCCCAGCTGGGGGCAGCCGACGTCCGGCTCAGCCGGGACGTGCTGGACCGGATCGACGAGATCGTGCCGCCCGGCACCAACCTCAACCCGCCGGATCGTGGCTACGAGCCGCCGGCCCTGACTGACCCGTCGCGGCGCCGCCGCTGAGCCGCCGCGGGCTAGCGCCTGCGCGGTCGGCTAGCGGAGCCCCCCGGGCCCGGCCACTGCAACGGCCAGGCCGGGGGGACCGATAAAAGGCCAGGCCGGGTAGGCCCGGCAGGCCAGAAGTTTCTTTGCGTTAATTGTTATCAAATAGGCCACCAGATTGCGGCCGACCGGCCGGCGCATTCTGGGCCGTCGGTTACCCTTCGGTCAGTGCTGCCTGGCGGGAACGTGCGGGACCTGTGCTGCATGGGTCGATGCTGTGACGCGTGAGCGGGAGGTGCGCGAGTGGGTCTGACCAGCCCCGTCCTGGTCTACCTGCTGGCCGGAGCAGGGATCGTGCTGCTCGCGGCAATGCTCTGGTACTGGCCACGGCTGGCGGGCCGCGGCTGGCGGCCGGTGGTCCTGCGGGCTGCCGCCGTGTGCGTTCTGCAGGCCTGCGTGCTCAGCCTGATCTTCGTCATGGTCAACCGGTCGTACGTGTTCTACTCCTCCTGGTCGGACCTGCTGGGATCGGACACCGGCACGGGCACGGTGCTGGCTGTCGACGGCGGAAGCAGCCAGCTCTCGGCGGCGACCCGGGTGACCGCGTCCTCGGCCGTCACGATCCCCGGCCACCACGGCGCGGTCGGCGTCCTGCAGGCGGTCCGGTTCCGCGGCCAGCTGTCCGGCGTCACCGTGAGCGGCCATATTTACCTGCCGCCGGGGTACCCGCAGCCCGGCCGCCGGTACCCGGTGATCATGGCCGTGTCGGGCCAGGCGGCCAGCACCAGCTCCCCCTACGGCGCCGCGCGGCTGGCCGCCTCGGCGGCGGTGCAGATAGCCAGCGGCAAGCTCAGGCCCGTCATCCTGGTCGTGCTGCCCGCCGCGCTCGGTGCCGATCAGGGCTGCCTGAACGTGCCGGGCAGCACGCAGGCTGGCATGTTCTACGCCCAGGACCTCCCGGCGGCGCTGGAGACCGGCTATCACGCGAGCGCGGTGGCGAGCCGGTGGGCACTGCTCGGCGATGCGGCGGGCGGCTACTGCGCGCTGCAGCTGGCCATGGACAACTCCACCGTGTTCTCGGCTGCCGCCGTGCCTAGCCGGAGCTACGCCGGGCCGCCCGGCTCGCACGAGGCCGGCAACAGCCCGCAGATCAGGAACCAGCAGAACCTGATCTGGCAGCTCCGGCACCTGCCGATGCAGCCGGTGTCCATCCTGTTCGCCGGGCCCGGCCAGAAGACGGCAAGCCGGGGTCCGGCCGCCGCGTTCATCTCGCTGGTCCGGCGCCCGATGCGGGTGACCGTGGCCGGCCTGAGCCCGGGCACCACGCCGCTCGCGCCGGTGCTGGACTGGATCGGGCGGGAGCTGGGAGCTTGACTATGGCCGCAGGGACTATGGCCGCAGGGGCTACGGCTGCGGAGACTACGGCTGCTGAGAATACGGCTGCTGAGACTACGGCTGCTGAGACTACGGCTGCTGAGACCAGAGCCAGGGACCGCCGGATGCCGGGGCTGCTCTGATGGGATTGACCAGCGGGTCCTTCACGACGCTGATGATCGTCGTCGCCGTCGCGTCGGTGCTCGCCGTCGTCTGGCTGTGGCCGCGGCTGGCCCGGGGCCGGCTGCTGAGCGTCGCGGGCAGGCTCGGGCTGATCGCGGCCAGCCAGGTCCTGGTGATCGCCGCTTTCCTTGTCGTGTTCAACGGGTACTTCGGCTTCTTCGGCACCTGGGCGGAACTGCTGGGCCGGGCCGGCAGCAGTCAGGTAGTGCCGGTCGTGCGCGCGGGCTCGCTATCACGCTCGGTCATCATCACGGCCACGGATCCAGGACCGCTGCCGGGCGGGAAGGCGCTGCCCAGATCCGGGCCCAGCGCGGCCGCGGCCGGCCCGAGCCTGACCGGCCCGGCGGGCCACGGGTCGGACAGCAGCCCGGCGCAGGCCGGCAGGCTGCTGATGGTGTCGATCATCGGCAGGCGCACCGGCATCAGCGTCGCCGGGGACTACGTCTACCTGCCGCCGCAGTACTTCCAGCCGGCCTACGCCCGCGCCCGCTTCCCGGTGGTCCTGGTCATGACCGGCTATCCGGGATCGGCGCTAGCCATCGTGACGCGCCTGGGCGTGCCGTCCACCGCCGCCAGGCTGGTCGCGGCCAGGCTGGCCACGCCGGCGATCTACGTCATGATGAACGTCTCGCCGGTGATGCCGCGCGACACCGAGTGCACCAACGTGCCGGCCGGCCCCCAGGTCGAGTCGTTCTTCGCCCGCGACGTGCCGCTGGCGATCGAGCAGGCGTTCCGGGCCCAGTCCAGCCCCGGCGGCTGGGCCGCCATGGGCTACTCCACCGGCGGCCTGTGCGCGACCAAGCTGGCGATGCTCAATCCGCGCCAGTTTCCGTCCGCGGTCGCGCTGGCTGGCTACTACAAGGCGCTCAGGGATCACACGACCGGCAACCTGTATGGCGGCAGCAATGCCTACCGGAACGAGAACGACCCGTACTGGCGGCTGCAGCACCTCCCGGACCCGCCGGTTTCCGTGCTGGTGACGTCCAGCAAGATCGGCGAGAAGACCTATCCCGGCGCGCTGAAGTTCCTCTCGCTGGTCAGGCCGCCCATGCGCGCGTACTCGCTGTTCCTGCCGCAGGGCGGTCACAATTTCGGCAGCTGGACCCGCGAGCTGCCGCAGTCGCTGGAGTGGCTCAGCCAGCGGCTGACCCCGGCGGTGCCGGCCGGCGGCCAGCCGTTCGTGCGCAGCTGAGAGCGGCTGGCACGCGCTCCGCTGGCACGCGCTCCGCTGGCACGCGCTCCGCTGGCACGCGCTCCGCTGGCACGCGCTCCGCTGGCACGCGCTCCGCTGGCACGCGCTCCGCTGGCACGCGCTCCGCTGTCAGGCGCCCGGTGCCAGGGCCCGCAGGATCTCCCCGGCCCGGCTGGCCGCGGCGGCCGGGTCACCATCCGGCGTTCCGATCAGCGGATCCCAGTTCAGGTCATAAAAGACCTCGGTGACTCCCTGGCCCGCCAGCCAGTCAGCGTCGGCCCGGATCTGCTCGTAGCTGCCGGACAGCAGCAGCCGCCGGCCGTCGGGCCCGGCTGCCTCGGCCCCGGCCCGGACGACGCCGCGGCAGGCGATCCTGATCGCGTCAGGGTCACGGCCGGCTGCCTGCGCCGCGTCGCGGATGATTCCGATCTGCTCGCCGATCCTGGACAGGTCCGTCCGGCTGGCGGTGACCCATCCGTCGGCGATCCGGCCGACCCGCTCCAGCGCCGGCCTGGCCATGCCGCCCAGCAGGATGGGCGGGCCGCCGGGCTGCACCGGGCTGGGGGCCATCGTTCCGCGCGGAACCTGGTAGAACTCTCCGTCGAACTCGCTGATCCCGTCCGCCCAGAGCGCCCGCAGCACCCGGACGAACTCGGTGCTGCGGGCGCCGCGCCGCTGCATCGACGCGCCGGTCAGCGCGAACTCCTCCGGCATCCAGCCGATCCCGAGGCCGAGATCGAGCCGCCCGGCCGACAGCAGGTCGACCGTGGCCGCCTCCTTGGCCAGGTAGGCGGGTGACACGAACGGCAGGTTGATGATCGCGACGCCGAGCCGGATCCGGGACGTCACGGCCGCGGTGTAGGCGAGCGCGGTCATCGGGTCCAGCACGCTCTGGTACACCGGGTCCATGCGCGAGCCCGCCGGGATCAGCAGCCGCTGGAAGCTCCAGAGCGAGGCATAGCCAGCCTCCTCAGCCAGCCGGGAGAACGAAACGATGTTGCCGGGGGTGGCCCAGATGCCGGAGACGGGCAGGCCGAAACCAATATCCATTCTGGACACCTTAACCGGGGTCGCTGGTGTCGTGCGGGCGGGCTGCGAGGCGACCGGGCGGGCTGGATAGGCTCCGGGGTACGGCCTCGTTTCGCATGCCCGAGCCGTGACGTTCCCGACCTTCGCTTCCCGGATGGAGTCATCGATGGGGTCCGACGCCCGCGCTAGCATCGCCGCCTTGCGCCATTCGCACGACCGGCTGACCGGACTTGTCCAGCCGCTGACTCCGGACGAGGTGAGCGCGCAGTCGTACTGCTCGGACTGGACCGTGGCCCAGGTACTGTCGCATCTCGGCAGCGGGGCCGAGATCTCGCTGCTGATGCTGCGTGCCGCGCTCGGCGAGGGCGAGCCCGCGGGCCAGGAAGCCTTCCAGGCGATCTGGGACGTGTGGAACGCCAAGAGCCCGGACGAGCAGGCCGCCGACGCGGTGGCCGCCGATGAGCAGCACGTCCGCACCCTGGAGCAGCTGACCGATGAGCAGCTCGACCGGGCCAGGATGTCGTTCATCGGGATGGAGCTGGACGCGGCCGGCATCGTGAAGCTGCGGCTCGGCGAGCATGCCCTGCACACCTGGGACGTCGCGGTGATGCAGGACCCGGCGGCCACGGTCTCGCCCGACGCGGTCGCGCTGCTGGTCGACAACGTGCCGGGGTTCCTCGCCCCGCGGCTGGGCAAGCCGCTGGGCGAGCCGTTCTCGGTCCGGATCCGGACCACCGACCCGGAGCGCGACTACCTGCTGACCTCCGCCGAGGGGGTCGCGGTGATCGACTGGCCGGGGGAGCAGCCCGCCGCGGACGTGGCGGGCACCCGGGTGACCGAGGTCAGCATGCCGGCCGAGGCGCTGCTGCGGCTCGCCTACGGCCGCCTCGACCCCGAGCACACGCCGGAGTCGGTGTCCGGTGACCCGGCCGACCTTGACCGGCTGCGGAAGATCTTCCCTGGCTTCTGAGCAGGCGGGCCGCGGGCTTACGCGAACGCAACGGGCCGGGCCGCGGGGTCAGGCCAGCGCGGCGAGCGCCAGGCTGGCCGCGTCCTCGGCGCAACCCCAGGAGAGCGTGATCCCGGCGCCGCCGTGCCCGTAGTTGTGCACGATGGTCAGGCCCGGGTAGGCGGCCTCGGCCTCCAGCCGGACGCCCGGCCGCACCGGCCGCAGCCCGGCCAGGTGCTCCAGCACGGTGGCGCCGCGCAGCCGCGGCTCGATCGCGGTGCACTCGCTGATGATCCGCGCGGCCGTGGCCGGGTCAGGCTCGCGGCTCCAGTTCGCGGCGTCCTTGGTGCCGCCCAGGACCACGGTCTGCTCATGCGGGAAGACATAGGTCAGCTGGCCGGGCTCCGCGCTGTCACCGACGAAGAACCTGGTGATGCCGGGGTTCGACACGATGACGGCCTGGCCGCGGACCGCTGAGACGGCCGGATCGGGCACCAGGGCGCGTGCGCCAGCCCCGGAGCAGTTGACGACCACCCGGGCGGCTGACTCACGGGCCGCTTCCGCCAGCGAGGAGTACCCGCGGCCGGCTCGCAGCTCGCCGCCTGCCGCAGCGAGCCGGTGCTCAAGATAGGCAAGGTACCTGCGCATCGAAACGACCGGCGCGGTGAACTCCCAGCCCGAGGCGTACCCGGCCGGAAGCTGGTCAGGGGCGCAGGCCGTGCGCTGGCCGACACCGTCGGTCCAGCCCGGCGGCCCGGCTGACGGCGGCTGCGGCGCGCGGTCGGCCACCGTGCCCGTGACCATGCGGACTCCGGCGGCCGGGTCGCCGGCCAGTTCGAGCAGGCGGCTCATCGTTACGCTGCCCCAGCGGGGGACCCGTTCGTCGGGGCCGACCAGGTGCGGGCCCCAGATCGCGCCGGCTACCGCCGAGGTGGTCTGCTGCGGGGCGCTCCGGGCATGAACGGCGACCCGGTGGCCGGCCTCGGCGAGCATGATCGCCGTGGTGAGGCCGGAAACGCCGGCTCCGATGACCAGGATGCCGGGCTCACTGCTGCTGGCGCTGCCGCTCTGCACGGCTCGACGATAGCGAGGCTGCGCGGGTGCCGGAGCCGGGCTCCCGTTTCGCATGGCCGGACCGACGGCGTGGCAAGGCGAGGATGAGGGCTGCGCAGGCCCCACTCGGCCTCATGCCCGGCTGCCTCATGCCCGGCTGCCTCATGCCCGGCTGCCTCATGCCCAGGTGCCTCATGCCCAGCGCACGTGCATGCCGTCGCGCCAGGCCCGCAGGATGGAGGCGTCGCCGCTGACGGTGATGCCGCTGACGGTGATGCCATCGGCAGCGGGATCGCACCGATTCCACAGCAGCTGGCAGAGCGCGGAGGCAGGCCCGGACAGCGTGCAGTCGGCCGGTCCGGTGCCGCGGGACACCCGCGCGGCCCGGCTGCCGTCGGCGGTCAGCTCGACCAGCCAGGCCCCGGCGCTCGCGCTGCCATCGCTCGCCAGCACCTGCAGGACCTGGTGCGGGTTTTCCCGGTGCTGGTCGGACTGCTGCTCGGGGGTCGTGGCTGTCGCACCGGGCGTGGCTGTCGCATCCCGGCCGAGGAAGCTCATGATCAGCTCGTCGATGCCGTCAGCGGCGAAGTCCGCCGGGAACGGCGTCACCCGGCCCGCGGCCAGCTCGGCGTCGACCCGGTGCATCCCGGTCTCATGCGCCTGCCTGCGGGCCCAGGCCAGGACGGAGGACGGGCCAGGCAGCACGGTCCAGCACACCAGGGCCGGGTCGGCCGTGCTCAGGGTCTGCACCAGGGCCGCGTGCCCAGCGCGGAACCAGCTGATCAGTTCCGCATCCGGCGGGCCGCCGTTGAGCAGCTCGCGTTCGGTGGGCCGGTCAGGCCAGGGTTCTGTGCGCCGCTCGGCGACGAAGCTGGCCGCCCACCGGTGGACGTAGCTGATGTGCCGGAGCAGGTCCCGTACCTGCCACGGCGGGCAGGACGGCACGACCGCGTCCAGCCCGGCCCGCTCGGCCGTGTCCGCGAGCAGAACTCCCTCCTGCCGCAGCGCTGCGATGTACTGTCCGATCTCCATGGCGGCATCATGACCGACGCACGCGGCTGAGCGCTTGAACGCCGATGCTCGGTTCGCGCGCCGGCCCGGCCAGGCTCAGCAGCAGGCGCCGCCATCGCCGGCGAACCTGTCATTGCGCCGGCGGAGGTCTCATGCGCCGGCGAACCTGACATTGCGCCGGCGGCTCCCTTATCCACAGGCGAATCTAAGGTGGGGGGTGTGCCAGGGGGATCTCTGCTAGCAGCCGGCGATGGCTACAGCGTGGCGGACGTGCGCTGCCCGGCCGCGTGCTCCGGCTTCGGGGCGCCCGAGCAGGCCGGTCACCATGTGCTGGCCACCATCCGCCGCGGCGCCTTCGTCCGGCGGGTGAACGGACAGGACGTGCTGCTGGACAGCACGATGGGCTACCTGGCGGCGCCTGGTACGGTCGCGCAATTCGCGCACCCGGTGGCCGGCGGCGATCAGTGCACGGCCATCCGGCTGTCGCCTGACCTGCTGGCCGCGATCGCCGGGGGCGATCCGCACTTCTCGGTCCAGGCTGTGCCCGTCGACGCGGCCGCCGAGCTGGCGCTGCGCCGCATCGTGTCGCTCGCGCGTCGGCCAGATCCTGACAGGGCGCTGGCCGAGCTCGTCGTGCGCGCGGTCGCTGCCCTGCTGGCCCGCAGGCTGCCGGGGCGCGTCGGCAGCGGCCGGCCGCGTACCGCCGCCGAGCATCGACGGCTGGCCGAGCTGGCCAGGGCCGCGATGCTGGCCGATCCGGGTGTCGGGCTGATCGAGCTGAGCCGCCGGGTGGGATGCTCGCCGCATCATCTCAGCCGGGTCTTCGTCACGCAGACAGGGTCGACCCTCAGCCGGTATCGCAGCCGGCTGCGGGTAAGCCTGGCCTTGCATCGGCTCGGCGACGGTGAGCGTGACCTGTCCGCCATGGCTGCGGAGCTGGGCTTCGCCGATCACGCCCATCTGGCCAGGACGATTCGCGCGCATACCGGCTGCACCCCGTCCGCGTGCCGTGACCTGTTCAGGTCCGCCGGCTGCAGCGCCGCCACGCGCAGCACCGGGTCCTAGGAGCACCGGGTCCCTAGGAGCACCGGGTCCTCACTGCCCGGGGTACGCGGCGCCGCTTGTCGCCCGTGCAGACGCCGTTAGGCGCTCCAGGGTCTCCGCCTTCTCATCGTCACTGCCCGCGACGCGACACGGTCATCGGACTGGCCGGGCCTGGCCTTGAGACCGAGACCTGTTTCGAACGTCGGAGCGATATTGTCGGTAGTACTCAATAATATGTTCGGAGAAGCAAGCCTGACTGCTACAGAAGGGAGGTGGCCTCGATGAGCGCGGAGGTGTGGGAGCAGCCGGACGGGGAGGACTGGCGCGATGACGCTGAGGTGTTCGATCCCGACACCAGCCCGGACTGGGCGGAGCGGGCGTGGCTGGCCAGGCTGAGTCCCGAAGAGCAGGACGAGCAGGCGTTACCGGCGTGGACCGCCGAGGGTGAGGTCTGGGCGGCAGGGTTCGTGCACCACCTGCCCGGCGCCGTCGGCGTCGGGTTCGCGGCCGGCGGCGCGCTGGACCGGCTGCCGCCTGGCCGGGTGCTGGCCGGTTTCGCCGATGACGCGCAGCAGGACGGCGGGCTGGGCGAGCTGGAGGACAGCGAGCTGGTCGGAGTGCTCTGTGCCTGGCGCCGGCTGGCGTCGTGGGCTGCCGCGGGCGAGGCGGCCGCGGTCGTGACGCTGGCGCGGCGCCGCGCGGTCCAGGCACGGCAGCAGCGGAACGGCCATCTGGTCGAGCACGTTAGCGATGAGCTGGCAGCAGCGCTGACGCTAACCGGCCGCTCGGGTGGGCGGCTGCTGGAGCTGGCCGCCGGGCTGGCCAGGCTGACCGCCACGTGGGCGGCGCTGGCCGAGGGCCGGATCGACTGGTCGCGGGCGGCCGTGGTCGTGGACGAGCTCGCTGCGCTGGCCGACGCGGATGCGCTCGCGGTCGAGGCGAGGGTGCTGCCGTGCGCTGGGGAGATGACGACCAGCCAGCTGCGCGCCGCATTGCGCCGTGCCGTCCTGGCCGTCGACCCGGCGGCGGCGGGACGTCGCCGCCGCGCGGCCCGCAAGGATGCCCGGGTCGAGGTTTGGCAGGAGCCATCCGGCAACGCCACGCTGGCCGGGCGGGAACTGCCACCAGCGGAGGTCATTGCCGCCGACCAGCGGATCACCGCCCTGGCCAGGTGGCTGCAGGCCAGCGGTGCTACGGGCACCATGGATCAGCTACGTGCCGCGGTGTTCACCGCTCTGCTGGCCGGCCGCCCCGTCCATACCCTGCTGCCCGAGACCGCGTTTCCCGGGCCAGCGTTTCCCGCGTCGGCGTTCCCCCAGGCGGCGTTTCCAGGGCCATCCGCCGCCGGTGACGCGGCCAGCGGTTCGGGCTCAGAAGCCTCCGGCTGTGCCCGGCCCGGCGGTTCCGAACCCTGCGGCTGTGCCCGGCCCGGCGATCCAGGCTCAGGAACCCACGGCCGCGTTCGACCTGGCCGTCATGCCGGACAAACTGGTTCCGGCTGGCCGCCGGGCGTCAGCGACTCAGCCGCCGAAAGCTGGCCCGCCGGGCTGGGCGGGTCGGTGAACCTGACCATGCCGCTGGCCTCGTGGCTTGGCACCTCCGACGTGCCGGGGGAGGTTCCCGGCTATGGTCCCGCTGATGCCGATACCTGTCGGGATCTCGCGGCCAGGCTCGCGGCGACCTCGCGAACCCGCTGGTGCCTGACTCTGACCGACAAGAACGGCCGCGCGGTCGGGCATGCATGCGCGCGACGCGGCCCGGGGCCGCCCGGCCCGCTTGCCGGCCTGCCGGGTGCTGAACCGGCCCGGTGGCTCGCGAGCCTGCGCATGGCAATCCTGGAGTCCGGAGCCTGCTCGCACGCCCGCGGAAGCCCGCATTACCGGCCTCCGCGATCACTGCGGCACCTGATCGAGATCCGCAACCGGACTTGCGGGTTTCCCGGCTGCCGCCGCCCCGCCTACCGGTGCGACCTGGATCACACCCTCCCCTTTGACCAGGGCGGACGCACGTGTGAATGCAACCTGGCCGCCCTATGCCGCCGGCACCACGAGGCCAAGCAAGCCCCGGGCTGGCACCTCGGCCAGCCCGAGCCGGGCACCCTGGCCTGGACTCTGCCGCACGGCCGCAGCTACACCGCCAGTCCCGAGCCCTACCCAGTCTGAGGCCTACGCGGTCCGAGTCCTGCACGGTCTGAGCCGGGCCGGCCAGGAGATCTGCTGAGCCGTCTCAGCCAGGAAAACCTCCCGAGCCGGCCCCGAGCGCCGTGGCGTGCAGCCGCGCGGCGGCGGCGCCCAGCATGCGCAGCCGGGCCGGGTCGGGTGCGCGCGGAAATCGTGCTGCTCCCGGCTAGCCGCTCGGTCAGCACGAGCGGGCTGCCGGTGGCCGTGCCGTCGTCATGAGCCAGCGGCCGGGGCGCGGGCGCGCCTATCTGGCCGGCCAGCGACAGCGCGGCGACCTCGGTCCGGAACGAGGGCATGTCGTCGGACCGGCCGACGCGCAGCACCACCTCGCGCTCGCCGTCGTGCAGCAGCCAGCGTGAGCCCCCCTCGCGCATGCCACAGACAACCGTGACATCGCCGCATCGCAGGATGCTCGCCGCCCACCGGAGCACAGCCTGGTGCAGCCGGCTCCTTTCGCGCGCCTGCGGTCCGCATCGCCAGGCCGAGAGGAGTAACTGCGGCTGTCCACTCATGCGCCATGCTCAGGTGGGCTCTGCCCGTCCCGCGGACCGGTGGCCCCCTGCGGGCCCAGCACGAATGGAGCGCGCCCGGCCAGCCGGAGCCATGACGATCCTGCTCGGTGAGCCTGCGACCGCATGATCGGCCGACCGGGCCAGCCGCATGCCCGTTCATACAAAACGAATACGTCCGGCAACCGGACGCCCGCAGCCTCTGCCTACCGGTCGTGACAGTCCTGTGCTATGACGGTTACGTGCAGGTCAGCCGATGGATGAACCGGGACAGCCTGGCCGTGGCAGCCGGTCTCGGGGCGCCGCTCGTGGTGACAGCGGTCCTGGTTCCGTTCCGGACGAGCTTCGCCAATACCGACGCCGCCCTGGTGCTGCTGCTCGTCGTGGTGGCGGTCGCCGCGGCCGGTAACCGGCTGGCCGGCTTCCTGGCCGCCATCTCGACCGCGGTGTGGTTCGACTTCTTCCTGACCCGGCCGTATGAGAGTTTCGCCATCACCAGCCGGGTGGACATTCAGACCACGATCCTGCTGCTGGCCATCGGGGCGGCCGTGACCGAGATCGCCGTCTGGGGGCGGCGGCAGCACTCAGCGGCCACCCGGCGAGCCGGGTACCTCGACGGCATTGAGGCCGCCGCCCAGGCCGCGGCGGCAGGAGACTCGCCGACGGCGCTGATTGAGGATGTATCGCGGCGGCTCGTCCGGCTGCTGTCGCTGCGCTCGTGCACGTTCCAGTACGGAGTCGCGGGCGTGGGCAGCCCGGCCAGGCTGCAGCAGGACGGTCAGGTGATCGTGGCCAGGCAGCCCTGGGACGTGGCGGCGCAGGGGCTGCCCGCCGGCAAGGGGCTCGAGTTGCTGGTGGAATCCGGCGGACTGCTGCGCGGCCGCTTCCTGATGACGCCGGAGCCCGGCGCGCGTCCCAGCCGGGAGCAGCTGCTGGTGGCTGTCGCCTTCGCCGGCCAGGTCGGCGCGGCCCTGGCGGGCGGGCAGGCCGCACGCCGGTAAGCCGCACGCCGGTAAGCCGCACGCCGGTCAGCCATCAGCGGCGCACGACGGTGAGGCCGCCGTCCACCGGGATCACGATGCCGGTCAGGTAGCGCCCGGCGCGCGAGCTCAGGTAGATCACGGCGCCGGCCATGTCGTCCGGGTGGCCGATGCGCCCGAGCGGCGTCTCCGCCTCGATCGCGGCCCGCGTGTCCGGGTCGTCCAGCGCGAAGGCCATCATCTTGCTCTGGAACGGGCCCGGAGCCAGGGCGTTGACCGTGATCGACTCGCTGGCGAGCCGCTTGGCCAGGTAGCGCGTCAGCATGTGCACGCCGGCCTTGGTCGTTCCGTAGGCGTAGGTCTCCATCCCCGAGACCGTCAGGCCGTCAATCGAGCCGATGTTGATCACGCGGGCGGGATCGTCGGAGCCTGCCGCGGCGCGCAGCAGCGGCAGGCAGCGCACGGTGAGATCGAACAGCGCCTTGACGTTGATGTCCCAGAGCTTGTCGAACGCCTCCAGCGGATACTCCTCCAGCGGCGCTCCCCAGGTGGCCCCGGCGTTGTTGACCAGGATGTGCAGCCGGTCCTCGCGGTCGGCGAGCAGTTGCGCGAACTCGGCCCGCTCCGCCGGGTCAGCCAGGTCGACGGGTACGGAGATGCACTCGCCGAAGGCCGATAGCTCGGCGGCGGTGGCATCGCAGGCATCCTTCCTGCGCGCCGTGATGTAGACGCGGCAGCCGGCCCGCACGAGGCCGGACGCGACCATCGCCCCGATGCCGCGTGATCCGCCGGTGACGACGGCGACCTTGCCGGAAATGCCGAAGAGGGAATCGATCACATCGCCGCCGGCTGCGGCCTGCCCGGTGCTGGAGTTCATGCCAAGATCCTGGCGTAACCGGGCGCCGGCGGCTACTCCGGGCCCGGCCCGGACGGCGGATCGGGCCCGGCTGCGGCGGCAGGGACCGTCGCCGCCCCGGAGGTCGCCCCCCCGGAGGTCGCCGCCCCGGATGTGGCTGCCGCGGAGGTCGCCGCCCCGGAGGTCGCTGCGGCAGGGTCTGCCGGATCGGTGGCCCGCCAGATCTCGCGCACGATCACGTGGATCGCGCCGGCCGCGGGGATGGCCAGCAGCGCGCCGACAAAGCCGCCGAAGATCCCGCCGAGCCAGTCGCCGATCGACGCCCCGATCAGGATGGCCAGCAGCACCAGCAGCGGGTTGACCCGCACCGTGCGGCTCATCACGAGCGGATTCAGCACGTGATTCTCCAGCTGGGTGTAGATGAGGAAGACGACCAGGGTGACGATGCCGGCCGTCAGCGAATGACCGGCGGCGAACAGCACGGTCGGGATGCCGGCCAGCGCACCGCCGATCATGGGCAGGAAGTCCACCAGGGCCACCCATAGCGCCCACAGGAAGGCGAACGGAACGCCCAGTGCGAGCAGGGTCGCCAGGACGACGAGGCCGGCGATGATGGATGTCAGGAAATTGCCCAGCATGTACCCGGTGACCGAGCGGTTGACCTCGTGCGCTATCCGCGAGTAGCGCTCTGCCCGGGCGGGCACCATCATGCCGAGCAGGCCGGCCCGCGTCCGGGGGCCCTCCAGCAGCAGCAGCACCACCAGCACGAAGATCGTGAGCAGCGCGATGAGCAGGGTGGCGGCGCCCTTGCCGAGCGTGAGGGCCGGCTTGGCCAGGCCCTGGCCGAGGCTCTCGAGCTTGGGGATGTTCTTCTGGATCCACGACTGAATGTGGTACCTGCGCACCAGGTGACCGAGCGGTCCCCGGCCGTGCTCCGCGTCGTTCACGTACGACGGCAGGGCATGGGCGAGATGGGTGATGCCGTTGGCCAGCGGATAGCCGAAGGCCAGGGCCAGCCCGAAGAAGACGATGAGACCCCACAGGGTCACGATCGCGACGGCCCAGCCGCGCCGCCGGATCCGCCACCGCTGCAGCGCCACGACCAGCGGATTCAGGATCAGGGCGATGAAGCCGGCGACGAGAATCAGGAGCATCACGTCCCGGAGCCGGTAGAGCAGCTTCCCGGCCAGGTAGACCACGACCACGACAGCGACAGTGGTCAGGATGGCACGCAGCGGGACGTGCCTGGCCTCGGCCGCTCGCCACAGCCGCTCTCGGCGGGGAGCAGCCGACGGTAGATCATCCTGCACTCTGCCATCATGGCAGCATCGCGGCCGCCGCCCGCACCGCCCGTCCCCGATCAGCGGCAGCGCGGAAGCGGGCCGGCACTGCCAGGAATCAGCCCGGCGGCGGCCCGGGCCCCGGGAGACTGAACAGCGTGAGCGTCGACGACGAGAAGAGAGCGGCCGCCGAGGCTGCCGCGCAGCTGGTGACGGATGGCATGACCGTCGGCCTGGGCACCGGCACCACCGTCAGCTACCTGCTGCCTGCGCTGGCGCGGCGGCGGCTGTCGATCCGGTGCGTGGCCACGTCGCCGCGGACCGAGCAGATGGCGCGTGATCTCGGCCTGGCGGTGGAGTCATTCGGCGAGATCGACCACTTCGACCTGACCATCGACGGCACCGACCAGGTCACGCCGGACGGCTGGCTGATCAAGGGCGGCGGAGCGGCGCACACCCGGGAGAAAATCGTCGCCGCCGCCGCGAGCAGGTTCATCGTCATCGGGGACTCGAAGAAGCCGGTCGCCGCGTTGCGCCCGCCGGTCCCGGTGGAGCTGATGGAGTTCGGCCTGCGGGCCACCCTGCGGCTGCTCGGCTCGGTGACGCTGCGCGATGTGCCGCGCAGTCCCGATGGCGGGGTGATCGGTGACTACACCGCGGCATTCGATGATCCTGCCGAGCTGGCCGCCCGGCTCTCGGCCACTCCCGGCCTGGTCGCGCACGGCTTGTTCCCGCCGGAACTGGTGGCCATGGTCCTGATCGGGCGCGACGGCTCGGTGGAGCAGCGAGTACTGCGCTGACTGCGGGCTTCGCGCTGGCGCAGGCGGGGCCGCCGCCGTGGCGGCATGCGCCGGCGGCTAGCCGGCTGAGGCCGCGGTGAGCAGCTGGCCGGCGATGCGCGGCACGGCCGTCCCGATGGGCTCACGGATGACCGACAGCGCGGCCGGGTCGTACGGGGTGGGGTCCCGGTTGACGATCACGAGCCTGGCCCCTGCCCGTACGGCGACAGCGCAGAGCGAGGCGGCGGGCTCAACGGTCAGCGTGCTGCCGATGGCCAGGAACAGGTCACAGCCCGACGCCGCGGCGGCGGCCTGCTGGAGAGTCTGCGGATCAAGCGGCTGGCCGAACATGACGGTCGCCGACTTCAGTATTCCGCCGCATCGCGGGCACGGCGGGTCGTCCTCGCCTGCCCGCACCCGGGCCAGCACGTCAGCCATGGGGGTGCGCTCACCGCAGCCGGTGCACACCACCGCGAACATCGTCCCGTGCAGCTCGATCACCCGGCCGGGGGGCGTGCCGGCCCGCTGGTGCAGCTCGTCGATGTTCTGGGTGATCACGCGGGTGTCGATAGCGCTGCCGGCCAGCCTGGCCAGCGCCTGGTGCGCCGCATTGGGCTGAGCGCTCCAGGCGGGGTGGGCCAGCCGGGCCTGCCAGGACCGGCGCCGCACCTGCGGGTCGGCGAGGTACGCCTGGAACGTTGACAGCTTCTCGGCGCCCGGATTCCGCGTCCACACCCCCTGCGGTCCCCGGAAATCCGGGATCCCTGAATCGGTGGAGATCCCGGCGCCGGTCATGACCGCCAGGTTCCGGACCCCTCGGGTCCAGGCCGGCGGCGGGCCGTTCTCGCCCCGAGCGCCGGCGTCCGGATCGCGGGCCCGCTCCGGATCCCGGTCCGGGCTGTCGGTCTGAGTCATCAGACCATCGTCACGGTCACCGCATCCCGGTGCAAACCGGTGCACGGCTCTGCTGCTGCCGGGTCTGGCTCCGGGCCAGCACCGAGTCTGCTGAGGGTCTGCTGCACCGGTATCGGTTTGGCCAAGATTGGCACAGAGGCTTGCGCGCAGCCAGTTCGTGCGTGAACTCTGGTTCGGAACCGCGGCAGCTGTGCTCCCGGACCTAGGAATCGGCCGATGAATGATAGTTCATTGGACATCCGGGGCATCACGGTGCGTTTCGGCGGGCTTACTGCTCTGGACAACGTATCGCTCACCGCGGCGAGTCGCGAGGTAACCGGAATCATCGGGCCCAACGGGGCCGGCAAGACCACGCTGCTGAACGTCCTCTGCGGCTTTGTCCGGCCCCAGTCGGGCACGATTCATTTCGCCGGGCGGGAACTGACCAGGCTCCGCCCGCACCGGCTGGCCTCGCTGGGCATAGCCCGCACGCTGCAGGGCGTCGGGCTGTTCCGCGGCCTGTCGGTCGCCGAGAACGTCATGGTTGGGGCCGCGAGTCACGCCAGGGCCGGGTTCTGGACGGCTTTCGCCGGCCTCGCGGACCGCGACGAGCGGCGGCTCCGCCAGCGGGCGCTGCAGGCCCTGGACCGGGTGGGCGCGGCCGACCTCGCGGACAGCATGCCCGAGACGCTCGCGCACGGCCCGCGCAAGCGGGTCGCGCTGGCCAGGGCACTGGTCGCCGAGCCAGCAATGCTGCTGCTCGACGAGCCGGCCAGCGGGCTCGACGAAAGCGAGCTGCCCGGGCTGGGCGAGCTCATCGGCGAGCTGGCCCGGGAGACGACCGTGGCGGTGATCGAGCACCGGATGGACCTGATGATGTCCATCTGCCAGAAGATCTTCGTGCTCGACTTCGGCAAGCTGATCGCCGCGGGCACGCCGCAGCAGGTCCAGGCTGATCCGGCCGTGACGGCCGCGTATCTCGGTGCCGAGAGTTCGGCGAACGGCGCCGATGTCACCGCAACGGGCGCGGGCGCAACGGCGGCGGACGTCAGGGCGGCGGCCGCGCCGGCCCCGGATGGCACGGAATCGGACAGCGCGCCGGCGCCACCGGACGGGGAGTCCGCTGATGGCTGACGGCGCCGCGCTCGTGACCGACGGCATCGTGGCCGGCTATGGCCACGTGCTCGTGCTGGACGGCGTCTCGATCTCCGCCATGCCGGGCACGATCACCGCCGTGCTCGGCGCCAACGGCGCGGGCAAGACGACCCTGCTGCGCACCATCTCCGGCGTCATCCGGCCCAGGTCCGGGCGGATCCTGCTCGACGGCGACAGCCTGGTCCGGCGCGCCCCGGAGGACGTCGCCCGTGCGGGCGTGGCGCATGTGCCGGAGGGCCAGGGCGTCATCATCGAGCTGACCGTCGAGGAGAACCTGCGGCTCGGCCTGCTGCTGCGGACCGCACGGGACCGGGCCGCGGCGCTGGCGGATGCCTATCGCAGGTTCCCCGTGCTGGCCGACCGGCGCCGCCGGCTGGCAGGCACCCTGTCCGGCGGCGAGCGGCAGATCCTGGTGATCGCCAGGGCGCTGCTGACCGCGCCGCGGGCGCTGCTGCTGGACGAGCCATCGCTCGGGCTGGCCCCCAAGATCGTCAGCCAGGTCATGGAGCTGATCCGGCAGCTGCGCGACGACAGCGGGCTGACCGTCCTGCTGGTCGAGCAGAATGCCCGCAGTGCCCTCGCGATCGCTGACCAGGGCGTCGTACTCAATCAGGGCAAGGTCGTGGCTGAGGCTGAGGCCGGGGCGCTCGCCGCCGACGTCGGGCTCCGCCGGCACTATCTGGGCTTCTAGAAAGGTCGCGCATGCAGGAGTTCCTTGAGTTCACCCTCGGGGGGATCGCCACCGGCATGATCTACGCCGCGATCGCGCTCTCGCTGGTGCTGGTCTGGCGCGGCACCAGGGTGCTCAACTACTCGCAGGGCGCGATGGCGATGTTCACCACCTACGTGGCCTGGATCGTGATCAGCCATACCCACAACTACTGGCTGGGCTTCGTGCTGGCCCTGCTGGCCGGCCTGGTGCTCGGCGCCGTGCTGGAGCAGTCCGTCGTCCGCCCGACGTTCGGGAAGCCGCCGCTGAACTCGGTCATCGTCACGATCGGGCTGCTGATCTTCCTCGAGGGCCTGGCCGGCATCATCTACGGTGGCCAGTTCAAGTCGTTCCCGGCTGCCTTTTCGATCGCCGGGCTGAGCATCGGGTCGGTCGACCTCGGCATCACGCCCGCTGACATCTTCACCGCTATTGCCGTGCTGGCCGCGGCGGCTGCCCTCGCGCTGCTCTTCCGGTTCACCGCGGTCGGCCTGCGGCTGCGGGCGTCAGCCTTCAACGCGAATGTGGCCCGGCTGCTCGGAGTGCGGGTAGGCCGGATGCTGACGCTCGGCTGGGCACTGGCCGGCCTGCTCGGGGCACTGGCCGGCCTGCTGGTCACGCCGTCGACCTTCCTGTATCCGAACAGCATGGACGCGATCTTCGTGCTGGGCTTTACCGCGGCGGTCATCGGCGGCCTGGAGAGCCCGGTCGGTGCGGTGGTCGGCGGCCTGATGCTCGGCGTCGTGCTCAGTTACGTCGGCGGCTATATCGGCAGCGACGTGGTCGAGCTGGCTGGCCTGGCCGCCCTGGTGATCGTCCTGATGGTCCGGCCGTCCGGCCTGTTCTCCTCAGCCGCAGTCCGGCGGGTGTGACGATGACCCTGCTGCGGCACGTCCTTACCGCGCTGGTCGCGGGCGTGGTGCTGTTCCTCCTGGCGACGAGGCTGTCGGCCTATCGCGACTACCAGATGGCCGAGATCGCCGCCTACGTCGTCGCGGTGGCCGGGCTGACCGTGCTGATCGGGATCAGCGGCCAGATCTCCATCGGGCAGGGCGCGTTCATGGCCGTCGGCGCCTATGCCACCGCACTGATCCTGCAGCATCAGGCCGCCTGGCCGATCTGGCTGGTGCTCATCGTTGCCACGCTGGCAACGGCCCTGGCGGGCGCCATCGTCGGCATCGCGGCGGCGCGATTGCGCGGCCCTTACCTGGCGGGCGTGACTCTCATGCTCGCGGTGGCGCTGCCCTCGGTGGCCGAGGCCTACCAGAGCGTGCTCGGCGGTGATCAGGGCTTGCCGGTCGCCGCCACCGTCCCCGGCTTCCTCGGCGTCAGTTTCCCGCTCACCCGCTGGCAGGCATGGCTGGGCATCGCCGCGGCCCTGGTCGTGCTGGTGCTGCTGGCCAACCTGATGCGCAGCGGCATCGGCCGCAACTGGCGGGCCATCCGCGACGACGAGGTGGCCGCCTCGCTGGCGGGCCTGAACGTGGCCCGACTGAAGGTGCTCGCGTTCATCGTCAGCGCGGCCTGCGCCGGCCTGGGCGGCGCCCTGTTCGGTGTGGTGACCACGATCGCCTCGCCGGGCGCCTTCACGCTCACGCTCTCGATCGGCCTGCTGACCGCGGCCGTGATCGGCGGCCTGGGCAGCCTGGCTGGCGCGATCTGGGGCAGCCTGCTGCTGGTCCTGGTGCCGAGCTACCTGTCGAACGTGGCCAGCAGCCATGGCCTGTCCAGCGCGGCCAGCTCGAGTGTGCCGATCGCCGCGTACGGGCTGGTCCTGATCGCTGTCATGCTCGCGTTCCCAGGCGGGATCCAGGGAGCCCTCCGCCGCCTGCTCGGGCCGACGGCCCCGGCTGCCACCACTCCACTCAGCGCATTGCGCCGGCACGCGTCGGCCAGTGATCACAAGGAGGAAAGCAAGACATGAACGGAACGCATAGGAAAGGCCTGGCCTCGGTGGCCGGGATAGCGGTCCTGGCCATGCTGGCGGCCGCATGCGGCTCCAGCGGCTCATCATCGAGTAGCTCCAGCAAGGCACTCACCGCCTCGGCCCCTGGCATCACGTCCACGCAGATCACGATCGGCAGTCATCAGCCGCTGACCGGCGTGGCCGCGCCCGGCTATGACGAGATTGCCCCGGCGTCCAACGCCTACTTCCAGTACGTCAACGCTCATGGCGGCATCTACGGCCGCAAGATCGTTTACAAGTACCTCAACGACCAGTACGACCCGACGCTGACGACCAGCGTCGTCCATCAGCTCGTGCTGCAGGACAACGTCTACGCGATCTTCGACGGGCTGGGCACGCCCACTCACCTGGCGGTGGCGCCGTTCCTGAACAGCGAGAAGGTGCCGGATGTGTTTGTCGCATCTGGCTGCGAGTGCTGGAACTCGCCATCGACGTGGCCGTACACGTTCGGCTGGCAGCTCGACTACGTGCGCGAGGGCAAGATCCTCGGCAATTACGTCAAGACGCATTTCGCGGGCAAGAAGATCGGCGTCTTCTACCAGAACGACGAATTCGGCCAGGATGGCGTCAAGGGCCTGGACTACGAGCTCCCGGCCAAGGACATCGTCGCCAAGGAGCCCTATGCTGCGACGAACATCGCCATCGGACCGCAGGTCGCGGCGCTCAAGGCCGCGGGCGCGCAGGTCGTCATCTCGTTCTCGGTTCCGGCCTTCACCGCGCTGCTCGAGCTGAACGGCCTGGCGCTCAAGTACACGCCCCAGCTCGTGGTCAGCAGCGTGGGCTCTGACCCCACCACTCTGGCCGGCCTGCTGGAGGCGTTCGCCAAGAAGGGCGGCGCGACGGTGAATGGCAGCTCGCTCACTCAGGGGATCATCACCGATTCCTACTTCCCGTCGCTCGGGGACACGAGCAACAGCTGGATCCAGCTCTTTACCAAGATCCACCAGCAGTACGTTCCGAAGCTGCCGCTGGACTTCAACGTGCTCTACGGGATGGGAGTCGCCTACACGTTCGTGCAGGCCATGTTCAAGGCGGGCCGCAATCCGACCCGGCAGGACCTGGTCAACGCGATCAACGGCGGGCTGCCGCAGGCCGTGGGCCTCACGCCGTACGCCTATTCGGCTACCAATCACAACGGTTTCACCGGCGGCTTCGTAGGCGTGATCAAGAACGGCGTGGAAGTCGCGCTCGGCCCGGTCCAGACCACTGGCACCAGCGCGACCAGTCCGGTTACGACCTACTCAACGCCGCAGCCCGCGGCGCCCAGCAGCGGGATCCCGTCGCCCTGACCAGGCACGTCCTGACCAGGCACGCCGCGCCGGCCGCCCGCGAGCTCGCGGGCGGCCGGCGCGGGCAGCACGGGACGGGTGGCTGCGGTCCCGCGGCGGCGGGCGAATCCGTTTCGAAGGCAAGGCTGGAGCTGCCATGGTGAGGGCCGCGGCGAACCGGCGGCCACCCGCCGGCGATGACCGGCCGCCCGCCGAGCGGCTGCTGCACGCGGCCGAGCGGCTGTTCGGGGAGCGCAGCTACCGCCGCACCACCGTGGCGGGCATCTGCGCCCGCGCAGGCATGGCCACGGGCAGCTTCTACGCCCACTTCGACTCCAAGGTCGGCATCTTCACCGCCGTGGTCCGGCGGATCAATTCCGACCTGCGGACGGCCATGGCGGCCGCCATCGAGGAGGCGGAGCCGAATCAGCGGGCCAGGGAGCGGGCCGCATTCCGGGCCTACTTCGACCTGGCGTCGCAGCACCCGTGGATTCACCGGATCGTGCGGGAGGCGGAGTTCGTCGCGCCGGGCCTGTTCCAGGAGTACTACGAGCGGCTGGCCCGCGGTTACGCGCGCGGCGTGCGGGCCGCGCAGCTTGCGGGCGAGGTGGACGCGCACTACGACCCGGAGGTCATCGCGTACCTGTACGCCGGGCTCGGCAACTTCATCGGCATGCGCTGGGCCGAGTGGACGGCCGGCGGCCGGGTGCCCGACGACGTCCTCGACCACCTGCTGGAAGTGCTGGCCCGCGGGCTGCCGCCGCGCCCGGATCCCGCTCCGGCCGCGGCACCGGGCACTGACCGGCACGTATCGTCATGGCCATGACAGCCGGCCGGGACTACTCGGGCACGATCCCCGGGCTGCTGGCCGCCGCCGCCGAGCGCGACCCGGACGGCACCTGGATCCGCAGCGACGAGGGATCACTGACCTTCGGCGGCGCCGCGGTCGCGACCGCCGCGGCCGCCGCGGCGCTCACGGCGGCTGGCGTGCGGCGCGGCGACCTGGTCATGCTGACGGCCAGGACCACGCCGCCGTACCTGCTCTGCTGGCTGGCCCTGACCGCGCTCGGGGCGGTGGCCGTCGCGGTCAACCCGCGCAGCACCCCGGCGGAGCTGGCCGGGCTGATCAGGCAGACCCAGCCGCGCGCGCTCATCACCGATGCCGATCTCGCCGGGCTGGCCCGCCAGGCGCGGGGGGAGTCCGGCGGCCCGGACATGCTGGACGCGGCGGACCTCGTGCCGGACGGCTGGCCTGAGCCTGCCCGGCTGGCCGCGCTCGCCGGTGCCGCCCCCCTGCCGGGCGCGCCGGTACGGCCGGATGACCTCGCCGTGCTCATCCCGACCTCCGGCACCACCGGGCGGTCCAAGCTGGTCATGCAGACGCACCGCGCCTACGCGATGGCCGGCGAGGGATTCGCCGACTGGATGGAGCTGACCGCCGCGGACCGGCTGATGACGACGCTGCCGCTGTTTCATGTCAACGCGCCCGCCTACTCGGTGATGGGATCACTCGCCTGCGGCGCCGGCCTGGTGCTGATCCCCCGGTTCTCGGCCAGCGGGTTCCTGGATGCGGCCCGGCGGCATGGCGCGACCGAGTTCAACGCGATCGGGGCGATGCTCGAGATCCTGATGCGCCAGCCAGCGCGGGCCGACGATGCCGACACCCCGCTGCGGCTCTGCTATACGGGGCCGGCGCCGGAGCGCGACCGGCAGCTGGAGATGGAGGCCAGGTTCGGCTTGCGGATCGTGGTCGGCTATGCGATGTCGGAATCGCCGTACGGGCTCATCTGGGCGCGCGGCACCCGGCCGTACGGGACGCTCGGCTCGGCGCGCCAGCATCCGGTGCTCGGCACGATCAACGAGGCGCGGGTGGTGGCGGCCGACGGCCGCGACCTCGGTCCTGGCCAGACCGGTGAGCTGCTGCTGCGCAACCCGGTCGTGACACCAGGCTACTGGGGGATGCCCGCGGAAACGGCGGAGGCCATCACCGGCGGCTGGCTGCGCACCGGTGACCTGGTGACCGTGAACGGCGACGGTACCTACACGTTCGTGTCCCGGCTGAAGGAAGTGATCAGGCGGCGCGGCGAGAACCTGTCACCGCTGGAGGTGGAAGAGGTGCTCGCCGCCCACCCGGCCGTGCTGGAGTGCGCCGTCACCGGCGTGCCGTCGGATCTGTCCGAGGAGGAGGTCAAGGCTTTCATCGTAACCGCCGCCGGCCAGCGCGCCGACTTCGCCGAGCTGCGCTCGTTCGCGGCGCAGCGGCTCGCCGCCTTCAAGGTGCCCCGGTACTGGCAGCAGATCAGCGAGCTGCCGCGGACGCCGACGGCGCGGGTCGCCAGGCACCGGCTGCCCGGCGGTCATCCGGCCGGGGAATGGGACGCGGAGGCGGCGCTGGCTGACTGAGCCGGCCCGGTCGCCGGGAGCCGCATGTGCAGCCGCACCATCGTCCCGTCGACCGTCCCGTCGACCCTGGAGCCGGAGCGCATCTCGACCAGATCGCAGACCTGGTTCACCAGCCACAGCCCGTGGCCGCCCAGCGAATCTGGCGGCAGCCGGCGGAACCCGGCCAGCGGGTCGGCGATGCAGCCATCGTCGGTGACCTGGCAGAGCACCTCGTGCTCGTCCTGCCAGAGCTGCAGGGTGCCCCCTCCGGCGGTGTGGCGCAGCGTGTTGGCGGCCAGCTCGCCGGCCGCGAGCACGAGATCGGCGCGCCTGGCCTCGGAGAGCCCGGCCCCGCTCGCGTAACCGGACACGAAGTCGCGGACCGGCCGCAGGTCCAGGTCGTACTGGAGCTGCGGTGCCGCGGCGGGCGGTGCGGGAAGCGGCTGCCGGCAGGGCGCCGGGATCCGGGCCGGCCCGAGGTAAGAGGAACTGACCGCTCGCTGGCCGTGCTCGATGACGTCCGGATGGGTATCCCTGGCGTACTCCAGCACCGGGGATGGCAGCCCGGCTGCATCGTAGGGGCAGAGCGCCGTCACGCTGCCGCCGGCCAGCGCCAGATTGGACACGGCCTCATGCCGGGCAATCTCGCATACCTCGGCGTCCGAGCGTCCCGGCCAGGCCGGTTCCCAGACGCATCGGACCTGCCGCCCCGCGGCAAAGGTCTGGGCCGCCGGGAGGATCCGAGCCGGATTGCCGCCGATCTCGCCCATGTTGGCGAGCAGCACGTCCTGACCCAGGCCGCCGAGCTCGCAGCGCAGGGCGCCGGCACTCTGCTCCGGGAGCAGGGCCAGCACCGGCTCGCCGTTCCGCACGCCCTCCCGCACGAACTCCAGCACCGAGGTCAGGAAATCGGCCTGCCCGCTGTAGAGCAGCGCAGCATGGCCGTGCGATCGGGGCAGTCGCTCGCCGGCAGCCGCGATGTCCTCATGTCCTGGCACTACACCGCTGCCGCCAGTCTCCCGGCATGCTGCCTTCGAGCTCCCCCGCCAGCGGCGCTGCCGGGAAACCGGCGCCGCTGCAATCCGATCAGGAGCCTGCACCGCATCTGCGCACCCCCTACTTGATCCGCTTCGGTCCTGAGTTGCTGCCCGGGTGTGGCGGCGTAAACTGATCTGCCGGGGTTAATCGGCGAGACGTCAGATTGGCGGGGCTGCCGGCGGCCGGCCCGGCGCTGGCCGCCGCCGGGCATTATCGCTGCGCAGGTGCCCCGGGCGCTAGGCTGAGCCGGTGACACGGGTACGCAGATGCGACTTCTGCTAATCGGTGCCCCCGGGGCCGGCAAGGGCACCCAGGCTGAGCTGCTGGCCGCTCGCTACCAGATCGCGCATATTTCCAGCGGGGACCTGCTCCGCCAGCACGTGCGGGACCGGACCTCTCTGGGCCAGCAGGTCAAGTCCTACGTCGACCGTGGTGACCTGGTCCCGGACGGCCTGGTCATGGACATGCTCCGCAAGCCCGTGGTGGCCGCGGCCAGGGCCGGCGGTTACGTCCTGGACGGATTCCCGCGGACCGTCGCGCAGGCCGAGGCATCGTATGCCGTGGTCCGCGAGCTGGGGGTGGAGGTGCAGGCCGCCGTCCACCTGGATGTTCCCCGGCAGGAGCTGGTGCGGCGGCTGCTGGCCCGCGGCCGGGGCGCCGATGACACCCGGGACGTGATCGACCACCGGCTGCAGGTGTTCAGCGACATGACGATTCCGCTGCTGGAGTATTACGCGGGCCGGGAATGGATGTTCGTGGTCGACGGCGCGATGCCCGCCGAGGAGGTGCACGCGGACATCGTCCGGCGCATCCAGAAGCTGGCGGCCTTCGCCGAGTCCGCTGGCTCCTAACGGCGGCGCACGGCCAGCAGGGCCACGTCGTCCTCGCGCGGGCCGAACACGGCCAGCACGCGATCGGCGAAGGCGTCCAGGTCGCCGCTGGTGTCCTGGACCGCCAGGCGCAGCCGGTCCAGGTTGCCGTCCAGGGCCCCGATGCGGTCCTCGACCAGCCCGTCGGTATACAGCACGACCGTGCCGCCGTGCGGCAGCACGGTGTGCTCGACGTGCGGGTCGTCAACGGGCGTGCCGAGCAGCATGCCGCCCTGGCCGCGGTAGGCGGCCCCGCCGTCACCGACCAGCAGTGGCGGCATGTGCCCGCAGTTGACGATCTGCAGGTCACCGGTGAGCACGTTCAGCTGCAGCAGGCAGAGCGTGGCGATGATGTTCGGGTGGTAGCGCTGCAGCACGCTGTTCAGCAGGCTGGCGATGCCGGGCGCCGGATGGCCCTCGGCGGCGAAGGCGCGCAGCGCGTGCCGCAGCTCGCCCATGACCGTGGCCGCCTGCAGTGAGTGACCCTGCACGTCGCCGATCGCCGCCACCAGATGGTCGCCGTCGGCCAGCACCTCGTAGAAATCCCCGCCGACCTCGGCCTGGTCGCTGGCCGGCACGTACCGGGCGGACATCTCGACGCCCGTGATCTCGGGCAGCGCCGACGGCAGCATGCTGCGCTGCAGGGTGAGGGCGACCAGGTGCTCCTCGGCGTAGGCGCGCAGTGCCTCCACGGCCAGTGCCACGGACTGCACCAGCTGGCGCAGCACCAGCCGGTCGACCTCGCCGCTGATGCCCTCGCTGGCCACGCCGATCACCACCGGCGGCCGGCCGGGCTTGGTCCGGGAAGCCGCCAGCCAGATATCTCCGGACAGCGCGGTGTCGGGGACCATCCGCAGGTACTCCTGCCGGGGGATCATCGCGACCGCGTTGCCCGCGCCACTGCCGAGCACTCGGCCGGCCAGGTTATCCGCCAGGCCGATGGCACCGCCGCGCTGGTGCTCGGGCCGCCCCGGTGCGGCGGTGATCCGGCGCAGCTGGCCGTCGGGCATGATCACGACGAGGCCCACGATGGCGTCGAAGATCTCGGCGGCGCCGTCGGCGGCCGCGCGGGCCAGTCGGTCGAACGTCTCGGCGGCGTTGATCGCCAGCGTGACCCGGGTGAGCGCGGCCAGCCGGGTCGCCGCCTGCTCGGCCCGGTGCCTGGCCTGGTAGTAGCGCAGCGCCGCGGTGACGGTGGCCAGGAAGACCTCTGGCTCGATCGGCTCGGCCAGGTAGGCATCCGCGCCCTGCCCCAGGCCGCGGGCCCGGTCAGCGACGGCCACCGCGGTCGCCGACACCTGGATGACCGGGATCGCCGCCGTCTGGGGGTCGGCCTTGATCCGCTCGCAGACCTCGATGCCGCTGATGTCCGGCAGCCGCACATCGAGGACGACCAGATCGGCGTCCCGAAGCTGGGCCAGCGCAGCGGCCCCGGTAGCTGCCTCGGCCACCCGGTGACCAGCCCGACGCAGCCAGCTGGCCAGGATGTAGCGCCTGGCCTCGGAGTCGTCGACCACCAGCACCACCGACGGCTCGTCAGCCATCAGCCACCCCGGTGATGCGGAGAATCGCGTGGGCGAGCCTTTCCCTGCTGAGCTAATCCTTCCGCAGCACCGCTCGTGCTCCGGGCGGCGGCTCCGCCGGGTCCTCGGACGTGACGACGATGGCTGGCATCGAATCCGGCAGCCGGGCCAGCAGCGTGTATCCGTCCATGGTCGGCATCCGCAGGTCAATAAGTGCCAGGTCAACGGGGCTGTCATCGAGCGCAGCCAGGGCCTGCTCGCCGTCAGCTGCCTCGATGATACGGGCGGCGATGCCGTCCAGCAGCCCGCTCAGCATCTCCCGCCAGACCGGATCGTCGTCGGCAACCAGCACGGTGCCGGCCCGCGGCGACCCGTGCGGCAGCCGGAGCGCGATCGTGGTCCCGCGGCCGGGCTCGCTGTCCAGGGTCAGGCGGCCGCCGAGCAGCTCAGCCAGCCGCCGCGCATACGGCAGGCCGAGCCCGGTGCCGCCCCGGCGGTCGCCGGGCACCTGGAAGAACTCCTCGAATACCCGCTCCTGCTGGCCGGCGGGTATGCCGATGCCGGTGTCAGCGACCACGAAGTCGACATGCCCGGCGGCAGGCCGGACGCTGAGCCGCACCTCGCCGCTGTCGGTGTACTTCAGCCCGTTGGACAGCATGTTGCGCAGGATGGCGGTCAGCGCCACCTCGTCGGTGAGCACGGTGTCCGGCGCCCCGGCATCTCATTGCGTACGTACCGACCTGAAGGTTACATGCGCCCGGCTAAGGCGGCGCTGCCTTTCGGAAGCCGTGGCCTGCGCGCAGGTGCCAGTCCCGTCAACTGGATGCAGGGACGGCTGACGCAGCCGCCCCTGCGACGATGCGGGACGGCTCGGCCGCCGCCGCGCACCAGGTCCCGCTGTCACTGTCCGTGAGCGGGTGCTTGAAACATCCAGTCAGGACCGGGGGGTCCTAGATGCGGAAGAACAGGTTCAGGAAGCGATCCGCGAGTGCTTCGTCGCCACGGACGGTTCCGCCGTTGATCCGGCCGAAGGTGGTCAGCACCAGGTCGCCGGCATCGAAGTCGATCACGGTCGGGAGGTCGTCGACATTGCCCTGCTCGTAGCTCATGCCCTGATCGCTGACGGAGATCCGGTAGTCACCGGCGTTCCGGCCGCTGACCCTGACCCCGATGGTGAACGGCGTCAGGTCGGCGTCCGGCCTGATCGTTGACTGCCAGAGCACGAACATGAAAGGCACGAGCAGGTCCGCGGCATCGCCGGAGATCCCGTGCGCCCGGCCGGTGCCCTGCTTGATATCCCAGGTATGGACGCCGTAATCCATCAGCTGGCCAGCCGCATAGAAGAAGGCAGGCAGCGGGCCCATGTAGAAGTGCGGCACGATCATGCCGGTCCACTCATCAGCGGTGAGCGGCTCGAGGATGCCGATCAGCTTGTCGAGATCGTTGCGCACCCTGGACATCAGCTCCGGCTGGGAGAGGTCGCCGAACGCCTGGGCATGCTCGCCGGCCCGTTCGTGCATGCCCCCGAGGCCGTAGGCATCCGGCATGGCAGCGCCGCTCCTGGCGGTTTCGAAACCCTCGAAGTATCCCTCGGTCGTGTCGACCAGGTGGCCGACGATGTCCTTGACCTTCCAGCTCTCGCATGCTGTCGGGGCATCCCAGGCGCCCGGCGCCTCGGCGAGCGCGAACATCCGCTCCGCCTCCGCGCGGACCACGCGCAGGATGGTGTCCTTGCCCTCGTAGGTCATGGCGTTCCACTCGCTCATGCCGTCACCTTTCTCGCGCCGCGCTGCGCTGACCAGACTCCTCAGCCACCGGCCATGCCGGGCGTGGAGCTCGGTGCAGGAGATGAGGAAAGAGCCGTCGTCGGCTCACAGTACGAACCTCAGCGCACCGGGCCGCCGCTGTCAATGGCCGCGGGAGCCGGTCGGCTGCATCGGCCGGACGGCTGGACGCCGGGGCGTCAGCCTGGGGGTCAGCCAGGCGAGCCGGCCATGCTGAGCCGGGCCAGCGCCGCGCCGTACCTGATGGCGACGAGCTGGGCCACGGCCGGGTGCGCGCCGAGCGGGGCCGCGCACGGTATCCCGAACTGCGCGGTCAGCGAGTCCAGCTCATGGCGCGGCGTCTCCGGGCCGATCACGCACGGCGCGAACGTGGCCCGCTGCGAGCCCGCCTCGCGGAGCCGGCCGAGGCCCCGGCTGATCGCTGCCGAGTCACCGAGCAGGGCTGTCACCGTCGGAATGGACAGCCGGGACGCGAGCAGGACGGCGGCGACCTCGGCGGTCTGGACCGCCTCCACGCCGCCGTCGGCTAGCACCAGCACGCCATGGCCGGCGGTCGCGATGCTCAGGCCGTGCGCGCGGGCATGCCGGGCCAGTCCGGCGTCGGCGAGCCGGGCGTGCAGGGACTCCGCGACCAGCGGATGCGGGCCCAGGTGAGCGGCGAGCAGGACGGGTGCGCTGGCCTCGCTCACCGCCCTGGCCAGCCGGTCATCGATGGCCGGGAACGGCCCGGCCAGCAGCGGGACGACGACGCCGGCGACGGCGTGCGGATCCGGCCGGCTGTCGAAGGTCAGTGCGTCCGCGAGCGAATGAGCCTCGCCGGCCAGGTAGCCGATCCGGATGTCCACACCGGGGCACGACAGCTCGGCGGTCGCGGCGATCTCCTCTGCCACGCCCTGCTGGTCGGCGGCGGCGGTCCCCGGTACCGCCAGTACCAGGGCCGGCGCATCAGAGGCCACGGACAGCCGATGCGGGCTGCGGTGACGGCCGGCCCGTCGGGTACGGGTCGTTCGCCTGGGCAGCGCCTCGCCCCCCTCGGACCCCGGCTCGGGGGGGTCGGCGCGGCGGGGGAGCGGGTTCTGGGGCTGCTGGTCACCGCGGCGGGGCAGCGGGTCCTGAGCCGGGGGCTGCGAGTCGCCGCGGCGGGGGAGGGGCTGGCTCTGCGCGGCCGCGGGGGCGGCCGGTGGCTCGGTGGTCCGGCGGGGAAGCGGGTCCCAGGCCGGGGGCTGCGACTCGCCGCGGCGAGGCAGCGGATCCTGAGCCGGGGGCTGCGGCCGGGCCGGCAGCCGGTCGGTATCGTCCGCAGTGCGGCCGCCTGGCACCGCCGGGTACTCGTCGCCTGTGCCCCGATCACGCTGCCATGGCTGCTCACGGCGGGGTAGCGGCTCCGCGCCCGGGCTCGTTTCAGTCACGCTGACGTATCGTAATGCGCCCGTAGGGTGCTTGGTTCGCCTTCCGGGATGTTCAGACCCGAAACAGCCCGTGTCCCCGTTTCGGATTACTCGGCTTGAAGCATGCCATGGAAGATGATGATCAGGGCGTTTTTCTGCTCCTGGCTGAGCCGTTCCTCGCCGTGGATGGCGGCCTCGACCGCGGGCACGGGCGGCTGCCCCGTATCGGTCCCGGCCTCCTGGCGGATCAGGCCGGCCTGAGCCAGCAGGGTCTCGGCTGAGACGTTCAGGGCATCCGAGATCAGCTGGATAACCCGGACGGAGGGCTGATGCAGCCCGCGCTCGATCTGGCTCAGGTAGGGATTCGACAGCTTGGTCATGTCGGCGAGCTGGCGCAGGGATAGGTCAGCCAGCTTGCGCCTGCTCCGGATGAAGGCTCCGAGCGTCGCCAGCTGGGTATCCCAGGACTCGTTCACGGGTCTCCTCGTTCCTCGGCAGACGGGCGCTGACCAGGCGTGCCGGTCGGCGCAGGGGAGGCGCGGGGCGGGCACGGCCTGCGGCCCGCCCCGCTTTCCTCACTTGTTCGCGTCGCCCGGCTCGCTTGCCGTCGCGCCGGTCTTGCGCGCTGAACGGGCCGCGGCGGCCCGGCTGGAAGGCGACCGGCCGGTGCTTGTCTTCGCGGCCCCGGTCTTCGCGGCCCCGGTCTTCGCGGCCCCGGTCTTCGCGGCCCCGGTCTTGGCCGTGCCGGTCTTGGCCGTTCCGGTCCTGGCGGCGGTGCTGGCGGTGGCAGTCTTGCGCGTGGCCGTCCGGGAGCCGGCGGTCCTGGGTGCGGCGGTCCTGGGTGCGGCTTCGCGGGCCGGGGCCACCTCGGCACCGGCCTTCAGGCCGGTGATCGCGGGCACGAGGGCCTTGGGGGCCTGGGTAGCCAGAGTTGCTGCGGCTGGCCCGTCGGAGTGAGCGACCTCTCCCAGCGGGACGGCCGGCGCCGCAGGCTCGGTCACGGTCACGGTCTCGGTCACGATCACGGCCTCGGGACCGGCGAAGGTCTCGGGACCGGTGACAGCCTCGGAGAAGATGACGGCCTCGGAAACCGTGACAGCCTCGGGCGCGGTGACAGCCTCGGGCGCGGTGACAGTCTCGGGCGCGGCGGCAGTGACGGGCTCCGCTGGCACGGCGGATCCGGCCCTTGCTGCGGGCTCGGTGACTACTTCGGGCTCGGGAGCCACCGCGGGCGCTGCGGCGGCTGCCTCGGCGGGGCTGGTGGCGCTGGCTGGCTCGGTGGCGCTGGCTGGCTCGGCGGCGCTGGCTGGCTCGGCGGCCCCGGGAGCCACGTGCGCGGCGGGCTCCGGGCGCGCGGGGGTCACGATGGTGGTGACCGACGCCGTGAACCTGGGTCGTACCGCGATCAGCGGAGCGATCGCCGCAGCGGCCTGGCCGGCCCGCCGTGCACTTTGCTCAAAAAGCGGCACGGCGGCCTGCACGAACTGGTCGGCGATCTTGACCTGGAACGCCATCAGCTGGTAGGCGAGCAGCTGCGCGCTGGCCGCGAGCTCCTCTGGCCTGGGCAGCCTGGCCAGCCCGGGAATCCCGGCGGCGGTGAAGCGCGGCGCTGGCATCGGCGGCCGCAGCGCCTGCGCCGTATGAGTGAGCGTCCGGAACGCGTCGGTGGCGGTGTCCTGTCCCTTGCGGATCTGCTCCTGGCTTTTGCGGACACCGTCGCGAAGCTGCTCGAGCAGCTCCTGCCCGAGAGCACTGGTGTCGTTCATGGGTCCTCCCTCGTCTGGCTAATGATGCAAACTATATCAAGCATTCGCGCGGTATGCCAAGCGGAATGACATTGATGACCTGGCCGGAACGAACCCGGGACGACCCCCCCGGAACAGCCCCGGAACGGCCAGGGATGACAGGGCGCGGTGCCGCCCGATGGCGGAAGAGTCAGGCCGGGAAAGCGGAAGAATCGGGCCGGGAAAGGCGCATGATCAGATGCCAGGCCAGGCCGGGCGTGCCAGGCCAGGCGGAGCAGGGCGGGCCGGGATCAGGACAGGACGCGGCGCCGGAAGTTGCGCAGCCCGATCGCGAGGAAGGCGGCCCCGAATCCGATCACGACCGGATAGATCACGTACAGGTGCATGTGCGGCGCCGTCGTGAGCGCGGCCCGCATCCCCTCGTTCACGTAGATGAGCGGATTGATCAGCACGAGCGTCTGCAGCCAGTGCCACCCGCCGACCGTCACCGGCGCCAGCCTGGTCCACGAGTAATACGTGCCGCCAAGGAACGTGATCGGCAGGATGATGAAGCCGAACATCAGCCCGATGTTGCGCGGCTCGAAGCTGGTGCCGAGGACTAGCCCGAGGCCGGCCATCGCGATGCAGGCAATCGGGATGAACGTCACGATGAGCAGCCAGTGCAGGGTCAGGTGCGCGTGCACGCCCGGCGCGTGCACCACCGAGGCGATCGGCAGCACGATGATGGCCGACAGCACGCCCTGCGCCGCGCCGGAGAGCACTTTGGCGATGGCCACCAGCCAGATGGGGCAGGGCGCCTGCACCCGGTCCTCGATCTCGCGGGTGAAGCCGAACTCCTGCGCCATGGCCAGGGCGATGGACTGCACGCCCTGGAACATGACCGAGATGCCTACGACGCCGGGGACCAGGATGGTGGCGAACGCCGATTCCTCCGCCGAGCCGTGGCCGCCGATGCCCTGCCCGATCTTCGGGAACACGTACAGGAACACGAAGCAGAGCAGGAACGGCTGGATCAGGGTCCGCAGCACGAACTCCCACAGGTGCTTGCGCAGCACGACCAGGTCGCGCAGCATGAGCGCGCCCAGGGCCGTCCAGCTGGCCGCGGCCACCGAGCGAGTGGGACCGCCCCCGATGGGCCGGGCCGGCCGCGCCTGCGAAGTGACAGAAGTGGTCATCCTTCCCTCAGCTCCTTGCCAGTGAGGTTGATGAACACCGTCTCCAGGCTGGGCTCGGAGATCGATACGTCGACGAGCTCGAACCCGCCGCGCTCGGCCGACACCACGATCCGCGGTACCAGCCGGTCATTGCCCTTCATGTGCAGCTGCAGCCCGCCGTCCACCTGGCGGGTGCGGGCCACCCCCGCTACGTCGCTGGTCAGCAGGTCAGCGAGCCGGGCGGGATCACCCGTGGTCTTCACGGTGACGACGGTGTCGGCGCCGATGCTCTGCTTGAGGGCGGCTGGCGTGTCGAGAGCCAGGATGTGCCCGTGGTCCATGATGGCGACCCGCTCGCAGAGCTGGTCGGCCTCCTCCATGTAGTGGGTGGTCAGCAGGATGGTCTGGCCGGACCGGTGCAGCTCGCCGAGCAGGTCCCAGAGGGCGAGCCGGCTCTGCGGGTCGAGTCCCGCCGTCGGCTCGTCGAGGAAGAGCACGGACGGGCGGTGGAAGATCGCCCGGGCGACCATCAGCCGCTGCGCCATCCCGCCGGACAGCGCGTAGACCGATGCCTTGGCCCACCTGGACAGCTGGAACTGCTTCAGCAGCTCATCGGCGGTCTGCCGGGACGCCTTGGCCCCGATGCCGAACAGCCGGCCGTGAAAGTACAGGTTCTCCCACACGGAGAGCTGACGATCGAGCGTGTTCTGCTGCGAGACGATGCCGCTGAGCTGCTTGGCCAGCGCCGGGTGCGCCGCGACGTCGATGCCGCCCAGGAAGGCCCGGCCGGAGGTCGGCACCACCCGGGTCGTCAGCATCCCCGCGGTGGTGGTCTTCCCGGCGCCATTCGGCCCCAGCAGGCCGAAGATCTCGCCGGCCCGCACGTCCAGATTCAGCTTGTCGACGGCGGCGAAGTCCGTTCCCGGGTAGACCTTGGTGAGGTCCTCGGTGTGGATCACCGCGCCGCGCTGCGCATCGGGCAAGCCGCCAGCAGCGGCCGCCGATGCTGGTGTGCTGCTCATCGCCCCACATCGTAGCGCCAGGAGCGGTCACTCCAGCGGGCGCGACCGGCGGGCTGCCGCGGCGGCTGGCGCGCCGCAGGCCCTGCCCGGCCGGGGATCCGCTCGGGAGCGCCTCGCTGGCGGAGCCGTCGTCCCGCGGAGGCGGCAGGCGGCGGCGGATGCAGTGATCTAGCCGCTGGCGTGCTCTCGGTAGCCGTCGGCTGACCGCGCGCCGGCGGGCTGCTGGCCCTGCTCGGGCGCACGGTCGAGCGCGTCCAGGAACGCGGCCGCCCAGTGCTGCACGTCGAATTCGAATACGCGCCGCCGCATCGACCGCATCCGTCGCCTGGCCTCGGCTGGCGAGACGGTCGCGGCGCGCACGATGGCTTCCTTCAGCCCTTCGATGTCGTGCGGGTTGACCAGGAAGGCGCTGCTCAGCTCATCGGCGGCGCCGGTGAACTCGCTCAGCACCAGGGCCCCGGACTCGTCGTGACGGCAGGCGACATACTCCTTGGCCACCAGGTTCATGCCGTCCCGCAGCGAGGTCACCAGCATCACGTCGGCCACCAGGTACATGGCGGCTATCTCCTCCGGCCGGCAGGTCTGGTGCAGATAGTGAATCGGCGGGTTGCCCAGCTCCCCGTGCTCGCCATTGATCCGGCCGACGATCACCTCGACCTCATCGCGCAGCAGCCGGTACTGCTCGACCCGCTCCCGGCTGGGACTGGCCACCAGGACGAGCACGGACTCGATCGGGCCGAGACGGCCCTCGCTGAGCAGCTCGCCGTAGGCATTGAGCCGGTGCAGGATGCCCTTGGTGTAGTCGAGCCGGTCGATGCCGAGCAGCACCACGTCCGGATCGCCCAGGGCATGCCGGATCTCCTTCGCCCTGGCCTGGACGTCCGGTCGCCTGGCGATCTCCTCGAAGGCTGCCGAGTCGATGGAGATGGGAAAGGTAGCGGTGCGGACCTGGCGTCCGCCGGTCGCGCTGCCCCGGCCCCCGGCGTCCAGCACCTGGACGAGCGATCCCCTGGTGGAGCACCCGGCGGCGCGGCGGCAGGCGCGCAGGAAATTCGTGGCATCGCTGTGCCGCTGGAAGCCGAGCAGGTCAGCTCCCAGCAGGCCGTCCACGATCTGGCGGCGCCAGGGCAACTGGGCGAAGATCTCGTAGCCAGGGAACGGGATATGAATGAACACCCCGATGCGCAGGTCATTGCGCAGCTCCCGGAGCATCCTCGGGACTAGCTGCAGCTGGTAGTCGTGCACCCATACCGTCGCGCCGACGGCCGCCTGCTCCGCCGCTGCCTCAGCGAAACGGCGGTTGACCCGCACGTAGGACTCCCACCAGGGCCGGTGGAAGACCGGCGGCGCAATGACGTCGTGATACAGCGGCCACAGCGTGGCGTTGCAGAAGCCCTCGTAGTAATCCCGCACCTCGTCCGCGGAGAGGCCCACGCTGACCAGGTGCATTCCGTCCATATCGAACGGCTCCGGCGGATCGCCCGCCGCGCCCGGCCAGCCGATCCATGCGCCGTCCGCGCTGCGCATCACTGGCTCCAGGGCGCTGACCAGGCCGCCGGGGCTAGGCCGCCACTCAGTCTCGCCGTTCGCGCCGCTAACCTGATCGACCGGCAGGCGGCAGGCGACGACCACGAAGTTGTAATCACCGCCCATCGGCAGGTCCTCGCATCCGGTGGCGGTCTCCCCGGTCTCCCCGGTCTCCCCGGTCTCGTCAGACAGCACAGTGAGCTCGCCCACCTCAGCACCCTTTCTCCTCAGCGGCCCTATTGTGCGCGGCGCCGTCTTAAATACCTAGGGGCCGGATGTCCCTGGCATCAGATTCCGCACGCCGACCTCGTCCGCGCGGGCCAGTAGCTCGGCAGGATCCGCGTAGACCCGGTAGGCGCCTGCCCGCTCGAGTTCCTCGCGACCATACCCGCCGGACAGCAGGCCGATGCCCAGCGCGCCTGCCCGGCGGGCCGCCAGCAGGTCCCAGACGCTGTCCCCGACAACCATGGATTGCCTGATCTCGACGCCGAGCAGCGCGGCCGCGGCCAGGAAGAGGTCAGGGTCCGGCTTCGCGTGCCGGACCATGTCGCGGGACACCATCGGCGCGTCGTCGGGCAGCCACAGCATAGGCAGGGCCCGCCGGGCCATCACCTGCCGGCCGCTCGTGGCGATGGCCCAGGGCACATCATGCTCGGTCAGGGCGGCCAGCAGCCCGGCCGCGCCGGGCAGCGGCCGCACGGAATCGATCTGGGCCAGGTACTCGGCGGCGTGGTCCTGCTGGAGGGACTCGATGTCCTGCTCGGACAGGGTCCGGCCGGTCTCGCGCAGCAGCGCGGACACGAACAGGCCCCCGCTCATCCCGATCCGGCGGTGGATCCGCCAGACGGACAGGTCGATGCTGAGCTTGGAGAGGGCATTGCGCCACGCGACCACGTTCTGGTAAACGCTGTCGATCAGCGTCCCGTCCAGGTCGAAAAGGAAAGCCGGCACCGGCGGCTCGCTGTACTCCACCCGGCCCGTCATGGATCCCACACTAAGGCCCCGGCCGCAGCGAGCCGGGATGACCCGGCCAGGGACTGAGCGCCACGCCGAGGGACTGCGCGCCGGCGAACTTCGGAATGCCCTGCTCGTAGAAGACGTCGAGTTCCGTGATGCGGAAGCCCGCGGCAGTCAGCAGGCCGGCGATCGGCCGGGTGAAATGACATCCGCCTGCTACCCGCCGCTGGATCGGGTCGAGGCGCCGCTGCCACCGGCGGACTGGCTCGTCCGGCGCCAGCCCGTGCTCCAGGAAATGCAGCGTCCCGCCCGGCCGCAGGACGCGCCGCAGCTCGCGCAGCGCGGCGGCGGCGTCCGGGATGGTGCACAGCGTCCAGGTCGACAGCGCCGCGTCACAGCTGGTGTCGGCCAGCGGGAGTGCCTGGCCGTCCAGGCCGGACCGGCGCACCGGGACGGGGGCGGCCAGCAGCCGCCCGGCGGCCAGCCGCCAGCTGGCGTCGGC
>Ga0187869_10000533_pt1 | contig 40739 bp, 32 predicted proteins | sample June2016WEW_13_1_2_FD_132972 | JGI IMG/M metagenome (GOLD analysis project Ga0187869, IMG submission 132972) | Peatland microbial communities from SPRUCE experiment site at the Marcell Experimental Forest, Minnesota, USA - June2016WEW_13_100 | ecosystem: Environmental > Terrestrial > Soil >...
AGGCGGGCGGACGAACGAAAAGAGATCCTTGGTCCCTAGAAGCCCCAGGTCTAAAGACCTGGGCTACAGGGCAGACGGATGACGGAGAGAGGCAAGATGCCCGCCTAAAGGCGGCCTCTACATGACCCAAGGCGAGCGGACGAACGAAGAGAGATCCCTCGTCGCTACGCTCGCTCCCTTCGACTACGCTCAGGACAGGCGGGATGACGGAGAAAACCCAAGGCAAAGTCTAAGAGTTGCCAGTGCACCCAACAATTTGTTTAAGATCGTAAAATCTAGTACTACCACACCCTACAAGCCTTCGCCGGCTCGGGGGTCATGGGCTGGCCGACCTTGCAGCTCCAAGCCTTCTGGAACTCGGGCATGTTGCGGACGACGCCGTTGACGCGGTATTTGCCGGGTGAATGCGGGTCGGTCATGGCGCGCAAGCGAGCGACCTGGTCCGTCAGATTCGTGCAGTCGACTTGTCCAACACTGAGGAAGAAGCGCTGTTCCGGCGTGAAGCCATCAATCTTCTGCGGCGGGTTGGTTTCATTCGCGAGCGTCGCCAGCAAAGCCATGTACGCGATACGCACACCCCCGTTGTCGGCGGTATTCTCGCCGAGCGTGAGCTTGCCATTCAACTTCACGTCCGCGACGGCGGTGAAACCGCCGTACTCGTCCACGAGGCATTGGGCGCGTTGCTCGAAGGCCTTGGCGTCTTCGGCGGTCCACCAGTCGTTCATATTGCCATCGGCGCCGAACTGGCGGCCCTGATCGTCGAAGCCGTGGGTCATCTCGTGGCCGATGACGGCGCCGATGCCGCCGAAGTTCAACGCGTCGTCCGCCTTGAAATCATAGAAAGGCGGCTGGAGGATCCCGGCGGGGAAGTTGATGTTGTTTTCAAGGGGGTTGTAGTAGGCGTTCACGGTGGGCGGAGTCATTCCCCATTCCTGTTTATCAACCGGCTTGCCGATCTTGTTGAGCTGGCGGCGGACCTCGAATGCATTGGCGCGAAGAGAATTGCCGAGGGCGTCGCCGCGAACAACTTCGAGCGTACTGTAATCCCGCCAGCGATCGGGATAGCCGATCTTGTTCTGGATGGCGTCCAGCTTGATGAGCGCTTGCTTCTTGGTGGCCTCGGTCATCCAGGGGAGGCCGGTGATGTCTTGGCGCAGGGCCGCTTCGAGCGCCTGGACCATTTTCAGGGTTCTGGCCTTGGCTTCCGGAGGGAAATACTTCTCGACGTAAACCTGACCGAGGGCTTCGCCCAGATCGCCATCAACGGCCGCGACGCAGCGCTTCCAGCGCGGACGCAATTCCTTCGCGCCGGTGAGCGTCTTGCCAAAGAAGTTGAAGTTCTCATTGACGAAGGGGACAGGCAGGAACTGCGCCTGGGAATGCACGACGTGCCAACGCAGATAGGTCTTGAGGTCGTTCAAGCTGGCGCCCTGAAGTTCGGCGTCGAGCACCTTGAAGAAATCGGGGACGTCAACATTCAGACTGGCGACCTGCGGCACGCCCATGTCGGCAAGATAACGAGGCAGGGAGAAGGAAGGCGCGAGGGCCTGCCATTCCGTGGCCGACATTTTATGATAGACCTTCGCGGGGTCGCGGCGGGAGACGCGATCCATCGATCCCTTGGCCAGAGCCGTCTCGATGGCCAAGACCGCATTGGCTTCAGCGGCGGCTTTCTCCGAGGCATCGCCGAGGAGCTTGAACATGTTGGCGACATGCTCGACGTAGGCCTTGCGCAGCGCGACCGAGCTAGGATCATCCTTCAGGTAGTAGTCGCGGTCGGGGAGAGAAAGGCCGGCTTGGTCCGCGTCCGCGATGACTTCCTTGGCGTTTTTGAAATCAGGTTCCGAACCGAACTCAAAGAAGGCGCTGATTCCTTCTTGATGGAGATGGGCGGTCAGTCCGGGAAGAGCAGCCTTGCTATCGAGAGAAGCGATGCGCTCAAACTCGGGCTGCAATACCGCCACGCCCTTTCGATTGATGGCCTGCTCGTCCATGCACGAGGCGTAGTAGTCGCCGGTCTTCTGTTCGTTGGGCGTGCGATTTGTGGCCTCGGCGGCTTTCTCCAGGATGCCGTGCAGAATGGCGCGGTTGCGTTCCGCCAATTCATTGAAGCGGCCCCAGGTCGCCTGGTCCGGAGGGATCGGGTTGTTCTTCATCCAGCCACCACACGAGAATTGGTAGAAATCAACGCACGGGTCCGCAGTGCGATCCAGCGCGGTGAGGTCGAGGCTCGGGATCTGGCTGGGGAGATTCGGCTCCTTCGAGGAGCCGGACTCTTGGGCGGCACAGAGAGATGCCAGCAGAAGCGTTAAGGCGCATGCGAGACCCGCAGCGAAAAACAAGTTCGGACGAAGATGGGACGAGTTCATGAGTTCACCATTCTGTCGGAGAGTGGTTTGCACAGGGCTTCAATTCTATCAAACAACGCGGGCTTGCCAGTATCCAGGTGGAGTCGGCGGTACGAGGGTACCACTTGACGCCGTGAGTCGTTTCTGTAAACTGCCTTTTTACCCATGGCCACAGCGGCACAAGTCGTGGTTCCCGAGGCCGAGCGCGACTTCGACTTTCCGAAGCGCGAAGCCGCGATCTTCTACGGATTGTTCCTGCGCGGGCATCCTGCTGAGGAACTGCGGCGGGACATCGAAGTGCCGCCGAACGTGTTGGCCAAGTGGCACCGCGAGGCAGAACGCGAGCCGGGGCTCAGGGACGTGTTCGTGCGCATGATCGAATACCGCCGCCATGTGTTGGCCATCTTCGATTCCCTGATCGGCTGCGACAACATGACGCACCGCGTGCAGTAGGCCGTGGGCTCGCCGGCGCGATTCTCTCGCGCCATTTTTCCTGTCCGTCAGGGCAGGCATCCCAGATGGTTACCGCCGGGGAGATGAATGGGCAACCCGTTGGCCCAGAACGACTTCTAATACTGTCCAGAAGGGCAAGTTTTAGGTGTGTAAGGACATTCAGCGGTTGACGCGTCATCCCCCGGGGGATAGAATCCGGGCGTTCCAGACGTAGAGGTGTCTCCATGCGAGAATGGGCCCGTCTTGGTGTCGTTCTTCTTTTCTCAGCCATTGTCCTCAATTCGCCGGTATTTGCGCAGCAGGAGGGGAGTACAGCCCCTGCGCAGCCCCAACTTTCCCAAAAGGAACAGAAGAAGCGTTCCAAGAAGGCATTCGCCGAGCTTGGCGAGGCATATAAGACATGGCTTAGTGAGGATGTCCTTTACATCATTACGCCCGACGAGCGGAAAGCGTTTCTTCAGCTCTCTACGAACGAAGAGCGCGAACAGTTTATCGAGCAATTCTGGCTGCGGCGTAACCCGAATCCGGATGAACAGACGAATTCGTTCAAGGAAGAACACTACCGGCGGATTGCCTACGCCAACGAGCACTTTGCTTCGGGGGCGCCAGGGTGGAGAACGGATCGGGGCAGAATCTACATCATGTGGGGCAAGCCGGACGAAATCGAGTCGCATCCTACGGGAGGAAACTGGGATCGTCCGGAAAACCAAGGTGGCGGCTCGACAGAAACCTATCCGTGGGAAGTGTGGCGCTATAGACACATGGAGGATATTGGCGAAAATGTTGAGCTGGAATTCGTGGATCCGACTCAATCGGGCGAGTATCACCTGACCATGGATCCCGGGGAGAAGGATGCTTTGGCGCACGTTCCGAACGCCGGTTTGGGGACTCTCGAAGCGTTGGGGATGGCGAGTAAAGCGGATCGCTATAACCGAGCCGGTATCAACACGCTGCCCACACCCTCGGGCGGGGCCGATTCGTACCAGGCCAAGGAGTTCGAGCAGCTCGAGCAGTTCTACAAGGTTCAAGCGCCGCCGCCGGTCAAATACAAGGATTTGGAGGCGTTGGTGACGTCGCGGATCGTGCGGGACCAACTGAAATTCACCTACCGGACGGATTTCTTGAAAGTGACGAACGATACGATCCTCGTTCCGGTGACGGTGCAAATTCCGAACAGCGAGATTTCCTATCAGAACAAAGAGGGCGTGTATTCCGGCTCGGTTAACGTTTTTGCACGGGTGAGCACCATGACCGGACGCGTGGTGCAGACCGTGGAAGACGTAGTGAAGCGTGACTTCCCGGCTTCGCTGTTCCAGCGAGAGATGAAACAAGCGTCCATTTATCAGAAGACCGTTCCGCTGCGTCCGGGGCTATACCGGCTGGATCTCGTTCTGAAAGATGTGCAGAGCGGGAACGTGGGAGTGGTGAACACGCGCCTCGCGGTGCCTAAGTTCGACGAAGATACGATTCAGGCAAGCACTCTCATCTTGGCGGACCAGATCGAGCGGTTGCCCGCAACGCAGGTCGGGGGAAGCGGGCAATTTGTTCTGGGGGCGATGAAGGTGCGCCCGCGGTTGAATCAAGAATTCACGACCAGCGACAAGATGGGAATCTACCTGCAGATTTACAACCTGAAGATCGACGAGAAACTGCACAAGTCGAACGCCGTGGTCGAATACGTCGTCAAGAGGGGGAACGATTCAATGTTCAACCTCAAAGAGACCACGACGGACTTGAAGCAGACGGGCGACCAGATTACGATTGAGCGGTTGCTCCCGTTGGACACGCTGAGCCCGGGAAAGTACAGCATCGAGATCAAGGCCACGGACCAAGTCACAAACCAGACCATATCGCGGAGTTCGGAATTCACGGTCAAGGCTGCGCCGGAGGTAAAGGCGGCGGTGAATTCGGCGACCGGGAGGTAGGAGCAGTGAAGAGAAGGCAGCTCCGGAGAGTGTTCTCAGGCTCACTGGTCCTGGGAGCGGCGATCTTGCTGTTCTGGACGGGCGCATGGGGAGTTCCGCGGCCTCGCTCGCAGACAAAGGCGTCCCTGGGGAAGCTGACCGGGGTTGTGCTGGATCTCACGGGGATTCCGCAGATGGGCGCGAGTGTGCGACTCCTCCCCGAGAATACGGTGAATTCGAATGCGGTGGAGATGCTGACCAACACGAGCGGCGTGTTCGCCAGCAGTCCTTTGCTGCCCGGTCTCTACACCGTGCGGGTCACCTTGGCTGGTTTCCTTCCGGGCTTTGAGCGGCACGTGCAAGTGAGCGCCAATCTGACGACGCTCGTGCGTGTGGAACTCGAATCGTTGTTCACCTCGCTCGACCGGTTGCGCCAGCAGCCCACTCCTTCGACAGATGGCGAAGACTGGAAATGGGTATTACGCTCGGCCGCGGCGATGCGCCCGGTGCTGCAATGGACGGAGAGCGGCCAGAGCCACCGCGGACCGAAGGAGCGTGCGAGCGCGAATCCGCATGCGCGCCTGGAGCTGACAACAGGCACCCGGCGATCCGGTTCGGTTTCGAACATCTCCGGAGACGCCGGCACGGCCTTCGCCTACGATCAGGAGTTGTGGGGGATGGACCGGCTGCTGATCGCGGGGCAAGTGGGCTATGAAGGGGCGCCCGCGGCAGGACTGGCGACGGTATGGTTGCCGACTGGATCATTTGAAGCCGGCCCGCATACTTCGCTGGTGCTGCGACAAGCGAAGCTCGGATCCGCGGGGCCGACGTTCCGCGGCTTGCGCATCGAACAGGGCGGCGCCCTTGGTCTGGGAGATCGGGTTTCGCTGCAGTACGGCGGCGAATACGTGCTCGTCAGCCTCAATTCGGCGGCGACTTCAGTGCGTCCGCGAGCCGTGCTGAACGTGCGCTTGGATGGCGGATGGAGCGCGGCGCTTATTTTCACCGCGGAAACGGCAGATCCGATGAGTGAAGGCGGCGAGGTGAGGCCCGAGGCGGGCGCAACGTTGCGGGCGGCGCTCGACCAGCTTGACGCATTCCCGGTTTTGCTCTGGCGCGGCGGGCATCCGCTCCTCGCCGATGGCCGGCACGAGGAAATTTCGATGGAGCGGCGCATCGGCGGCAGGCGCACAACAACGCTGCAGTTCGCGGCCATGCACGACGACAGTCATCATTCGGCTGTCTTTGGGCGAGGGATCGCGAATCACCCCGATTTTTTCCAGGACGCCATCTCAGGCGGATTCGCCTATGACGGCGGTTCCTCGAACTCCTGGGGCGCTCGCGCTGCGGTGCGGGAGAAACTGAGCGATGGCCTCGAGGTGGCCGCGGTCTATGCGTATGCAGGCGCATTGACACCGAGCGGTTCACTCGATGGCGACTTGCGGGATGGGCTCGAAACACGGTACTTCAATTCTCTAGGAGCGAGTGTTTCCGCGCGCGTCCCCAGGACGCGCACGCGCCTGGTGGCCGGATACAAATGGATTGGCGGCCCGGCAGTCTCACGGCTGGATGGTTTTGGCGACTCCCTGTACCAATTGGACCCATACTTCTCACTTCAAGTGCGCCAACCTCTCCCGAAATTCGGCCCGGGCCGTTGGGAGGCCCTAGCAGAATGCGAAAACTTGTTTGCACAAGGATATTTGGAGATGGCCAACCGCGATGGGAATTTCGTTCTTGTCCCCGCCCTGCGGTCGATTCGAGGTGGAGTCAGCTTGCAGTTTTAGAGTGCCAGCGACTACCAGAATCCATAGAAATACTTCCGTTTAATGGAATTGCCGTTCAATCCCTGTCGCTCGGACGTGCAAGTGTGTATGAAATCAAGACATAGATGGGCGACCAAATCCGATTCATTGGAAGCTGATTTGCTCAACTTCAGCAGAAGGGCTGTGTCCTGCGGCACGGGGGAATGAGACAAAACCTTCATGTTCGGTTGGGAGCTGTCGCGCTGATACTGGCCACTGTTGCGGCGGTGGTCTTTGCCATTCTGAATTTCCAGCAGCGGCGGTCATTCGAGACACCGGACGACGGGGTTTCCTGGCTGGACACGCCTCACGGGGTGGTGGCGTGGCATGTGGCGGGGAATTCGCCGGCGGCCGCCGCGGGAATCAAGACTGGTGACCGTTTGGTGGCCATCAACGGCACACCGATCAAGAGCGCGCGCGGGGTGAGGGAGAGGGTTTGGCGGCTAGGCCTGTGGACGCAGGCGCGCTATCGGTTGGGCCGTGGCGGCGAAGAGATCGAAACGCTGCTGGTCACGGCGCCGACGGAAAAACCTCCTACCGAAAACTACTTGCGCGTTGTCGGCCTGCTGTATCTCTTCATCGGTCTTTTCATATTCGTGAAGAGATGGAACGCGCCGCGGGCGGTGCACTTCTACGTCTTCTGCTTGGTGTCGTTTGTGCTGTACTCGTTCCACTACACCGAGAAACTGGATGCTTTCGACCTGGAAGTTTACTGGTCGAACATCGTGGCCGGACTCCTGGCCCCGGCCCTGCTGCTGCACTTCGCGCTGGTGTTTCCGGAACGGGCGGCGACCGCGGTGCGGTCAGTGGCCAAGCTGGTCGCAGTGTATGCGTTTCCGGTCCTGCTGCTTTTCGTGCACGTGAGCGTGGCGATGAACGCACTCGGGTTCGTCCCCACACTGCCGGCGCGGGTGTTACTTGCCAAACTCGAGTCGACCTACCTGGTGCTGTATTTCCTGGCAGCCGGGCTGGTGTTCTTCCGAAGTTACCACAGGGCGCAATGGGGCGTATTGCGGCAGCAGCTCAAGTGGCTGGCCCTGGGAACGTTTGCCGGAACCCTGCCATTCGCGTTGTTCTACGTGGCGCCCTTCGTTTTTGACGCGGAACTGCAAACGTGGATGAAGTTTTCGGCGATGAGCCTGGTGCTCATCCCGCTGTGCCTGGGCTACGCCATCATCCGTTACCGGCTGATGGACGTGGACATCATTTTTAAGCGCGGGCTGGCCTACACGGCGGCGACGGCAGGCGTCGGGGCCGTTTACTTTGCGTTTGTCGGTCTGGCTTGGCTGCTCTTCCACGCGGCTTGGCCCATGGGTCTGGCGGGCGGGATGATCGCCATCGCGGTAGCCGCGTTTCTATTTCAGCCGTTTCGCGACTGGACGCAGGCACGACTCGATCGTTTCTTCTATCGCGACCGCCTGGACTACCGGCGCACGCTGATCGAGTTCGGCAGCACACTGACGAACGAGGTGCGCCTGGATCCGATGCTGGGCTCGGTGATGGACCGGATCTCGCAAACGCTGCTGGTGGACCGGTTGGCCGTGTTCGTGGAAGACCCGAGCGAGGCAGGGCACGTGCGTCTGGCGCGTTCGATGGGCGTGCGGCTGACGGAGCCGCTCGACTTGAGTTTTCTTGACGGGACCCGCGAAGACTTCGCGCGAGGTCCGCTCTTCTTTGAATCCGCGCGCGCGGCCACGGGCGTTTCGGAATCGGTGCGGCGGACACTCGAACAACTGGATCTGAATTATTTCGTTCCCTGCCGGATTCGCGAGCACACGGTAGCGGTGATCGGGCTTGGAAAGACCGTGGACGGCGACTTCCTCTCCAGCGACGACGTCGAGCTGATCCAAACGATCGCGGGTTACATGGCCGTGGCCATGGATAACGCGCAACTCTACACCTCGCTCGAGCAGAAGGCGCTGGAGATCGAGCGGCTGAAAGACTTCAGCGAGAACATCGTCGAATCGCTGCACGTAGGCGTCCTCGCAGTGGATCTCGACGGCATCGTGGACTCCTGGAATACGCGGCTCGAGGACCTGATCGGGGTTTCGCGCCAGGAAGCGGTGGGACGGAAGCTAAGCGATGTGCTGCCGGCGGCGCTGGTGGCGGAAATCGCGGCGCGCGAAGGTCCCGAGCAGGTCACCGGGATTTACAAGCACCGTCTGGAGCACAACGGGCGGACGATGGTCGTGAACGTCTCGATTACGCCGCTGGTGAGCAAGTCGGGCGAGCGGATTGGGCGGTTGATCCTGTTCGACGACGTCACTCAGCGCGAGCGCACCGAAGAGCAGATGGTGCAAACCGAAAAGCTCACTTCGCTGGGCCTGCTGGCCGCCGGGGTCGCGCACGAGGTAAACACGCCGCTGGCGGTGATTTCGAACTACATACAGATGTTGGCGCGCCAATTGCCGGGCGATGATCCGCGACACACTCTGATCGAGAAGATCGTGAAGCAAACGTTTCGAGCCAGCGAGATCGTGAACAATCTGCTGAACTTCTCGCGCACGGGCGCCGCAGAGCTCAGTGACGTGGACGTGAACCGCGTGGTGGAAGACACGCTGTCGCTCGTGGCCCACCCGCTGCGGTCCGCGCACGTCGAAGTCGTGAAGCACCTCGGTGAGAAGGTTCCTCCGGTGCGCGGGTCGGCCAACCGGCTGCAGCAGGTGTTCCTCAATTTGTTTCTGAACGCGCGCGATGCCATGCCGATGGGTGGAATGCTCGAGGTGCGCACCGGAGCGCAGAACGGCTCGGTGACGATTGAGATTACCGACACGGGCCTGGGCATCCCGCGCGATTACATTCACCGGATTTTTGATCCCTTTTTCACCACCAAGAGCGTCGGAACCGGCACGGGCCTCGGCCTCTCGGTGAGTTACGGGATCATCAAAGAACATGCGGGGAAGATCGACGTCCGTTCCGCGCCAGGTAAAGGCACATCCTTCCACCTGGAATTTCCGGTCGCGAGGAAGTCGGTTCATGCCTAAAGGCTCGATCCTGGTCGTTGACGACGAGTCCGAAATCAGGGAAGGCCTCGACCTTCTGCTGAGCTCGGAGGGATACGGGGTTACCACCGCCGGGACGGGCGAATCGGGGCTCGCCCGGCTGGAGGAGAAACCTTTCGATTTGCTGTTGCTGGACGTCAGCCTGCCCGACCGGAACGGGATCGACATGCTCAAGGAGATCCGGAGGCGCGATCCGCAACTGTGCGTCGTCCTGATTACCGCCTTCGGTTCGATTGACATGGCGCGGGCAGCGTTCAAGAGCGGCGCGCAAGATTACATCACCAAACCGTGGTCGAACGATGAGCTTCTCGCGCAGGTGGCGCAAGCCGTCGAGGCGCGTCAACTGCGCGATGAGAACCTGCAGCTCAAGCGGGCGCTGAAGCAGCGCTTCAATTTCCCGAACATTGTGGGCAAGGGCGAGAAGATGCTCGCGCTGCTTGACCTGGTGACCCAGGTGGCGGCCTCCCGCTCGACCGTGCTGATCACCGGGGAAAGTGGAACCGGCAAGGAACTCATCGCCAAGGCGATTCATTCGGCTTCGCCGCGGGCCGACAAGGCCTTTGTGCCGGTGAACACAGGGTCGATCCCGGTGGACCTTCTGGAATCGCAGCTCTTCGGGCACGTGCGGGGCGCGTTCACCAGCGCGGTGGCGTCGAAGAAGGGCCTGTTCGAGGTGGCGGACCAGGGCACCATCTTTTTCGACGAAATCTCCACGGTCAGCCCGGAAACCCAGGCAAAGCTGCTGCGCGTCATCCAGGAACGGGAGTTCATGCGGCTGGGCGGCACCGAACAGATCAAAGTGGACGTGCGCATCCTGGCGGCCTCGAACGTGGACCTGCTCAGTCTGGTGCGGGAAGGGCGCTTCCGCGAGGACCTGTTTCACCGCTTGAACGTGATTCACCTGCAGCTTCCGCCGCTACGGGATCGCCGAGAGGACATTCCGCTGCTGCTGGCCCACTTTCTCGAGCGCTATTGCACGGAGAATGGCAAGCCGCCGCGGTTGTTCGGCCAGGGAGCGATGAAGCTCCTCATGGATTACGACTGGCCGGGAAACGTGCGGGAACTCGAGAACGTGGTCGAGCGCGCGGTAGTGCTTTCCACCCAGGAACGCATGGACGTGGACTTACTCCCGGAGAGTATCCGCACCAAGGAGATCGTCCGGGGAGTGCGGCTGCAGCTCTCCGAATTCATGCCGCCGTTGCCGGGGGAACCAGGGGCGCGTACCGCGGCGGATAATCCCCGGCCTACGCTCTTTCAGATCATGGACGAGGTGGAACGGCGCATCATTTCGGACATGCTCGAGCGCACCGGGTGGAACCAGACCGAGGCGGCCGAGCAATTCCAGATTCCGCTCTCCACCCTCAACCAGAAAATCAAGCGGCTGCGCATCGAAACGCGGCGGCGCGGGCGCGGTTCGAACGGCGACGATCCCATGCCCTTCGCGGCCGGGAAGTAGGGCCCGCTCCGGCGCGCAAGACGAACATCACCAATGTGGACGAAGGCTTTGCCGCCCGGCTGCGGTTAGGCCTTGCGCTGGGGCCCGATTCGTCGCAAAGTAACGCTGCATGAGGTTCTCTCTGGCCGCCATTCCGGCGCGATGGACTGCGCTGGCTCTCTCCGTTCTCGTCGCTCTTCTGCTGGCTTACTTCAGCATTCGCAACGCCCGCGCCGAGCATTTCATGGCTCAGGAGACGCCAAGGGGGTTCGGACACGCGGTCCGGTTGGAGCCGGAGAATCCCAGGCTCTGGTACCTGTTGGGGCGGTATTGGCAATACAACTTCGATCAGCAAAACCTGACGCGGGCGGTTTCCTCCTATCGCCATGCAATCTCGCTCGATCCACGGTCTGCCAGCACGTGGCTCGATCTCGCTCAAGCCTACGAGGACCAGGGCCGTGACGAAGACGCGCAGAACGCCTATCGCGGGGCGCGGAACGCCTATCCGGTCTCGCCGGAGGTGGCGTGGCGCCAAGCAAATTTCCTGCTGCGGCAAGGCAAGAACGCGGCCGCTTACGTTGAGTTCCGGCGCGCCATTGAGGGACAGCCGTCGCTGGCTTTAGCCGCAATTTCCCGGTGCTGGCGGGCGGATCCCGATGTGGATGGCATTCTTGGCCAGGTTCTTCCGCCAAGAAGCGAGACCTATCTCGCGGCCATGAAGTTCTTCGTGGACGAAGGCAATAGTGACGCGGCGATCGCCGCCTGGCAGCGCGTGCTGGCCAGCGCATCCGGGGTACCGCTCAAGGAGTCCTTTTCGCTCCTGGACCTACTGATAAACGCAGGCCGAACGAAGGAGGCGCTCGCAGTCTGGGAACAAGCGCGGACCCTGGCTGGAGTTCAGGAGCCCCCTGAGGCTTCGCACTCGCTCGTGTGGGACGGGGGCTTTGAAACCGACGCGCTTGGAGGCGGCTTTGCCTGGCGCTTGCGGCAGCATCCGGGCATTCAGATCGATTTCGACGCGCAGAACAAACATTCCGGAGCGCGGGCGCTGCGAATTCGTTTCGACGGCAAAGAAAACTTCGACTTCAGCAACGTCTCTCAATACGTGGCCGTCGAACCGCGGATGACGTATCACCTCACAGGCTGGATCCGCACAGACGACATTTCGACCGACAACGGCATGCGGCTGCTCGTCTATGACCCCAAGGACCCTGGGAAAAGCGGCCGCCTGACATCCGAGGTGGTCGGAACAGAGCCGTGGACGCAATTGGAATTGACGTTCACGACCGGCCCCGAGACTCATCTGGTCGTGCTGTGCATCCGGCGAATACCTACCACGAAGCTCGACAATAAGCTGCGCGGAACCGCGTGGGTGGACGACGTCACGCTCGCGCCGCTGAGATCAGCGGGCAAGATCCGATGAAAGCGATTCGCATCGGCATCTGCGCATTGGTCGTTTTCGCAGTGGCAGCGCACGGCGCAGTGGAGGCCTGGGCCTCAGCGGTGATCGAGACAGGCGCAGCGGCGTTGCTTGTTGTATGGGCGGTGAGCGCTTTCTGGCGGAAAGGGCCACTGCTGCGCGTCCCGCCACTTCTTCCAGCGCTGGCCGCATTTGTGGGCGTGGCGGCGCTTCAGTTGGCAGTCCGGCTGACAGCGTCGCCATTCGATACGCGGATCGAACTCTTACGGCTGAGCGCGTGGCTGATCCTGGTGTTCCTCGCCGGCCAGGCGTACCAAACGTTGGAGGACTGGCGGGGGTTCATCTGGTTCCTGATGGTGCTTGGCTTTGTCGTGTCCGTGTTCGGCATCCTGCAGCACCTCACTTTCAACGGGAAACTCTATTGGTTGCGAGAAATGCGCTATGGGGGAATCCCCTTTGGGCCGTATGTGAACCGGAACCACTTTGCGGGATTCGCGGAACTGGTCATTCCAGCGGGGCTGGTGCCACTGGTGCTCGGAAAGGTGAGGCGGGACCGGTGGATGCTCGTGGCGCTATTCTGTCTTCTGCCCATCGGGGCGCTGTTTATGTCGGCCTCGCGCGGGGGCATTGTCAGCCTCCTTGTCGAGCTCGCTCTCATTGGGGTCATGGCTTGGGTGCGGCGAGGCAAGAGGGCTCCACTCCTAGCTGGGGGACTGGTTTTGCTTTTGGCGGGTGGATTCGTGGCTTGGCTGGGAGTGGGGCGTGCCCTCGAGCGATTTTCATCGTTGGAGGCCCTCGAGGTGACACACAACAAGAGGGTCTCGATGGCCAAGGACACCTGGCACATCTTCTTGGACCATCCATTGCTGGGAACGGGGCTGGGAACCCTGCAGACGGTTTTCCCGAAGTACGAAACCCTTTACGACGGCAAGATTGTGAATCACGCGCACAACGACTACTTGGAGGTGCTCGCCGACACCGGCATCGCAGGCGGCCTGTGCTGCACGTGGTTCTTGATCGTTCTGGTCAAACGAGCGGTCCATGACATGCGCCAGCCGGGGAACACTCTGGGCGCGGTCATGAACATGGCCGGGCTCGTGGCCTGCGGGGGGATCCTCGCGCACAGCTTTGTCGATTTCAACCTGCACATTCCGTCGAATGCCCTGCTCTTTCTCCTTTCGGCAACGCTGGCTACGGCTTCGGTGGCCTCGCGAAACCGGCGCGGGCCTGCGGTCCACCCTAAGGTTGCTACCGTGGGAATTCCCGATTGACTGTGTCCCTGTCTCTGTATAATGAAAGACGGGGTTATCTATCCGATGCCGCCAGTTCGACTGGGTGCGCGGGCATGGTGTCTGACCTGCGCCGTCCTGTCTTCGGCGCTGACGCTGTCGTCGCCGGCATTCTCCCAAGGAACCGTCGAAACCGCCCAGCAGACCAACGAACGTATCCGCCAGCTGTCGATAATGGCACAGAGGGTACAGCGAGACTATGTCATCGGCAGCGGTGACCTTCTTGCCGTGGAGGTGTTTGACGTTGCAGAACTTTCGCGAGAGGTGCGCGTAAGCGCAGCGGGCACGATTGCCCTGCCGCTGCTCCCCGTGCGGCTGCATGTGACCGGTCTCACGGAGGTGCAGCTCGAACAGAAGATCGCCGAGATTCTGGAAGCGAATGGCCTGGTCACGCACCCGCAGGTCAGCGTGACGGTCAAAGAGAAGAGGAGTAAGCCCATCACGGTGATCGGCGCAGTGGGCCACCCGCTCGTCTACCAGGCCATTCGCCCGGTGACCTTGCTCGAGGTGCTTAGCGAGGCCGGTGGAATCGCGAATGACGCGGGGAGCATAGTGAACGTCCGTCGTGGCGCGCCGGGCGCGACGGCGGATCTCGATGCCGCCGGACTGTCTGCCCCCGGCAGTGCAGCAAGCGCGGCGGCAAAGCCCTCACCGGACTCAGCGGTTCCATCTGTGGCGGGGGCCCCGGGGGAGAATGCCAAGCCCGGGCAGCCGGATGCAGTAAGAAAGCCGGTTCCACAGGATGATCCGCAGCCACCGGACCTTTCCGATGAGGCCGTGTCGATCAGCATCAACCTGAACGATCTGCTCGAGAGCGGTGATCCGAAATACAACATTCCGCTCGAGGGCGGCGACGTCGTGATCGTGCCGCGCGCGGGGGTTGTGTACGTGATCGGAGCGGTTGGCCGGCCGGGGGGTTTCGTGCTCTCGAACGACCGTGAGCAGATGAGCACCTTGAAGCTGCTTTCGCTGGCCGGCGGGCTGGGGCGCACCGCACGTGGGGACAAGGCCGTGATTTTGCGCAAAGACGCAGCGGGGCAGCAACAGCAGACGCCGGTGGACTTGAAAAAGATCCTGCAGCGGAAAACCGAGGACGTGGCCCTGCATCCAAGTGACATCCTGTTTGTGCCGGAGAGCGGGGGCAAACAGGCATTAATCAGGGCCACCGAAATCGCTCTGGGGGTTGGCACCGCCGCCGTCATCTTCCGCATGGGCCGATAAGGAAGCTATGGACGAAGCGAACAAGATCGTGCCACGTGAGAACGGTTCGATCCGGACCATCGAAGCCAGGCCTGTGCCAGGTCATCACCTGCCAGTTTGGGACCTTACACCTCGGGAGCCACACCTCTACGACTACCTGCTCATCCTGCGGAAGCACCAGTGGCTGATTTTGGCATTCCTGCTGACCGTCGTGACGATTGTTACGATCGCCACGTTCCGAATGCAGCCGGTTTTTCTGGCGACAGCGCGGATCGAGATCGATCGGGAGAACTCGAATATCCTGCCATTTCAAGGCACCGACCCCTATGAGGTGTATATCGACCTTGAGAACTACATCGAGACACAGTCGAAGATTCTGCAAAGCGAGACACTGGCGGTCCAAACGATCCGAAGCGTCGGTCTCTTCGGGCAATCGGAATTCGCGGAGAATGCTTCCTCCGAAGGACCCGCCGCAGGAGGCATGGCGGGCCAGAAGCGTCCGCCGGAGCTGGGCGCGTTCTTGGGAAGCCTGAGTGTGAAGCGCGTGCCAAACAGCCGGCTCTTGGATGTGAGCTTTGAGTCGACCGACCCGCAACTGGCTGCGCGTGTCGTCAACACGCACATCGAGAACTATATCGAGCAGAACTTCCGCAGCCGGTACGAGGCCACGACGCAGGCTTCCTCGTGGCTGGCCAATCAACTCAATGAATTAAAGATCAAGGTGGAGAAGTCAGAAGATGCTCGCCTTGCTTACGAGCGACAGAACCAGATCTGGGCGGTGGACGAAAAGCAGAACATTACGACCCAGCGGCTCTCCGACCTGAACAAGGAGCTGACCGACGCGCAAAGCAACCGGATGACGAAAGAGGCGATCTATCAGATGGGGCAATCCGGAAGCCTCGAGGCCGTTCCGGAAGTCCGCGACAACGCCATGCTGCAGGGCCTGCTCCAAAAGAGGAACGATGTCGATGCCCAGTACAACGAAGCACTGAACCAATACGGACCGAATTTCCCGAAGGTGCAGCGGCTCCAAGGCCAGATGAAGGAACTCGACCAGTTGGTGGGCCAGGAAAAGAAGAACATCGCCAATCGCATCGAGAACGATTACCGAGGGGCGCGCCAGCACGAACTGTTGCTGTCGCAAGCGCTCGATAAGCAGAAGATCGAAGCGAACGAGATGGCCGAGCGGCTGGTACAGTACAACATCCTGAAGCGTGAGGCGGAGGCTAACAAGCAGCTCTACGAGGGTCTGCTCACGAAACTGAAGGAAGCGAGCATCTCGGCAGGGTTGCGGTCGTCAAATATCCGGGTTGTGGATCCGGCCATGGTGCCAACGACCCCGACGCGGCCCTCGAAGTCCCACAACCTCGCCCTGGCGTTTTTGGTGGGCTTGATGGGGGGCGTAGGCCTGGCGCTGTTGCGCGAGTACATGGACAACACGGTGAAGACACCGGACGACATTGAAACCCTGGCGCGGCTGCCCTCTCTGGCGGTCGTGCCCATGTTTACGACGACAAACGGCACCGGGCGGCACCACCGACTGCTGAAGCCGGCGGGAGCGAACGGGCACGAGGCGCGGATGGAGTTGGTTTCGCACCATCAACCGAAATCGCAGATGTCGGAGGCGTTCCGGGCGCTGCGCACGTCCCTGCTGCTTTCCCAGGCCGATCACCCGCCGCAGGTCATTCTGGTCACGAGCGCGCTGCCGCAGGAGGGCAAGACCACCGCAGCCGCAAATCTCGCGGTGACCCTGGCGCAACTCGGCGACCGCACACTGCTGATTGACGCGGATCTGCGCAAGCCCGGCGTGGGCCGGGTGCTGAGCCTGGGTGACGGAAAATACGCGGGACTGAGTTCGTACCTGGCGGGCGTCTCGAGCCTTGAGCTGGTCACCATCCCGCATCCGGTGATCAGTAACCTCGCCGCGATCCCCACCGGGCCGCTGCCGCCGAATCCGGCCGACCTGCTTTCTTCCGACCGTGTGGCGAAGGCCATCGCCGAGCTGCGCACGAGGTTTAAGTTCATCGTGATTGACACGCCGCCGATCATGGCGGCCACGGATGCAGTGATTCTCTCGGTGCAGGCGGACGGGGTGCTGCTGGTGGTCCGCAGCGGCGAAACGCCCAAGCAGGCGTTTACGCGCACGCACGACCTGCTGAAGAGCGTGAATTGCCGCCTCCTGGGCGTCGTCCTAAATGCCGTGGATTCCAGCGCTCCGGATTACTATTATTCTTACCGCTACTATCCCTATTCGTATGGTGGCTACGGGCAAGAGAAATCGGCCGACCAGCCCATGGACAACGGTCCCGCTCCGGTGCCGACTGCCGATGCCCACGAAGAAGACACGGAGACTCTCTGAGGGCAAGGAGGCAGTGTGCGTTTTCTGATCACCGGAGGCGCCGGTTTCATCGGATCGCATCTGGCGGAACTTCTGTTGAATCGAGGGAATCAGGTCGTTCTCCTCGACAACCTCTCGACCGGCAGCATGGACAACATCCGGCATCTGAAGCAGTTCGAGCATCTGCAATACTTCCTGGATTCCATCGAGAACCGGCAATTGTTGGCGGAGCTGGTGGACGAAGCCGACGTGGTGGTGCACTTGGCTGCGGCGGTGGGCGTGCGCTTGATTGTGGAAAGCCCGGTGCGCACCATTGAGACGAACGTAAACGGAACCCAGCTCGTGCTTGAGGCCGCCTGCAAGAAGCGAAAGCTCGTCGTGACGGCCTCGACCTCCGAAGTCTACGGCAAGAATACCCATGTGCCGTTTCACGAGGATGCTGACCTGGTGCTCGGACCGACCACGAAGGGCCGGTGGAGCTACGCGGCGTCCAAGGCGCTCGATGAATTCCTGGCGCTTTCATACTGGAAAGAGAAGAAACTGCCGGTGATCGTAGCGAGGCTGTTCAACACGGTGGGCCCGCGTCAAACCGGGCGGTACGGTATGGTGCTGCCGAATTTTGTCCAGCAGGCGCTCGATAACGCGCCGATGACGGTTTACGGCTCGGGGAAGCAGTCGCGTTGCTTCTGTGACGTGCGGGACACTGTGGAGGCGCTTACGAGGCTGATGGCAACCGACAAGGCTGTGGGCGAGGTCGTGAATATCGGCAACACGGAAGAGGTCACCATCGAGGAGCTGGCGAAGCGTGTGAAGGAACGGACGGGCAGCTCATCGCCGATTACCTATATTCCTTACGATCAGGCCTACGAACCCGGGTTTGAAGACATGCTGCGCCGCGTTCCGGCGATTGAAAAACTTTACGGGCTCACTGGTTTCCGCCCCAAGACATCGCTCGCGGAAATCATTGACCGTGTGGCGGAGTACTTCCGTTCGAAACGGGCGGGCGAGGCGCGTTCGCGCGCCGTGGCACCCAGCGCCGTTTGATGAACCGGCCCCGCGCTGCCCCTTCCCCCGCAGCGCGTCAAAGCAAAGCACCTGTGAAAGCTGATAACCTACGGGGCGCAAAAATGAGTCACACCCTTCAAGGCACCGGCGCGCGCCGCCGCTTCGGCTGCGAACACATTCTTCTGCTTGTCTTCCTGCTGAGCCTCCCGCTCATGAATCCCTGGGTGCGCGGCGATGGCGTGGGGTACTACTCGTACGTTCGAGCCTTGCTGATTGACCACAACCTCCGGTTCGAAAAGGACTACCGCGCCGCGAATCCAAGCTTCCGCGATAGCCACGTGGCTGAAAGCGGCGAGGTGCGGCAGCAGTTTTACACGCCCACAGGACGCTTGGATAACCATTTCAGCGTCGGTCCCGCGATTCTGTGGAGCCCCTTCCTGCTGCTGGCACACAGCGGCGTCTTGATGGCTCGCGGGCTGGGGTCGACGGTGGCGGCGGACGGCTACTCGACGCCCTATCGTCTGGCCATGGCCCTGGCCACGGCGTTCTACGGCTTTCTGGGGCTGTGGCTGTCATTCCGAGTGGCGCGGGAGTACGTCGCCGAGCGCTGGGCGCTGCTCGGGACGTTGGGTGTTTGGTGGGCATCGTCATTTCCCGTGTACGCGTACTTCAATCCGTCGTGGTCGCACGCGCACTCCGCGTTCGCGTGCGCGCTGTTTATCTGGTATTGGCATCGCACGCGCGAAGGCCGAACCCTCGCCCAGTGGCTCCTGCTCGGGCTGAGCGCGGGCCTGATGATCAACGTGTATTACCTGAACGCCGCATTCCTGCTCGTGCCCGGAATCGAGGGCTTCGGGGGATATCTGCGGAGCTGGCGGGGATCTCCCGTTGCTTCGACGCCGGCGCGGCAGCTCGCACTGCGCCATGCGCTCTTCATCGCCGCAATCGGGGTGGCGCTTCTCCCGACGTGGGTCACTCGGCTGATGATCTACGGCCACCCGTTCGAGAGCGGCTACATTCCGCTCAGGGAGTGGGGCTGGACCCGGCCCGCGTTGTGGGACGTCCTGTTTTCGTCTGACCACGGCCTGTTGAGCTGGACGCCCATTCTGCTGTTTGCGCTGGCGGGCATGGTTCTCCTCTGGAAGAAGAAGCCGAGGGTCGGCGGCCCGCTGGTCGCGAGCGCGCTGGCGTTCTATTACGTTGTGGCGGCCTATCCGAACTGGGACGGCTTGTCGTCCTACGGGAACCGGTTCTTCGTGTCGCTGACGCCGCTGTTCGTTCTCGGACTGGCGATGACGCTCGAAAGCTTCGGCAGACTCTTTGCGCGAGAGCGAGCGGCGCTGGCGTGCGCAAGCGTCATTCTTGCGCTGTTCATCGCGTGGAACCTCGGCTTTATGTTCCAGTGGGGCATGCACCTGATCCCCGTCCGCGGGCCGATTTCCTGGAGCGAAATGGCGCGAAACCAGTTCCAGCAAGTGCCCCGGAGGGTCGGGGTACGTTTCCGGGACTACCTGTTCCACCGCGGCGCGCTGATGCAGACCATCGAGGAGAGGGACCTGAAGCAGTTGAAGGCCAACCCGGCGGACGCCCAGTAGGCGAGCACGGCCACGAGCGTTTTGCCGTGAATCAAATGAGGGATGTTGCCGCTCTGGGGACAGCCGCTTCCTCGGTGCGGCCCCTTCTCTGATAATCTTATTCGGGGACGAGACGCGGGATCTCGCGAAGGACCAGTTTGGGGGAATTGCACTCCATTTCGACAGCGCCTGAGCTTGCCGCCGCCGCTCTGCCCACGCAGGGTGCGCCACGGCCTGTGCTCAGGATCACGCCGCCAAGCAAGTGGCTCGAGCTGCGCCTCGGCGAGGTCTGGGCCTACCGCGAGCTGCTGTACTTCTTCGTCTGGCGGGACGTCAAAGTGCGTTACAAGCAGACGGTTATCGGCGTGGCCTGGGTCGTCCTGCAGCCGCTGCTGACCACGGCGGTCTTCGTGCTCTTTTTTGGGAAATTGGCCAAGCTGGCTCCGGCGGGGATACCTCCGCTGGTTTTCTACTTCGCCGCGGTGTTGCCCTGGACGTTCTTCTCCGGGGCGCTGCAGGCCGCGACGAATATCGTGGTTTCGAGCCAGCAGATGATCACCAAAGTGTACTTCCCGCGGCTGGTGCTGCCGATTTCTGCGGTGCTCGGCGGACTGGTGGATTTTGCCATCGGTTTCGTCGTGCTGATCGCGCTGATATTGGCATACGGCATCCGGCCGGGGCTCGCGGCGCTCTGGCTGCCTGCGCTGCTGCTCTTGGCGATACTGACGGCGCTTGGGGTCGGGCTGTGGTTCGCGGCGCTGAACGCGCTCTACCGCGACGTGCGCTACGTGGTGCCCTTCCTCGTGCAGTTCTGGATGCTGGCTTCGCCGGTGGCCTATCCGAGCACGCTCATTCCCGCGCGCTGGCGCTGGCTGTACGGCCTGAATCCGATGGCGGGCGTGATTGAAGGATTTCGCTGGGCGCTGACGGGCCACGGCCAGCCGCCCGGGGCTTTGCTCCTGGCCTCGACCGCGATGGTCTTCGTGGTTCTGCTCGGCGGATGGCTTTTCTTCCAGCGCATGGAAGGAACCGTTGCGGACATGGTATGAAAAATGGTGGTAGGCCAATATGAGGTCAACGTTCAAACGGTCTTCCGATGAGTGACGTCGTCATCCGCGCAGAGGGAATCGGCAAGCGCTACCGCATCGGCGAGCGCGAACGTTACAGTGCGCTGCGCGACAAGCTTGCCCAGGCGTTGCTCGCTCCCTGGAAGTTTTTCCAGCACGCGCCGCGGGAGACTTTTTGGGCGCTCCGCGACGTCAACTTTGAAGTACGGGAAGGCGAGGTCCTGGGCCTGATCGGGCGCAACGGCGCGGGGAAAACCACCCTGCTGAAGATTCTCTCGCGCATCACCCGCCCGACCACCGGCTGGGCCGAGGTTCACGGCCACGTCGGCAGCCTGCTCGAAGTCGGCACCGGTTTTCATCCTGAGCTGACCGGCCGCGAGAATACTTTCCTGAGCGGCGCGATCCTGGGCATGAAGAAGCGCGAAATCGAGCGCAAATTCGACGAAATCGTGGCCTTCGCCGAGATCGAGAAATTCATCGATACCCCGGTAAAGCATTATTCCAGCGGCATGTTCGTCCGCCTGGCCTTTGCCGTCGCCGCGCACCTCGAGCCGGAAATCCTGCTCGTAGATGAAGTCCTCGCCGTCGGCGACATCGCCTTCCAAAAGAAATGCCTGGGTAAAATGGGCGACGTAGCACGGTCGGGTCGGACGGTTGTCTTTGTGAGCCACAACCTAGGTGCGGTCACGCGACTCTGTCAGGCTGCGATCTGGCTGGACGAGGGCAAGACCAAGCTGGAGGGGCGCGTGGAGGACGTCGTTGCCGCCTACGTCTCGACGGGAGCAGTGGAGACTGGCGAACGTCGCTGGGACGGCGCAGATCGGGTCCCAGGGAACGACAAGATGCAGTTGCGAGCTGTGCGTGTGATAGGACCAAACAACGAGGCCGCGAATAGGGTAGATATTCGACAGAGCTTTTGGATTGAGATCGAATATTGTGTGCTCAAGAAACTCACTCACGTGCGGACTGCTCTCCGCCTACAGACGTCTGATGGAACAATTGCTTTCACGTCGGCGGACAGCCTAGATGACGCTTGGGATGGGGTTCCGCGGCCTCCGGGCGTTTACACGAGTCGCTGTGAGATCCCCGGTAACTTCCTGAATGAGGGTCCGTATTGGGTGACAGTTTCAGCCGACATACCATTTGTCGAACCGCTCTTCTACGAAGAGGGTGTGGTCAGTTTCTTTGTTGAGCAGACCGGAGGCGTGAGTGGCAGGTACCCGGAGCGTTGGCCAGGAGTGATTTGCCCTGCACTAAAGTGGCAAATCCAGCAGCGGGACTTTTCAATCGCAGAGACGCGCGACAACTCATAATCATGATAAAGCTTCGGCATATTCTGCATCCTTTCAAAAGTGCAACAAGCCTATATCGACGCGCTGAGACCTCTATTTACAGGAGCCTGAGCGACCGTGCCGTCTCGAAAATCCCAAGACGCGATATCACGCGGTGCTGGTGCGGTGGCTCACTCAAACCGCTGGCGATCAACCCGCAATACGGCGTGTGCCTGGAATGCGGGTGCTATGTCAATCTTCGTCCGCCCACCCCGGAATCTTTGAAGGGATTCTACTCCCTCGAAAACTACTGGCGTCTGCGTCAAAAGGTGATGGGTGTACCTCCGATCGAGAAGCGAGCCGAGGTTTATCGAGCTGATGGCCGACTAGAGTATTGGTTAGAGTTGATAAGGCGTTATGGGCCCAGCTCTGGAAGCGTAGTCGAAGTCGGGTGCGCACCCGGCATTCTTCTCTCCGAGCTAACGCGGTCTGGGTACAGATGTGTGGGTGTTGAGGCGGATGCGTCTGTAGCGGACTGGATTCGCCAGAATGCCAAGGTTGAAGTTCGGGAGGGCATCTTTCCTGGCGTCCAGTTGCCACCGTGCGATTTACTCCTTGCTTTTGATGTTGCCGAGCATACCCCGGAACCGCTGGCCTTCTGGAAAGGAATCGCCGATGCGCTTGCTCCCGACGGGGTAGCCATCGTTCAAACTCCGGTAGAGCGCCGCGACTATGCAGATCCATTCAAAACGAGGCGCGATTTTTTCGACGGCGTAGAACACCTGTACCTCTATACCGACATGAGTATCCGAAGACTCACGCAGCTCGCTAATCTTGAGCTCGTTGCCCTTGAGGATGCCATTGGAACTCTCGGCCAGGTCTGTGTCTTAGGAAAACGCGCGGATGCCCCTGCCGGTCAGACTGTCGCACAAAACCGACAAACCAATGGATAAACAATTTCGCGTAGTCCCTCAAACTAATTTGGCCAATGCGCTATGAAGGCGATGACTAAGAGCGCAGCCTCATCCGAAACCTGGCCGCAGTATCGCTTTGTACGGAAGTGTTTCTCCCATCCGATACAGATGCTAAGGGCAGCCGTGCATAGACTGAGAACGAAACCGTTGGAGAACCTTCCAGATTGTCCCGATTTGTTTGGGGTCTATCGGCCCCTACTCCAACATCCTGACGTCCGGCGACGCCCAGGCGGCTGGGAGTACCGGGGAAGGTTTTACCCCGATTACCTTACTGTTGGAGGGGCGTGCCACGCCATTTTCCGTGAGGCGCTTAAGTTCTGTCAGGGAACGGGCGTGGACGTCGGAGCCGGACTGTGGCCGCTCCCGGGGTCGATTCCGGTCGATATTTGGAGAGGGCCCGGCGCCACCAAAACAATCTCCGAGATCACTGACGGTTCGCTGGACTATGTCTTTAGCTCTCACTGTTTGGAACACAATGAGAATTGGGAGGAACTGCTGCGCGAGTGGGTATCGAAGCTGAAGCGTGGCGGAATTGTATTTCTGTACCTCCCACACCCGGAGTGCGGCATTTGGGAGATTGGCTCACCGTTTGTCGGAACGGGGCACAAATGGACTCCCACACCTCAGATCATCAAGTCGAGCTTGGCCCAGCTTGGTTGTTCGGTGGCTGCTTTTGACGATGGCCCCGATGCGATGTTCAGCTTTTGGGTTTGCGCGAGGAAACAGGCTTGAAAGACGGGTTCATATTGGCCTCCGCGGGCGCGTCGCGCCGAGCTATCGTCCGAGGCATCCTCGCCGTCTCGCGGAAACTCACTGCGCCGAAGATCACCAGGATTCTTGTAGGGCCGTTTCTTCGCGCGGACCGTCACGCGCGAGCCTCTGATCTTGCCGTGGGAGATGCGCGCAGTATTCTCGTAGTGCGGCTCGACGCGATTGGCGATCTGGTCCTGATGAGTCCCTTTCTGCGCGAGCTGCGCCGGTCGAATCCCGTTACGTGGATCACGCTGGTGGTCGATCCCCGGTTCGTGAATCTCATGGAGCTGTGCCCACACGTGAATGCAGTGCTCACGTTTGACCCGCAGTACCCCGGACGCACAGGACTGCTGGGGCTGCACTTTCGCGCTCTCCGTCTGGCCCGCGTACATCTGTGGCCCCGCCGGTTCGACCTCGCACTCCTGCCGCGTTGGGATGTGGACGACTATCACTCGGCGTTCGTCGCTTACTTCAGCGGCGCCCCCTGCCGCATTGGATATTCTGAGAATGTTTCGCCGATGAAGCAGCGGATGAACCGGGATCTCGATAGCCTCTTCACTCGGACGCTCTTCGCCCACGCTCCGAAACACGAAGTTGAGCGCAACCTGGACTTTCTCCGCGAAGTGGGTGGAATGGTTACCGACGATCATCTGGAATTGTGGCTCAGTGAGGAGGACCGCGAGGCGGCGCGGGCGGCGCTGGCTTCTCGGGGAGTGACCGGCGGGGATCTGCTCATCGGCATCGCTCCTGGCGCGGGCCACCCGAAGCGGCTATGGCCGCTCGGCCGCTTTATTGAGGTGGGCCGCTTCCTGGTACAGGAATTGGGGGCGCGCCTGCTGATCGTGGGTGGACCTGAGGACCGCGAATTGGCGTTCCGGCTTCAGCAGAAGCTCGGGGCCGCAGCATTCAGTTTCGCCGGCGAGACGACGCTCCGCCAGACCGCCGCCCTCCTGGAGCACGCGCAGTTGATGGTCGCGAATGACAGCGGCCCGATGCACCTGGCCGCGGCTGCGGGCGCCGCGGTGGTGGAGATTTCCTGTCACCCCGTCGGCGCCGGACAGAGCCACCCGAATTCTCCGGTCAGATTTCACCCCTGGACCGCGGAATACCTGGCGTTGCAGCCGGAGAAGCCTTCTGAGCCGTGCAGTAGCGCCTGTAACTGGTATGAACCGCATTGCATCCTCGGCGTGTCCGTGGATGCCGTTCACGAGGCGGCGCGGACGTTGCTCCAGCGCCGGCAATCAACGCAGCGTGAGAAATTAGGGGCTCATCATGCCGTCTGACGGATGGCTCAAGCCCACTCCACGGGCGAAGTAGCTGCATTACGCCAGAAGCTAGGGAGCGCAGATACTAGATGCTGACGTTTTTCACGACCGCGAAACCCTTCCAGGGCCACAGCGCCGTGATCCAGCGCAACGCGCTGAAGAGCTGGACGCTGCTGGATCCGGACGTCGAGGTCATTCTGTTTGGCGACGACGAAGGCGCGGCGGAGGTGTGCAAGGAGCTTGGTTTGAGGCACGAGTTCCACGTGGAACGCCACGAATCGGGAATGAAGTACCTCGACTACATGTTCTCGCGTGCCCAACAGATCGCGCGACACGATACGCTCTGCTACGTCAATTGCGACATTATCCTGATGTCGAGTCTCCGTCGCGCTCTCGAACAGGTTGAGGCGGCGCATCCCCGCTTCCTGATGGTCGGCAACCGCTGGAACGTGGATATCACCTCGCCGTTGGTGTTCGACCAGCCGGATTGGGAGGAAAATCTCCGCGCCCTCGTCTTGCATGAGGGCTACCGGCTAGCCCGTGGCTGGATTGATTACTTCGTCTTTTCTCGCGGCGCGTATGGCCCGGATCTGCCCCCGTTTGTCATTGGCCGGGTGTACTGGGACAACTGGCTGATTTGGAAAGCGCTGCGTTCCAAACTGCCCGTTGTGGATATTTCTCCTGTCGCCATGGCCGTGCATCAGAATCACGACTATAACTACCATCCCCAGGGCGAGCGGGGAGTCTGGGAAGGCGAAGAAGCCAAGCGGAATTTGCGGCTGGCCGGGGGATGGGGCCATATGTGCGACGTTGCCGACGCCACCGAGGTGCTATGGCCCGACGGGCTAAAACCCAACAGGAAACGCTACGGGACCGCCGTGAGACGCCACGCGAAGCGTTTTTGGATGCTCGCGCTCGACGTCACCCGGCCGGTCCGCCACGTACTTGGGTTGCGGTCGAAGGCCATGCGCCAATCAGGGCAAAAAGTGTGAACTGTTGCGGTGTGTATCTGAAAACTGCTTAGAGGGTGTTCGATGAACGTTCTGGTTACGGGTAGCAGCGGACTGATCGGCTCCGAAGCGGTCGAGCACTTCGACCGGCAGGGCCATCGCGTCATTGGCGTGGACAACCTGCGCTTTCTGAATCTGGGCTGCGGTGAACGATTTCACCCGGATTGGGTGAACCTGGACCTGCATCTGGCCGGCCCTGCGGTTCGCCGCTGGGATCTTCGGGATGAGTTGCCGTTTGCCGACGGCTTCTTCGATGTTGTGTATCACTCTCATGTTCTAGAGCATTTCCACCGCGCCGAGGGATTACGCCTGCTCAAGCAGTGCCATCGCGTGTTACGCAGCGGAGGTACGATTCGCGTAGCCGTGCCGGACCTTGAACGTATCGCGCGCCTCTACCTGGAGGCTTTGGAAGGATCGCTCACCGGCGATCCCGCATGGCGGGCACGTTATGAATGGATGCTCCTCGAAATGTATGACCAGACCGTGCGCGAGACCTCGGGCGGAGAGATGCTGGCCTATGTGCGCCGCGATCCGCTCCCGGAGGCGGGGTTTGTCGCGGCTCGCCTCGGGGGAGAACTCCGCAGGATGACAGCGCCGCCCGCATCGTCCCCGGCACGCAGATCATTCTCCGCGTTGCCTAGCTTCGTTTTACGGCAGATCGCGCGCCTGGCTCTGGGCCGCGGCCGACTGCGCGCTTATGACCTCGGCCGATTTCGATTGTCCGGCGAGGTTCATCGCTGGATGTACGACCGTTACTCACTGGCAAGGTCGCTGGAGGGGGTTGGGTTCGCCGGTGCGGAAGTCGTTGGAGCTGCAGAAAGCCGCATCCCCGGCTGGGCGGGCTTTCATCTCGATACCGAACCTGACGGCTCAGTTTACAAGCCTGACTCGTTGTATATGGAAGCGGTCAAACCGTGAGGGTGGTGCACATCAATACGTTTGATTCCCAAGGCGGTGCGGCGCGCGCTGCTTACCGCCTGCACGAAGGCCTGCGTGACCTCGGCCACGATTCCCGGATGTTCGTGGAATGCAGGCGCTCTGTTGATCCGAACGTGGTGGCCTTTGCTCCGAGGACGGATCTGCCCGGCCGCATTTTCCGCAGCCTGCGCCGGGAGTTTCTCCAACGGACATTTGGAGGGAGCGTTGAAGGCCAGCCCGCGGGGAGGGATATGTTCAGCGACGACCGCACTGAGTATGGCTTTGACGTTGTCCGGCAGTTGCCCGGCGCCGAAGTCTATCATTTGCATTGGGTCGCCGGATTCATGGATTACCGAGCAGTGCTGCCGGCCATCACCCGCCGCGCCCCGGTGGTCTGGACTCTGCACGACATGAATCCGTTCACGGGCGGCTGCCACTTCGACGAGGGCTGCGCACGCTATCGCCATCGTTGCGGCAACTGTCCGCAGCTCGGATCAGGCGCGGAGACCGATGTCTCCACGAAGATCTGGCTGCGCAAGCAAGCCGCCTATCGCAAGATACCTGCCGGCCGCCTGCACCTGGTGGCGCCCAGCCGCTGGCTGGCGGCAGAAGCAAAGCAGAGCGTGCTCTTCAGCGATGTCCCGGTTTCCGTGATTCCGAATGGTTTGAATCTGCAGGCGTTTGCGCCCCGGGACCGGAGTTTTGCTCGAGATGTGCTTGGCTTGCCGCCGACTAAGCTGATCGTTCTTTGCGTCGCGGACGTGCTCGGTGCCCGGCGCAAGGGCATGAGACTCCTCGTTCAGGCGCTTGAGGCGTTGAAAGATCGTGCCGACGTCTTGCTAGTCACCGTCAGCCGCGTACCGGACGTGTTGGATGTGCCGGTTCCGCACACTTCACTCGGCCACATCCGCGACGAGCGCCTGATGTCTCTCGCCTACAACGCAGCAGACGTGTTTGTGTGTCCGACACTGCAAGACAATCTGCCAAATACGATTCTCGAATCCTCGGCCTGCGGGGTTCCGGTCGTGGCTTTCAACGTGGGCGGCGTGCCGGACATAATCCGGGATGGAATGACGGGGATTCTTGTGCCTGCTGGAGACACTGCCGTGCTGGGCGAAGCAGTTCGCCGGTTGCTGACCGATTCGGAGCGCCGCGCCGCGATGCGCACGAATTGCCGCCAGGTTGCGGTGGAGGAATACGCTCTCAAGATCCAGGCAAAGCGCTATGTTGAACTATACGAAAGGATGCTGGCGTCCAATTAGCAGCCGCTGTCTATGCTGACGTTTTTCACTACCGCGAAACCCTTCCGGGGCCACAGCGCCATCATCCAGCGCAACGCGTTGGAGAGCTGGAAGCGCATCCATCCGGAGGTGGAAATCTTCCTCTTCGGCGACGATGAAGGGACCGCTGATGCGGCGCGGGAACTCCGGATCCGTCATGAGCCCGAGGTAGAACGCAACGCGCGCGGAACTAAGTACCTGCGATCATTCTTCGATAGCGCCCAGCGATCCGCGCGGCACAACCTGCTCTGCTACGTGAATTGCGACATTCTCCTGCTCTCCGATTTCCGTGCCGCTGTGGAGAGGGTTCGTTCCTGGCGCAAGGATTTTTTGATGATCGGCCGGCGCTGGGATACCGAGATTACTGCCCCGATTGATTTCTCGCGACCGGATTGGGAAGCGGATATCCGCGCCCGTGCTTTGCAGGCAAACTTCCAGCGTCCGCCGCAATGGATTGATTATTTCGTCTTTTCCAAGGGCCTGTACCTCGGCCAGATTCCGCCATTCCTCACCGGGCGCCCCGGCTGGGACAATTGGCTGGTCTGGTACGCGCGGTCGTCGGGCGTGGCCGTCGTTGACGCTTCCGCAGTCGTTCTGGCCGTTCATCAGAACCACGATTACTCTTATCATCCCGATGGAGCTGCTGGAGTATGGGAGGGCGATGAAGCCCAGCAGAACTACGCGCTGCTCGGGAACGGTAGACATTTTTACACGATTGAAAACGCAACTCACCGGCTCCTTCCACGCATGCTGCGAAAGAACTATCGTCATTACTTGGTCGTTGGTCGGAAGACGGCCGCCGGAATCGCTTACCGGGCATGGTTTTCGATGCTCGATGCCACCCGGCCCATTCGTTCTCGCTTGGGCCTACGCAAACGCCGTGCCCCAGCGGCAGGGCCGAATGCGTCGAGCTGCAACACGACTGGAGGCCGCAAGTGAACCGTGGCGCCGGCTCTGATCGCTTCCCGATCCCGGCCAGGGAGAGTGGAGTGGAACCCCGCTCGCAATATATTCCGGCCGGGAAGAGTGTCTTGGCGAGGTGTTCATGAAGACGCGGACCATTTTGGTCACCGGTAGCAGCGGGCTGATCGGCTCCCAAGCGGTCGAGCATTTCGACCGGCAGGGGCATCACGTCATCGGCGTGGACAACAACATGCGCCGGGTCTTTTTCGGGCCGGCCGGCGATACCTCGTGGAATCTCGCGCGGCTGAAGGGCGTCACAAGGAACTTCACGCACGCCGATCTGGACATCCGCGACCGCGGCGGGATCGAGGACCTTTTCCGCGCGCACCGCTTCGACCTGATCGTTCATTGCGCCGCACAGCCTTCCCACGACAAGGCCCGCGAAATTCCGCTCGTGGACTTCGAGGTGAACGCGCTCGGCACCGTTAACCTGCTCGAAGCCACCCGCCAGCACTGCCCGGAGGCTGTCTTCGTTTTTCTCAGCACGAACAAGGTCTATGGCGATGCCCCCAATGAGATTCCGCTCAAGGAGCTGGCCACCCGCTACGATTATGCCCGACCCGAGGATTTCGACGGCGTGGACGAGACTTGCCGGATCGACCGGACGCTGCACTCGCTTTTCGGCGCATCCAAAGCGGCTGCCGATCTAGTCGCGCAGGAGTACGGCCGCTATTTCAAGATGAACGTGGGCATCTTCCGCGGCGGCTGCCTCACCGGTCCTTCGCATTCGGCCGTCGAGCTCCACGGGTTCCTTTCTTATCTCGTGAAGGTCACGCTGACTCGCGGCGCATACTCCGTTTTCGGCTACCAGGGCAAGCAGGTGCGCGACAATATTCACAGCCACGACGTTGTCCGCGCCATCGAGGAATTCGCCGCCAACCCCCGCCCCGGAGAGGTTTACAACCTCGGCGGCGGCCGCGACAACAGTATCTCTGTGCTCGAAGCCATCGAAACCATCGGGCAGATGACAGGCCGCAAATTGAACTGGCGTTACGTGGCCGAGGCGCGCAAGGGCGACCACATCTGTTACATCTCGAACCTCAATAAGTTCAAGAGCCATTACCCGGCCTGGAAAATTACCCGCAACCTCGGCGCAATCCTGGAAGAGATGATCGAAGCCCAGCGCGCGCAGCGGATGGCTGGGAATGAATCGTGAACGATGTGCAGGTTGCGAGAAGGTGTCGCCGTAAGGGAAAATCTTGGCAAAACAATTCATCAGCGTACTGATTGACACGTATAACCACGAACAGTTCATCGAGCAGGCGATCGTGAGCGTGTTGGAGCAGGATTTTCCTGCGGCCGAGCGCGAAATTATCGTCGTGGACGACGGCTCGACCGATCGCACGCCGGACATCGTCCGCAAGTTCGAGCCGCGCGTGCGCCTGCTGCGCAAAGCAAACGGAGGACAGGCTTCGGCCTTCAACGCCGGGATCCCCGAATGCCGCGGCGAGTTTGTCGCGTTTCTCGACGGCGACGATTGGTGGGCTCCGGAGAAGCTCAAATTGGCGCTCGCGCAATTCGAGGCACATCCTGAATTGGGCGCGGTGGGGCACGGTCAGTACGAGTTCTATCCGGACGGCCGCCCGCTGGGAGTGGTCGTAGCGGACAAAACCTACCGCATCGAGTTAAAAGACCCCGCGACTGCGCGCCTGTTCACGCACTTGCGCTGGTGCTTGGGAACGAGCAAGATCACCATTCGAAGGGCACTTCTCGATCGCATCCTGCCGTTCCCCGAAGAGTTGGTGATTGAGGCGGACGAGTGGATGTTCACACTAGCCCCCGCGTTGGCCCCGGTAGTGGTGCTCGGCGAACCGCTCTTCTATTACCGTTTGCATGGCGGGAACCTCTACCAGTTTTCTAAACAGGACGAAGCCAAGGCTCGGCGCAAGGGCGCCGTGCTTGCGGCATTGCTCCGCCGCTTTCCGCCGAAGCTCCGCGAGCTGGGCGTGAGCGAAGACGTCATCGCCACGCTGACCGAGCCCATCTGGGTGGATGCCGAGCGCATCAGATTGTCGCTGGACGGCGGAAGACCGTGGCAAACGTATCGCGTCGAGCGCGCAGGCTATCGTTATGGTTACAGCGGAGCGACTCTTGGCTATCGCGCGTTCAAGGCCCTGGTACTTGGGCTAACGCTTATGGTGCCGCCGCGCTTCTTCTACCGCCTGCGGCAATGGTACTCGGACAAGAACCTGGCCAAACTGCGCACGATTGTGGGTGAGCCCACAATGGCCGGGCCCGTTTTCGAACGTAGACCTGAACCGTGAGCGCAAGGCCCACGACCGTTCTCTGCCTTTGCCTCGAAAGATATCACTGGATGCTCATTCCGGGTTACGCGGCGGCCTTTCGGCGGCAGGGCATCGAGTTCTTCTGCGCCGGTGATGATGTTCCTCCTGACGCACAATTGGAGGACTTCTTGCGCCTCTGCCCGGAACGTCCGTCTTGCGTCCTCCATTTTGAATCGGGGCACCCTGTTCTTCCCCTGGGTTTGGAACGCTCCGAGATTCCCACGGTGTGTTTCCAAGTTGATACGCACGCTTTTACGCACAGGCGCATTCGCTGGTCTTCGCTCTTCGATCACGTAGCGGTGTCCCATCCAGGATTCGATAAAATCTTCCAGCAGGCCGGCCACCCGGGCGCTTTTCTCTTGCCGCAAGCCGCTCGGGGCGAATTCTTCGCAGGGCCGGAACTCACTCGCGAATACGAAATTGGCTGGGTCGGCAGAACCTCCGGCTCGCTATATCGTCGGCGTGCCGAATGGTTTCCCCGGCTGGTTTCTTCTTTTCACACAAACGACTGGTCGCGCTCCTACACGCTTGAGGAGGTTGCCGGTGTCTATCGCCGCTCTCGCGTGGTCGTGAACATAGGCCGTGACGACGCTCCGCACGAATGCAATCTCCGCGTGTTCGAAGTGCTTGCTTCTGGCGCGCTTCTTCTGACGTCTGCTCCAACCGAGCTTACCGCGCTGGGTTTCGAGGAGGGCGTGCACTTCGCCGCCTACCGGCATGAGAGCGAGATCATTCCTCTCGTCCGGCACTTTCTCCAAAACGAGGATGAGCGCACCCGGATCGCCAATGCCGGCCGGGAGAAAGCCTTGCGGGAACACACCTACGATTGCCGCGTCGAGCAGCTTCTACGGCGACTCGAAGAGGCTGGGAACCGAAAAATCGCGCCGGCTCGGTCCTGGCCTGAGGTTCGTGTGAGGCTGATGTATCTGGACTTCTTTGCGGGTCATGACTTGCTTGATTGCGCGGCGGCACAATTCCAGCATATCGCCGGGCGGGGGATTCGGGAGACAATCAGTGGCGCGGCTCTTCTGGCGAGAGCGTGGGTGAGACGGTGGACGCGCCGCGCGCGAACGCTGCTGAAACGGGTAGCGTGGTTCAGGACTGATTGATGCTGACACTTGGAATCAACTATTCGGAGATGCACGATTCCTCGGCGTGCATCGTGCGCGACGGCGAGCTGCTGTTCGCCGTGGCGGAGGAGCGATTGAGCCGCGTGAAACACGATGCGCGCTTCCCCCGCCTTGCCATCGAGGCGTGCCTACGCTTTGCCAAGGTGCGCGCCGAGCAGGTGGATGAAGTGTGCTTCGGCTGGCAGGCTCCGCGCGCGACCTGGGCCCACGACGCCAAGTGTTTCCTCACGGGGCGTCATCCGGCCAGCTATCACTACGTTGTCAGCGCGGCAGTGCAGGGCCTATACATGTGGCGGCGCCGCGGCGGAATGCGCGAATTCGAGCGCCAGTTCGGCGTTCCACGGGTGCGCATGCGCTTCGTGGACCATCACTTCGCGCATGCCATCAGCGCATATGCTTATTCCGGCTTTCGCGAGGCGGCGGTCGTCATCATGGATGGGCGCGGCGCGTGGGAGGCCACGTCGATCTGGCACGGGAGTGACGGCCGTCTGGAGCACGTTCTGACGATTCCTTGGCCAAACTCGCTTGGTCTGTTCTACGCCGAGTTCACCGGCTATCTCGGCTTCCAGCGCTATAGCGACGAGTGGAAGGTTATGGGGCTTGCCCCGTACGGCGAATCGGGCGTCGATTTGCATTCGTTGATCGTTCCCGATGACGCGCCGTACCGGATCGCGGCGCGGAAGTTGCTCGGCAGGAGCCCTGACGACCTCTCCGCTATCGAGGACTTGCTCGGACCTCGACGCGTTCCCGAAAGTGATATTGACGACCGGCACAGGAACATCGCCTACGCGGTGCAGGACTCCTGCGAAACCGCAATGATGAACGTGGTGCGCTTGGCGATCGAGAAGACACGCTGTAAGAACGTTTGCCTGGCAGGCGGAGTTGCGCTGAACTCGAAAGCGAATGGGAAAATCCTGACGTCCGGCCTGGTAGAGCAGATTTTCGTTCAGCCGGCGGCTTCGGATGACGGCGTAGCGCTCGGCGCAGCGCTCGCCCCCTACCTTGACCGGGGCGGCCACCTCCCGCAAATGCCCATGCGCCATGCTTACTTCGGACCCGAGTACACCAACGCCGAAATCGAAACGACTCTGCGGACTTACAAGCTGCGTCACAAGAAGCTCGACGACCCGGCAAAAACCGCGGGCGAGTTCCTCGCTCAAGGGCAAATTCTCGGGTGGTTCCAGGGGCGGATGGAGTTTGGCCCGCGGGCGCTCGGCAGCCGCTCGATTCTGGCCGATCCGCGCGATCCGGAGATGAATGCGAAGGTCAATAACGCCGTGAAATTCCGCGAGTGGTGGCGGCCGTTCGCCCCTTCGCTCAAAAAGGAAGCAGCCGGCGAGTATCTCGAAAGCGCCGCGGATTCACCCTTCATGATTCTGACCGCGCAGGTGCGGCCGGAAAAGCGCGGCGTCATACCCGCGGTGACGCACGTGGATGGCAGCGCGCGGCCGCAGACGGTGGAGCAGAGTGTGAATCCGCTGTACTGGCGGCTGCTCGACGAATTCGAGAAAAGGACGGGCGTTCCCGTGGTGATGAACACCTCCTTCAACCTTCGCGGCGAAGCCATCGTCAACACGCCGACCGATGCGCTGCGCACATTCTTCAGCTCGGGCATGGATGCGCTCGTGATTGGCGATTTTCTGGTCGAGAAGTAGCGTGACTCCTGCGCGCAATCCTCAAACCACCAAGCGCCCATTGGACCCTGGGCGAGAAATGAAACGATGACCGAAGCCTGTGTAGCCTTGCTTGGCCGGCGAGACGAGCCGACCGACGCTGTCGAAGAGTACTGCACCTGGCTGGCCCGCGGACTCGCACCCCTCGGCATCAACCTTGAGCTCGCGCGCGTGCCGTGGGCGCGCACGGGTTGGCGCGCGGCGCTGGCCGACCTGCGCCGGCACGCGCCCGCGTGGGCGGGACGCGTCATCCTGGTACAGTACACGGCGCTCGCTTGGTCGGAGCGGGGCTTTCCGACGCGGTTCCCCGGCCTGCTGCGCGTTCTTCGCGCGGCAGGCGCGCGCTGCGTCCTCGTCTTCCATGATGCCAAGCCGTACACTGGAGCGCGGCTCATCGATCGCGCGCGGCGCGCGTGGCAGACGCGAGTGATGCGTTCCGCGTGGGCGCTTGCCGATGGCGTTGTGCTCACCGTGCCGCTGGAAAGACTCACTTGGCAGCCGCCGCCCTCGCCCGTGCCAGTGTTTTTACCTGTTGGCGCGAATCTTCCCGCACGGTCTGGCGCTGCTGTAAGTGAGCGCGATGCCGGCGCACCACTGACGGTGGCGGTCTTCGGCGTGACGGGCGGCGAACATGCTCCGCGCGAGGTCGCGGACATTGCTCTGGCGGTAAACCGGGCGGCGGCGCGGGTTTCCGGGCTGCGGCTGGTTGTATTTGGCAGAGGGGCCGAAGACGCGCGGATGCTGCTGGAGACAGCGATTGATCGGTCGCGTGTCGCGCTCGAAGTCAGGGGCGTGCTGCCGGAACAAGAGGTCGCGCGCACCCTCGAAGCCGCAGACGCGCTCTTATTCGTTCGTGACCACATTTCCTCGCGGCGGGGCAGCGCAATTGCCGGGATTGCCTGCGGGTTGCCGGTCGTGGCGTATGAAGGGGCCGAGACGGCGGCTCCCATTACGGACGCGGGTGTGCTCCTGGCGCCTCTGGGGAATCGAGAAGCGCTCGCCCACGCCCTGGAACAAGTGCTGACCGATGATGGGCTGCGAGCGGTGCTCGCAAGCCGCAGCCGCCAAGCTGCCGAACAGTTCTTCTCATGGAAGGCGATCGCGGCGCGGTACGCGGATCTGATTCGCGCGAAGTGAGGAGGAGAAGTCGCCTCAGCTTTCTGACAATTCCACTACCGCCAGAGTTTCTCCAACAAACGTTCGCGATTCTTTTCAGCCAGTGCCGACAGAGGATCGAGCGAGGCCACGTAGCCGCTGCCCGCCGCCACCGCGAGAACCGCGAAGATGCCTGATGGAATCCACGGATTGCCGAGCCACCCGCCGAGCAGGAAGATCCCTGTGCAGGCTGCCAGCAAAACGATCTGAACTCCCAATGCGAGCAGAACCCCCATCCCCGAGGCGCGCTGGTTGCGCATGGAGCCGAACTCGAGTTTGCGGGGAAATTGGAGCGAGGACCAGTTGGCGATGACGAGTTGGCCGAGGGTCGCGAAGACGAGCGCTGCGCCGGTGCCGGCCAGCACAGGCAAGCGCGGCAAGCCGCTCCGAAGCGTTAGCAGGGCCGCAGTGAGAACCGCCTCGACGAAGAGAGCCAGCGATAGAACGAAGTTCTTACCGAGGAGTACGTCGCGGAAACGGATCGGGGCCGCGAACAGGGTCTGGATTCCGCGCCCGTCGTAGCCGAAGCAGTTATAGGCAGGTCCCATCATGAGCAGCAGGACATAGCCCATGGCCGCCGGGAAGAGCCAATCGCGCGAAAGCGGCATCCCTCCCCGCCCTCCCGAGGAATGGAAATGCATCCCCCGGCTGGAAAACACGAGCACCAACACAAGGGGGATCGCGAGGTTGACGAGGAGGATGCTGTTCCGCCTGAGGTATCGGATTTCCTTCATGACCACTGCGGAGATGGTCGGGGGAAGAAACGCCGTGGTTTCGGGTGAGACAACGGCCCGCTCTTTCCTCTGTGTCGCGGGAGTGGAAGTTTCACTCAAGTCTTCGCCGCGGTATTGCGCCCTGAGCCTTTGCCAGAGGAGCACGCCGAACAGAAGGCCATAGGCGGTGACGCCGGCGAGGCCCAGGGCATACCCGGCGTAGGAGCCGTTGGCGGCGGAAGCGATAGCCTGCCCCGCGAAAGCCGGCGGGAGCGCCTGAAGAATCGGCCGGATGCGCGCAAGCTCCGGCGCCAGCGTCCTTCCCCAGCGCTCTAACAACATTCCGCTGAACTGCAGCGAAACCATCAAGAGAATAAAGATGGCGATCAGGATTTCCCTGGTCCGGCGGCGCGCCAGCAGCCGCGCCAGCCACGAGCCGATGAGGCGCTCGAGCAAGGCATTCATTATTGCGAAGAGGCCACAAGCGAGCAGCATCGCCGGAAGCAGCTCCGCCCGGGCAAGGCTCGCGCCGATAGCGATTGCCGCGAGCCAGGCGACGGCACTCACGGCCATAGGGTCGGCGAGACCGTACGCCAGACTGATGGTATAGAACGCCGAGGGGCTCAGCGGAAACCGTAGGAGGTTGCGAAAATCAAATTGAGTTGAAAAGCCGGCGAAGAAAATGGGCAGAACCTGCCAGCAGACGAACACGGCCCAGAAAAGGAGGGCCAGAAAACCATAATGCCGCGAGGAGACCATGGCGTACGTGCCGGCGCCAAGCCCAAATGCGATTCCCAGGGCGAAGAACGCGCCGAACAGGCTGCTCAGAATCAGCCCGAGCAGCTCCAGCTTCGCTCCGCGCTGGCGAATCGCGTTGCGGAAGATCCGCCAGCGCAGGCGCGCAATCAGGCCGATCTGCTGGCCGATACCGAGCGGATGGACTACATCAGCCACGAAAGCTCCTCGAGTGAAGGCCGCACGGCGCCCTCCTCGCCGACGATCGAAACAAAGATTTCTTCAAGGGTGAGTTTCGCCCCCTCAGCGGCAGGTACACCGGCGCGCAGCTCTTCGAGGGAACCTTGTGCGACCAGCCGGCCCTTATGGATGATGGCGACGTGGCTGCAGAGGCGCTCGACGATTTCGAGGACGTGCGAGGTAAGGAATATCGTGACTCCGCGCTCGGTCATCCTGGCGAGCAGGGCCTTCAGCGCACCCGCAGCCAGCGCGTCCACTCCCTCGAACGGCTCGTCGAGAAAAAGAATCTTCGGCGTGTGGATAACGGCCGCGGCCAGGGCCAGCTTCTTTTGCATGCCGTGAGAGTAATCGGCGATCAGCGATTTGGGGCGGTCCGCTAGCTGCATGAAGTCGAGGAGTTCGGCGGCTCGTTGCGCCGTTGTGGCCGCGTCCAGTCCGTACATTTGCCCGACAAAGTGCAGGTACTCCGCCCCAGTCAGGCGGTCGAACAACCCCATGCCCTCGGGAACGACACCGATCTGGCGTTTTACCGCGAGGGGATGCAGATCGAGGTCCATCCCGAGCAGTTGCATGCGGCCGCTGGTGGGAGCGAGCAAGCCCGTCAGCATCTTGATGGTCGTGGATTTCCCAGCGCCGTTCGGCCCGAGGAAGCCGAAAAACTGTCCGGCCTCCACACGCAAGTCAATCCGGTCCACCGCGACCAGCTCGCCAAAATGGCGCGAGAGACCTTCCGTAACAATCGCTAATCCGTCCATGGCCCTCTCAAGAATTCGAGACAAGATATTTCACTTTATCACGAGGAGGGCCTTGGATTATGGGAGGCCCCTTGCCCACTCTTTTCGGCACTTGCAATCTCCGCCGGTAAGGCTCGCACCGCGCAGTTCTCTTGAGTGGCCTTGCTTCAGAGCTCAGGCTTCATGTCAATCGTCCGCCGCTACGAACTTGCGGGCAGGAGCGGGTTCGGGCTTCTGGCCGTGGCAGGCGCAGGCGCACTCGCCAACGATCCCGCGGTGCACCGAGCACGCATGGCCGTCTGAATAGCGGCCTTCGCAATCGTCGGTGTGGCGAACAGCCCCGCCGCCGTTCCCGCCCGTATCCGTGTCCTTCCCGGAGTTGTGCATGACCATCCACTACCGGGGGTAGGCCACGAGCTGCTTCCAGGTGTCGAAGGCGCCCTTGGCGTCCTTGGCGAGCAGGGTGAACTCGACGACTCCGTAGGCTTGGTGCTCCGCGGTGACAGTGATCGGCTTCTTGTCACTCATTGTCCAAGGCGTCTTGCTCATGGTTGCGCGGCTCCCACTCGGGGAAGGTCTCGTCCTTCCACTCGCGGAAACGATCCAGCGCCTCGTCGGCGGAAGCATGGCTGGCGGGCTTGGCGGGCTTGACGCTCTCCTTCTTCCGCTTGAAGAATTTCTCCAGCATGACCACGTTCTTCTCCTTGGCGAGCAGGGTGTGCGCCGCTTTGGCGGGATTCCTGGAATTGTTCAGCGCGAACGCGTTGCCGGACAGCCAGCCGAGGAACTCGATGTACTCGGGCGGGAAGTCCGCTTGCTCCAGGGTCTCGATCACTTCGGGGTGCAACAGGCTTGGGGGGCTCCACATGATATCCGTCCTCCGTTTCTAGATCCATTCCACTGCTTACTGCGTTCTCTGATAGCACTCAGTAGTCGGTTTTTTGCCCCAACTCCCAACCTGGTTTCCCTGGCAGGTGGTTGGAAGGTTCGTCTTCCAGGTGCGATGGCACCGATGGGGTCCATGCCTGCCCGTAAACGCCTAAAGGCATAAAACCATCGGCGCTTATGCGCCTTAACCCCCCAACCCTTAAACCCCTCAAACCTCAAAACCATTACCACTTCAATCCCTTAAGACTTTAAAGCGTTGAAAGCCTTCTAAGAGGCGCTCTTAGAGCCCTCTAGGAGACTTTCGGGGATCTTGCCGCCCACACCGCGGCGGGGCGCCGGTCTGACTGCTCCCATTCGACGTCGCAGAAAACTCGCTGCTTTGGCTTGAAGGCTATCCTTGTAGCTAGGTAGTCCCGCACTGCGTGTCTTGCGGCACTCAGAGCACTCGATTCTTTCGGCAGTGAGCAGCGGCGGGACTTCCGGGAGGAAAGTAACAGTCGCAGTAACAAGACTCCGGGGGCTTTCCGAAGTCATTGATTTTCGCTTGGTTATTTGAAACTGGCGGAGGAGCCAGTCGCGCGCGAACTTTTCTCTGCCGCCAATTCCCTGCTAACAGGGAAAAATACAGGGAATATAGCGGTCGCCGTCGTAGACTGCAGAGATAAGCCTCCATCGAAGAGTAAGTTAGCGGCGAAACTGGCTCTTCGAAGCAAATCGGAACAGGGGGCGAAGAGGGAATGAACAGGGAATGTCCATTCCCTGTTACGACCGCCTGGCAGCCAGATTTCTCGTAGTTGTCTCTACCAAAAACTCGATCCGCTTGTGGAATCAGCAGGAAGTTGTTTTTCCGAGACTCGGGTTTCGCTGGGATTTGTGCGACATTGTGTTGAGTGTCACCCGGAACGTGGTGAACGGCAGCCGGGCTAACCTTTAAGACTTGGCATGGACGGAATCCCGACAGCCTGATCAGGCCGCGACCCGTTCGTACCGATGGTGCAAGCCGCCCACGTGCGGGATTTCAACGATCCTGCCCTTCCCAACTTGTTGAACCGATCGGCTGACAGGCGTGTCCTTTCCTAGCGATAGGTGAGTTCTGGTTCGTTCATAGTAGGTGACGCTTAGTCCTGCCGGGCACTAGGAAGGAGGCTGCAAGCTCAGTCTTTGCTCCCCGAGTGCAACGAAAGCGGTGTACCATCTCACGCGGACAGCGATTACTGAATCGCTCACCCTTCCCGAATGACCGTTCGCTTCCACAAGTGGGCAGGACGAGTGTGCGGCGTGCCAACGTGGTATGCAAGGCGACTGCCTTAATTCAAAGGAGACAAAGTGAAAAGGATTCTGCTTGAGGTTGTTCTCGCAAGCTCTTTTGCCGCGACTCTGGCCTTCGCACAAGCGCCAACGGCCAGTCAGCCGCCGCCTTCCTCTTCCAATGACTCTTCCCCTGTTCTGGCGGACGCACCATTTCGCAATCCCTCGCTGCCGATTGCGGAACGAGTTGACGACCTTGTCTCGCGCATGACGCTGGAAGAGAAAGTCTCGCAGATGCGGGATCACGCAACCGCCATCCCGCGGCTTGGCGTTCCGAAGTACGACTGGTGGAACGAGGGCCTGCATGGTGTCGCTTTTGCCGGCTACGCGACGAATTTTCCTCAGGTGATCGGGATGGCTGCCACCTGGGACACCGACCTTGTCCACAGGATGGGTGAGACGGTCTCGACGGAGGCGCGCGCCAAGTACAACGAAGCGATGCGCGATGACCAGCACGAAACGTTCTTCGGGCTTACGTTCTGGGCACCGAATATCAACATCTTTCGCGACCCCCGCTGGGGACGCGGCCAGGAGACCTATGGCGAAGACCCGTTCCTGACGAGCCGCATGGGCGTGGCCTTCGTCAGCGGCATGCAGGGAAGCGATC
>Ga0187869_10000566_pt1 | contig 39674 bp, 36 predicted proteins | sample June2016WEW_13_1_2_FD_132972 | JGI IMG/M metagenome (GOLD analysis project Ga0187869, IMG submission 132972) | Peatland microbial communities from SPRUCE experiment site at the Marcell Experimental Forest, Minnesota, USA - June2016WEW_13_100 | ecosystem: Environmental > Terrestrial > Soil >...
CGCGACGTGGGCACACTGGACGCGTACTACGAAGCCAATATGGATTTGTGCTCGGTGTCGCCGGTGTTCAACCTGTACGACAAGAGCTGGCCGATCCGCACGCGGGTGCGGCAGTATCCGCCGGCGAAGTTCGTGTTCGGCGAGCCGGGGCGGTCGGGCATGGCGGTGAACTCGATCATCACCGCGGGCGTGATTATTTCGGGCGCGTCGGTGTACAACTCGGTGCTGTCGCAGGACGTGCGCGTGAATTCGTACTCCGACGTAGACGCGAGCATCGTCTTTTCGCACGTGAACATCGGGCGGCACTGCCGCATTCGGCGTGCGATCATCGACCGCGACGTGCACATTCCGGAGGGCACGGTGATCGGCTACGACCCGGTGGAGGACAAGCGGCGCTATTTCGTAACGCCGTCGGGGCTGACGATTGTGACGCGGGACGCGTCGCTGTTCGAGAATCCGGTGGATCCGGAGTTTGGGCAGAGATACTAGCCTGGATACGCAACCGGGGACACAAGACACCGATCCATTGTCAGAGGTAGTGTTTCGCCGGTTTCCGGAGCTTCAATGAGGGCGCTGAAGACGGCGGCGCAGAGGCCGCGCCGGCTTGCCAGTTTCCTGTGGCGCGACCGGAGGAAGGCGAAGCGGAACGGCGAGGAACGCTCAAGCTCGCGGAGGAAGGCGCTGGAGAAGAACTCGGGCGCGCTGGCGACGGCGGCGACGATGAGCGAGCGCCAACTCATACGGAGCAGGTCTTTGAGCGCGGCCGTGCCGGCGGGAAAGCGGTCGAGCTCCGCGCCGGCGTGTTGACTGAAGTGGAGCAACTGGGCGACGAGGGAGTCGAGCGGGATGCCCTCGGCCGCGGCCAGCGTGAAGAGCGTGGCCGAGCCGCGGCGGAGATCTTCGTGAATGTCCTGCAGATCGTCGCCTAGCTGGAGCAGGGCTCCCCAAGCGAAGGCGGCTTGACTCTCCTGCTGATTGAGCCAGCCTTGGGCGAGGCAGGCGTCGACGAGGACGGAGCTGCCGCCCTTGGCGCAACTGATGCGGAGAACCTTGTCGCAGGTGGAGGCCCGGCCGTCGATGAGACCGGGACCGAGTTGCGCGATGCTCTCTTCCTGCGCCTGATGGATCGCGAGCAAAGAATCGAAGACCTGGGGATATTGGGCGCGGGGATACTGGCTCTCAATCATCGCGACCAGAGCCCAGATGGCTGCCTCGCGATGGTTCTGCGCGGGAAGGCCCTCGCCGCGCAGGCGCTGGCGGAAACGAGCGCAAAAGCTGCGCTTGGCTTGAGCGGATACGTCCGTGCGATCGAGATCGTTGTCGGTGTAGGGGTAGAGAAGGCTGTATCCGACGATCGAGGGCGTGATGCGCGAGGGCTCGCCCAAGAGCGGCTGCAACCCGTAGACGGTCCAGGCGTTGCGGCAGGCCTGAACGATTTCGGACATGGTGAGGGCCGAGTCGAAGTGGCGTGAGCGGCGGGCAAATTCGGCGCCCGCGGGCAGGAAGCCGTGGGTGATGAGCTCGATCGCCGAGGGTTCGAGGTCCAGCGCGGCGGCGGCGAAGCGGGAGAATGCGGCGACGAGGCGCTCCTGGAACGCGGCGCGATCGGCCTGGGTCCGGGGAGGAGCGTGAAGCTCCTGCTCCACGGCGCGGAGGCAGCCATCAAAGGCCTGTTCGCGGCGGCGCTGTTCGAGCGGAGCATAGAACGGCGCGCGTGGAAGGGAGCGGCCGGCGCAGGAATGCCAATCCTGAGCGGCGAGCGCGGACTGGGATTCAACCCAGGACCAACTGAAGATGGGATGCATCTTGCCAAGGATTACGAATACGCGGGCGCGATGGTTCCGGAAAAAGCGGAGACGCAGAGACCAGAGACGTAGAACTGGTTGCATAAATGTCGTTCGGGTAACGGAAGGCAGCTTTCAGGGGTTAAAACCCCTCAATATTTCCGCCAATTTTGGCACGACTGAACAGCTTGCGGAAAACGGCGTCGTTCCTGATCGAGTTCGCCAGAAGCATCCCTCAGGGGCTGAAGCCCTCGGTGATTTGGCGGCCTTTACGGTCTGACTGAAGTCATGCCCTTTTACAAAACTCCTCCCTCGACGAGTTTTTCCGCAGGGACTGGGGATTAGGCCGCGAGCGGGACGGTTGCCCGATGGAACCAGGGGAGAAGATTCCGCGTATGAACCCACTATGCCGTGCGCGATTGCATTAAGCTGGAGCGGAACCACCTGCAATGGGGCAGCCAGCGCCTTTGGCGCGAGGAGGGTGAACGCCCGCGATGCCGGGCATCCGTTGGCGGCGCCTGCGGTGCGGCGGACCCCTGGAGAAGATGATCGTGGACGCACGCAGCCGGCGCCGCGCGTGGAGGTGAGAGGGCTGGAGCCAGACTGGTCCCAAATCGTCCGCCGCTGCATGGACGGCGACTCCGGCGCATGGGCCGAGATGGTCCGCACGCACCAGAGGCGTGTGTACGGGTTGTGCTACCGCTTTACCGGGAATGCGGCGGACGCAGAAGACCTGACGCAGGACGTTTTTCTCAAGATTTATTCGAATCTGGGTAGCTTCGACGCCGCGCGGGGCAGCCTGCCGGTGTGGATTACCACGATGACGCGCAACCTGCTGGTGGATAACTTTCGGCGGACGCGGCACCAGCGGGCAACGGGGTCGCTGGACGAGGGGTGGGAGCAAACAGAGGAGTTGAGGCCGATCGACCGGCTGGCGGCCGCGGGGCCGAGTCCGCATGAGTCGGCGGCGCAGAAGGAGCTGGCCCGGATGGTGCAGGGGGCGCTGGCGCAGGTGAGCGTGGATCTGCGCGAGGCGGTGATTCTGAGGGACTTACAAGACCTTGATTATAAAGAGATTGCGCAGGTGTTAAGTATCCCCGAAGGGACGGTGAAGTCCCGCATCAGCCGGGGCCGTGCGGAACTGGCGCGGCTGTTGGAACGTAATCAACGGGAGGTGATGTAGCGATGGCAGAGCGCACACATATTCCGAGCTCGCCGGCGTGCGGCGAGTGGGAGATGCTGCTGGCGGACGCGCTGGACGGGCTGCTTAGCCCCAAGGTCGAAGCGAAGTTCGCGGCGCACAAGGCCGACTGCCCGGCCTGCGCGGCGCTGTATGAAGAGGCGCGGAAGGGGCGGGAGTGGCTGGAGTTTCTGGCGCCCGAGCCGGAGGCGCCCGAGGGACTGCTGGAAAAGATTCTGGCGCACACGGGACCGGGCCACGCGGCCCAGGCCGGATGGGCGGTTGGCGGAGCGCTGCCGGCGGTGGCCGGGACGGCAGGAGTTCTTGAATTTGCGCCTCAAGTGTGGCAGCAGCCGGGATTCTTTGCGCGGATGCGTTACGCGATGCAGCCGCGGCTGCTGATGACGGCGGCGATGGCGTTCTTTTCGATTGCGCTGACGCTGAACATGATGGGCGTGCGGGTGACGAGCCTGCGGCTGGCGGACCTGCGACCGAAGGCGATGCGCGCGCATATGGAACGGCAGTTGAACATGGCCTCAGTGCCGATCGTCCGGTACTACGACCATTTGCGGTTTGTGTACGAAGTGGAATCGAGGGTGCGGGAGCTGCGCAACAAGGCCGAGGGCGAAGGCAACGGACGGCCGGGAGAGAATCCGCAGCAACACCAGAGCCAGCCAACCCTGCCGGGCGAAACAAGACAGAACCCAGGGCAGACGCCGCGGCACAACGATGGAGGATGGCGCGCGGGCCCTCGGCAGGAGCCGGGGAATCCGGCGATGGAGCCGGCGGCGACCGGGGTCAATGACTTCGTGGAAACTTCATTTCACTTTCGAGGCAAGAGAATGCAGTCCGGCATCTCTGCAATGCGAGTAAAGGAAAGGAGCAGGGTATGGATTGCGTAAACCATAGCGGCGTGAGTGCGGCCGCCTACTGCCAGAACTGCGGCAAGGCGCTGTGCGGGGAGTGCGTGCGCAAGACACCCGCGGGCCAAATCTTCTGCGAGCCGTGCCGGATGGCGTGGCATGGAGCGCAACGGCCGTTTGTGCCGCCTCCGCCGGGAGCGCCCAGTCCCGGGCTGGCGGCCTTTCTGGGGCTGATTCCGGGCGTGGGCGCGATGTACAACGGCCAGTTCATCAAGGGGCTGGTGCACATATTCATCTTTGCAGTGCTGGTGAGCGCGGCCAATGTGTACGACGTGTTTGGGTTCTTCATTGCCGGGTGGATTTTCTACCAGGCGTTCGAGGCCTACCACACCGCAAGGGCGCGGCGCGACGGCGAGCCATTGCCCGATCCACTGGGACTGAATGAGTTGAGCAACGCGTTGATGCCGGGTGGGCGGGTACATCAAGGAGCGCAGCCTGGCGCACAAGCTGGGCCGGTTGCGCCTGGCGTGGGACCGGCGAGCGGTTACCAGACGCCGGGGCCGATGCCGGGTGAAGGCTTAAATCCGGCGCAGAACCAGCCCCCGTATCAAGGATCGTATCAGGGCTCGTATCAGGGGGGGCCGTATCAGGCGCCCTACCAGTCTGCGTACCAAGGGCCGTATGCGCCCGGGTATACCGGCCCTGGCGTTCCGCCGATTCCACCCATTCCGCCGGTTCCGCCGGCGCACTGGAGGCGGAGGGAACCGATTGGAGCGGTGATCCTGATTGCGCTGGGCCTGCTGTTTCTGCTGGGGCGGATGGATTGGTTTTCCTGGCATTTGTTTGGGTACACCTGGCCGGTGCTGCTGATCGGGCTGGGCGTATGGCTCATCGTGCGGCGCATGCAGGAGACGCATGGAGGGTCGCAGGAGAACCGGCAAGGAGGGGAAAAATGAGCCGCTACATTTTGATCCGGCGTTTGCGCGGGCCGGCGTTTCTGCTGCTGGTTGGCGTGATTGCGCTGTTGGCGCAGGCAAACATTCTGAGCTGGGGCCGGAGCTGGCCGCTGTTCCTGATCCTGGCGGGCCTATTGCTGCTGGCGGAGCGGGCGGTACTGGCATCCGAGGGCTATCCGTCGTGGCCGTGGCAGGGCGGTTGGCAAGGCGAACCCTATTCGGGCGCGATGAATCCCACGGCGGGACAAGGCGCACAACAGGCGACGGGAACAGCGATGGTTCCGTCGCAGCCGCCGCATGAGTGGGAAAACGGCGGGGAGGGAGGGCAATCATGAGCAGCGTACCTCCGAATATGCCTCCGGGCGGAGCGCCGCCGCCGTACGATCCGAAGACGCAGTGGCGCGTGTATCGCGAGCAGCAAAAGGCCGCGTGGCGCGCGCAACGCGATGCATGGCGGGCGCAGCGGCACGCATGGAAGGCGGGCTATGCGGGCGCGTACGGACCGCGCGTGCCATCCTTGGTGGGTCCGGTGATTCTGATTTGCGTGGGCGTGATTGCGCTGCTGATGATGACCGGACATATCGACTCGGACGCATTCTGGTCGTGGTATGGGCGGTGGTGGCCGTTGCTGCTGATCGGGGCAGGGCTGGGGTTGCTGGGCGAGTGGGCGCTGGACATGCGGCGAGCGACGCCGGTGCGGCGCGGCGGCGGGTTCATCGGGATTCTGGTGGTGCTGGCGATTGTGGGCGCCATTGCATCCGCGCACAACCACACCTGGGGGCCGTTCGGGCAAGGGTTCGGGGACGACGATTTCTTTAACGTGTTCGGATTGCCGGAGCACGACAGCGACCAGCCGGTGGACAACCGGCCGATTCCCGCGAATGCGTCGATTGAGATCGAGAATCCGCGCGGCGACGTGAGCATTACCGCGGCCGATCAGCCCAACCTTGAGATGCAGGCGCACGAGATGGCGTACGCCAACTCCGACTCCGAGGCGAAGAGGATCTTCGACGCCGAGGCGGCGCACGTGACGGTAAGCGGCAGCGCGGTGCTGGTGCAGTCGAACGGCAACGACCACGGGCGCGTGAACCTGACGGTCACGGTTCCGCGGACGGCCAAGGTGACGGTGAACGCGGGCAAGGGAGACGTGGCGGCGTCGGGGCTGGGCGCGGGAGTGATTGTGACCGCGCCGCACGGAGACGTGCACCTGAACACGATCACAGGGCCGGTGCTGGCGCACCTGGGGAAAAACGAGTTTTCAGCGCACGACGTCGATGGCGACGTGAGCAGCGACGGGCCGTGCACGGACGTAACGCTCTCCGACATCAAGGGCGGGGTGACGCTGAATTGCGACTACTTCGACCAGATGCACATGGAGCACATCGCGGGGCAGGTTCACTTCCGCACGTCGAAGACTGACGTGCAACTGGCGGCGCTGGATGGCGATTTGACGCTGAGCGACGATGCGCTGGACGTGACCGAGGCCAAAGGGCCGGCGCGCGTGGTGACGCACTCGAGGGACGTGGATCTGAGCCAGATAGCCGGCGACAGCTACGTAGAGAACCACGACGGGACCATCAGCGTGGAACCGGCGGGCTCGTATGGCGTGGAGGCGACGAACGATAAAGGCGACGTGGTGGTGACGCTGCCGCCCGGCGCCTCGGCCACGGTGAACGGGCGAACGCACAATGGCGATATCGTGACGGACTTCGGGCTGACGGTGAGCGGCGACGAGGACAAAACGGTGAGCGGGCGGATCGGTTCGGGCGCGGCGCACATCGTGCTGAGCACGAGCAACGGCGACCTGCACATCAAGAAGGGACCGGCGTTTCCGGCGGCGCAGGCGGCGCCCAATGCGCAGGGCGGAGCGAAGGCTCCGCACCTGAAGAGCTCGAAGGCGCTGCCCCAGCAGCCGGTGACGCAATAGGCGCTCTTGTTTGCCATTCCCGGGAACGGTTTTTCACTCGAACGAGTCCACGCGGCAGGCACCCCATCGACGGTGCGTATCAAAAATGATACACTATCCTTTGGCTTCTGAACCAAAACGCCTGCCTGCCCGTTTCCACCGCTCGAATGCGGGCCACGAGCCGGTGCGCGAATGGTTGAAGAGCCTCGAAGCAGCAGACCGCAGGGTGATTGGCGAAGACATTAAGGACGTTGAGTTTTCATGGCCTATCGGGTTGCCGTTGGTTCGTTCACTTGGCCGGGAGCTGTGGGAAGTTCGTAGTAGCTTGCCGCGCGGCCGCATGGCGCGGGTCATTTTCTGCATTGCGGAGGAGCACCTCGTTTTACTTCACGGCTTTATCAAGAAGACGCAGAAGACTCCGCGATACGAAATCGATCTGGCGCTTAAACGCAAAAAGGAGGGCTCATGAAAAGGAGCAATATTGGATCGTCATTCGATAGCTGGCTCCGCGAGGAAGGCATTTATGAGGAAGTGGCAGCGACAGCCCTTAAGCGCGTTCTCGCGCGGCAAGTTGCGGCCGCTATGAAAGAAAAGCAGCTTTCCAAAGCCGAGATGGCGCGGCGGATGCGCACGAGCCGCGCGGCTCTCGACCGGCTGCTCGATCCGGAGTACGACGCCGTGACCCTGAATACGCTGCGCAAAGCGGCGCTGGCCGTAGGCCGTCAGCTTCGGCTCGAACTCGTTTAATTGCGGAATCGCCGCCGATCGTTTTTCGGCCATCTTTCTCTTGAAGACACTTTCTGACCGGCGCAGCAGGCGGCTTGTGGGCGGAAGTGCAAAACAGGCGCGGGAGGGTGGATCCTCCCGCGCCTGTTTTGCGTTTGGCGCGACGAGAGTTGTATGCTCCTGTGCGGGGGATTCACACCAGGAGGCGAAAGAAGCGATGGCGCACGCACCGGTCAGGGTGATCACCGTGGAGCGGGAGTACGGCTCGCACGGCGCGGAGTTTGCGCACGATCTGGCCCAGCATCTGGGCTGGCGGCTGTTGGACTCGGAGCTGGTGACGGGCGCGGCGCGCATGGCCGGCGTGGATCCCAAGGTGGCGGCCAAGTTCGACGAGCGGCTGGATCCGTGGTACTACCGCTACGGCAGGATGTTCTGGCAGGATCCGATGTACGCGACAGTACCCAGCGGAGAGGAACACATCTTCGATTCCAAACACATGCTGGAGCTGATCCGGCAGGAGATTCTGGATGCGGCCGAGCAGGGCAACTGCGTGCTGGTGGGGCGGGGGTCGGCTTGCGCTCTGGCCAAGCGGCCGGGTTGCTTTCATGTATTTGTGTACGCCACAGCGAGCGCCAAGAAGGAGTGGTTTGCGCGCGCGTTTCCGCACCAGGCGCAACACGCGGAGCAGCATTTGGCGGCGTTCGACCGGCGCCGCGCGGCAGTGATTCGCAAGTTCTATCAGCAGGAGTGGTGCTCGCGCGGGCTGTATCACATGCTACTGAATTCCTGCATCGGGACGGAGGCGATGATCGCCGCCGTCGAATGCGCGTCGGGGCTGTGCGCGGCGAAGCCGGAAAGCGTGGCAAGCTAGAACTGGTTACATAAACGGTATCGAGCCGACGGAAGAGATTCCCTCAGGGGCTAAAGCCCAATGTTTATGCGCCTTCCACGGCACGGCTGAAGCCGTGCCCTTTCAAAACTGGATTTATGCAACCAGTTTTAGCGTTTTTGTGCCCCAACGATTCGCCGCGTCCCTTCGACATCCCTGCGCGCAGGCGCCCATTCGACTCGTGCGCCGCAGCGCGCTCGCTCAGGACGGCAACGCTTGGAACGCCTTCAGGCTTCGCCGGATCGCGACGCTCAGACCGCGATGCGCGGGACGCGGGGGCCGATGCGCGTGAAGACTTCCCAGGGGATGGTTCCGGCGGCATCGGCGTGGTCGAAAGCGGTGATGGTTTCGCCGCCTTGCGCGCCGAGGAGAACGACTTCGTCACCGGCCTGGACGCCGGGAATTTCGGTGACATCGAGAACGGTCTGATCCATGCTGACGCGGCCCACGAGCGGCGCGCGCTGGCCGCACACCAAAAAGCTGAAGCGGTTGCCGAGACTACGGTCGAGGCCGTCGGCGTAGCCCGCGGAGACGAGGGCAAGACGCAGGGGCTCGGTGGCCACGAAAGTTCCGTTGTAGCCGACGGTGGCGCCCTCAGGAACCGCGCGCACGCCCACGACCGCGGCCTTCCACGCGAGGACAGGTTGGAGCGCGGCGCGTGCGGCGGCAAGGGTGGGCGGCTCGGCGAGAGAAGACGAACCGTCGGGCGGGCTGAACGGCGGGTCGAAACGAGGGACGAGGCCGTAGAGCGCGAGGCCGGGACGGAGCATGGCCCTCATGCCGTGGCGGGCGGCCAGCTCGGCGATGGCGGGGGCCTGGCCGGCGAGCAGCGTGGCCGAGGCGCCGACGTTGAGCCATTCGGCAAAAAGGCCGGCTGCCGAGATGCGGCCCATGGCTTGGTCAAGGCGAGCGAGCTGCGCTTGCGTCATCTGGCCGTCGGCCTCGTCGGCGGCGAAGAGATGGGTCATGACACCTTCGAGGCGAAGCGGGGAACCGGGGCCGAAGCAGGCGAAGATGCGGGCGAGATCGCCGGGCCAGCGCCCTGGCGGCTCATGCCGGTGTCGATCTCAAGATGGACGGGCACGGAGCCTGTTTGCGCTCCGGCGGCGCGCGCGGCGGCGTGCAATTCGTCGAGTTGCCAGGGCTCCCAGGCGACGGGGGTGAGCTGAAATTGAATGGCGGCCGCGGCCTGGCTGGGAAAGACGCCGCCGATGACCAGGACGCTCGCCTCGGGACACAGGGCCCGCGCAACGATGCCCTCTTCCACGCTGGTGACGCCGAGCCAACGGGCGCCGGCACGCACGACGGCCGGGGCGCAGAGAGAGAGCGAGTGGCCGTAGGCGTTGGCCTTGACGATGGCCAGCAGCTCGGCGTGCGGAGCGGCCAGGCCCGCAAGAAAGCGGAAGTTTTCTTCGAGAGCGCGGGTGCGAATCTCAACCCGGCAGGAGCGCATTGGCATGGGGGGTGGCAAAGATCAGTGTAGCGCGGGGCGGTTTACCTGATGAGCGCGAAGGCGACGATGGTTTCGGCCGGTGGGCCGAGTTCGTTGAGCAGTTCGGCTTCGAGCGCGTGCGGGAGGGGCATTTCGCAGGCGGCGACTTGGCTTTCGGTTGCGCCGATGAAGCAGAGGCCGCAATGGCCCAGGCCTTCAGCGCCGTCTGGCCCGGCGGCACGGATGGGCGGACCGAAGACGCGGCAGGTCATGGGACGCCAAGCATAAACGTCGCAACGGCCGGTGGCAGGGTCGAGGGCGGGGCAAGGGGCGTCGTTGGCGAAGTTATCGAATCGGGCCTGATCGGCGGCGGATGCGCCGAGCACGCCGGTGACGGGATCGCCGGGGAAGCCCGGGCCGTATTCGGTGAGCCAGGCGCGGGCGCGAAGCTCGATGGCGGCGGCAAGCGCGGGATTTGCGGCGCGCAGCGTGGACATGCCGGCGCGGAGGCGCGCGGCGTCGAGGGCGTTGATGGCGAAGGCTCCGTGACAGCACTGCGTGCAACCGATGCGGCAGGCGAGGAGGTTGCCGGCGCGGCGGGCGGCATCGGCGAGCGAGGCGTCGACGATGCGGACGAGTTCGGCATCGCGCGCGGGAAGGGGCATGGGGAAAAGGATAATTCGCCGGGATGAGATTTGCTTGGTATCCCACCCTAAACACAAACAACGCGTTTAGGATGAGGCACACCGGCATCCGACGGATGGGGCGACGCGATTGCGGCGCAATTGCATGCGGAGCCGAAGCTGCGGTACCCTTTGCGCGGAGGCTTCCCATGCCCGAATCCCGCAGCACCGTTATGCCCGCGCTCCGCTACAACGACGCTCCGGCGGCGATTGACTGGCTATGCCAAGTGTTTGGTTTTGAACGCCACGCGGTGCATGAAGGCCCGGATGGAACCATCGCCCACGCGGAGCTGGCGCTGGGCGGCGGGATGATCATGCTGGGCTCGGCCAGGGACGACACCTACGGGCGCGGGTTCAGGACTCCGGATGAGCTGGGCGGATTGGAGACGCGCAGCGCATACATTGTGGTGGCGGACGTGGATGCGGTGTACGCGCGGGCGCAGGCGGCGGGAGCGGTGGTGGTGCGGCCGTTGAGGGACACCGGCTATGGGAGCCGCGAGTTCACGGTGAAAGATCCCGAAGGCCACTCGTGGAGCGTGGGGACCTACGATCCGTGGGCGGCGCAGGGATAGGGCGCGGGATGCGGGCGGGACGCCAGCCGAAGAAAGCGACGGCGCCGGATTTCACGCGAATGGAGGCCGGAGATGGCTGCGCAATGCACGCACTTGGCGAGCATCAAAAAGGGAGTGAAGCCGCGCACCAAGGGCTGCGAGGAGTGCCTGAAGACAGGCGACACGTGGGTGCACCTGCGCATGTGCCTGGAGTGCGGGCACGTGGGCTGCTGCGACTCGTCGAAGAACCGGCACGCGCGGGCGCACTTCCATGAGACAAAGCATCCGCTGATTCAGTCGGCGGAGCGCGGCGAGGATTGGCGGTGGTGCTACGTGGATGAGGTGTATCTATAGCTAGCGTGCCCGCCACTGCCGCAAAAAGGCCATCAATGAATGGCCTAGCCGGCACCTATTCGGCCCCGGTTTTGCAAACTAAGAGCTCTGACGGTAGTGTCTCAGTTTGATGCCGCGTTCCCTCAGGGGCTAAAGCCCTTGTATTTTCCTGCATTTTTCGGCCCGGCTAAAGTCACCCCAGCGACGAAGACCTGTCGCTGGGGACCCCGGCAAGCCGTGCCCTTGTTACAAAACTTATTTTTGAAACACGCTCCAGAAACTTCATGGCATGATTATCCGGTACAGCCCTATCTGATATATCATGATCGGCAGCCGTTGATGGCAGCCTATTATCTTATCTGTCGGGGCCAAAACACGGGCCGTGCGGACCCATTCATTGAGGAGACACAGAGAGAGGAGACACAGAAATGCTGCGCAGAAATTTTCTAGGGAGCCTGATTGGAGCCGCCGCGGGCCTATGGAGAGCGAAGTGGACAGCGATCCCCGCTTTTGCCGCTGCCGAAACTGCAACTGCAGAGGGCTCGCCCGAATTCGAACTGAACGCGAAAGGGATCGGGGTAGAACTGTCGCCGGCGGGCGAGATCGCCGGCGTGATGGCCGGGGGCCGCAAGATCGGCCTCACAGGGCGGACGAGCCTGGCGGGTTGCACGCAAGCCGGCGCCGCCAAAGAGGAAAAACTGGCGAACGGAGCGATCCAGTTTACGCGGACTTTCAAGGACAGCGCCTCGGGCCGGAGCCTGACGGCGGTCGATCGCTTCAGCCCGGCGGGCGACAGCGTGCGCTGGGAGATCGAGATTGTCTCCGATGGCAGCCCCTGGACAACCGATATCGTGACCGAGATGCAGTATCCGGCCACTGCGGCAACCCGCTTTTGGACGGCGTGGGCCGATCCGGTTTGGTCAACCGGGTACGATAGCGCATGCTGCCATACCGACAAGCAGACCGGCGAATGGCGCGATCCGCTGGTGCTGCAGCCGTTGATCGATGCGACCTGGAACTACGGCGGATATGACACGACTCCCGATCATATCGTGTTACCGCTGGCGACGGTCGCCGAGCCGACGAACGATTCCGCCCTAAGCCTGGTATTTTCGCCGGCGGATGTCATCCTGTGCGGGTCGCAGTTGACCACAACAGCGTCGGGTTCCGTCAAGTTTTCCCGCGCGAATTACCGCCTGGGCGGCGGGAAACCGGTTCGCTTTGAAATGAATTTGATCGCGCATGAAGCAGACTGGCGCGGCGGATTGCGATGGATGACGGCCCGCTATGCCGAGTTCTTCGAGCCTCCCAGCCCGAAGGCAGACGCGATGGGCGGCTGCGCCGCCTATTCCGGCGACGAAGGGCCGATCGATGTCGAGAAATTCAAAAAAATGGCCTTCCGCGTCAATTGGAAGCTCGACGACGACATGGCCTACATGGGCATGTTCCTGCCGCCGGTCACCAGTTCCGATGAAACATGGGAGCGGTCGTGGGCATACGAAGCGGATAACCCCCTCAAGCCGCACCTGACCAGCGCCCGCAAGATGAACGACTATGGCCGCTATCTAAAGGACAATGGCTTTTACCTGCTGGATTATTTCAACGTATTCAACTTTGGCGACGACCAGAAACGGGAAAAAGCCGACGCCCCCTTGTGGCAAAGGGCCAGCGCGTTTCTCGCCGCCAACTTTCCCAACGCGCGGTTACGCTCCAACCGGGCAGCCCTTGATTGCGACGACCCCGGTTATCGGAAGTTTCTTCTGGAGCAGGTGGACCGGGACATTCGATGGCTCCCCGATTCGGCCGGCATCTGTATCGATAACACTTACTTTATGTTTGATAACAACAGCGATGCCGACGACGGCGTGAGCTGGGTCAAGGGCGGGGCCGCGCGGGCACTGTGCATTTCGTGGAACCGTTTCTTTGACCAGGCCGGCCCGAAGATGCGCGCGGCCGGCAAGGTGATTTTCGCCAGTACCATCTTTTCGCGCTTCGACGTCTACCGCCAAATCGACGGCTTCTACGCAGAATTCGGATACGACGGGCGCGGGCTGAACAGCACCGCGCTGATGGGCCTGAGGAAGCCGGTGATGGTGTGGACCTACAACGAGAGCCTCTTCCGCACCGATCCTGACTCGTTTTTCCAGCGTCACCTGCTCATGGGAGCCTATCCGACCGCGCCCTATCCCTGGAACAACCATTGCATCGTCCCCGATATGAAGTGGGAAAATTGGGGCGCCGATCTTGCGCAGGAAAATCAAGATGGCACGCGCGGCTTTTATTACAAATACGGCTCGCTCTTCGAGCGGGATACCGCGCACGTGTGGATGGAGACGGAAAAGTATTATCTGGCTTACGGCCCGTTGATGGACGCGATGCGCGGGAAGAAATGGGTTCTAACGCCGCATTGCGTCGAAGTTACCGATGGCGCCGCAAAGGCTAACTTGTTCCAAGTCCCCGGCGGCTACGCGATGCCGGTCTGCTTTGGGGGGAAGGCCGACTTTGCGGAAGTGATTCTCAGAAATCTCCCGGGCATCGACAACTTGAAGTATTCCGTGATTCATCCTGGCGTCGAGACTGCCGTTGCTGCAACGGTTCTCCTTAAGGACAAGGAGGGCGCGCTCATACTGCGTGTCCCGCTCCGTAATGGGTGCGCGATGGTGACCTTCCAAGCATGAGAGCGGAAACAGGCTCTATAGCAGTATTTGCGGGTAAAGCGAACGGTGGAAGAGGCGCTCCGAGGAAAAGTCCTGCTCTTGGACTTTTCCTCGGAGCTTGGAAATCCCGCAAGAGCTTCCGGTATATATATTTCTCGATCGTAGAGGCAAACGCGCGTTCCTGACGGACGTCGCTTGTTGGGCACACGTTGCGGAACGGGGCCTGAAGGCATTTCTCCCCATCCTCAAGAGTGCCCAATTCTCTAGAAGGTTGCCGCTCACTGGGGTTCGCGTCCACTTTGCAATCTTGAATCCCTATACACCATGGGGAGAAATGCGTTAGCGGGTGCGGGCGCGCGAGCTGCTGCGACTCCTCGAAGAACCGGCACGCGCGGGCGCACCTTCACGAGACCTAGCACCTGCTGATCCAGTCGGCCGAGCGCGGCGAAGACTGGCGGTGGTGTTATGTGGATGAGGTGTATTTTTAGTCCGCGGCTAACTCCACTTCGATCCCCTTCGAGTCCGCGTTCAACTCGACAATTTTGAAGGTGCGGATTTGGGCTTCGGCGAGGGGTTCCGGCTGCGTGGAGGGCGCGGGGGCATTGCCTTTCCAGCGGGCTTTGAGCATCGACGAGAGCTGTGAGAGGCCGGGCGCGGTACCGGATTGATCCGCAGCAGATGACTTATGAGAGGAATCTGGCGCCGAAGGCGCGGCTGCCCCACCGCATGCGGCCCGGATTCCTTCGCCAAGCTCGACTGTCGCGCCCGAAGCCGTCAACTCGACGACGCGGCCGGAGACACGGTCGCCCACCTTGTGCTCGGCGATGTACTCGTCGATGCTGGTGGGGATGAGCTGCTTGATCGAGAGCTTGATTTGGCGCTTTTCCGAGTCGATAGCGAGAACAAGGGCTTTGACTCGCTGGCCCTCGCGCAGCGCGTCGCGCGGATGATTGATACGGCGGTCGGCGACGATTTCGCTGATATGAACCAAACCATCGACGCCTTCGGCGATCTGGATGAAGGCGCCGAAGTTCATGATCTTGGTGACGGGGCCTTCGACCTGCGAACCAACGGGGAATTTGCGCTCCACTTCGAGCCAGGGGTCGGCGAGCGCCTGTTTGAGGCCGAGGGCCATGCGCTTTTCTTCCGGCTTGACGGAAAGAACCACGGCGTCCACGCGGTCGCCCGCTTTGAGAAGGTCGGAGGGGTGGCGGACTTTCTTGGCCCACGACATCTCTGAGATATGAATCAGGCCCTCGAGGCCCGGCTCGATCTCGACGAACGCGCCGAAGTCCGTGAGGCGGGTGACGGCGCCGGTGATGCGCGCGCCGGCCGGGTAGCGCTCGGGAGCGGTGGTCCAGGGGTCGGCTTCGAACTGCTTGAGTCCGAGAGAGATTTTGTTGGTTTCGGAGTCGATCTTCAGGATGCGAAGTGTAAGCTGCTGCCCGACGGAGAGGACATCTTCCGGCTTGGCGATGCGGGCGCGGGAGATGTCGCCGATGTGCAGAAGACCGTCCAGGCCCGGCTCGATTTCGACGAATGCGCCGTAAGGCATGAGGGTGCGAACCGTGCCGGTGACGGTATCGCCTGGCTGGAGCGCGGCGCGGCGGCCGACAAGCTCGGCGCGCGCCTGCTCTTCGAGAACCACGCGGCGATCGACGACCACGTCTTCGTCGGCAACGTCGAGCTTGGTGATGCAGCAGGTGATTTGCTGGCCGACGAGGGCTTCGAGCTCGGCGGCGTCGCGCGTGCCGCTGCGGCTGGCGGGCATAAAGGCGCGGACGCCGATGTCAACGCTGAGGCCGCCTTTGACGACCGCGCTGACGGTGCCGGCGACGGCAAGTTTCTGGGCGAACGCCGATTCGAGGGCGGCCCAGTCGCGGGGTTGCGCGACGCGGAAGCGCGAGAGCTGGTAGTAGCCCTCCTCGTTGCGGCCTGTGATGGAGACGGGAAATGTGTCGCCGGGCTTGACTTGCTCCGCGTTGTTCGGGAAGGCCGTGCGCGGCAGCACGCCTTCCATTTTGTAGCCGATGTCGAGAACGACCTGATCGGCGGCGAGCGAGACGACCGTGCCTTCGAGTTGGCGGATTTCGCCCTGTTTGGTTGCGGCCCTGTGAGTGTGCGAGCGCTCGAAGGCGGAGAGCGCGTCGGCAAAGGACTCTGTGGGCTCAGGCTGGACATCCGGCTCGCCGTTCAGGCCTCGATCTTGAACGGGAGCGCTGGGAGCAGATTGTCCTTGAGAATCGTTCTCGTCGCTCATTGCAGGCACTCGTCTATTGTTTCACGATGCGGCGGGCGCAGGAAAAGCGTGGCTAGTGCGCGCGGCCGCGGAGGCGGACGCTGCGATTGCGCTCGAAGAGGATGCGCAGGCCGTCGAGAGTGAGCAGGTCGTCGATCTCCTGGATGTAGCGCGAATCGGCGGCGATCATGCGGGCCAGGCCGCCGCTGGCAACGATGCGCGGCGGATGGCTGGGATCGGCGCCCAGCTCGGCAAGAATACGCTCGATGATGCCGTCGACAAGGCCGATGTAGCCGAAGTAGAGGCCGCTCTCAAGGTGCGCGACGGTGTTGGTGCCGATGACTTTCGCGGGGCGCTTGATGTCGACGCGGCTGAGGCGGGCGGCGCGGTTGAAGAGGGCATCGGCGCTCAAGCCGAGGCCGGGCGCGATGGCGCCGCCGAGATACTCGCCGCGGGCCGAGATGACTTCAAACTTGGTGGCGGTGCCGAAATTGACCACGATGCATGGGCCGCCGTAGCGCTCGTAGGCGGCGATACAATCGCACAGGCGGTCGGCGCCGAGTTCGGCAGGGTTGTCGATGAGCAGCGTCATGCCGGTCTTGATGCCCGGCTCAACGAACATGGGCTCGACGTGGTAGTAGGTTTCGCAAACCTGGCGGAGGGTGGAGTCGACGGGCGGCACGACCGACGCGATGACGATGTCGGTGACCTGGCTGGGCGCCATGCCGTGCATCTCGAAGAGATTGACGAAGAAGACGCCGTACTCGTCGACGGTTTGGGCGCGATGCGTGGTGACACGCCAGTGGGCGGCGAGTTCGGGCTTGCTACCGTCGAGGCGATAGAGACCCAGCGTGGTATTCGTGTTGCCGACATCGAGAGCGAGCAGCATGGGAAACAGCTCCTAGCTCCTAGCTTCTAGCTTCTAGCTTCTAGCTGGATTCTCGTGACAGCCAAAATGATAAATTCGGCACGCACGAGCCAGGAGCTAGAAGCTAGGGGCTAGAAGCTGGTCTTTCGCGGAGACCGCCGGTTCGCACGGTGATGAGCCCATCCGCGGTTTCGACGCGGAGGAATCCATTCTCGTCGAGGCCGGCGGTAACGCCCGTGCAGGATTGCGGGCCATGCACCTGGACGCTGCGGCCGCGCGCCCAGGTGGAAGCCTGCTCCGCACGCGCGGGAATCTCGTTGGCCGCCTCCGCATTGGCCAATGCGAGAGCCTCGCGCTCCAGCGATTGTAGCAGGGCCACGAGGAGCGCCTGGCGCGAGATGCGTTTACCCGATTCCTGATCGAGGGAGGTAGGAGGCGACGCAAGGCCGGGAGGGAAAACGCGCTGATGCACGTTGATGCCGATGCCGACGACGGCAAAGGCAACGGAGCCGGCGCGCGCGATTTCGTGTTGCGCGGATGCAGTTTGCGATTCGACAAGAATGCCGCCGGCTTTGCGGGGGCCGAGGAGGAGATCGTTGGGCCAGCGCAGGTCTACGGCCAGGCCGGAGACGGCGCGGATGGCCGCGGCCGCGGCGAGGCCGGCGGCCAGCGGAAGAAACGGAAGGCGAGCGGCGGAAAATTGCGGGCGAAGAAGGACACTCGCGTAGAGCCCCTCGCCGGCCGAGGAGATCCAGCCGTGATGGCCACGGCCGCGGCCGGTCAACTGTTCATCGGCAAAATAGACGGAGCCGTGCGGTGCTGCGTTGCGCGCGGCAGCCAGGGCGTCGGAGTTGGTGGAACCGGTGACACGGGCAAAGTGCAGCTTGCCGGCGAAGGAAGTGCCAGTGAGCGCGGCTTCCAGTCCGGCTAGATCGTACACAGGCTGTTCCTCCGCTTTAATGGTTCCTTCCGGCACTGCGCAAAAGCAACCGCAGATCCTTCGACTCCCTTCCCCTTCGCCGCCCAGGCGGGCTCAGGGTCCGGCCGCTCAGGATGACAGTGAGGATGGGGCATGGAGTTATTGTGGCCGATCCCCCAAAGAGGAAGCTTGGACTCAGCCTGGCTCCGCGGAAATCGACATGGAGATGTCGGCGGCGCGGGCGGAGTGGGTGAGCGCGCCAACGCTGATGAAGTCGACACCGGTCTCGGCGTAGGCGCGGATGTTTTCGAGCGCGATGCCGCCGGAAGCTTCCGTGGGAATCCAGCGGCCGGCTTCTTTCCCGCTTTCCTTCCCGGTTTCCTTTTTGATGCGCTCGATGGAGCGGCGGACCTCGGCGGGTGTCATGTTGTCGAGCAGAATGGCCTCGGCGCCGTGGGCGAGGGCATCGTCGAGTTCCTGTGCCGAGCGGACTTCGACCTGAACGCGCTGGCCGGGCTTGCGCTGTTCGAGCGCACGCTTGAGAACAGCCGCGATGCCGCCGCCGAGGGCGATGTGGTTGTTCTTGATGAGAATGCCGGAAGCGAGATCGATGCGGTGATTGGTTCCTCCGCCACAGAGGACGGCGTATTTTTCAAGGGCGCGCAGGCCGGGAACGGTTTTGCGTGTGTCGAGGACGCGGGCATGGGTACCCTCGATGGCGTCGGCGTAGCGGCGCGTGAGTGTGGCGATGCCGCTCAAGTGCTGGAGGAGGTTGAGGATGACGCGCTCGCAACTGAGCAGGACGCGGGCATTGTGGCGAATGACGGCGATGACCTGACCGGGGTGGACGCGGACGCCGTCGAAGATTTCGGGATGGCTGACGACTTCGAAGCGGGTTTGCGCCTCGGGGCTGGGATCGAGGCGGGCGTAGATCTCAAAGAAGCGCGGGATGACGCCGAGGCCGACAACGACCAGCTCTTCCCGGGCGATGATGGAGCCGGCGGCGCGGAGATTGGCATCGATGGTGAGATGCGTGGTGGCGTCGCGGGCGGCCTGGTCCTCGACGAGGGCCTGCTCCAGCAATGCGTCGATGCGGTGGCTCTTCCAGTCCATAAGACAGTGGTCAGTGATCAGTGGTCAGTGGTCAGTTCACAGTTCTCAGCCCTTTGGCAGGGCGGCGAACGCGGCGCGGGCTTTTTCGAGCAGGAGGCGGGTTTCGGCTTCCTGCTTTTTGAGGCCTTCGACGACGTGCGCGGGGGCCTTGGCCAAAAAGCCTTCGTTGCCCAGTTGACGCTCGGCTGCTGCAAGGCCTTTTTCGTACCTGGCGATGTCTTTTGTCAAGCGCTCGCGTTCGGCGGGGAGGTCGATGGGCTTCTCGTAGGTGATTGCTATGTCGGTCAATCGAGTTGGGCGCCAACTTAGATGTTCATAGTTCGGATCATCCAGCAGGGTCTCCGTAATCTTTGACACTTTCGCAAGCCTCTTGATCACCGCCTCATTTTGCGCAATCAAGTCGTCCGCTGATTCGCGCGGATATCCTGCTCGCCCGTATCCTCCAAGGCCAACCACGTATAACTCTACAGATTCATTTTCTGGAACCTCTCTGTCTTTACGGTACGAGCGTGTCTCCACAATCAGGTCTGCCAAATACGTCATTTGATTCAGTGTATGGCGGTCAATTCCTGCCTTCTCTCCTTGCGGAAACCTCGTCAACGCAATTGACTTAGCCGGCAAGTCGCCGCCGTGGACGGCGTGCCATAGCTCCTCTGTTAAAAACGGCATGAAGGGTGAAAGCAGGCGCAGAGCGCACTCGAAAACCTGAACCAGCGTGGTGAGTGCGGCCTTCGTAGCGGCTTGGTCCCCGGTTTCGGAGAAGTCGAGGCGAAGCTTTACGATTTCGAGATACCAATCGCAGAAGTTACCCCAAAAGAATTGATAGATCAGGTTCGCTGCGTCGTCGAAGCGGTAGCTTTCAAGGGCCTGGTTGACCAACAAAGCTGTCGAGTGCAGTTCGGCCACAATCCATCGCGCTTCGAGGGGTGCGTCGGCGGCAACCGTGGGCATGGAGCCGAGCACGGCGGGATCGACCTTGATGCCGATCTCGGCGGCGCGGTCGACGTTCATGAAGATGAAGCGGGCGGCGTTCCAGATTTTGTTGGCGAAAGCGCGGTAGCCCTCGGTGCGGGCGACATTGAAGGCGATGTCGGTGCCGGGCGAGGCCATGGAGGCCAGCGTAAAGCGCACGGCATCGGTCCCGTACTGCTTGACGATCTCGATGGGGTCGATGACGTTGCCCTTGGTCTTGGACATCTTCTCGCGGTTGGCGTCGCGGACGAGGGCGTGAATGTAGACCTCTTTGAAGGGCACGGACTCGGCGAGAGTCCGAGGCCGCAGGCTCCCATCCGCCTCCTTCACGGGCACGTCGCCGGCAAACCAGCAGCCGAGCATGATCATGCGCGCGACCCAGAAGAAGAGAATGTCGAAGCCGGTGACGAGGAGGCTTGTCGGGTAGAAGGCGTCGAAGTCGGCGCGGCTCAGGGCTGCGTCGGCGCGGTACGCTGCTGCTTGAGAATCGGGACCTCCATCCCGCCCGCCGGAAGAAACAACCGCAGATCCTTCGACTCGGTCGTCCGCCCCGGCGGACGACCTTCGCTCAGGATGACAGGGTGGAGTTTGTATGTTGGGCCAGCCGAAGACGGAGACGGGCAGAAGGCCGGAGGAGAACCAGGTGTCGAGAACATCGGTTTCCTGGGTAATCTGGTTGGACCCGCAGTGGGCGCAGGCGGTGGGGTCAGCTTTTGAGTTGGGCTGGGGCACCGTGATCTTGTGGCAGACGGCGCAGTGCCAGGCAGGGATGCGATGGCCCCACCAGAGCTGGCGCGAGATGCACCAGTCGTGGATGTTGGTCATCCACTCGAGGTAGATCTTCTCGTAGTTCTCGGGCGTGAAGCAGATAGCCTTGTTCCCGTTCGCATCTGGCTTGACTGCGGCGATGGCGAGCTCGGCCATGGAGGCGCTGCCGTTGTCCGGCTTTTTGTTGACGGCGATGAACCACTGCGTGGAGAGGCGCGGCTCGATGACGGTCTTGCAACGATCGCAGTGGCCTACGTTGTTGGTGTAGTCCTTAACCGCCGCCAAGGCGCTCCGCGCTTCCAGGTCTTGGATGATTTTCTTGCGAGCCGCAAAGCGGTCGAGGCCCGCGTAGGCGCCGCCTTCGGCGTTGATGTGGGCGCGGTCGTCCATCACGTTGACGGAGGGCAGATGATGGCGCTCGGCCAGCGCGAAGTCATTGGGATCGTGCGCAGGCGTGACTTTGACGGCGCCGGTGCCGAAGTCGCGGCTGACCCAACTGTCGAGCACGATGGGGATCTCGCGCGGCGATTCTCGTGTTGGGAGCGGCAGGCGCAACTTTTTGCCGTGGAGATGGAGGTAACGCTCGTCCTCGGGGTGAATGGCGACGGCGGTGTCGCCAAGCATGGTCTCAGGGCGCGTGGTGGCAACGGTCAAGAACTCGCCGGAGTCCTTGCCATTGGCATCGAGGACCGGGTAGCGAATTTCCCAGAGATGGCCTTTTTGTTCCTGGTGGACGACCTCGAGATCGCTGATGGCGGTTTGGCAGCGCGGGCACCAGTTGACGATGTAGGCGCCGCGGTAGATGAGGCCCTGATGGTAGAGGCGGACGAAGGCCTCGCGCACGGCGAGGGAGCGGGGCTCGTCCATGGTGAAGTACTCGCGGCTCCAGTCGACGGAGACGCCAAGGCGCTTCATCTGCTCGAGGATGGCCCCGCCGTAGTGACGCCGCCACTGCCACACGCGCTCGACGAAGGCCTCGCGGCCGAGCTTCTGGCGCGAGCTGCCTTCCGAGGCCAGTTGGCGCTCGACCATCATCTGCGTGGCGATGCCGGCGTGGTCGGTGCCGGGAACCCAGAGGGCGCGGCGGCCGCTCATGCGGCGCCAGCGGGTGAGGATGTCCATCTCCGTCTGGTTGAGCATGTGGCCCATGTGCAGGCGGCCAGTGACGTTGGGCGGAGGCAGGAGGATGGTGAAGGCGGACTGGCAGCCTGGGGACTTGCCGTCCAGGCTCTGGTTTTGGACAGGTGTGGCGGGAGTGCCGGGTGTGGGCTGGACGAAGAGATTTTCGCGGACCCAGTAACCGGCCCAATGATCTTCAATGGCGGTGGGGTCGTAGGCTTTGGGCAGGTCGTGAGGCATGGTTCGCTTGGAAGTCCCCGGGTGTGTGCGCCAACTCCCCATGACGAAAGGGTTTTGCACGAGGGGACTACCCCTCAGGTTAGCAGATAGCGTTGGGGTGGAATTCAGGGTGCGATGAGGGGAACGGCAGGGAAATAAGTGGAGTATGGCCGCGTATCTCGCGTCAGAATTTCGCAGCGAAGCGATGCAGCGTGAGCGCCGATGAAGAAATCGGGAAGGACGTTACTCCTGTTGCCGCCTTGCCGCCGGTATTGCTGGAAAGCCTTGCCGGCAAGGAAAGCCGCATCGCGAGGAATCTCCAACACGATCAGGCCGAGCTCATCGACAGCTTTGTCGAGGATTGCCGGGGACGAGAATCTCGCTGAAATCTCCGCATAGATCACTGCGTTAATCACCAGGTCATGCGCAGTTGAAAGCGAACGCAATTGTTGCGCCGACCAGGAACCCCACACGGGATCCAGATCCCAGAGGTCGAAGATGATGTTGGAGTCGACGATCACCATAAGGGAGCTTTACTTGAAACCGGGATCGTCCTTATAGCCGCGGATGAACTCCATGTATTCGTCCGTGGTCCCATGCCACTTGATTTCCGCGGAACCCAGGGCGCGGTCGAATCGGTCAGGCCTTCTTTCAACCGGCCGCACCTTGCGCATGATGGCTTCATCGTCGCCGCTCAACTCGATTGCTACCTTCGTCCCTGGTTTGATCTTCATGGCCTCGCGCACGTGCTTCGGAATCGTTACTTGCCCTTTGCTGGTGACCGTGGTTGCCATGTATTGCGCTCCAAAGTATTACTTTTCCTCATTATGGTAATACTTTTCAGCGTCAAAGCGCAAATACCAAGGGCCGCCTCGCGGCGGCCCTCACATTGGCTTAAGTCAAAATTTTAGAACGGGTTCAGCTTGGCCAGGCCCTTCTTCTTTTTCTTCTTGCTGGAGGACTCGTCGCTCAGGTCGGTCTTGGGCTTCTTTTGTTTTTCATTCTCAGCGGTGGTGGGCTGAGCCGGGTTCGCGCCGGGCTTAATGTCGTTGACCTGGAGGGGGGCCTCGGCGGGCCTTTCCGCGACCGGCAGAGCCGTGTTGACGGGGCCGACCGGCTTTACTAGAGCGTTGGGATCGGCCTGCGCGGCGCCGCCGGGGGTTTGGCCGGCGCTGGCGGGGGCCTGAGCCTCGCTATTCGGCGCACTCACCACTTCCACACCGACGCCGGTGCCCTCAGCGGGAGCCTGCATTTGCAACGGGGCCGTAGAGGGTTGATCGCTGCGCGGCGGCTCGTTGGGACCGGTGGGGGTGACGGCAGCGGCCGGCGCCGGCGGCTTGCCGGCGTTTACAGCCTCCTGAAACATGGTCCTGTTTGCCTGAGAGACCTGGGGAGCAAGAGTACGCGTGGGATCTTCGAGAGTAGGCTCGCCGACATGCACGGCCTCAACCACGGTGGGGCCGCGCTTGATGATATCGAGCGTCTTGTCAGTAAAGTGCAGAGGCTGGCGGCTGCGCTCTTCGGCGTCGCTTTCGGCGATGGCCGCCTGGGTGGGCTCGGGGACGGGGCGGTTCATGGCGACGAGGCGGTCACGGGCATCTTCAACGTGGGCTGCCATGGGATAGCGCGTGATCACCTTGTCGTAGGCCGCAGCGGCCTTGTCTTCGTACATGGCGCGGAGACGCTCTTTGATTGCGCCGGGCAGGCCGCGAACAATACTGACGCTGTGCGCCTGGCCTGCATAAGCGTCGCCGATGCCGATAAGCACCTGGTCGCTCTTTGAGTAGAGGGGATAGGAATCGGCCACGGTTTGCAGGCGGGCGATGGCGGCGGGATAATCTTCGCGGCTCTCGTAGTAACTGCCGATCTGGAACTCGCGCTCGGCCAAAACCTCCTGCACGTCGCGCAGCTTCTGCTTGGCGCGCGGAACGAGGCTCGAATCCGGGAACATGTTGATCATCTCCCGGTATTCCTTCTCGGCTTGCTGGACGTTGGTGAAGTCGCGATCGGGCTTCTCCATCTGCTGGTAGTAGATGTCAGCCACCTTCATCTTGGCTTCGGCAGCCTCGGGCGCGTTGGGGAAGAAGGTGATGAAGTCCTCGTACTCGGCCTCGGCCTGGGTGAGAGCCGCGGAGCCGCCCTCCTTGAACCAGGTGTCGCCGACCGAGAGCTTGGCTCTCATGCGGTATTCCGACTCGGGATAGGTGTTGAGCAGGGTCTGGAGGTCGAGGCGGGCCACGTCGAAGCGGCCTTTCTTCATGGCCACCATCGCCTTGTCGTAGAGTTCTTTGTCGGGCTGCTTGGATTGCACGCCGGCCAGCGGGTTGGCGTTCAGATCGTAGGCCTTCTGCTGCTTCTTCCTGGTGCGGGCACCGGCCGAAACCCCACCCAGAAACAACACGGCAAGTGCGACAGCGACGATCTTGAGAGACAACCGATTCATACCACCTCTTGGGAGGAGGGCCCTGGGGGAGGGCCATCCGCTGCATGCAAGCGCAATTGCTGCATTTCCCGGATCAGCAGCGAACCATTCCGTTGCGTTCAAGATGGATTCTTCCTGAGGAAGAATCCACTTGGCGACCACGACTTACTTGCGACCAATCCGAGAAATGCTATTCAGTGAATTTTACTCTTCCCGCCCGCCGCCTGGCTGGCCATGATCCGATCGGCGGCCTCACGAGCCGCGGCCAGCAGGGCGCGCGCATCGCGCTCCGGCTGCCCGGCGCCGAAAACGGCACTCCCCGCGACGAGCAGATCCGCACCCGCTTGGACGATCGGCGCCACCGTGTCGTGAGCCACGCCGCCGTCCACCTCGATTTTAAATGCCAGGCCAAGCTCTTGCCGGATTTCCGCCAGGCGGCGGATCTTTTCGAGCGAGAAGGGGATAAACTCCTGCCCGGCGAAGCCGGGATTGACGCTCATGACGAGCACGTGATGGACCATGGGGAGGATGTCCACAATAAGGTCGACGCGCGTGGCGGGGTTGAGAACCACGCCGGGCTTCATGCCGTGGTGAAGGATCATCTGCAGCGAGCGGTGCAGGTGCGGACAGGTCTCGTAGTGGACGCTGAGCCAGTTGGCTCCCGCTTCGGCAAAGGCGGCGATGAATTCGTTGGGGTTATCGATCATCAGGTGGCAGTCGAGGGGCAGGCGGGTGGCCTTGCGCAGGCTGGCCACCACGGGCGGGCCGAGGGTCAAGTTGGGGACGAAGTGGCCGTCCATGACGTCGACGTGGATGGCCGTGCCGCCGCCGCGCTCGACCGCGGCGATCTGATCGGCCAGGTGGGCAAAATCCGCGGAGAGGATGGAGGGCAGCAGCTCAACCATGGGATTCGTGTGGAACTCCTTGCGGGGACAGTGTATCAGCGGGAGCGGGGGGTTGTGGCGGTTGAAGCCGCTGAGAAATGGAAGACTTCAACTTCTCGGCTGCCACACGGCCGACGCCGCGGAGGATGGCTTTCGCGGGCCAGCGGTCTTCGGAATCGGGGAAGAAGATTTCGCCCGTGCGGCGGGCTTCGGGACGGTAGTACCAGCGCTTGAGCAGAGCGAGATGGGCCTGGCGGAGGGTGGCGGTGGGCGCGGCGGTGTCCTGCGTCAGCGAGGCGAGAGCGGTTTCGAGGCGGGATTCGAGGACACCGCGAGCGAGCTTTGGCGGGGTGGGCGCCTGCGATTCGTGCGCTTCGGCTTGCGCTTCGGCCGCGCTGCTTTCGCTGTTTTCTTTTCCCTGTTCCCTATTCCCTATTCCCTGCTCTCCGATCTCTGATCTCTGGTCTCTGTTCTCTGGCGCTTCCGGAATCGGTTCGATGGCGAGGGGCTGGGCGAAGAGCGAAGTCGAAGTGGTGTTTTCGTTCTGGATTCTCATGCCGAGAGTAGAGAAGGCGGCGGGGCCGCGAAGACGGCCGTTCTCAAAGAGAAAGACGGCTACTTCGCCGGGGTTGGCGGAGGCCTGCAGGATGACGGCGCGCAGGCGGCTCAAGGGGCGGACGAGTTCGGCAGCAAGAGCGCGCACGGCTTCGACGCGCTGCGCCTGAGCATGGAGCGCGGCGGCGGATTCGAATTCGAGATTTGCCGAGGCGTGGTCGCGCTGGGTGCGGAGGGCGACGAGGCGGCTTTCGCCACGCGTGGAGAGAAAGCTCTCGACGGCTACCGATTCTTCGGCGTAGCGCTCGTCCGAGCAGCCCTTGTAGCAGGGGGCGAGGCACATCTTCATCTCGGAGTAGACACAGCCGGGATAGCTCGGGTCGGGGGCGAGCTCGAAGGTGCAGCGGCGCAGGAGAAACAGCTTGAGCATTTCTTCTGCGTAGCGCTCGGCGGCGGCGCGTGAGGGAAATGGACCGTAGGCCCAATCGGCTTCGCGCAGGCTGGGACGGTAGGTGACGGTGAGGCGCGGATAGGGATTGCCGCCGAGAAAGCGCACAAAGGCCGGATGGCGCAGGTGCATGCGTTCGAGGCACTTCGTGCCGTATACCTTTTGGACGAGTTCAAACTGAATCAGCAGCGACTCGAATTCGGAGCCGGTGAGGCGCCATGCGATGCGGCGGACGAGGCCGGCAAGTTGCAGGCGGCGCGGATGCCGGGGCGAGGGCTGGAGCAGGCGGTCAAGCCTGGAACGAAGGTTGGGCGTGCGGCCGATATAGGGCTCGGCGCGAGAGTCTGCTCCGTAGAGCGCGAAGACGGCTGGCGACTGCGGCAGTTGGGCGAGCGCGGCTTTCGAGTTGGCCGGGTCGAAGGGCACGCTTTGGAAGTCGTCCGGCACGGACCGCTGTCACCTCGCTTGGAGCGCTTCGCGCGTTCAGAGTGATTGTACGGCGGAACGGAGTGATGCAGCCGGAGGGAGAGGCGGCTTTTCGGAGGCGCGCGAAAGCTGGTATGCTGCGGGCGCAGAGAAAAGCGATTTAGATAAGAAGGATTGCGACCATGTGGTTCTTAGGCTTGGATGTGGGGACGGGCGGAACGCGGGCAGTGATCGTGGATGGCGCGGGGAAGCTGATGAGAGCGGCATCGAGCGAGCACAAGCCGTTCCGCGCCGAGCATCCGGGATGGGCGGAGCAGGATCCCGAGGATTGGTGGCGTGCCGCACAGGAGGCGATTCGCGGAGCGATGGCGGCGACGCCGGAACCGCGGGAACCGATTGCGGCGATTGCCCTGACCGGGCAGATGCACGGCGCGGTGATGCTGGACGAGACGGGCGCGGTGCTGCGGCCGTCGCTGATCTGGTGCGACACGCGAACGCAGCCGGAGTGCGACTGGCTGACGGAAAAGATCGGGTACGAGAGGCTGATCGAGCTTACGTGCAATCCCGCGCTGCCCAACTTTACGCTGACCAAGCTGCTGTGGGTGAAGAAGCACGAGCCGGAGACGTTCAGGAAGATCAGGCACGCGATGTGCCCCAAGGACTATGTGCGCTACCGGCTGACGGGCGAGTTCGCGATCGACGTGCAGGAGGCGAGCGGAACGCTGCTGCTGGACGTGACGCACCGGCGGTGGTCGCGCGAAGTGGCCGAGGCGGCAGGGATCGAGATGAGCTGGCTGCCCAAGGTGTACGAGTCGCCGGAGATTTGCGCGCGGATCAGCGAGAAGGCGGCGGGGCTGACAGGATTGAAGGCGGGCACGCCGGTGGCGGCGGGCGCGGGCGACCAGGGCGCGGGCGCGGTGGGCATGGGAATCCTGCAGCCGGGAAGCGTGTCGGCGACGATCGGAACCTCGGGGGTGGTGTTCGCGGCCACGGCCGAGCCGACCAAGGATCCGAAGGGACGGTTGCACACGTTCTGCCACGCCGTTCCAGGCGTGTGGCACGTGATGGGCGTGACGCAGAGCGCGGGCTTGAGCCTGCACTGGCTGCGGGGGACGTTTTTTGCCGGGCAGAGTTACGACGCGATGAGCGAGGCGGCGGCGCGGGTTCCCGTGGGGAGCGAGGGCCTGGAGTGGGCGCCGTATCTGCTGGGCGAGAGGACGCCGCATCTCGATCCGGAGGTGCGGGCGGCGTTTGCGGGCATCGGCGTCGAGCACTCGGCGGCGCACTTTGTGAGGGCGGTTCTCGAAGGCGTGGCGTACTCGCTCGAAGACACGTTTGCGCTATTCCGCGAGCTGGGGATTCCGGTAACCGCGATCCGGCTCGGCGGCGGCGGAGCGCGCGGCGCATTGTGGCGGAAGATTCAGGCGGGTATCTACGGGCAAGCGGTGGAGGTGCTCGCAGCCGAGGAGGGCGGCGCGTTTGGCTGCGCGCTGATGGCCGGCGTGGGCGCGGGGCACTGGAAGAACCTGGACGAAGCCTGTGGGCAGGCGATCGAGGTGGCTCAGCGGATCGCGCCGGACGCGGGCGATGTGGCGGCGTACAAGGCCGGATATGCGCGGTGGAAGAAGCTGTATCCGGCGCTGCGGGGACTAAGAAACTAGGTTTCAGGTTTCAGGGGTCAGGGGTCAGAAAACGCCGCTTACGCGCCGGCAACAACAAAGTCGGCGAAGGTGAAGCCGTCGCGGGTGACGATTTCGCCGGTCGTGAGCGGGAGCGGAGCGGAGAACATGGGGCCGGCGTAGACGCAGGTGTGGAACTCGCCGCGCTCACCGCAGGGGTCGATTCCCGCAGGAAAATCGCGTAGAAGATCGGCGTCGAATTCGCGGCCGGCAAAGCGAACGGGGAGCTGCTTTGTGTCGACGCAGGAGATGCGGGCGCGCAGGCCGCCTGCGATCATCTCGCGCGCGAGCGCATCGGTGGGAAGCTGCCAGAGCGGGAAGAGCGGCTCGAGTCCGGTGGGCGCAAGCTGGCGCACTCGATAGGCGCGAACGTCCTCAAGGAAGAGATCGCCGAAGGCGACGGCGTGGATGCCTTCGCGAATGGCGCGCTCGCAGGTTTCGGCCATGCGCTGCTCATAGACTTCATTGGGACAGCGCCATGGAAGCGGGACGATCCAGAGCGGGAGTCCGGCGGCCGCAGCCTGCGCCTCGAGGACCGCGCGGCGGACGCCGTGCATGGCGACGCGATCGAACTCGGAGTTGAGGGTGGTGAGAAGGCCGCAAATTTCGATGGCGGGATCGCGGCGGAGGGCGTGGAGGGTCCACGCGCTGTCTTTGCCGCTGCTCCAGGAGAGAAGAACGCGCTTCATAGAACGATGATAGCGGCAGCAGTGCCGTGAGCAGGATACGCAACGGGAGATGACGCCGCCTATAATCGGACCGGGAGATGAGCGGAACCATGAAGATCAATCTCTTTGCCGGCCGCATCGGCAGCTGGCGTACCGTGGCGTTGAGCGTGGTTTTGTTGATGTGCCGGCCTGCCTCGATGTACGGCGCGCAGGATGCGCAGGCGGGGCCAGCCCCGCTGCGTGTGGCGATTGTGGGCGTGGAACACGGGCACGTGGAGGCGTTTCTGCGCGCGCTGCCGCAGCACAAAGACGTGACCCTGGTGGCCATTGTGGAAGGCGACCAAGCCCTGGCGAAGAAGTACGAGGACCGATTCAATCTATCGCCGAGCCTGTTCTATCCGAGCCTGGAAGCGATGATCCCGGCGCAGCATCCGCAGGCGCTGCTGGTGTACACGTCAGTGGGCGCGCACCGCAAGGTGATTGAAACTGCGGCAAACTACGGCATATCGGTGATGGTGGAAAAGCCACTGACTATCTCGCTCGACGATGCGCTGGCGATTCGCAAGGCCGCGCGCGAGCACCACATTCATGTGATGGTGAACTACGAGACGACGTGGTACGCGAGCAACCGCGCCGCCTACGACGCCGCGGGGCAGGGGCAACTGGGTGCGATCCGGCGCGTAGTGGCGCACGATGGCCACCAGGGTCCCATGGAAATTCACACGCCGCCTGAATTTCTGCGCTGGCTGACCGACCCGGCGCAGAACGGAGCCGGCGCGCTCTACGATTTCGGCTGTTACGGCGTGGATCTGATGACGTGGCTGATGCGCGGAGAAACGCCGCTGACGGTGACGGCCGTGACGAACCACGACAAACCTGAGATTTATCCGCGCGTGGATGACGACGCGACGATCGTGCTGGCGTATCCGCGTGCGCAGGCGGTGATTCAGGCTTCGTGGAACTGGCCGTTCAACCGCAAGGATATGGAAGTGTATGGCGCGACGGGTTACGCGATCACGGTGGGCGCGGACCAGGTGCGCGTGCGGTTCCAGAACGACGCGGCGGAGCAACTGATCACAGCTGCGCCGCTGAGCGCGCCCGAAGATAATTCACTCGATTACCTGGCTGCCGTGTTGAATGGACAGATCGAGTCGAAGGGCGACCTGGGCGCGCTGGACACGAATGTGGTGGTGATGCAGATTCTTGATGCCGCGCGCGAGTCCGTGCGGACGGGAAAGACCGTCAGACTGGCCAAGCTGCCGGAATAAAGCAGCCTGGCCGGATTGACGCCGGGTGAGGTTTCATACGCCGCCGCGCTGTTTACCGCGTGAAGAGCGTGAGGTCGATGGATTCGCCCATGGCTTTATAGCCCTCGTCTTTGGGGTGCAGGTGATCGCCTGAATCGTAGGCCGGGTTGAAACGATTGGGATCCTGCGGATCGCGCGTGGCCTTGTCGAAGTCGGCGACGCCGTCGAACGTGCCGCTCGAGCGAATCCAGTCGTTGACGGCTTCACGGATCTGCTCGCCCTTGCCGGAGTAGTAGCCCGCGCCGCCGTAGGGCGTAAGCGTAGCACCGATGGCTTTGATGCCGTGCTCGTGCGCGGCGCCGGCAATCTGTTTGAGGGCCATCTCCAACTGCTGCGCGGTGATCTCATCATACGGGGCCTTGGGTCGCGCGAGGCGGCCGATGTCGTTGATGCTTTCGAGCACGATGACGTAGCGCACGCCGCTCTGCGCAAGCACGTCGCGGTCAAGGCGCGCGAGGGCACTGGGGCCGTAGTCTTCGTTGAGGACGCGGTTGCCGCCGATGCCTTCATTCAGGACCGCAACATTTTTGAAATTCGGATCTTCGTGGAGGCGTGCGGCGAGAACGTCGGGCCAGCGGCGATTGGCGTTGGGAGTAGAAAGCGAGCCGTCGGTGATGGAGTCGCCGAGCGCGACGATGGCGCGGGAACCGGCGACGGCGGAGACATCGATGCCGTCGAGGAAGTACCACGAGGAGACTTTTGTGGCGCCGGGCAGATCCTGCGTGGTGGAGAAATCGCCGTCGGCGAGGAAGTTGTCCTGGTCGGCGAAGTCGTGAAAGGTTTCAGCGCGCATGACCTGCGGCGGCAGATAAAAACTGACGGCGAGATCGGAGAGCGGAGGAACGGCGAGGGCGACGGGATCGGAGAAGAGCTCGGCTCCGGGCGGGATGTTGACGGAGGTTGCTCCGCCGAAGGTGACGGCGTGATCGATGCCGGGCTGGATGGCTCCGTTGCCGGCGCTGAGCGCCACGTGAGCATCGGCGATGGTCAGCGGATCGGCGCCGTAGGCATTGGTGAAGCGCACGCGAAGTTGCGGGCCGCCGACGGAGACGTGGACGATTTCGCGCAGCGTGACGCCGCTGAGGGGGCGTAGGTTGAAGCCACCCTCGACCAGCAGGGGAGCCGCGGCCCACGTGCCTACCCATTGCGGATGAGGCATGGACTGGGCACGGGACGGCGCGCCGAACACGAAGGCGAGAGCGGCGCAGGCAGCGAAAGAAAGGCGGTGTTCCCCCATCGGTTGATTCCCCTCCAGCTCAAGTCGATTTTCGTGTCAGCGATCGGCTATTGCAGTTCCATGTTGGCGGCGAGCGGCGTGTTCTCGCTGGAGTCGCCGACGCGAATGACAAACTTGCCGGGATCGATGGCCCATTTGTGCGCGGATTCATCCCAATAGCTGAATGCGCGCGCGTCGAGCGTGAGGGTGACGTGTTTGGTCTCGCCGGGAGCAAGGCGGACCTTTTCAAATCCCTTCAATTCGCGCTCGGGGCGATCGACGCGGGCTGACGGATCGGAGACGTAGAGTTGGGCGACTTCGGCTCCGGCTACGCTGCCGGTGTTGGTGACGTCGAAGCTGACGGCGACGGTGGCGCCGGAGGCGGCCGAAGCAGGAACGTCGAGCTTTGAGAACTGGAACGTGGTGTAGCTGAGGCCGAAGCCAAAGGGAAAGAGCGGGCGCTTGCCGGTGGTGGTCCAGTAGCGGTAGCCGACCATGAGCTTGTCGCCGTACTCGATGTGCCCAATGGTGTAGTCGACGGGCCGACCGTTGGCGCCGGGGGTGTGGAGCGTGGTGCCGGCGTCCTTGACGGGGTAGTACCAGGGATACGAAGCGTTGTCTTTCCAACTGCGATCGAAGGAGACGGGGAGCTTGCCCTCGGGATCATGCTTGCCGAAGAGGATTTGCGCGACGGCCCTGCCGCCCTCCTGGCCGGGATAGTAGAGGTGAAGCAGCACGGGAACCTTGTCAAGCCAGTGCTCGACATTCATACCGCCTCCGCCGGTGAGGGTGACGATCGTGCGTGGGTTGGCGGCGGCCATGGCCTCAATGAGCGCGTCCTGGCCCGGCGGGAGGGTGAAGGTGCGGTCGTGGCCCTCGCCTTCGAAGTCGGGGTTGAAGCCTGCGGCTACGACCACAACATCGGCGAGAGACGCAAACTTCCTGGCGTCGGCTGAGACGAGGTCCGGCTCATAGGCGAGGCCCAGGCCGAAGCGGACGCCGGGCGAGTAGGGCAGATAGTCGGCGACGATGTTGACGGTCTGGCCGGCGGTGAGATCGAGGGAGGTGGAATGGGGTACCTGGCCCTCGGCGTGGATCTGTTCGAGGACTTGTTTGCCGTCGACGAGGATTTTGTACGTGTCTTCGCCGCTGGCGGCGGCAAGGAGCAGATAATTGCCGGCTTTGCCGGCCTTGAAGGCGGCGGTGTAGCGGATGCTGCGCGGCTGGGGATCAGGAGGCCCCCATTGATCGTATCTCCAGTCAGCTACGTTGTCGCGCGTGCCGGTTTCCGGCTTGCCGGTGAAGTCCCGGCTGGGAAAGGTCTCAACCTGAACGCCGTTCTCCCAACTGGTGTTCTGAAAGAGATCGTTCATATCGGGCAGCCCACGGCTATAGAGGACGTGCACATCGGGACCGAGGAGATTGGCGATGCCAGTGAGGATGCTGACGGGCTCGAAGGCGTGTACCTCGGCCGAGCCGCCGCCGCCGGGGACCGCGGGCCAGGCGTCAGGGCCGATGATGGCGATGGTCTTGATTTTCGCGGGGTCGAGCGGCAGCAGGCGGCCTTCGTTCTTGAGCAGCGTGATGCTCTCGAGTGCGCCCTGAAGAGCGACGGCGCGGTCGCCGACCGAGTAGATGGAATCGGCAGGATCGAATTGCGGGCGCTCGGTGAAGCCGTAGCGCAGCTCGGTGCGGAAAAGGCGCAGGATATGGTCGTCGATGGTGGATTCCTTCACCTGGCCGCTTTGGACCGCCGGGATAAGATTCTTTGCGTTCATGAATGCGGGACCGGGCATCTCGAGGTCGAGGCCGCCGTTGACCGCGGCGACACCATCGTAGGTCGCATCCCAGTCGGACATGAGGATGCCCTTGAAGCCCCAATCCCCTTTCAGCACCTTCAGGTTCAGAAACTCATTCTGCGTCGCGTGCACTCCGTTCACCAGGTTGTAGGAGTTCATGACGGCATCCGCGTGAGCCTTGGTCACGGCGGCCTCGAAGCTGGGCAGGTAGATTTCGCGCATGGTGCGCTCGTCTATATCGGCGCTGGCGTTGTGGCGGTCAAACTCCTCGTTGTTCAGCGCGTAGTGCTTCAGCGTGGCGATGACGCCCTGGGACTGCAGCCCTTCGATATAGGGAACCACGAGGGCAGAGTTCAGGAATGGGTCCTCAGAGAGGTACTCGAAGTTGCGGCCGGCGAGTGGCGAGCGGGCGATGTTGACGCCGGGGCCGAGCAGGAAGTTGACGCCGCGGGCGCGGGCATCCTTACCCAGGCTCTCGCCCAGTTCACGCGCAAAGTTCGTGTCCCATGTCGCAGCCAGCGTTACCCCGCCGGCATAGGCCGTGCTGGGGCCCCAGTGGTTCACGCCCACCGACGCATCCGACATTTTGAAGCGGGGCAGCCCGATGACAGGCATGGGATGGGTGAACTCGCCGTCGACGCCGCCGAGGAGCTCGATTTTCTGTTCGAGCGTGAGCCTGGAAACCATGGCCTGTGCTTGAGCCTCAATGGCGGGCGAGCCGGGCACGGGAGCCTGGGCCGCAGCCGGGAGGCAAACCAGCGAGAGACCCATCAAAACGGCAGAGAAAATCGATAAACGAGGGTATTCCAGGCGGTTTTTCATGACGCGCCCAAGATAGCGCATTGGGCCGCCGGATGTACAGGGTCGGTCTGGCTGTAACCGGGCACCTTCAAAATAGTGACTTTTTTCGCGAGTTCTACAGCCGAAGGAGGAGGCAGTGTGGCGGGGCTGGCCAGAAACTTCACTTTCGGCAAGCAGAATTTTTGAGTTTCTACCGCGTTTGAGGCGGCTTTGGTCTTTCTCTAGCGAAATCAAGGCGTTGGCTATTGTGACTCGAATCACAGGGGGGGGTGAATGGGGTCACTGCCCTGCTCCATTCCGGGAGCGCACACTCAAGGACCAGTGAACCAGAGGGCAGCGGCTGCTGCGGGGAGACGACCATGAGCTTTGCTGAGGGTTTGAAGACCATTGTGGTCGCGACGGACCTTGGGGGTCAGGCAGAAGCGGCTCTGGAGTACGCCCGCAAGCTGGCCGCGAACTATGGGGCGCGGATTGTGCTCGCACACGGGCTGGACCCGATGGAGTACGCCGCAGTGGACGCACTGCCCGACAGCGTGCTCAGCCGCCTGACAGCAGAGGCGTGCAAGGTGCTGGACAAGCTGGCTGGGGACCTGTTGCGGGAGGGGATTCACAGCCACTCCGAAGTGCGGCAAGGGGCCGTGGCGGAGATGCTGGTGGATGTGGCGCGGCAGTATGAGGCCGGGCTGATCGTCATTGGCACCAAGGGGATGGAAGGCGCCGGACCTGTGGTGGTGGGCGCCATTGCGGAGCAACTGGTGAGACAGGCGCCTTGTCCGGTGCTGGCCGTGGCGGCGGACTGGAACGCGGGCCCGCACCGGCCCACTCCGGGCGGACCGGTGCTGCTGGCCGTGGAGCGGAACGACGCCGCGGCGGCTGCCGCAGCCACGGCGTACTCACTGGCCGATACATTCGATCGGCCTTTGCTGGCGCTGCACGTGCGAACCGCAGCCGAAGCCGCGGCCGGGATGAATCCATGCGCCGCCAGCCTGGAAGATTTTGGCGTTCCTGCGCAGGGCAAGGCGCCGGTGCATTGCCTTGTAAAGGATGGCAACCCGGCCGATGCCATTGCAGAGGCGATTCGCGAAAATCACCCCTGCATTCTTGTGGCCGGAGTGAAGCGCGCGAGCGGGACGCCGGGGCCGCATGGCACGGCGTTTGCATTGTTGTCTGCCTCGCGCGTGCCGGTTCTTTGCGTTCCGCCGGAGGGGTCCCGCACTGCCGTGGAACGGGAAGTTGCGGTTGCTGTGTGCACTCGGTGATCGGTGGACAGAAACGGGCCCGCGAGAGCCGCGATCACTACCAACAGGGAATGGGCGGACGAAAGGAGAAGCCGCACCGTTTTGAGCGATCCCAAGCAAATGTAACCCAGCATGGTGTAAAGCCGATGTGCTGCGCCGCGAATGGCGGGCAGTGAAACATTGGTTTGCAGCGAAGAAAAAGACGCGCTTTCCCGCAGCAGAAGGGCAGATACCGCAAGCAAGATGCCAAAGAGCCGGGAACACGGTGAAAGAATGGCGGACCTGACCACTCAACCCGAGACTCGATTCGAGCGCTTAGCCGCCGTGGCGGCACATCCGCTCGCCGAGCTACTGGAGTGCCCGCAAGAGGCTGGAGACCTGCTGAGCGGGGCGACGCGGTGTGTGGATTTCGATGCGGGACAAGTGGTTTTTCGGCAGCACGGGCCCTGTAGGGGGTTGTATGTCGTGGTATCGGGCGATTTTGTGCGCAAGGCAGAGCGTTTCGATATGCGCGTGACGCTGGGCGCGGCGCGGCCCGGGGACCTGGTAGAGCTGGCCGCAGCGCTGGGAGACGGACATCACACCTGCACGATGACCGCAGTGACTGCCGGAGCGTTGCTGCAGTTACCGATGGACGCGCTGCACAGAGCGTTTGAGAGCTATCCGCCGCTGCGGATGCGTCTGCTGGAAGAACTGGCACGAGAGATTTCGCGCGCCTACATCACCTGCGCTTTGACACGCGTGATGCCGGTCCGGCGGCATGGGAATGGAGCGGTACTGGCTTAGAACAAGAGCCAGTCCGGACAGTGGGAGTATCGGGCAGAAGCCGGGAAGACGAAAAGACCCGCCTTGCCGGGTGAGGATTTGCGCTATACTTTTCCTAGCGTTGAATCTAGCGGGAGATGTATGGCTTCAGCCCATTCTCATCACCCCCCGGAAGATTGCCTGAATTGCGAGCACCGGCATTTACGGATGTTCTGCGATCTCACACCGGAGGCGCTGACGGATTACGATCAGATCGGCATCATGATGAGCCACGCTCGCGGGGCCAAGCTGTTTTCCGAGGGCGATCCGGCGCGTAATGTCTTTGTTATCTGCTTCGGACAGGTGAAGGTCTCCTCGACCTCACGCGACGGCAAGACGATGATCCTGAAGATTGCCGGGCCGGGCGACGTGATGGGGTTGAGCGCGGTGCTGGCCAACGTGCCGCACGAGGTAACGGCGGAGGCCATCGAGCCCTGCCAGGTGAAGACGGTCCGCAAGCAGGAATTTATCGAGTTTCTGGGCCGGCATGGGATTGCATCGATGCACGCGGCGCAATCGCTCTCAGGCGAATACCTGACGGTGTTCCACGACGCCAAGCGGCTGGCGCTGTCGGGCTCGGCAGCGGGACGGCTGGCGCGGCTGCTGCTGGATTGGGGACGCGCGGCGTCCAACGGCAAGCCGGAGATTCGTTTCACCATGGCCCTGACGCACGAGGAGATCGCCAACATGGCGGGCACCTCGCGCGAGACGGTAACGCGGCTGCTGAACCAATTCCGCCGCGACCAGTGGGTCACCATCAAGGGCACCAGCCTGACCATCGTGAAGCCCGATCAACTGGAGCGGCTGACGGCGTAGGGCTCTTTCCTTTCCTAACCTGGCATTGTTCCGAATCGCAGCGAAAAAAGACATGCCATGATTATCCCCTTCGACAAGTTCAAGGCTAGGCTGCTGGCCAATCCCAAGGTGCGGAGAGAGTATGAGGCTCTCTTCCTGGAACCCGAAATCCCGGCCGCCACTCCTCAAGCGGCGCGTTCTTTTCGTAACAGAGGCAGGTCGAGTTCGATCCGGTGGTGTGCGACTTTCGGCGCAATGCGTCCGCGGGAGCCGCGTACCAGACGAACCAAGCCGTAGTTGGCCATGGTCTTCAGCGTGCGGGAGAGATTCGGCTTTTTGCGCCCGGTGAGTTGCGATAATTCTTCGAGAGAACCCGGCGCCTTCTCGGCAATCAGGCGGAGCAGATCGCGATTGCCGGCCGAAAGCACTCTGGCGAAGGACTCAGTAGACGGAAACCAGACGCGCGGATCGTGGGACGCGAGCTTGCGCTGGCCACGTGCAATGGCGAGGGTCATGGCCTTCATCTCTTTGTAGCTGGCGATTCCTACTCGAAGCGTCGTCATGGGAGGACTCCTCTCTCTTTCAGCACAGCGTCCACTTCCCTCCAGAAATCTGCAAGCAACGCGGCGGTATCGCGGTACTCATAAGGCCGCACCGCGCGGACGCGGTGACGATGATCCTGCGGCCTACCACGCTTTTTTCCACCAACAGGGTGAGCATTGTCGAATCCCACCAGCCGCTCGCCATTTCGTCCATGCAGCGTAAGCGAGTAGTCCAGTCCGTGCGGTTTCTCCGGCGTGACCGGCACCCGATTGACCACAAAGCGCACCCAATGTCCTCCATCAGGATCGACGACGAACGTAAGGCCATTCAGGTCGAGCAGCGTATCCAGGGCGGGATCGTGCTTCCGCATACTCCAGTAATGTTATCAGTTCATCATAACAATTGCAACGTGCCTTTTGGCTCGGGGCCGGGGACAGTAATTCGTCCGCAAGCTGTTTTGTTACTGTTGACTCATGGCTCACGCCGCTGTCGAATCATCGAATGCTTCTCTCGACCTTGAGTCTCTTGTCTCCGACGTTGTCGCACAGGCTGTGAAAGCGGGGGCGAGCGACGCGGAGGCGGCGGCGCGCGAGGGCGACGAGTTCAGCGTGAACGTGCGCATGGGCGAGGTAGAGACGCTGACGGAATCGGGCTCGCGCGGACTGGGATTGCGGGTATTCCTTGGCAAGCGGTCGGGTTCGGCTTCGACCAGCGACCTGACCGCGGAGGGAATTCGCCAGCTTGTGGAGGGCGCGCTGGCGCTAGCGAAGGTGACGGAAGAGGATCCGTTTGCCGGACTGCCGGAGGCAGGCGAGTTTGGCTCGGTCGAGGGCGATCTGCACCTGTACTACGAGGATGTTTATTCGCTTGCCGGGGCGGAGCGGATCGAGTGGGCGCGGAGGGCCGAGGCGGCGGCGATGGCTGCCGACAGGCGCATCACGAACTCCGACGGCGGCAGCTTTGACGCCACAACGGGCCGCAAGGCGCTGGCCAACTCGCGCGGTTTTGTGGGCAGCTACCGCAGCAGTTATGCAGGCGTTTCCGCCGCGCCGCTGGCCATGGACGCCGACGGCAAGATGCAGCGCGACGGCTGGTGGTCGAGCGCGCGGCGGCTCGCGGACCTGGAATCGCCTGAGGCCGTGGGCCGGGAAGCGGCACAGCGCACGCTGCGCCGGCTGGGAGCGCGGCGCGTACCCACGCAGCGGGCACCCATCCTATTTGCGCCAGAGACAGCGCGGACGCTGGTCGGCTCGGTCTTCGAGGCTGCTTCCGGCGACGCCATCTGGCGCAGCGCTTCGTTTCTCGCGGGGAAACTGGGCGAGACGATCGCCGTGCCCGGCCTGACGATCGTGGACGACAACACGATGTTGCTGCCCACGGGCGCGGGAGGATTTGGGACATCGCCTTTCGACGACGAGGGCCTGCCTTCACGGCGCACCGTGGTGGTGGAGAACGGCGTGCTGCGCAATTACATGCTGAACACCTACACCGCGCGCAAGCTGGGCATGAAGTCCACGCACAATGCCGCGCGCGGATTGGCGGGCGCGCCGGGGATCGGTTGCGGCAATCTCTTCGTGGAGCCGGGAACGCTTACGCCCGAGCAGATCATCGCGGAGGTTCCGGCAGGGCTTTACGTGACGGGCTTGATGGGCTTCGGCACAAATCTGGTGACGGGCGACTACTCGCGCGGCGCGACGGGCTTGTGGATCGAAAACGGCCGGTTGACGCACGCCGTGGAAGAGGTGACGATTGCCGGGAACCTGGCCGAGATGCTGCGCAACGTGACGGCCATCGGCAACGACCTGGTGTTTCGCGGGTCGGTGGCTTCGCCGACGCTGCGGATTGACGGGATGACGATCTCGGGGGCGTGAGCGGGCGGTGCAGTCCGGCTACTACGCCGAACGCAGCGTGA
>Ga0187869_10000579_pt1 | contig 39202 bp, 36 predicted proteins | sample June2016WEW_13_1_2_FD_132972 | JGI IMG/M metagenome (GOLD analysis project Ga0187869, IMG submission 132972) | Peatland microbial communities from SPRUCE experiment site at the Marcell Experimental Forest, Minnesota, USA - June2016WEW_13_100 | ecosystem: Environmental > Terrestrial > Soil >...
CGACCGCGGTCGTGCCCGCAGGCGCCCGCGCCGCCCCGCACCGCTGAGCGGCCGCCTCAGAGCACACCCGTGGCGCTAGCTGATACTGACGGCTGCCGCTGGTAGCCTCTCGGCCCTGTGACTCTTGCCGCATCCGCCACCGATCACGACCAGGGCCGGCCCGCCGGTCCCGTACGCCCTGACCTGCTGCTGTCGCTGCGAAGCTGGCAGACGAGCGCCTACCACGAGTACTTTCGCGTGCCGCGGCGCGACTTCCTGCTGGTGGCGACGCCGGGAGCCGGGAAGACGGCCTTCGCGCTGACGATCGCGGCCGAGCTACTGGCCAGGCGGGAGATCGCCGCCGTCACGGTGGTCACGCCCACCGAGCACCTCAAGCACCAGTGGTCACAGTCGGCACACGCGATGGGGATTCCGCTGGACTCCGCCTACCGCAACGCACAGGGCCGGGCGTCGGCCGACTTCACCGGCGTCGCGGTCACGTACGCGCAGGTGGCCGCGCACCCGGCGCTGCACCGGCAGCGCACGCTGAACAGGCGCACGCTGGTGATCTTCGACGAGATCCATCACGCCGGCGACGCGCTGTCGTGGGGCGAGGCGGTCAGAACAGCCTTTGAGCCTGCGAAACGGAGGCTGGCCCTCACCGGGACGCCCTTCCGCAGCGACACCAACACGATCCCGTTCGTCACCTACGCCATGGAGGCGGACGGCAGCCGTCGCAGCTCGTCCGACTACGTGTACGGGTACGGGCCGGCGCTGGAGGACGGCGTCGTCCGGCCGGTCATCTTCCTGGCTTACTCGGGCGAGATGCGGTGGCGGGTCCGGGCGGGTGACGAGATGACGGGCACCCTGGGCGCCCCGATGACGCCCGACCTGCTGGCCCAGGCCTGGCGGACGGCGCTGGATCCGGAGGGCGCCTGGATCAGCCGCGTGCTGGAGGCCGCGGACCGGCGGCTCACCGAGGTCCGGCGGGGCATGCCGGACGCCGCGGGCCTGGTGATCGCGGGTGACCATGCCGACGCCCGCGCTTACGCTGCGCTGCTGCGCCGCATCTGCGGCGCCCGTCCCGTGGTCGTGCTCTCCGATGACCCGGCGGCCAGCCGGAAGATCGCCAGGTTCGCCACGTCCGGCGAGCGGTGGATGGTGGCCGTCCGGATGGTCTCCGAGGGCGTCGACATCCCGCGGCTCGCCGTGGGCGTGTACGCGACCAGCGTCGGCACGGCGCTGTTCTTCGCCCAGGCCGTCGGCCGCTTCGTCCGGGCGCGGCAGCGCGGCGAGACCGCCTCAGTCTTCCTGCCATCCATCCCGGTGCTGCTCGGCTACGCGGCGGAGCTGGAGGCAGAACGGGACCATGTGCTGAGCCGTCGCACGGACGGCGAGGAGGAGGAGCGCGAGCTCGCCGAGGCCCGGCGTCAGCGGGACACGCCGGACCAGCTGGACGACGTCCCGTTCCGGGCGCTGGAGGCATCGGCGCACTTCGACCGCGTGCTCTACGACGGCGCCGAGTTCGGCGTGTCGGCGGAGGAGGAAGAATTCCTGGGCCTGCCGGGCCTGCTCGGGCCGGAGCAGGTCGCGCTGCTGCTGCGCAAGCGGCAGGCGAGCCAGGTCGGCCAGGCCGCGACGTCAGGCGGCGCTTCCGGTGATCCTGGCCGCGCCGTCACGGCCGCGCCCGGCCCGGCTGCCGCTGCGGGCCCGCCTGCAGCGGCCGGCCCGGCGGCCGGCAGCGCGGCGGCCGGGCCTGCCACCACCCGCGAGACGCTCGCCTCGCTGCGGAAGGAGCTCAACGGGCTCGTCGCCGCCTGGCACCACCGGACCAGTCAGCCGCACGGCGCCATCCACGCGGAGCTGCGCCGTGCCTGCGGCGGCCCGCCGCTGCCGCAGGCCACCGGCGACCAGATCCGGGCGCGGATCGAGATGATCCAACGCTGGGCCAGGTCGGGCCGCTAGCGGCCGTGACCGCCGGGTGGCTGAGGCGCCGCCGCCACGTCCGCCTCCAGCGGGCCGAGCAGACGGCCGCGGACCGGACCTGGAAAGGCCCCGCTTTTCGCCGGATCAGGTATCGCAGGCCGGCCTCGGTCAGCCGGGTGACCGCCAGCCAGCCCTGACGGCGCCGCGCCGGGTGGGTTACCGTCGATCTCATGTGCCGAAGCATCAAGACGCTGCGTGAGCCCTACACCGAGCAGGTGACCGAGCAGGACGTCCGCGCGGCCGCCCTGCAGTACGTGCGGAAAGTCAGCGGGTTCCGGACTCCGGCCGGCCATAATGCGGAAGCATTCGACCGGGCGGTCGAGGCCATCGCGCAGGCGACCGGCGACCTGCTGGCCCAGCTGCGGGTACGCGGCCAGTCCAGCCCGGCCGTGCGCTGACCGCCGCAGCCAGGCCGCCTGCCCTGCGAGCTACCAGAAAGCGAGACTGACGCAGTGACCGACTACAACGCCCAGATCATCGAGGAGTTCCGCGCTAACGGCGGCAAGGTGGGCGGCCCGTTCGAGGGCGCCCCGCTGCTGCTGCTGCACACCGTGGGGGCGAGGACCGGCCAGGAGCGGGTGAACCCCATGATGTACCGGTCGGCGGGGACCGGCTACGCGGTGTTCGCGTCCAAGGCAGGAGCGCCGACGCATCCGGACTGGTACCACAACCTGATCGCGCATCCGCAGGTCATGGCCGAGATCGGGACCGAGACCGTCAGCCTCACCGCGCGGGTCGCCAGCCCCGGGGAGCGCGAGCAGATCTGGGCGGCGCACAAGCGCGAGTATCCCGGCTTTGCCGATTACGAGCAGAAGACGACGCGGCAGATTCCGGTCGTCATCCTGGAGCCGGTCAGCTAGCCGGCGGCAGCCGTCGGCCAGCGGGGAAGGGACGGGTAGAGTCGCCGCGTGGCAGATAACGACTGGCGGGTCACCATCACGCTCGCGGACGAAGAGCACGCGGGGCACGCGCTGAGATCGCTGCGCGAGCACCGGCACGAGGAGAACCGCGACCAGCAGGTCGAGGACGACATCAAGCAGCGGCTGGGCCGCACGGTCGCGGCCGGGGCCGGCGAGAACCAGATCTTCCTTTATGCGGCCACCGAGGACACCGCCAGGCAGGCCGAGCAGGCCGCCCGCGACCTGCTGGCCCGGCGGGGACTGGACGCCACCTTCACCCTGAACCGCTGGCACCCCATCGAGGAGAAATGGGAGGATCCGTCGGCGGCCGTGCCCGCCACGGACGAGCAGCGGCAGGCGGAGCAGCGGCGGCTCGACGACGAGGAAACGGCCGAGTCGCTGGCGAGCGGGGTAGCCCAGTACCAGGTCCGGATCGAGCTGCCGACGCACCGCGAGGCCGTCGCGCTGGCCGAGCGGCTCAAGGCCGAGGGCCTGCCCGTGATCAGGCGCTGGAAGTTCATGGTGGTCGGAACCAATAACGAGGACGAGGCGAACGACCTGGCCAGCAGGCTCAAGCAGGAGGTGCCGACCGACGCGACGGTGCAGGCCGAGCACGCGGGCGCGCTGATGCCGTTCATCATGTTCTCCTAGCCGCTCAGCTCGCGCCGCGCGGCGCCCGCCAGGGTTCACTGCCCGCCGGGCCGCCGGGTATCGCTAGGCTGAGCTGGTGGGCAGGGACGCCGACCGAGAGCACGTGCCGGCGCCGATGCGCCACGATGTACGGCTGCTCGGCAAGATCCTCGGAGAGGTCCTGAGCGAGTCCGGCGGCCAGGACCTCCTTGATGACGTGGAGCGGCTCCGGCGCGGCGTCATCGGCGCCCGCCGCGACGATGCCCCGGCCTACGCGGACGACCAGATCGCCAGCCTGGTGGCCGGCTGGTCACTGCAGCGGGCCGAATCCGTCGCGCGGGCCTTCACCGTGTACTTTCACCTGGCCAACCTGGCCGAGGAATACCAGCGGGTCCGGACCCTGCGGGAACGCGACACCGGCCAGCGCCCGCCCAGCGAGTCGGTGGCGGCCGCCCTCGAAGTGCTGCGCGCCGAGCTGGCCCCCGCCGCACTGAGCGCGCTGCTGGCGGGCCTGCGGGTGCATCCGGTGCTGACCGCGCATCCCACCGAGGCCAGGCGCCGGGCGGTGACCGAGGCGCTGCGCCGGATCGGCGGGCTGCTGGCGACCCTGGACGACGCACGGATCGGCGCGGCCGAGCGCGGCGAGACGCGGCGCAGGCTGCGCGAGGAGATCGACCTGCTCTGGCGGACCTCCGCGCTGCGGCTGCAGGCGATGCGCCCGCTGGACGAGGTCCGCACGGCCATGGCCGTCTTTGACGACACGCTCTTCACGACGCTGCCGGCCCTGTACCGATCGCTCGATCAGGTGCTGCAGGGCAAGGAGTCCGGCCGGGCCGCCCCGGTCGCGCCGGCCTTCGTCCGGCTCGGCAGCTGGATCGGGGCGGACCGGGACGGCAACCCGTTCGTGACGGCCCAGGTGACCAGCGAGACGGCGCGGATCCAGGCCGATCATGCACTGCGCGCGCTGGAGAACGCCGCGACCAGGATCGGCCGCGCCCTGACCGTGCACGCCGAGCAGCCCGCCGGAGCCGAGTTCGGCCGCGCCCTGACCGCCGCGCGGGCTGCGCATCCCGAGCTGATGACCGACCTGATGGACCGGTCGCCGCAGGAGCCCTACCGGGCATTCCTGATCTTCACGGCGGCGCGGCTGCGCGCCACCAGGGACGGGGACGCCGGGCTCGCCTACCACGGGCCGGCCGAGTTCATCAGCGACCTGCGGCTGCTGCAGCGGGAATTGCAGGCGGCCGGGGCGGTCCGGCAGGCCTACGGCGAGCTGCAGCACCTGTGCTGGCAGGCCGAGACGTTCGGGTTCCACCTGGCCGAGCTGGAGGTCCGCCAGCACAGCGCGGTGCACGACGCCGCCCTGGCGCAGCTGCGGGCCGGAGCGGACCCGTCCGCCCAGACCCGCGAGGTGCTGGCCACGCTGGCGGCCATGGCCGAGATCCAGGACGCCCACGGCGAGCAGGCATGCCGGCGCTACGTGGTCAGCTTTACCAGGTCGGCGGCCGACATCGCCGCCGTGCACGAGCTCGCCGGGCTGGCCACACCGGGACGCAGCGCGCCCGTGCTGGACGTGGTGCCGCTCTTCGAGAGCGCGGCTGACCTGGAGAACGCCGCCAATGTGCTGGACGACATGCTGAAACTGGAGCCGGTCGCCGAGCGGCTCGCCGCCACCGGCGGAGAGCTGGAGGTCATGCTCGGCTACTCCGACTCGGCCAAGGAACTGGGCCCGGTCAGCGCCACCATCCGGCTCTATGACGCCCAGCAGCGGCTAGCCCGGTGGGCTGACGCCCGCGGCATCCGGCTCACGCTGTTTCACGGCCGCGGCGGCGCCCTCGGACGCGGCGGCGGTCCGGCGGGGCGGGCCGTGCTCGCGCAGGCGCCCGGCTCGGTCGAGGGCAGGTTCAAGGTCACCGAGCAAGGCGAGGTGATCTTCGCCAGGTACGGCCAGCGGGATATCGCGATCCGGCACCTGGAGCAGGTCACCTCGGCCGTGCTGCTCGCATCTGCCCCGGTCCGGCGCGCCGCCGAGCGCCCGGATCCGCCTCCCCGCGCCGAGGGCTGGCCCATGGTCCCGCGCGCGGGCTACCGGCAGGACAGCAGCCAGTACCGCGCGGTGGCGGACCGGATCGAGGCAGCGGCCCGCCGCGCCTACCAGGAGCTGGTGGAGACCGACGGCTTCGCCGAGTGGTTCAGCGCGGTCAGCCCGGTGGCCGAGATCGGCGGCATGCGGATCGGCTCGAGGCCCGCCCGGCGCGGTGTCGCCCAGCTGTCCGGCCTGGCGGACCTGCGGGCCATCCCGTGGGTATTCGCCTGGGCGCAGACGCGGCTGAACCTGCCCGGCTGGTTCGGGCTGGGCAGCGGCCTGGCCGCCGTGACCGACGGGCCCGGCGGCATCGCCGAGGCCCGCGCCGTCTACCTTGGCTGGCCGCTGTTCGCGGTGCTGCTCGACAACGCCGAGATGAGCCTGGCCAAGACCAACCGCCGGATCGCCGAGCGCTACCTGCGGCTCGGCGCCCGGCCCGACCTGACCGCCGCGGTGCTCGCGGAATACGACCGCACCAGGAGCCTGGTGCTCGCGGTCACCGGGCATCACCGGCTGCTGGCCAACCGGCACGTGCTCTCGCGCGCGGTCGCCTTGCGCGACCCGTACGTGGATGCGCTGTCGCACCTGCAGCTGCGTGCGCTGACCGCCCTGCGCCGCAGCAGCGAGCCCGACCGCGAGGTGCTCGAGCGGCTGCTGCTGCTGACGGTGAACGGCGTGGCCGCCGGACTGCAGAACACCGGCTGAGCAGGGCGACCGGCCAGCCGGTCAGGCCGCGTCCGCCGGGCCCGGCGGGACCGGCGGGACCGGCGGCGCGGCGCGGTTAAGATCCTCCTGCACCACCGCGTCGGGCAGGTCGAGCAGCCGGCAGCCGACGATGATCTCGAACCTGGCCTGGGCCGGCGAGGAGACGCCGGCCAGCCAGCGCCGGGTGGCGGCGGCGAAGCTGTCCTTCACGATCGGCAGCACCTGCCGCTGATGCTCGGTGACCGGGCCGCCCGCGCCCGCGACATGCTCGAGAACCGCCAGGTGCACGTGCTCGATCCGCTCGATCATCTCGCTGTAGGTCCGGCTGGTCTCGGTCAGGACCCGGCTCAGCGCGGTCGTCAGCTGCTGCTCGCGCTGGGCCGCGCGGAGCTCCCTGAGCAGCTGGCTCGTCACCCGCTCGCGGACGGTCTCGCCGCGCGGCAGCTCGGCGGAGACCCGCCGCAGCGCATCGGCGTACCGGCGCAGCGTGATCGCCAGCAGCACGTGATCCTTGGCCGGGAAGTAGCGGTACAGCGTGGCCACCGAGACATCCGCGCGCTGCGACAGCTCCTTCATCTGCAGCGCGTCCTCGCCGCCGGCCGACAGCATGGCGGTCGCCGCCTGCAGGATGCGATCGCACCGGCCATGCTGGGCCGGCGTGGAGGGCACGGCCGGCCGCAGCGCCTGCGCGGCTGCCGCCCGCGTCCCGGCCGGCCGCGTCCCGGCGGAGCGGGCGGCAGCGCGAGACCCGGCGGTGGCCAGGCCGTCGGCGGCACGGCCGGCCGCGGCCTGGCCAGCGGTGCGCGTCACAGCCGTAGCGTCGCCGCCAGCCGGTCCAGCTGCGCACCGGGATCACCGAACAGCACCTTCCCGGACAGCGCGTTCTTGTAGTACAGGTGCGCGTCGTGCTCCCAGGTGTAGCCGATGCCGCCGTGCAGCTGGATGGTGTCGGCCGCGGCCTCGAAGTAGGCCGCCGACACCGTGACCCTGGCCACCGAGGCGGCCGCCGGGAACTTGCCGGGCCGCTCGCCGGCGCAATCCGCCGCGGCGCGCAGCGCCGCATAGGCCAGCTCGCGCGCCGTGGCCATGTCGGCCAGCTTGTGCTTCACCGCCTGGAAGGCGCCGATGGGCTGGCCGAAAGCCACCCGGATCTTCGCGTACTCCGCGGTCATGGCCAGGCACGCGGCCATGCCGCCGCACTGCTCGGCCGCGAGTGCCAGGTTCACCAGGTCGCCAGCGGCAGCCAGCGCAGCCGGCCCGTCCCCGGCCAGCGGCCGGGCGGGCGCGCCGTCCAGCCGCAGCCGGGCCAGCGCGCGGGTGTGGTCCGCGGTCGTGAGCGGCGTGACGGTCAGGCCCGCCGCCTCCCGGTCCGCCAGGCAGAGCACCGTGCCGCCCGCTCGCCTGGCCGGGATGAGGAAGGCGTCAGCCTGCGCGCCGTTCAGCACCGGTGACAGCTCGCCGCTGAGCCGCAGGTCATCGCCGTCGCCCGAGGTGATGACCTGACCGCCGTCCGCCACCGCCGCGAGGGTGACGATCAGGTCCCCGGCCGCGATGCCGGGCAGCAGGCGGTCTCGCGCCCCGTCATCATCCAGCTGCAGCAGCACGCCAGCGGCCAGGCTCACGGCCAGCAGCGGCGAGGGCACCAGCCCGGCCCCGAGTTCCGTCAGCGCGGTGCTGAGCGCGGACCACCCGGCGCCCGCTCCGCCGTACTCGGCCGGGATGATCAGCCCGGCCAGGCCGAGCTGGGCCGCCAGCTGCTTCCACACCTCGGCGTCGTAGGGCTCGCCCGCCGCGATCAGGTCCCTGACCTTGGTCAGCGGGCTCCGGTCAGCGACGAAGCGCCGCACCGAGTCACGCAGGGACTCTTCCTCGGCCGTCAGGATCAGCGTCATCTCGGGCCTCCCGGCGACTGGCCGGAGCCGGGCTTCTGCGTGCCGACACGCAGCTGGCTGAACGGGGTATCGCGATCGACGCCGGGGTCCTTGGCCAGGCCGAGGACGCGCTCGCCGATGATGTTGCGCTGGATCTCGTTCGTGCCGCCGGCGATGGCGGCGCCGGGCACGGCCACGATCGCGGTGGCCACCGCCCGCACCTCGTCGTCGTCCGTGCCGGCGATCGCATCGCCCAGCACGTCGGCGGCCACGTTCGCGGCAAAGCGGGACAGCTCAGCGGCAGCCAGTTTCGCGACCGAGCCCCGGGCGCCCGGATCCCGTCCGGACATGGCCTGCTCGCGCAGCAGTTGCCCGAACAGCGCGACGGCCCGTTCCCTGGCATAAAGCTCGGCCAGCCCGCGCCGCGCGGCGGGATCGCCGCCGCGGCCCAGTTTCGCGGCCAGCGCGGCCAGCGACTCGTGGGACAGCGGGCTGCTGCGCGACGCCGTCATCGTGCCGATGGCGATGCGCTCGCTGCGCAGCATCACGACCGCGGCGTCCCAGCCCTTGTTGTCCGTCCCGATCAGCGAGCCCGCAGGCAGCGCTACGTTGTCGAAGAAGACCTCGTTGAACGGCGCCGAGCCGGTCGCGATCCGCAGCGGGCGCACGGTCACGCCGGGCGCGTGCATGTCGACGATGAACATGCTGATGCCCTTGTGCTTGGGCTGCGCGGGGTCGGAGCGCGCGAGCACCGCCCCGAAGTCACTGTAGTGAGCCCCGGTCGTCCACACCTTCTGGCCGTTCAGCACCCAGCCATCCCCGTCGCGGACCGCGCTGGTCTGCAGGCTGGCAACATCGGACCCGGCGCCGGGCTCGGAGAACAGCTGGCACCAGATCTCCTCGCCGCGCAGCATCGGCCGCAGGTAACGCTGCTTCTGCTGCTCGCTGCCACACTCCAGGATCGTCGGCCCCGGCATGCCGATCCCGATCACGAACGCGCCCACCGGCAGGTCGTAGTCGCGGGCCAGGCGGCTGAACACGATCTGCTCGGCGTTGGTCAGTCCCTGGCCGCCGTACTCGGCTGGCCAGGTGATCCCGGCCAGCCCGGCATCGTAGAGTTTTGCCTGGAAGGCCTTCTGCTCCGTGATGCTCGCCGGGGTGCCGCCCTCCTCGTCGACGCCTCCGGGCGCGTCCGCCCGGCGCCTGGGCGCGTTGGCCTCCAGCCAGTCGCGCGCCCGCCGGGCAAAGTCCCCTGCTGTCTGCTGACTCATCCGGCAGCCCCTCACTGGCGCACTGGCTGCTGTCGCGCCTGCCGGGCCACGAGCGCCACTCGCGAGCAAACTGAAATCAATTACACTTCTCGCCTGGACCCGAGCGAACCATAGCGGAAGATCCGGTGTCAACGGCGCCACCGGTCACCGGTTACGGTCAGGGCGCTGGCGGCCAGGACTGCGGACCAGGTTCGCGAGCGGGCGGCACCCGACGTGATACTGATTCTGGTTTCTGCGCCGGACCCGCGGAGAGGACGCTGAGCGGATGCAGGTAAGCGGCACGCGGCAGCTGGCGGCATGGCGGCGGCGCGAGCTGCCCCCGGTCGAGCAGGTGACTAGCGGCGTGTGGTCCGTGCCGGTGCCCATCCCGAACAGCCCGCTGCGGTACGTACTGAGCTACCTGATCGAGCACGAGTCCGGCTTTGTCATGGTCGACACGGGCTGGAATCACCCCGACAGCTGGCGGGCCCTGACGACCGGGCTGGACAGCTGCGGGATACCCATGACGGCGATCACCGCCGTGCTCGTCACCCACGTGCACCCCGACCACCACGGCCTGTCGGGCGCGGTCCGCGAGCGGTCCGGCGCGTGGATCGGCATGCACGAGCGCGAGGATGCCTGGCTGGCCGGGCTGGCCGGCGAGATGTCCCCGCAGCGGGACAGGTTCCTGACCTTCCTGCGCTGGTGCGGCGCCACCCCCGAGCATGTCGCCGAGCTGGCCTCGGCCCGCGGTGCTGGTGCCCAGCCGGAGCGGATGGCGCGCGCCGACCGGACGCTCGGGCATGACCGGCTGGTCGACGTGCCGGGACTGCGGCTGCGCGCCGTGTGGACGCCGGGCCATACGCCAGGTCACTTGTGCTTCCATGACGAGACGCGGGACCTGCTGCTGACCGGGGACCATGTGCTGCCGCGGATCACGCCCAACATCTCGATCTACGACATGACCTCCGAGCCGCTCGCTGACTACCTGCAGTCGCTGGCCGACCTGCACGGGATACAGCCGGCCGAGGTGCTGCCGGCGCACGAGTACCGGTTCCGCGATCTCGACGCCCGCCTGGACGTGCTGGCCGCGCACCATGATGAGCGGCTGCAGGAGATCGGCCGGGTGCTTGGCTCGCCCTCATCGGACCTGTCAACCTGGCAGGTTGCGTCGCGAGTGTCCTGGGCCAGGCGGTGGGAAGACCTGTCCGGGTTCCCCCGCCAGGCCGCCATCGGCGAGGTCCTCTCGCACCTGCGGCACCTGCAGCGGCAGGACCTGGCCGCCTGCACCGACCGCGACGGGGTAGGACGGTGGACCGGCGTGACCGCCGCCCTCCGCCTCTCCTCCTGACCTGGCCTCGGCGGGCGGCGTGCGGCAATAATCAGCATCAGCCGGGCAGTAAGGACGTGACGTGACGACAGACATGGTGACCACCTCGACCGGGACCAGCCTGCAGCGGCTGGCCGAGCAGTCGTGGGACCGGACCGGCGCCGAGTCCCTGCTCTTCTACGAGGGCACCCGCTGGACCGGGGCGCAGCTCGCCGAGCGGGCCCGCCGCCTCACGGGCGGCCTGACCGCGGCCGGGCTGCGCCCCGGCGACCGGGTGCTGATCTGCATGGCTAACTGCCCCGAGGTCAGCGTGACCTACCACGCTGCCTGGCGGGCTGGCGCGGTCACGACGCCCGTGCTGTTCCTGCTCAGCGAGGACGAGCTGCGCCACGTGCTGCGTGACAGCGGCGCCGCGATGGCGGTGACCACGCCCGAGTTCCTGCCCAAGGTCCTCGCCGCCGGCGTCGGCCTGGACAGCCTGCGCGCTGTGGTGGTGGCCGGTGAAGCCGCCCCGTCGGCAGACGGGCCGGCGCTGCTGTCATTCGCCGACCTTGAGGGCGCGGCCGAGGCCGGCCTGGTCGACTCCGATCCGGCCGGGCTGGCGGCCCTGCTGTATACCGGCGGCACGACGGGCCGGTCCAAGGGCGTCATGATCAGCCACGACGCGCTGTCGTCGTCGGCCTGGGCGGCGACGGCCGCCTCTTATGACCCGGCGCTGCGCTCGGTGCTGCTGCCGCTGCCGCTGTCGCATGTCTACGGGCTGATGGTCAGCGTGATGAGCCTGCACGCCCCCGATCCGGGCACGTCGGTGCTGATGCGCTGGTTCGATCCGGCGCTCTGGCTGCGGCTGGCCGCCGAGCACCGGGTCAACGTCAGCACGATGGTGCCGTCCATGCTGGCGATGCTGCTGCAGCAGCCGCTGGAGGACTACGACCTGTCGGCGCTCGCCCGGATCATCAGCGGCGCCGCGCCGCTGCCCCGGCAGGTGGCGGAGGACTTGCAGCGGCGGCTGCCGCAGCTGGAGATCGCCGAGGGATACGGCTGTACCGAGACGGCCGCGATCATCGCGACGTCGCCGCTCGGCCAGGCCAGGCCGGGCAGCGTGGGGAAGCCGGCGCCCGGCGTGCAGGTCCGGATCGAGCTGCCGGATGGCACCGCCGCCGGGCCGGCGGAGGACGGCGAGATCTGCGTCCGCGGGGCGGTGCTGATGTCCGGTTACTGGAACGCGCCGGACGAGACCGCCCGGACCATGCGCGGCGGCTGGCTGCACACCGGCGACGTCGGCCGGCTGGACGCCGACGGCTACCTGTTCATCGTGGACCGGATCAAGGACCTGATCATCCGCGGCGGTTACAACGTGTACCCGCGCGACGTGGAGGACGTGCTGGTGCAGCACCCGGAGGTGGCCGCGGCCGCCGTGGTCGGCCGGCCCGACGACAAGTACGGCGAGGAGGTCGTGGCGTTCGTGCAGCTGCGCGAGGGCGGCAGCGCGTGCCCGGCGGAGGTGATCGAGTTCGCCCGGCAGCATTTGTCGGCGGTCAAGTACCCGCGTGAGGTGCGCGTGATCGACGCCATCCCGCTGACCAGCGTGCTGAAGACGGACCGCAAGCGGCTCCGCGCGACGCTGATGGCCGAGGGCGCGGGGCGGTAGCCCGCGTCAGCCGCTGATCAGGATGCCGATGGCCAGCGCCGCCTGCTTGCCGCGGGCGAACAGGGCGAAGCCGGGCCATGACGATCAGCGTGAGCTCGAAGAGCTTCCCGCCCGGGTGCCCGCATCGAGGGCCCGGACGGCGCGCTGGCCGTCCGGGCCCTGCGGTCCTGCCCAGCCTCGCTACGACCGGGTCCCGGCGGTACCTGCCTGGCCGGCGTCGGCGTACTCCCGGCCCGGCCGGCTCACCTGATAATGGGCCCGGACCACCACGGTCCTCGCCATGTGGTCACCGATGCGCTGCCGGTACCGCGAGGCCAGGATGACGATGTAGTCCACGATCAGGACGAGCGGGAAGATGATGTCGTCCAGGAGCAGGCCCAGCCACCTGACGAACATCTGGGTCATGCTGGCCGGGCCGCCGTCCTTGCTGATGACGCGGATGCCGAGCCATTTCATCCCGAAAGTCTGGCCGCCAGCCCGGTAGGGGTGGATGACCCAGTACCAGATCATGATCACGACCCAGATGACCGCGGCGATCAGCCAGCCGATGGCGTGCGCGCCGCCATGGCCGCGGTCCAGCAGCCAGAACGCGATGCCGGGGATGATCCCGGCCAGGATGCTGTCGATGATGTACTGGACGATGCGCCGGCCGGTGACCCGCGTCTCGCCGATCGCCACGGGTGAGTCCGGCCCCATCTGCGGCACGCCGCCCCGCTGCCCCCCGCCGGGGGCACCCGCCGGCGGCGCACCGTACTGCTGGCTCTCAGCGCCGCCCAGCTGGCCCGGCGCGCCTCCGGCCGGCTGTCCCTGGGCCCCGCCCTGAGGGGCGCTGCCCCACTGCTGTCCGGGCACGCCGCCGCCCTGGGGCGCGCTGCCCCACTGCGGATCCTCGCTGCTCTGAGGCATAGTGCTCATCTGCTCCCCCGATCCACGCCCGGCCACGAAGGCAACGAGGCAGCTTTGTCCCCCCGGCTGCCCACCTGGGCGTACTCCACGGTTGGTACCCGCCGCCACGCTTCAGACACATCGGCCGGTGCGGCGCTGGCCCGGTGCGGCGCTGGCCCGTCCGGGGCTGGCCCGTCCGGGGCTGGCCCGTCCGGGGCTGGCCCGTCCGGGGCTGGCCCGTCCGGGGCTGGCCCGGTCAGGCGCGCTAGCCCGATGCGGCGCTGGCCGCCCTCGCGTGAGCGACGGCTACCTCGGCCGCGAGGGCCGCGTTATCGGCGATCAGCTGCTGGTTGACCTGCACGCTGCGGCCGTCGCTCAGTTCCTCGACCAGGGCCAGCACGGCGGGCGTGACGCCCTGGCCGGAGATGCCCTGGTCAGCGACCGTGCGCACGGCCTGGGCCACGATGGCCTCCAGGTCCAGTCCGTCGGCGGGCGCCCGCCCGAGCAGCAGCCCGGACCTGCCGCTGAGCTGCCAGTGCACCTCAGCCATCCGGGCCGCCTCGGCAGCTGATGTCACCACGGCCGACACAGGCGGGCCGCCGGCGCCGGTGTAGAAGAGCGGCAGAGTCGGCGTCTGCCAGCCCAGAACCGGGATGCCCAGGGTCTCGAGCAGCTCGGCGGTGGCCGGGACGTCCAGCATGGACTTGGCGCCCGAGCACACGACGACGGCCGCGGTCCGCCCGATCTGCAGAAGATCGCCGGATATGTCCAGTCTCTGACCGAAGCCCCGGTGCACTCCGCCGATCCCGCCCGTGCCCAGGAAGCGGATGCCGACCGCCCGGCACACCGCCAGCGTCCCCCCGACCGTCGTGGCGCCCAGGCCGCCCTGCACGACGCAGGCGGCGATATCGCGGGCGCCTGCCTTGCGCGCGCTGGCGCCGGCCTCGGCGAATCGTTCAAGCTCGGCCGGCCGCAGGCCCGCCCGGACAACGCCATCCACGATTCCGACCGTGGCCGGCACCGCGCCCGAGGCGCGGACGCACTGCTCAGCCTGCCGGGCAGCGACCAGGCCGCGTCCTGCCGAGAAGCCGTGCGATACCAGTGTGGTCTCCAGCGCCACCACGGCCGTTCCTGACCGCAGCGCCTGGTCAACCTCGTCGGACAGCACCGGCGCGAACGTCACGGCATCGCTCCCATCGTCGCTACGGCCCGCGCCGCCGCGGCCAGGCCGAGGGACACTCCGCCCAGCAGATAGCCGGCCGCGAAGGCGTCGCCGGCTCCGGTCGCGTCGACGGCGACGGTAGCGGCAGCCGGGTAATGGCGGCCGCCGATCCGCACGCCGCCGGGCCCAAGCTTAACCACCGTCTCAGGGCCGGCCAGATCACCGACCAGCGCCACCTCGGCCGCCGTGCCGAGCACCACGTCAGGCCGCAGGCTGCTGATCAGTCCGGCGAAGTTGCGGGCCCCGAAGCTGTTGATCGCCGCGGTGGAGGACAGGTCGATGCTCAGCCGTGCTGACCGGGCCGCGGCGGCCCGGACGGCCGCCACCGCAGCGTCCCTGATCGGCTCGCTGACCAGGCTGTAGCCAGGAAGGTGCAGCCAGCTGCAGCCATCGAGCCAGCTGACGCTCAGGTGCTCTGGCCGCAGCAGCGGCCCCGCCCCCCGGTCGGTGAGCATGGACCGGCTCCGCCCTCCGGCCGACAGGGACACCACCACCCCGGTCCGGCCGCTGACCTCAGGACCCACGACCTCGATCCCGCGGCCGGCCAGCTCGGCGGTCACCAGCTGGGCGGCGAGGTCAGTGCCGCGAGCAGCGATCAGGCGGCTCCGGCCGCCCAGGGCCACCGTCCAGGCCGCCACGTTAGCGGCCTGGCCACCGACGCTCAGCCGGACATCGGCCGTCGTATCCGTCTCAGCGGCGAGCGGGCCAGCGGGCACGACGACGACGTCCAGGTGCGCATCGCCCAGGACGCAGATCATCGCGCCCGCATCACGGGACACGCACCAGCGAGCTCGCCGGCGGCGGGGCTCGCGGCTCCGGGGCACGCGGCTCCGGGGCACGCGGCTCCGGGGCACGCGGGACTAGGGCTCTCGGGACCAGGGCACGCGCCGCCGGCACACGCAGCCCGGCCGGGAAACCCGTGCATGGCCGGATCGTAAGGGGCCGGCCGGCGCCGCGCACGGCGGGACAGCGCCCGGCCTGCCTCCCGCACGGGTCAGGATGCGGTCGGGATGACGACGATCGGGCTGGTGGTCGGTTGCGCCGTGCCTCCGGCAGGCTCGACGGTCACGCCTATCTTGTCCCCGGCCAGCAGTCCCGATGCCAGCACCGGGGGCATCCTGCCGTTGGCCGGCTGCGGTAGCAGCCCGGCCGAGACGATGTGATGCGGCGCCATCAGCCAGAGCTGGTAGACCTTCTTGCCCGGCAGCGCGGGCAGTCCCTCGCTGGTGAAGATGACCTCGCGCAGCTGCCGGGACACCACGATCGTGGCCGAGCCGCCCAAGGTCGTCCGCGCGCTCAGCATGGTGGCGCCCGGCGAGTTGAGCACGGCAGCGAGAGCGTGCTGCTGCGCTCTCGCCGAGTCGAGCTCGTTCTGGGTCCTCGCCAGCGTGATGCCGAGCGCGATCACCACGGCCATTCCCGCGGCGCCCACGGCCACCGCCAGGCGCGGCATCCACTGCGGCCGCCGCCGCTGCACGACAGCGCGGTGCTCGCTAACGGGAGGCAGCTGGCGGGTGCGGGCGGCTGCGGTCAGCACTCGCCGCTTCAGCTCGGGCGGCGGGACCTGAGCGGCCGACATGGCCAGCCCGGTCGCTGTGGCCTGCAGGCCGCGCACCTCGTGACTGCACTCCTGGCAGCGGTTCATGTGCCGCTCGAACTTCTCCCGCTCCGCCGGGTCGAGCGCGTCGACCGCGTAAGCCCCGCTCAGGGTGTGCAGATCGTGGCTGAGAAGCTTCACCAGGTCACCCCCATGCAATCGCGCATCCGGATCAGTCCGTCCCGGATCCGCGTTTTGATCGTGCCCAGCGCCACGTTGAGCAGCCCGGATACTTCCCGGTAGGTGTAACCGCCGTAGTAGGCGAGGGTGATCGATTCGCGCTGTGTGTCGGTCAGGGCGTCCAGGCAGCGCCGGACCCGCTCCCTGTCCAGGTTGGTTTCCACCGTCTCGGCGACCTCATCCGGCACGGCCGGCATCGCGGCCGCGGCAGATCTCTCGTTCCTGAGCGTCTCCGCTGTGGCCGAGCGGACCCGGTCCACGGCCCGCCGGTGCGCGATCATCATGATCCAGGTGGTCGCGCTGCCGCGGCTCGGGTCGAACCTGGAGGCCGACCGCCATACCTCGAGCAGGACCTCCTGGGCTACTTCCTCCGACTGCGCCGGGTCCCGCACTACCTTGCAGATCAGCCCGAAGACCGGCCCGGCCATCCGGTCATAGACCACCTCGAAAGCAGCCTGGTCGCCGCGGGCGACGTGGGCCAGCAGCGATTCCAGGTCCGCTCGGTCATCGCCGCTGCCGGAGTCGCGGACGAGGGGCGATGCACCCCGGTCAGGTATGCCCATGCCTTCCATTCGGCACCACCGCCCCGCCAGATCGGTCCGACCTGGTCACATTTTCCGGGCCGCAACTGACCGTACCCGTGATCGCAGTCACGTTAACGGCAAAACGCCCGGTCAGCGGGGTTGCCGCCCGGCGGCAGGATGATCGCGCGCCTCAGCCAGCCCGTCAGGAACCCCGTTCGTGCGCCCGCCGGAACGGGGCCGCGGGCCGGCACGGGACCGCCGGCCTGCCGCGACGGCCGCGGACTGCTCAGGCCCGGCTGCACCGCGCAGCGGCCTGCCGCAGCGAGGTCCCGCGCCGGTGCCCGGCCAGGCACGCGAGCTCGGGCACGAACCGCGGCGCGTTGACGGTGCCGACCCCGGACGCCAGATCGTAGCCAGGCCCGGCGGTGAAGCCGCGGATCGTGTAGAGCCGCCCGTCCTGCCGGAACGACACGGTGTTGCTGCCGCTGACCACGTCCGTGATCCCCGGTGCCCGGAGCCGGGAGAGGAGATAGAGGTCGGGGTTGATCAGCCCGAGCGGATGGCCGGCCACCTGGTCGGCCAGCGCGACGATCCCGGCGAACTCCGGGGTCGCCTCACTCGTCCCGCAGGTCGGGTACCAGCCAGGCGCCTGCCCGGCGAAACTCTGATACATGTCGGCCGCGCCGTTGCAGGCGCCGCTCATCGAGATATCCGGCACGCCGCGCTGGTCGCCGACTATCTGCCGGACTCCGTCCTGGTAGCCGGGGCGGCCGAAGATGACCGACTTCCCGCCGCCGCCGGCGAGCGGATTCGGCCCCTTGTTTCCCACGATGTACTCGTTCGTGGGCACGTTATAGGTGTCATTCCAGACGGTGGGGGCCGCTGGCGGCCCGGCGGCCGCGAGATGCAGTTGGGTGCCGCCCACCCCGGTCACCAGCGGGTCGCTGTCCGGCCAGGACGTCACCGGGTGCAGGTAATAGGTGGAGCCGTTGTAGCGGACGTCCGCCGCTCCGCTGTCGCCGGAGGCCGCGAGCACGGTCACCCCGGCGGCTGCCGCCTCGATGTAGGCGCCCCGCAAGCTGAGCAGGGACGCCCTGGAGGGGAAGGTCTCCTCGGTCGCGCTGAAGCTCTGGCTGATCACGCCGCCCAGGTGGTGGCTGATGACGTACTTCTCGGCCTTGACGATCTGCGGGAAGCCCGTGGTGCCCTCATTCTCCGCCGTCGGGGTCTCGACCAGCAGGATGCGGGCACCTGGCGCGATCGCATGCGCGTACTCGACGTCCAGGTCGGTCTCGCCGGCCCAGCCCTCGCGGTTGCTGTTCGGCCGGTAGGGCCGCACCCGGCCGGCCGGCTGGATGATGGTCAGGGAGGGCGGCGCGGGCAGCCCCGCCACCTTGTCGAAGACGGCCAGGTCGTGCCCGACGGTCGGAGATCCGTAGGAGTCCACGATCACGATCGTCTGGCCGCGGCCGGTAACGCCGCGGCGATACAGAGCCGGGAGCCCGTAGGCCTGCTCGATCTGCCCCGGCAGGTAGCACGCGATCTTGTAGTGCTTCTCGCAGTACGCGGTCGTGGGCGCCGTGCCCAGCGCGCTCGCCACGTGCATGGCGTCCGGCCGGATGCTGACCGTGACCGGGTCAGCCGCATGCGAGGGACTGGCCGGCGACACGCCGCCGAGCAGGCCGGCGGCGAGGAACGACGCGGCAGCCGCAGCCGCGAACCGGATCAGGCGCATGTGATCTCCCTCGTGGGCAGGGCCAGGCAGTGTTACCGGGAGAGGCATCCGGCCATGAAGCCCGGTATCCGCGCCCGCCGGCACAGAGGGCACATTATCGGTTCTTTGCCCTGGTTCGGTACCCCCCTCGGCCAGCCCGCCTGACGCCTCGTGCGGCGTAACGTGGAAGCACTTGCGGATCGGAGAAGCCCCGATGAAGCTCAAGCTGGACCTCCACGACATTTACAACCGCGGCCAGGACATTGACCGCGCACTGCGGGACATCATCGATGAAGCGGTCAGGAAGAAGGCCCCGCTCGTCGAGATTATCCCCGGAAAGGGATCAGGTCAGCTGAAGAAGCACGTGCTCAGATTCCTCGACCAGAAAGAGATCAAGGCACTTTATCATCGCGTCGAGAAAGACTCGAAGAATTTCGGCAGGCTGTTCGTTCATTTCCGCTGGAAGTAACCACGACCGGGGTCCCGGCCGGTCACGGCGCAGGCCGCTGCGACCCGCGGCGATGCGCGGCCACCGCACGAGCGGTGGCCGCCGGCGTCATCGCGCGGTGGCCAGCGGCTCGGCCGGCCTGAACCGCGGACGCGCAGATCACGGCTACGGTTTCGCCGCTGCGCTGCAGGACCGACGGCCGGCGGTGCCGTGGCCCCCGGCTCCGGGCCGGCCACGACTCCAGCAGCACCAGATTGCCGGAGTTATCCCGTGTCCAGGTAAAACCCATTTCCGCTCCCCCGAGCGCGCTGGCCTCATAACCGGAAAACGTAGCCAGCGATCCCCCGGCGACGATGGTTCCACCAGGGATGCCTGATGTCCAGTATCACCGGCGGAAAGGCCCGGAAGCGTTATGCGCAATACCGAAATTAACTGGCTACTGTCGTCCTTAGTAGCCGACCGTGATCCTTGGTAGCCGACCTGGCGATTCCGGCCGGGCAGGGGCGGCCCCGTGCCGGGCCGATCGATCGGCGGAGACCAGCGAGGCACACGTCGCTTCCGGGAACGCACCCTGAAGCCGGGCACGTAACCTCAAGGCGCTTAATATTTCTCATAGCGGGCTAAATACGTGCTTGCGGCGCAGTCGTGGCAAGATGGCGGCATGAGGATCCTGCTCCGGATACTGATCACCGCGGTCGCGCTCGGCATCGCGACCGCCGTGGTGCCGGGCATCGAGCTCACGACGGGCAGCACCGCGTCGAGGATCGGCACCCTGATAGTCGTCGCCCTGATCTTCGGCATCGTGAACACCGTGATCAAGCCCGTGGTCAAGACGATCGGGTGCCTTTTCTATGTGCTGACGCTTGGCCTGATCGGCCTCGTGGTCAACGGGCTGCTGCTCTGGCTGAGCAGCTGGGCGGCGGGAAAGCTCTCACTGCCCTTCCACATCACCGGCTTCTGGGCCGCGTTCTGGGGCGCCATCATCGTGGGCGTCGTGGGCTGGCTGCTCGGGCTGTTCCTTGATGATCGCAAGGACAGCCGGCGCACCGGTCGCTAATTCGGCCAGGCGACATGCGTGAGGCGCACAATCGGACGGTGCGGCCGTGCTCCTGCCAGTAGCCGGCGCCATCCAGGCCAGCCGAGGGCTGTCGCCGGCGCTGACCAGCGCCCGCGGCGGCACCGGAGCTTCTACTGTTGCGGCATGAGCGTGCCGACGGCCCAGCGCGGACCGCACTGGTCCGTCGTCGACTTGTTCTCCGGCGCGGGCGGCATGAGCTACGGATTCCGCGCTCATCCCGACTTCGCGATCCGCGGCGCCGTCGATGCCCAGCTGGGAAAGCCGAGTGCCGGGCCGGGCACGCTCGGCTGCAATGCGGCGTACCAGGCCAACATCGGGATCTGGCCCGTGCAGGCAGACCTGGCGGCGGCCGATCCGGCCGCGGTCTGCGCCGCACTGGGGCCCGCCGCCAGCCAGCCGACCGTGCTCAGCGCCTGCCCGCCCTGCACGGGCTTCTCCCGGACGCTGGCCCGCAATCACCTGCTCGACGATCACCGCAACAGCCTGGTCGGCCGGATCAGCGCGTATGCCGGGCTGCTGCGGCCTGAGATCGTCCTGGTCGAGAACGCGCGCGAGCTGGTCATGGGCAGGTTCGGCGGGCACCTGCGCGGCTTGCTGGCTGACCTGGCCGGGCTCGGATACCACGCCACTGCGCGGACGCATTTCCTCAACGAGTTCGGCCTGCCGCAGCGGCGCGAGCGCGCGGTCATCGTCGCCGTCCGCCGCAGCCTGCCGCTGCGGGATCTGTCAGCCTTGTGGTCGGGCTGGCGGGTCAGCCCCAAGGCGACGCATGTCCGCCGGGCCATCTGGGACCTGCCCCCGGTGCCCGGCGGGCAGGCCCACCCCGCTGACGCGCTGCACGTGTCGCCAGCTCTCAGCTCTGAGGTCAACCGGCGGAGACTGGCCGCCATCCCGCATGACGGAGGCAGCTGGGCGGACCTGATCGCGCTCCCGGACGCACCGGTCCTGCTGACGCCCGCGATGCGGCGCCGTGCGGCGGCGGGCGATCTCGGCAGCCATCCCGACATCTACGGCCGGCTGTGGTGGGACCGCCCGGCCATCACGATCAAGCGGGAGTGCGGGCATATCGGCAACGGCCGCTATTCCCACCCCGAGCAGGATCGCCTGTGCACGGCGCGGGAGATCTCCATCCTGCAGGGCTTCCCGCGCGATTACCGCTTCGCCGGCCCGCTGTCGAATATCTACCGGCACATCGGAGACGCAGTCCCGCCCCTGATCAGCTACCAGCTCGCGGCGCTCTGCCGGTGGATCCTGACCGGCGAGAAGCCCGCGCCGGATGAGCTCGTGCTCGCTGGCTGCCAGCTGCGCCCGGATGACCTGGAGGCGGCCCGCTGACCACCAGCCGCCCCCGGCCGGGTGACGTCCGGCCCCGCGGGTGATGTCCGGCCCGGCGGCAGGACAGGGAGGCCAACCGCTGCATTCCGTTCACGTCCGATGACATGCAGTCGTATCGTGGGAAACGTAACGCGACGAGCCCGATACCGGGCGTAGCGCGAGCGCCGGATGGTAGCGCCCAGCATGAGTAGTCAACCCAGCGCCACGGATGCAGGCGTTCCCGTGCAGCAGCCGAGGCCTGCACGGCCAACGAGCTGGCCGGTCATCTCAGGGCCGGTGCCGGGGCTGACGGAGTTCTTCAGCGCGCGCCAGCAGACCGGCATCGATACCGCGGCCATCGCCGGGCGCGCGACTGGCACGCTGCCGGCCAGCGAGCAGCCCGGCTGCTACCTCCTCACCGGACCACCCGGATGCGGCAAGACCCAGCTGGCCGCGGCCCTGGCGTGGTCGCTGTGGCAGTCCCGCGATATCGACCTGCTCGTCTGGGTGCCCGCATCCGGGCGGACCGCGCTGCTGGCCGGGTACGCTCAGGCGGCCGGTGACGCGAGCGAGATACCCGATGGGCCGGCGGCAGCTGCTGACGGCTCCGATCAGGCCGTTCCCGGCGGATCCGGGCAGCCCGCGGCCAGGCCAGCGGGGACGGCGGTCATCCCCGGCCGGGATAGCGAGGCGCGGGCGGCCGGCCTGCTGGCCTGGCTGGCCGCGACCGACCGCCCGTGGCTGGTCGTGCTCGATGACGTGACTGACACGGCAGCGCTGGCCGGCCTGTGGCCGCAGGGAATGACGGGCCGGGTCATGCTGACCAGCAGGCTGCCCCCGGCCGTGCTCAGAGTGCCGGCTCCGCGCGTCAAGTCAGTCCAGCTCGGCGGCTTCAGCCGCCGCGAGGCGATGAACTTCCTGACCGCCCGGCTGTACGTCGACCCGAGCCAGCGGATCGGTGCCCTCGACCTCGCCGAGGACCTTGGCTGCTGGCCGGTAGCTCTCGCCCAGGCGACGGCCGTTGTCGCGAGCTCGGGCATCGACTGCCGGACCTACCAGACCATGCTCGCCCAGCGGCGAGCAGCACTCGGGCAGGCCGCCCCTGCGCAGGACGGTGCCGCGGCGCCGCCGGTTACCTGGTCGCTATCGCTGGACCGGGCTGAGCAGCTGCCGCCGACGGCCCTGGCGCGGCCGGTGCTGGCCATGCTCGCGCTGCTCGATCCGAATGGCGTGCCCGGTACGGTGCTGACCAGCGCGTCGGCGCGCGAGTTCATCGGCACCTACAGTGCCGGCCGGGCGGCCGCCACCGGCCAGGACGTGCGCGCGGTCATCGGCAACCTGGTCCAGGCCGGCCTTATCGTCGTGGACGACAGCCCGGCTCGCACCGTGCAGATGCACGAGGTCGTGCAGGCCTGCATTCGCCAGGTGCTGCCGCCTGCCGTGCGTGACCAGGCCGGGCTGGCGGCAGCTGGCGCCATCGTGCAGGCCTGGGATGCGAGCTGCGAGGACCTGCTGCTTGGCCAGGCGCTGCGCGATTGCACCGACCGGCTCAGCCAGGCCATCGGCGACCTGCTCTGGACGCCTGATGCGCACCCGGTGCTCGCTCGCGTCGGCGAGAGTCTCGACGCGGCACACCTGAGCGGATCCGCTGCGGCGTACTGGCGCTCGCTGATCGAGACCAGCAGCCGTTTAGTCGGCCCGGAGCACGCGCAGTCACTGCACTACATGCAGCAGCTCGCCAGCTCCTATGCGGCAGCCGGGCAGATCGACCTGGCTGTCGATACCCAGGGCAAGGCCCTCGCTGAGCTGGAGCAGTCACTAGGCCCTGGCCACCCGAAGACACTGACAGCGCGGACCAAGATGGCGCACGCCTGCCTGGCTTCCGGGCAGGTGGCAGCGGCCCTCCAGCTATTCGAGCGCTCACTGGCCGCTCGGGAGTGGGTCCTGGGCCCCGACCACCCGGATACGCTGGCCGCACGCAGTGACCTGGCCGGGGCGTACCGCATGGCCGGGCGGCTCGAGGACTCGATAGCCGCGTTCCGCCAGACGCTGGGGGACCAGGAGCTGATCCTCGGGGAGGATCACCCCGAGACCATCACGACGCGGGCCAGCCTCGCCCATGTCATCGCGGCGGCCGGGCGGCCCAAGGAAGCCCTGCCGTTCTATGTCCGGGTCATCACGGACCGGCAGCGGATCCAGGGCGCCGATCATCCTGACACCCTGACCGCCCGCGGCAACCTCGCCGCCGCTTACTACACGCTGGGCAAGCTCAAGGACGCCATCGCGCTGCTCGAGAAGATCCTGGCCGACCGGGAGCGCGTGCAGGGCGCGGACCATCCCGACACGCTGACCACGCGCGGCAACCTGGCCTCGGCCTATCACGCGGCCGGACGTCTCGCCATCGCGATCAGGATGTACGAGCGGACGCTGGCCGACTGCGAGCGGGTGCTCGGGCCGCTGCACGAGAACACGCTGACCTCCCGCGGCAACCTCGCGTCGGCCTACTACTCGGCGAGGCGGATGGCCGACGCGGTCGCCCTGTTCCAGCGCACGCTCAGTGAGTGCGAGCGGGTCCTGCCAGCGGATCATCCGCTGACGCGGACTATCAGGGAAAGCCTGCAGGCCGCGGGAGCCTGACGCGCGGCGCCCTGCATCAGCTGAGCCGGACCAGGGCGCTGATGACCATATAGGCGCCGGCGACGATCGCGACGGCCGCGATGAGCTGGCGGGCGTGGCCTACAGTCCAGGCCTGGAAGAGCTTGAGCTTCACCCTGGTGCCCTCAGGCCTGAGCTGCAGGAAGGCGAACGGGATGATGACCAGCAGGAATTCGATAGTGACGAACAGAATGACGGCGATGACCGCCGTCGCCGTCGATGACTTGCTGCTCACCAGCTGGTGCAGGGCCGCGATGTAGCTCGCGCCCGGCGTGCCGACTACCGCGCCGATCACGATGGCCAGGCCCAGCCTCGGCTCGCGCAGGACCCGCTGCGCCCAGCTGTCTGCGCTGGGGGGCTTCGCTTTCTGTGCCGACGCGCCCCTCCGCCGCCGATGCAGGCGGTTAGCCGCGAGCAGGATGCCGAGAATCAGCAGCGGCACGCCGAGCGCCAGATCCAGCCCCGCGCTGGCCGAGCCCTGTGTCTTGATTTCATCCGCGTGCAGGACCAGCACGTCCAGCAGGCCGACCGCCAGGCCCATGCCCATGCCCCCGAGCAGGAAGCACAGGAACATCGAGCGCGGGCGCTGGTTCTCGATCAGGAGCAGGTCGACGGCGAGGAGCTTAGGATTCAGTGCCGCGACGAAAGCCAGCCCGAAGAAGGCGGCGTTCATCGCAGCCCTGCCGGCATCGTCACCGCTCCCCGCTGGCCATCCTGGCCCCGCCCCATTTCTTCCCGGCCAGCAGGCAGCGCAACCCCGGCCGGGCCTGGCCGTGACCCCTGCCAAGGCTGGCCAGCCCAGGCCACCGGGCACGCTGCGGCGGCTCCCTGGCACGATCGTTAACCCGATAGCTTCGACTACGTAACGTAGCGTTCAGTAGCCATGGGTAATTTCACGGCTCATGGGCAGCCCCGACACTTCCGTATCAGTGCCGAACGCATTCGAGACGCTGGACGACTCGAAGGTCACGCGCTTCCAGTGGAAGATCATGTTCGTTTCGGGCATGGAGACGCCCAGGTTCGCCATGGCAGGCGGCGCGGCCGACGAGGCGGAGCAGGCGATCGCCGCGGCCACCGGTACGGCGGCGATGAAGGGACCGGCCAGGGAGTCCACCGCACGGGCCAGGCAGGGTGCCATGGAGGGCTTCAGGGTCCTGGCCCGGAGCAAGCGGATGCTGTGGTGGCTGATTGGCACGGCGGGCTGCTGGTTGACCGCCGCCCTGCTGCCTGAGCCGAAGGGCAAGAGCCTGGAGCAGCTGACCTTTGATGCCTATGCCGCTCCCCAACCGAAACTGGAGCACGCATGACGTACCGGATCGTGGTCGGCTTCGAAGGTTCTCCGCACAGTTCAGCCGCCCTGCGGTGGGCACTGGACGAGGCGGCCAGTCACTCCGGCGAGGTCACGGCGGTCTTCTGCTGGCAGATGCCCTTCCTCTCCTTTCCGGGGGCCTTCGACCGCGAGGAACTCGAGAACACCTACAAGGATTTCCTGGTCAAGGCGGCCAGTGAGGTCGCTCCGTCCCCCAAGGTCCCGCTGCGCACGGTGGTGGCCGAGGGCGACACGACGGAGTCGCTGATCGCGGCGGCTCAGCAGTGCGCCGCCAATCTGCTCGTGCTCGGCATCCGCGGCCGGTCCCACTTTCCCGGCCTGCTGCTCGGATCGGTCAGCCAGGGCTGCGCCGCCAGCGCTCCCTGCCCGGTAACCCTGGTCAAGCCGACCGACGAGCTCTGACGAGCCGGTAACCGGGCATGGACCGTTGCCGCAGACGGGACCCGGTGAGATCGCGGTGGCGCACGAGCCCATGCGATAGCCTCACGCCCTGAGGCACCGCCGCAACGTCTCAGCCCTCGGCGGCGGCGCGGAAGGACATCGCACGAAGATGGTTCAGGGGGCGACACCGTGACAAGGTTCAGCGTTCACGTCGAGGCCCAGGGCGACGAGCCCGGTACGGTCACCGACGACGCCCTCGGCGAGTTCGGCCGCCTGCTGGCGCCCTACAGCGGCTCGGCGAGCGGCGGCAGCGGACGCCCGGTCTGGGGTGCCACGATCTCCATCGAAGCTGGCGACGTGCCTGAAGCCGTGGCCGTCGCGACCTACCTCATCGCGCAGACGGCGACGCGGGCCGGCCTGCCCGGCTGGCCGGTCGTCCGCGCCGCGGCAGTCCGCGAGGACGTTATGGGCGAGGGCGGCCAGTGATCTTGACGTCCGGACGCAGCCGGGCAGTGCCGGGCGGCGGCCCGAGTTGCATGATGAGGGTATGGCTGAGGCCGATGCAGGATGGACTGGCTGGGTCGCCGCGCGAAGCGCGCCCTTGACCTGGCGGACACGTATCCACGAGCGTCACGGAGACCATGTACCGGCATGAGACCCGGCCCGCGCTGACCAAGGGCGCGACGGCCATGGGCGAGATCCTTGCGAAGAACACGAAGCCCGCGTGAGCAAGCGGCTCTCCGGTTGGCTCCCGAAGATCGAAAAAGGGGCCCCGGGAAGTCTCCGAAACCCTTCTGACCTGCGGTTATGTGGCGCGCTCGGAGGGACTCGAACCCCCAACCTCTTGATCCGTAGTCAAGTGCTCTATCCGTTGAGCTACGAGCGCAGCTGGACCCGCCCAGTGTACGGCACCGGGATGCCTGCTAGTCCTGGGTCACCGCAGCCACCCGCCGGCCGGTCAGATGGGCGCCATGTCAACGAAGCGGCTGTAATGCCCCTGGAAGGCTACCGTGACTGTGGCCGTCGGCCCGTTGCGGTGCTTGGCCACGATGAAGTCCGCCTCCCCAGCCCGCGGCGACTCCCGCTCATAGGCGTCCTCTCGGTGCAGCAGGATCACCACGTCGGAGTCCTGCTCGATGCTGTTATGGACGGCGATCCCATTGGCAACGAAGTTATGGAGACCTGCCACGGTGGCGTCGTAGACCTCCTGCTCTCCCATCGACTCGACGGATACGATCTCATCCCAGAGCACATCATTGGTGGCGAGCATTTCCAGCTCGGCGTCGCCCAAGACTGCGGCTACCCGCGACAACCTGCCGCTGCTGGGTGCGCGTTTCCAAAGCGTACTACCGCAGAATTGAGTTCCCATCGCGGCGGCGAATTGCCTGTGGCTCATTGTCTGGTCAAGGAGCACCTGGCGCACTCGCTTCCACACCTCGGATGGAATGGTGTCGACGTTCGTATTGCTGAGACCCGATTCCAAAATCTTCAGCAGTCTCGCGCACGCAGCTGATGGCTGACCGAATGCTCCGATCTTTCGGAGAAAGACTAGCTGGTCGTCTCGACAGGAGATGTCAAGCGTGTATGGCGGGCGACGCCGCCCCGGCGTAGCATCTCTTATCCTGCCGTTAATTCCGAACCGGCGAAGGAGACTAGCAACATCGTCAATCAGACGACGGCTGGTCGATGCATAGTAGATCCGGCCTGCTCTAAGGTTACGGTTCACGGTGACTGAGCCATCCGTCGCCCATAGATGTCGGAGGAACAGAGCCACCTGCTCATTGGGTAGCCGGAAGATCCCCTTGGGCACGAACTTCTCGTGTGAGCGCAGACCGTGAAGGCCAAGCTCGTCAAGCCACGCCACGATGGGATTCCGTCGGCCGCGTGCGAGCCGGAACGGGGCAGGCAGCCGCAGCGTGATAACTCGCGCGACGGGATAGTCATCACGAACGGCTTTGACACCGAAATGCCGGGCAGCAGCTGCTACGGCCGCTAGGCTGGCTTCATCCACGCTGGCATAGCGGATTGGCTGACTTGGGACGAAAGATCCGTCACCCAGCAGATGAGCCAGTAGTACGACCCTGTCAGCGGGCCAGGACTTGGGTTTCAGCGGCCCGGGCAGCATCCGGGGAACTGCTATACGAGAGCCGACGGCTAGCTCCCCCAGCGGGTGCCACCCGTCAAGCGTCAGGAAGCGATGATTCGCGGTTGCTTCAATCTGGCGACCGGACGCAAGGCGCAGGAGGAATACCTCACGGCACCCGGTGGGGAATACGCGAGTCATGCCGGCAGGAACGCACTTAAGCCTCCCATCCAGCGCCCAGACTGAACAATGGGTAGTTCCAGAGGCCAGCAGCTCTCCGAAAGAAACCTCCTGGTTTGTGTCAGCCAGCAGGATCCTCGTCGCAGCAGTCAGACACCCCGATTCACGGAGATCTGCCAGCAGCGGTCGCTTATCCGTTCGCTGCTCAGGACCGCGATTCAGCTGCGAGAGCGCGATGACGGGCACGTTCAGTTCCTTGGCCAGCAGCTTCAGCGACCTGGACAGCTCAGATACCTCCTGCTGCCGGTTCTCCACCCGCTTCGGCGAGCTCATCAGCTGCAGGTAGTCAATGATCACCAGCCGCAGGTCATGCCGCTGCTTCAGCCGCCTGCATTTCGCCCTGATCTCCATCATCGACATGTTCGGTGAGTCATCGATGAACAGCGGGGCGCCTGCTACCTCGCTCATCCGCCGCGCCAGCCTGGTCCAGTCATCATCGCTGAGCTGACCGGTCCGCATGGCATGCAGCGGCACCCGAGCCTCGGCGGAAAGGAGCCGCATGGTGATCTCGTTCCGGCTCATCTCCAGGCTGAAGATAACGGTCGCCTGCTCGGCCTTCACCGCTGCCGCACGAGCAAGATCCAGGGCGAGTGTGGATTTTCCGATGGCAGGTCTTGCTGCGATGACCACCATCTGGCCGGGGTGCAGGCCGTTGGTGAGGGCGTCCAGGTCAGCGAATCCGGTCGGCACTCCGGTCAGCGAGCCGCCGCGGCTGCCGATCGCCTCGATCTCGTCCAGAGCGCCCGGCATGATCTCCGCGAGCGGCAGATAGTCCTCGCTGACCCGCCGGTCGGTGACGCCGTAGACCTCGGCCTCGGCCCGGTCGACGAGTTCGTCGGCATCCCCGTCGCCGGAGTAGCCGAGCTGGACGATGCGGGTGCCCACCTCCACCAGGCGGCGCAGGATCGCCCGCTCCCTCACGATCCTGGCGTAGTAGCCGGCGTTCGCCGCCGTCGGCACGGAGGCGATCAGGGTGTGCAGATACGGGGCGCCGCCCATCCGGCCGATGTCGCCGCGCTTGGTCAGCTCGGCCGCCACCGTCACCGGGTCGACCGGCTCGCCGCGGCCGTAGAGATCGAGAATGACCTCATGCACGATCTGGTGCGCCGGACGGTAGTGGTCCTGCGCCTTGATGATGTCCAGGACATCGGAGATAGCGTCCTTCGACAGCAGCATGCCGCCCAGCACGCATTGCTCGGCGGCAAGATCATGCGGCGGTGTCCGCTCGAACTCATCGCCCCGCGGCACTATCTCCGCAACGCTCACCTGGCGCTCCCCCTAGTCCGGCCGCCATTACCGCGGCAACCCGCGCGGTCATGCATGTCCGTTCTATCGAACGGCTCCGACAGTCGCGCGCCGCTTGGCTGAGACGCCGTTTCGTGCTGTGCACAGGTCTGTGGACAGGCTGTGCAGACACGCCGCCTGGGCTGTGCGCGGCCTGGGGACCGGACTGTGGACAGCGTGGATTATCTCCAGCCGCAGGTAGCTCTGCCTGCGGCTATCGGCTCCACTGGGTGTGTGCAAGAAAAACTTGGCTACCCAGAGAGCGTGCACAATAGCTGCAAGTTATCCACACCGGTGATTTGACGTCCAACGTCACAGGTAAGAGCCCCGGCCGGGTGTCCGGCAGGTCGGCCAGATGCCCGGTTCGGCTGACATGAGGGACCCGCATTCCCTACTGTTCGATTATGTGTTCGACGGCTGAGGAGCGGCTCGCCGGCGTCCGCCGGGCTATCGATGAGCTCGCCGCGGCGGCGGCCTCAGGCAGCGACGCCGACAGCCAGCGCCTCGTGCAGCGGCTGGCGTGGCTGTGGGCGATGATGGCTGACCTCGACCCGGAGATGGCCAGGCGACTGGCCGGATACGACAGCTAGGGCCAGCCGCCCGGCTGCGCGGCGAGCCCGGGCAGATCCCGGGCAGAGCGCAGCGCTGGCAGAGTGCGAAAGACCGCCGCAGCGAAGGCGCTGCGGCGGTCTGACGGCTGGCTCAGGCCAGTTCAGCCCGGGAGGCCAGGCGCGGCCTGACGACGCCGGCCGGGGTGGTGGCCGGAAGCGCCCCGCCACCCGGCGGGTCAGGACGCGACGACCTCGACCTCGAGCGTGGCGCTGACCTCAGGGTGCAGCCTGACGGCGACCTGATGCGAGCCCACTGTCTTGATCGGGTTCTTGACCTCGATCTTGCGCCGGTCGAGCTCCGGGCCGCCGGCCGCCTGGACCGCGGCGGCGATGTCGGCGGTGGAGACGGAGCCGAACAGCCTGCCGCCGCCGCCGGCCCGCATCTGCAGCCGGACGTTCAGCGAGGCAAGCCGGTTCGCGGCGTCTCGCGCGTCCTCGGTGCTCCGGATCTCGCGCGCTGACCTGGCCCGCTTGATGAGCTCGATCTGCTTCTCGGCGCCGCGGGTCCAGCGCATCGCCAGGCCGCGCGGCACCAGGTAGTTACGGCCATATCCACCAGCCACCTCGACGACGTCGCCGGGGGCACCCAGGCCTGAGACCTCCTGGGTGAGGATGAGCTTCATGGGCGTACCGCTCATCGGTCGTTAACCTCCCTCGGCCTCAGCGCGCCGTGCTCGTGTACGGCAGCAGCGCCATCTCGCGGGCGTTCTTGATCGCGGTCGCGACATCGCGCTGATGCTGCGTGCAGTTGCCGGAAACCCGCCGGGCCCGGATCTTGCCGCGGTCGGAGATGAACTTCCGCAGCAGCCCGGTGTCCTTGTAGTCCACCCGGGTGATCTTCTCCTGGCAGAACAGGCAAACCTTCTTCTTCGGCTTGCGAATCGGTGGCTTGGCCATCGTGGTGCTCCTTGGCAGAGCCCCGCCAGCGGCGGGGATGGTCGGTATTCGTTGGTTCCTGTCATCTGGCTGGGCCCGGCACCGTCAGCGGCGCCAGTCCCTGGCCGTGGCGGGCACGAGTCGGGCTGGTGCGATCAGAATGGCGGCTCGTCGGAGAATCCGCTGTCACCGCCGGGCTCAGCAGCCCACGGATCGTCGGCCGGGCGCCCGCCGCCCCCACCATACCCGCCCTGGCCGCCTGAGCCGGACGGGCCGGCCGGTCCGGCCGGGCCGCCGTACCCGCCGCCGCCGCCGGACCGGCTGGACTTGGTGACCTTGGCCGAGGCGTTGCGGAGAGAGGGGCCGACCTCGTCGACCTCGACCTCGTAGACGGTGCGCTTCTCGCCCTCGCGGGTCTCATAGGAGCGCTGCCGGAGCCGCCCGGAAACGATCACGCGCATGCCGCGCTGGAGGCTCTCCGCGACGTTCTCGGCGGCCTGCCGCCAGACATTGCAGGACAGGAACAGGCTGTCGCCGTCCTTCCACTCATTCGTGGCCCTGTCCATGAACCTCGGGGTCGAAGCCACGCGGAAGGTCGCCACCGCCTGGCCGGTCGAGGTATAGCGGAGCTCAGGATCGCCGACGAGGTTGCCGACAATGGTGATCTGGGTGTCGCCTGCTGCCATCGGGGTACTCCCGCTCGCTCGGGTGGGGTCGGGTCGAGCTCAGCCGGCCAGGAACAGCACTCAGTGCTGGTCCGGACTTAGTGCTGGTCCGGCCGAAGGATCTTGGTCCGGAGGACCGCCTCGTTCAGGTTGAGCTGGCGGTCGAGCTCCTTCATGGTGTCGGGCTCGGCCATCAGGTCGATGACCGTGTAGATGCCCTCAGACTTCTTGTCGATCTCGTAGGCGAGCCGCCGGCGGCCCCAGACATCGACCTTGTCCACGCTGCCGCCCGCGTTCGTGACAACCGCCAGGAACTGGTCGAGCGACGGCTGGACGGTGCGCTCTTCAAGCGAGGGATCGAGAATGATCATCATCTCGTAGCGGCGCATACGCTTAACCCGCCTCCTCTGGACTCACGCGGTCACGGTCTCTCCGTGACAGGAGGAACTGCGCGCCGTCCCTGGGACGGCCTTCTGCAGCCGGGCCAGCTTACCAGCCAGCACCGACAGCTGAAGTCCGCCGGTGACGGCATGCCGGGTCGCCGCGTGCCGGCGGATTCCCGGCGCGCGGCCGCCAGCTCGTGGTTCCCTTCCGGGGCTGATGGGAACAAACTGGGAAGTGAGGACATGACCCGGCAGCCAGCCAAGCTGGCAAGGGGGTGGCAGATATGCCCGGAGCCGTCAGGGCGCCTTCCCGCAGCCGTACGCTACGCCTGACGCTGAACAGCGATGGCAGGCGGCATCCGCTGCTGAACAGCCTGACCGCGTTCACCTTCTTCGGCGGCATCGCCGCATTCGTCTGCGGGCTGATCGTCAGCGCTCACTTCTTCGCCAGCGTCATCGGCATCGCGGCCTTCGGCGTCGGGCTATGGGCGCAGATGGCGTCAGCGACGCGGGAGGAGCGGATCTTCATCGTGACCGGGCTCGTCGCCGCCTTCGTCGGCATAGGCCTCGGCATCGCGCACGGGGGCTTCGGCTAGGCCGGGCCGCTGCGGGCCTAGCCAGCCAGCGCCGGCGCTAGGCTCGGAGGGTGATCAGGATCGGAGCCCACCTGCATGACGGCGATCCTCTCCGCGAGGCGCTCGCCGCCGAAGCGGACCTGGTGCAGTTCTTCCTCGGCGATCCGCAGGGCTGGAAGGCGCCGGTCTTCCCCGGCGATCCCGCCGAGATCAGCGCTGCATTCGCCGAGGCGGGCGTGGATGCCTACGTGCACGCCCCGTACGTCATCAACGTCGCGTCACCGAACAACCGGATCAGGATCCCCAGCCGCAAGCTGCTGGAGCAGCAACTGAAGGCGGCCGCGGCCATCGGCGCCAAGGGACTCATCGTGCACGGCGGGCACGTGACCGCGGGCGCGGATCCCGAGCAGGGCTATGACAGCTGGCGCAAGGCGGTCGAGCGGATCGAGCGGCCGCTGCCGATGCTGATCGAGAACACGGCCGGCGGTGATGGCGCGATGGCGCGCGGCCTCGATGCCATCGCCCGGCTCTGGGACGTGGTCTCCGGCGCCGCGGGCAGCGGCGGTGAGATCGGCTTCTGCCTCGACACCTGCCATGCGCACGCATCCGGCGAGGACCTGGCCGGGATCACCGACCGGATCATCGCGATCACCGGCCGGATCGACCTGGTGCACGGCAACAACTCGCGCGACGAGTTCGGCTCCGGCCGGGACCGGCACGCCGGGCTGGAATCGGGAAGGATTGACCCGGCGCTGATCGTCGAGGTCGTCCGGGCCGCGGGCGCGCCGGTCGTCTGCGAGACGCCCGATCCCGCTGCCGATGTCCGCTGGCTCAGGAAGCAGCTGGTGCAATCCTAAGTAACGCGGACTTGCGGCACTCGCGCACGCGAGCGTCCGGCTGCCGTTCCCGCAGCGGCGCGCTCGCGCCGCGCCGGCCGCCCCCATGCGATCGCGCCGCGGCTAGCCCGTCCTCGCCCGGGCGCGCGCTGCCTCCTCGGCGGCCGGCGTCAGCGCGGCAGCAGTCGCGGCCGCCCCGCCTGTTTGCGGCGGGCCCGGCAGGCACGGCTGGCCAGGTGACGGGGTGCAGGTGGGCGACGGGTTAGGCGGCCCGAATGTCGGCACGGTCGGCGTCGGCGCCGGGCTTGGCGAGCCACCGCCGGGTGAGCACGGGTTGCCGGGGAACGGGGTGCAGGACGGCGACGGCTGCGCGTGCGTGTGCCTGACCACCGGTGCCGGCTGGACCTGAGTCCACTGGGCGTACCCGTTGTAGTTGGGCGTGGGCAGCTGCTCGACCGGCAGGCTGGCGAACTCCGTCGACATGAACGTGTGCCAGATCGTGGCGGGCCAGGTACCGCCAAATCCGCCGCCCTGGCCGTTCAGGCTGGGCAGGATGTCCAGCGTGTCCGAGGAGACATTCTGCGGTCCGAATATCGCCACTCCGAGCGCGTACTGCGGGATGGCGCCGATGAAGAACGCGGACTGCGCGGTGTTCGTCGTTCCGGTCTTGGCGATGATCGGCCGGTCCCATGCGGCGGCCGGATAGGCCGTGCCGCCGGGCTGGTCGTCGAAGCTGAGCGCGTAGTCGACATCGGCTGCCGCATTCGGGCGGCTGAAAACGTGGTTCTGGCTGATCTTCAGCGGAATCTGCTCCGCGCCCTCGCTGAGATGGGCGATGACGTGCGGCGTGTAGTACTCGCCGTTGTCCGCCAGGGTCGCGAACATCGTGGTCTGCTCCTCCACGGTGAGCGATCCCTGGCCGAGGGCCATGCCGGCCTCGTGCAGCATGCCGGGGTTGTTCTTCGTGGGCACGAGCCCTGTGGCCGGCAGGTTGACGCCGAAGCTCTGCGCCATGTTGAGCACGTTCTGGCCGCCGACCCGGTGCCACAGGTCCGTGTAGGCGCTGTTGATCGACGCGGCCGAGGCCGTCACCACGCCGACCGGGCCGAAGTCCCCCTCGGTGTCGTTGTTGACCTTGTAATAGCCGTACTGCGAGGGCGGGCAGCTGCCGTTGACCGGCAGGATCGACGGGGTGGTGGGGTACTCGTCGGTCGGCACGCAGAGCGGGCCGTTCCCGTCGAGCTGGCTGGTCTGGACGTCCATGCCCTCGTTGACGGCGGTGGACAGCACGTACGGCTTGAACGAGGAGCCGACCTGCTCCCTGGCCTGCGTCGCCTCGTTCCACTGATGCTCGGCGCTGAACGACTTGCCCGGGTACATGGCCAGGATCGCGCCGGTGCCGGGCTGCTCCAGCACCGCGCCGACGTTGGCCCACGATGGCAGCGGCTGGCCGTCGGCGCGCATGAGCTCGAGGTTCTGGTCCACCGCGCGGTTCAGCGCGTTCATCATGGACTCGTTGAACGTGGTGACGATCCGCAGGCCCTTGGTGTAAACCTGCTGGTCGGTGAATCCGTAGGTGTTCTCCAGCTCGTTCAGCACCGATTCCATGATGTACCCGCGATAGCCCGTCCAGCCGTTGTCCAGCAGGCCAGGAATGATCTTCGGGAACTTCTGCGCGCTGGCCTGCTTCTGGGTGATGGCACCGTCGCGGACCATGTTGGTGAGCACGTACTGCCAGCGGCTCACCAGGGCCTGGTACGGCGCTCCGGCGTGCGGATCCGGGTCGAAGTAGCCCGGCTGGTTGATCATGGCCGCGATCATGGCGGACTGCGCGATGTTCAGCTGCGCCGCGGGCTCGTTGAAGTAGACCTGCGCGGCCGCTCCCACTCCGTACGCATGATCGCCGAGGTAGACGGTGTTCAGGTACTGGGTCAGGATCCAGTCCTTCGACTTCTCGTGCGCCAGCTTGACTGCGACGAAGATCTCACGGATCTTGCGGCTGGCGGTCTGCTCGGTGCCGATGCCGGCGTAGTAATTCCGGACGAACTGCTGGGTGATGGTCGAGCCGCCCTGGAACTCGCCGCCGCTGACGTCCTCGTAGGCCGCCCGCACGATCCCGGTCGGCGAGATGCCGCCCTCGGTATAGAAGCGCCGGTCCTCAGCGGCGACCACGGCCTGCTTGAGGTCATCGGGGATCTGGGACGAGGTCAGGATCTGCCGGTTGGTTCCCTGGCTGAACGTGCCGACCAGGGTCTTGCCGTTACTGAAGTAGACGTTCGACGACTGCTCTTGCGCTGCCTCGGACACAGAGGACGGGATCGGCGTGGATGAGTATTCGTACGTCACGGCGGCCAGCACGAGCACAGCGAATGACGCCGCCGTGCCGAGCGCCACCATGATGGCTTTCTTCCAGGTCCAGTGCCGCCACCAGCGGCCGTGCAGCAGCCAGTGGCGGAAGCCCTGGCCCCGATCGCTGCCGCGCCCGCCGCCCCGGCCGCCGCCGGAGCCGCCGCCCAGCCCGCGCGATCCGGGCCGCCGCGGGTCTGCTCCCGCCGACCGGCCGGGGCCCGGCCCGTACTCGCGCCGGTCCCGCTGCAGCGTCCCGCCGCTCGCCGCAGCATCTCCGTAGGAGTCGTAACTGGCCCTTCCCCGCTGGCCGCCGCCTCGGCCGGCCGGGCGCTGGGCTGGCCGACCGGCCGCGCGCGCCGCCGACCGCGGGCCAGCCGGGCCAGCCGGGCCCTGCAGGCCGAGCCGGTCCCGGAGCTGCTGGACCGCCGGGCCGCCGGAATCACTGCCGCGCCGGTCAGCTGACGAGCCAGTGCCGGCGCCGTCACGAAGTCCCGGCCACCGCGCGCCGCGGCCGCGGTCAGCGGCCGCATCCCAGCCATCGTCGGCGGCGCGGCGGCCGCGCCGCGGCTCAGCCGGGACGGCCGAGGCTGACCAGTCATCGGGTGGCCCGGCCGGCGCCCTCCGGGAGCGGGCCGCACCGCGTCCCGCCGCACGGCCGCGCGCCTCGCGGCTGCCTGCCTCGCGGCCGCCGCGCGCAGGGCCCTGCTCGCGCCCGCCAGGCTGGTCGTAGTCGGCCGGACGGCTGTGCTGCGGTGGCCGCAAGGAAGCAGGGTTGTCAGAAGGGTCACCCTGGGCCCGCCAGTCGCCGGTGCGGACACCGGCTCTGCCGGAATCAGGCCAGTACGGCCCGGACAGGTCTGGATTACTCACGCGTCCTCGCTGGTCGGGGTCAGGCGGTCGCAAGCGAGCAGCGGTACCGCCGGAATCCCACGGTACCCGGCGGTACCAAACCGTCCCGGCACATATCGTGAGTCTCTCCCGCAACGCCGTCACTACCACGGCAACTCGGGCAACGAAGCTGCTGGGTCGCTACTCGCCTGCGCGGGCTCGCCGACTTCGCCGGGTAGTCGGCTCGCCCGTGCCAAGGACATACGACGACGCGAGATGGTTCCAGGCACAACTCTGGCAGACCTCGACCACGTAGACCTGGAACTCAGCGTATTCCGCTGCCATTTCAGCCAGTTCTGGTCCGCGCTTCACGCGGCCCTCGTACCGGCCGAGCTGGTCGCCGTAGACGTAGGTGACGTGGGTGAGGTTCGCCTTCCTGCAGATCGGGCAGGCGGTCTCGGTCGGCTCGCCGTGAAACTTCGCCGCGCGGAGCAGGTACGGGTGCGCATCGCAGACGTCCGTCACGGTGGTGCGGCCGGAGAAGACCGACGCGAGCGTCGCCCGCCGCGCCAGGCCGTAGTCCACCACCGATCGCCTCATGCCCGACAGGTTACGACGGATCTGCGCTCAGGCCGATACCTGCCTCCCGATCAGGCCGCCCGGCCGCGGCGACGACCGGGCGGCCGGCGGTGCGGCGAGCGCCCGACTTGCGCCCTCGCGGCCGAGCGCATATCTTTGCGATGTATCGGCTCGATACATCGCCCCGAGCGACCTGGGTACCAGGCGCCTCGCGGCGCGGATGCTGACATCGTGCACGCCGGGAGGTGCGAGGCAGTGAGCAGCCAGCGGTCCGGGGTGCTGGAGCTTGCGGTCCTCGGCATCCTGCACGAGACCCCGATGCATGGCTACGAGCTGCGCAAGCGACTCAGCTCCCTGCTCGGGGCGTTCCGGGCGTTCGGCTACGGATCGCTGTACCCGGCGCTGAAGGACCTGCTCGCCAGGGGCCTGATCGCCGAAGACGTCAGCGGGCCGGCCAAGCCACTGACCGGGAAGCGCTCGAGGATCGTCTACCGCCTGACGGCCGACGGCAAGGAGCGGCTGCAGGGCCTGCTGGCCCAGACGGGCCCGGCAGCCTGGGAGGACGACGGCTTCGGCGTGCGCTTCGCGTTCTTCGGGCTGACCCAGGCCGACATCAGGATGCGCATACTCGAGGGGCGCCGGAGCCGGCTCGAGGAACGCCTCGAAACGTTCCGCGCGGCCGCCACCAGGACGCGTGAGCGAGTCGACAGCTACACCCTCGAGCTGCAAAGGCACGGACTGGAGTCGGTGGAGCGGGAAGTCCGCTGGCTCAACGAGCTGATCGCGTCAGAGCGGCAGTCAGGCAGCACACCCGGCGACGACGCCGGAAACCATCCAGAGGGTGGCGGAGCGGGAGTGGCCGGGTAGTGCCGGGCACGCGATCGCCGCTGCGCCGCAGCAGATAGCGACAGATAGATAAAGGAGCAATCCTGATGGGTTCGGTTCGGGTAGCCATCGTTGGCGTCGGCAACTGCGCTAGCTCCCTGGTTCAGGGCGTGGAGTACTACAAGGACGCCGACCCGGCCAGCCGGGTACCGGGCCTCATGCATGTCCGGTTCGGCCCGTACCACGTCCGCGACGTCGAGTTCGTCGCCGCGTTCGACGTGGATGCCAAGAAGGTCGGGCGCGACATCGCCGAGGCGATCGTGGCCAGCGAGAACAACACCATCCAGATCTGCGACGTGCCGCCGACAGGCGTCACCGTGCAGCGCGGGCCGACGATGGACGGCCTCGGCGATTACTACCGGGAGATCATCACCGAGTCCGATGAGCAGCCGGTCGACGTGGTGCAGGCGCTCCGCGACGCGCGGGCCGACGTGCTGGTGTCCTACCTGCCGGTCGGGTCCGAGCAGGCGGACCGGTTCTACGCCCAGTGCGCCATCGACGCCGGGGTGGCGTTCGTGAACGCGCTGCCTGTCTTCATCGCCTCCGACCCGGCCTGGGCGCAGAAGTTCACCGAGGCCGGCGTCCCGATCGTCGGCGACGACATCAAGTCGCAGGTCGGGGCGACCATCACGCACCGCGTGCTGGCCAAGCTGTTCGAGGACCGCGGCGTCGAGCTGCTGCGCACCTACCAGCTCAACTTCGGCGGCAACATGGACTTCATGAACATGCTGGAGCGCAAGCGGCTGCAGTCCAAGAAGATCTCCAAGACCCAGTCGGTGACCTCGCAGATCCCGCATGAGATGGAGAAGGCCGCCGTGCACATCGGGCCGTCGGACCACGTGCCGTGGCTGGATGACCGCAAGTTCGCGTACGTGCGGCTGGAGGGTCGCGCCTTCGGGGACGTGCCGCTCAGCCTCGAGTACAAGCTCGAGGTCTGGGACTCGCCCAACTCCGCCGGCGTCATCATCGACGCGGTCCGGGCAGCGAAGATCGCCAAGGACCGGGGCATCGGCGGCCCGATCCTCTCTGCCTCGTCCTACTTCATGAAGTCGCCGCCCGAGCAGTACAGCGATGACCGGGCCAGGGACCGGGTCGACCAGTTCATCCGGGGCGAGGTCGACCGCTGACCTCACCACGGGCCAGCTGATCGCGCGGGCCGCGCGGTTCTCCGAGCGGGCGGCACGGCACGCCGCGGCACGACAGCACGGCACGCCGCAGCACGACAGCACGGCACGCCGCAGCACGACAGCACGGCACGACGCGGCACGACAGCACGGCACGACAGCACGGCAC
>Ga0187869_10000599_pt1 | contig 38455 bp, 35 predicted proteins | sample June2016WEW_13_1_2_FD_132972 | JGI IMG/M metagenome (GOLD analysis project Ga0187869, IMG submission 132972) | Peatland microbial communities from SPRUCE experiment site at the Marcell Experimental Forest, Minnesota, USA - June2016WEW_13_100 | ecosystem: Environmental > Terrestrial > Soil >...
TCTTCCACGGTTCACCCTCGCCTTTCCGCGCATCCTAGCGCCGGTTGGGGTGAACCCCAAGCTCAGAAACTGTAGCTTAGCAATGCTCTCAACTCACTCTCATTTCCGCTGACGGCGGACACACACAGCCCTGCCGTAAGCCTCGGCAAGTTCGGATTGCAGGTTTGATTCGATCGCCAAGAGCAGTAGTGCCTGGCGAACTGCCGACACGACCGTCCCAGGGATGAGGAGGACAACTCGATCGACATAATCGAGCAGGGGTCTCCACAGAATCGGGCCGCTGACTACGTCGTAGTCGTCGAGATTGATGTCTCCTGCCTTGCACGTCAATCGATCCAAAGCGGTAGGCAACAGCTTCGCGGCGCTGAGAAGCGAAGTGAGCTCTTCCTTTGTAAAGCTGACGGCATTCTTGAACTTCTGTAAAGTCAGAGCGTCGGGAACTACAATGTGCTCGTAGCGGTCGCTCGTGGGAGCAGTGCCGCGACGAACTCCAGCCTTTCGGGCCACAGTGTCGACCAAATGCAACGCAGAAGAAACGATCTGGAACGATAGAGATCTAAAGTTGTGGGGCAGCGATTCGTGGGGATCCAAGAAAATTGCTTTGCACAAATTGGTCAAGATGAATTCACCGTCCTGGGCAATGCCTGGGAATACGAGGTACGATCCCCCAAAGAAGGTGAATTCCTCCACAAATTGGTTCTCAGCCGGATCCTCGGCATGGGCCAATGCTTGCAGCGAAGGATGTTCGCAAACCTGGCGCAATTTACCTGAACTGATGTGCGGGCCAGATTTAGGAGGAAGTGAGGCTATGGAATGCGACAAAGCTTCTAGTCGGGTTGCGCGACTGGCATTTGCAGGAAGAAGCTGTAGCGCCCCCGCAGTACAAGCTAGGTCTGCGGGGTCATACTTGCCCAGCGCCTCAGCCAATTCCCAGAAGGAATCACTTTGCCTATTTGGCGGTTGAGTGTTGAATGTGGCTTCCGACATTTGGCCTTAACGTCAAAACTAGGCGGCAAGACGTGAGCGAATGTTGTTTGCCAAGCGCCAGCATACACCGTCGGGCTCGGAAATCGCTCGACCCAGGTCAGCACCCTGGCAGTTTATCGGGTGCCGTATGTGGAGGTTGTCATAGAGAAGTCCGGGTGTCTGCATATTGTGGCAAATTTGTGTACATGGCTTCCGACCCCAAATCAACAAGTCGGAAGTTCAATGACTCACTCGTTCATTTAGCTTCCACCGTCGGTCGAGTGAGCACTCGACATCACCTGATGCACATAGGCTTTGACCCGCAGTCGAACACCAACGAAAACGCCAAGCAGTTGGCCAGTTTCCCAGATTCCCGTTTCTTGGCTGCGACGGAAACATGTCGGCTTGGCAGACTTGTCCTCCACTCGCAGTCGTGCCGGTCTCGGCGGCAAACTCCCGTCTGCTCACGTGAGGGACAGTCCTCCTTGTGGCGCCTGCCTATTTGTGGGCATTTGTCCTATCTTGGAAATATACCGCGATAGTTATTGACACACTGGTTGAATGTCTGTATGTTTTGTAAACCCTCTCCGTCCACAGGTGCTTCTTGTTTCTCGAAGTGTCGCCAATTCGGCGTTCGAGATGCCGTGGGCTCTGGCCCCGTCACAATTCCAGTTGATTGGAGGATCGCATGCACTTCAGGCACCCACTACCTCTCGTTCTCTGCGCCATCCTCGTGCTGATTTCAACCTTCTCATGTTTGGCGCAAGAACCTGCTCAAAAGCCCGATGAACCAAGAATCACCGGCGTTCGATTCGTCACATTCCCCCCGCCAGCCGCCGATGACAAGGTGTCATTCCGATTGGCCATAGACGGCGAGAATTTGCCTAAGCCGGCCAGCCGGGACGATGTACGCTTCACGACCAAGGATCCCGTGCTTTCAGTGGAAGTGATCTCTATTGTCGCGGCGAATAAGAAAGAGGTCCTCGTGGAGGCGACCGCCAAGGTTGGAACCGAAATTACCGGCGTCACAGTGGCCCAGGGGGATACGACGGTGGTCACATCCCGGGACTTCACGGTCTCCATCAAGGGGAATCCTCCCGCGCAGAAGCTAAAGCAGTTCGCGATCAAGTTCGACCACGAGAAAAACAAGGAGTTCCCCAACTTGCACAGCCTGTTGGTCACCAAGGAAGGTGGGGAGGGCGGATTTGCCGAGAACCCGAACCGGATGCGCGTGGACTTGATGCCCACCGGGGCGACCGATGTGGACATTGTGCAGAGCAATGATCAGCAACTCGATCTGCATTTCGTCGCCGCCGCGGACTATGAGCCGAAGAGTGTGGTTGTCACCGTCTACGATGGCAGTGATCTTGATAAGCGCCAAGCTACTGCCGTCGCCAAGACGCCTGCGGAAGACCCCAATCAGCCGAAGATCACAGGTACGGACATAGTGTTTATCGATCGCAGCCAAGGTGTTGGCCGCATTCGCATTTACGGCAAGGGCTTCGGTGATTATCCTTCGCCGCCCTATCCCGTGGATGAATATCTTTGGAACTGCCTGGAAGAGTTTCACATCCGGGGGACAGTTAGAACAGATGGAAAGGACGATTGGGTTAGGAACGAGGAACTTCAGGATGTAGACGCCAGAATCAAGGCCTGCGCCAAACTCCTAAAGGGCCGAGTTGATGAAACGATAACCGTGGAAGAACTAAAGAAACGACTCGAAGAGACGAAGACGAACCTAGCCACGTACGTCACGAAGGAGCCGAAACTCTGGGAAGAATGGGGCGAGGAGATTCGCAAGAAAGTGACGGTAGGCGTTAACTCCCGCAATTCGGACATCGCCGTCGAAAGAGTCGAGATCCTTAACATCAATGACAAGATGATCGACGTCTATTTTGAATTCACGCGCCACCGCGGCTTCGCCTGGCCCTTTCGTCTCGCTGACGCCAGCGTCACCCTAAAGAAGATGGTGGCGAAAACCACGCAGACGGTGAAAAACGAGAAGGTGACCGGCACAGTGATAGGCGTGCAGGAGACCTTCACGGTCCCGTATCAGCCGGGTCCGAAGCGCGATCCGAACCTGACTTACAGATACACGGTGCTTAGCAGGCGCTCTGCAAACACGTTACTCGGGAAGGGGATCGCTGATCGCTTCTACGTGCTGCAACTGTCAGTCGTGAACAACGGCGATAAGAAGGTCACAATCCCGCTGTCGGCAATCCAAGCCGAGGTGGAATGGGTACGTGGGGACAATAGAAAAACAAAGGAGAAACCACCAACTGTTTCGTACTTGGCAGGGCCCCCGACACTCCCGCCCATCCCGTTGGCAGCCGTCTCTGGTTACTTTGACGCCTATCAAAAAGTCAAGGGGGCGCGTGCCATCTTGTTCAATGTTCTCGATGCTACCACAATGGCGGCAACGGCCCTGGTGCCCTTCACCGGTCCTAGCTTCAAGGACGCCGAGGTCTTCTTCTCCGGTGGCTTTGTCCCTGCCATGCGCAAGGGCTTCGGCGACCTTTCCGGCCAACAACTAGAAAATCTCACCTCGTTAAGTTGGGAAAGCAGCGAAACGCTTCCTGCGAAAGGCGGTTCCATAGAGAAGCTGATCTATATTCAGAAGGACGAACAATTCAACTCCAAGCGGGTGGATGTGTACGGCGTACCGCCAATAACCAGGAAACAAATTGCAAACATCATGGACCTGGAAATAACCGGGTTCGAAGTGATCGAGAGCGAAGCGAAACAAGCGACCCAGACCACATCTTCGCAGGCGCCTCCGCAATCAGCTGCGCCAACTACACCCGCTGCGCCCACACCGGCGGGCACTGCGCCCAACGACAAATAGAAGCCCTGGCACGCGTGCGAGCACAGGCCGATTGAATGACTTCGCAACTTCGACGATCGAGCATGCCCATCGTGTAAACGTTTTACTGGCACTCTGCGAGGGAAGCGAGACGAAGACCGTAGATTTTCAAGTCGCTTTCGAGCCGCCGTTGCACGTCCGCAAAAGCGCCACCCGGAAGTGCCGCGGCGTTGAGCCGCATCCTCGCGCCGCACACATCCACCGGTTCAGACCTCGCGTTGAACGCGTCCATCAGCTTTTCACTTCCGTAGAGTGGCACCCCGCCGACAAGGACAAGTTGCACATCCTGAGGTCGCGCGCTCGCCAACGCACCGAACGGCTGCAAAGCATCTCCTTTTAGAACGAAGAGGTCGGCATACCGGCTGGCCTGGATCGATCCAACCTTGTCGGCGATCCGCGCGATTTGCGCGGGGATTGCAGTGGACATCCCCAACAACTCCCGGTCCGTGAGTTGGTCGGGAAAATGTTCGCGGCTGAACCGGCTTGCATATCCCAGCTCGGCCAACATGTTCGTGCTGCCTATTGGCGACCAATCCGGGGCCAGCGCCACCGTGACGTGCTCCTTAAGGGCCGCTGGAATATTGGTAGTCACTCCATATAGCTCCATGTTGCCGCGCGGGGACCACACCAGTGCGGCACCCGCCGCGCGCATCTGACGAAAATCGTCGGCCACCAGCGCCGTGCCGTGGATGATAGCCGTGTGTGAACCGAGAAGCCCACGGCCTTTCAACACCAGGAACTCCACAGTCGATTCAAGATCCTGCGGAGATCCTTCCGCCACATGAACCAGCAGCAGATCGATTTCCTTGTTCCTGAGTTCTTCACGAAGCTTCACGGCATCGCTTTCCGACATGTCACGAGGAGTCACACCGAGGACATTCTTGACGCGCTCGTTTCCGATTGTCACGCCGTAGAAGCCGGAAGCCCAATCCAGGTTTCGAACCAATCCGGCCACACACTGTGGTACCGGCATAGTCCTCCCACGCCTAGGAGAAATGCCGGTGATGGAGGTCGTCCCTCCAATCAAAGCCCTCACTTCAGCATACTCAACCACGTCGCAGAATGTTTGATCGTCCTTTTGTTGAAGCTCGTATCCGGGATTCCCAATTCGGTTCTTGTACTCCTCGAGGTCGCGCCACTCGTACCGATTCTTGAATTTTACAGCGGACTGCCAACGCTGAAAGACGTTGTACATGGGGTGATTGTGCAGATCGACGAATCCCGGGAATATGATCCCATCGGCTTCGATAACGGGAACGTTAGCTGTAGTTGGCGCCTCCTCCAAGACGGACTCGATGCGCCCGCCGCGGATGACGATCCATCCCTTCATGATGACTTTGTCGGGCGTCACCACAGTCCCGCTGAGAATTGCATCTTGAGCCCGCAGCGGAGCTTGTACTGCTAGCAACAGAACGGCGAGGAACTTCAGGAATTGAATGCTCACATTTCTCATGACCACCTGCTACGCCGCTTCTAACAAGTGAACTCGGGATTGCCGCGTGAGCGCAGCGTGACCGCCTATCCGCGGCAAATGCTCTCTCTACATATGCTAGCTAAACAAGAATGACCCGTCTCCCGCCCCCATTAAGCCCGTCCGAAACGTCTCGTATTGTGCCACAAAGTATTCCGGTCGTGTGCCTTCGAGAACCGCGCGTTCAGTCGGTCTTCTAATGGGGAACCCGTAGAGATGAATCCCGGGAAGCGGGTCGGAAGCCCCGCTCTATGAAACTCAATCAATAGGAAACGCCAAGATCGACCTCGCAATGCTCCTATCCGTCAAGATTGCCGTCGAGCAATTGTCGAAGGCGTCTTCGGTGCGACCCGTCTGCGGGGCATTGCTCTCTCCCGTCCAACCAACAAAGCAGCTTCTCTAGCTTCACTCTGTAGGTCTTGGGTGCTTCATGCACCTCAATCATGAATTCCTCAGTTCGATAGGACTTGTCGAAGGTCTCATCGGATGACTTGAATTTCGCCCATCCACGACAGGCCGCCTCGAACAGTGATGCCGCTTGGACCTCTGTAGAACGCTCGACACCGCGACCATTGGAAAACCGAACTGTGCAGCGCCGTACGCGACTCGTTAAAGATTCGCCCGAGAGTGGCATTGTCGGGTAGAGGAAGGTGCAGACAGTTTATCGCCTCTCGAACAAGTCCCAAAACAGTTTCACTGTAGCCGGCCGGTGGCCCGCGTAGTGGTTGTTGGCGTAGGCGAGAATCCTGATGTTTCGTGCTACGAACTTCTGAAAGGCCCCGCCCCAATCCATTAGGTCAGCACGCCGGTCCGCAAGGGGCTTGTCCCAGGTCTTGGCTAGCTCCTCGATGCCTTTCTGGTCACCGAGCCAGCGCACATAGGCGACGTGTGTAGTGAAGGAATCCAGCTTTTCTAAGACCTCGCCGACGCGGGGATGCCGTTCCATTCCACTCCCGTGCCACAGCAACCAGGATTGTTTCAGCAACCCGTCAGGGATGAGCGGGAGGCGGAGAAGGCGGCGGGGAAACCCCTTGTTGTTGAAGAGGTGAGGAGGGCTGGGTCTGTGCACAGGGAGACGAAAGCGGAGTCCTGAGGAGGAGCACCGCAAGAATACCGAGCATGACCGTGTACACCATCAACATGAGTGCCCAGACAAAATGGCCACGGTGTCCCGTTCTCCATCTTGGCACCTCATCCGTCATCAATGGCCCAGGCACCGTTCCGACCCTGAGCCCGAGGGCGGTTTCCAGGTTCTCCAGCCAGGAGGTGGTTCGGTTGTATCGAGTAGCGACCTGCCAGACCAGGAACGCAACAATGGCCGCCAGCACCAGGATTCCCCATCCCATCCAACGGCGATATGTGGGCGAGCCCAGAATCTTGTTGGCCTGACTGACCAACGTGGCGAAGCCGCCGGTCACGACGACAAGGAAAGTCTCGTAGAGCGTACGCATGCGGCGGAGTTCCTGATTGAGCTCACTGTAGACGGCGGTCATGGCTTCGCGTTCGGGCAGCAACGCGGAGGGGTACTGAATTGCGAGGCTGTGTTCCACGACTTCGGGGTCGGGAGGGTGCGGCAGCAAACGAGCCCGCACCCGCGCACTGAGAATGGCGGGATCGAAGTGTGTTCCCGCAGAAAGGCGAAAGGAGAACTTGCGAAGACCAGGTCCAACTTCCACGACAAGCGCATGTGTGTCGCTGAGCTTGATGGAGCACTCCTGCTGTAGCACCTGCCTTTGGCCGAGATCGGCGAAGTTCCAACTTAGCGCGAAAACGGCGTCTTTCACGAGGGGTGAGGTTAGAATGGGCGGCCTCGTTCCCACTGGATCCAAAACAACCGTCGTTGGCATGGCCGCCTTGTCCGGAGCGCCCTCATCCGTTGACGAATCCTTGGGATGAGGGATGAGGTTATCTTCAGAGCCCGTGTCTATGACAAATCGAATTCTTCGATGTCTTGAATAATACCACTAGACGATTCAAAATCTCCGCGTGTCCTGAATTATCAGCGGGTACGGTACCCAACTCCCAATTGGAGCCCGGTCAGCCTAGGTCTCGCCAGCTACCGGTGGGCCATTCTCTGAGCAATGGAGAGCAGCAGGTGGCGGTTGCCTTCCTCCATGCGGCCGAGCAGGCGGCGGAACTTCGCCAAGAAACGCGCATCCTTTCCTGTACTGCCCCATGCCGGCTCGCCTGCCGTCTTCCGGTTGGGCAAGTTGGGCAGCTTGGGCAGCTCTTCGCCGTCGTAGAAGAGTTGATAGAGCGGGACTTCGAGTGCGCGGGCGAACTTCTCCATGGTCTCGATGGCCGGAACGGTATGGCCGTTCTCGACACGGGAGATGTAGGAGCGCATCAGCCCGGTGCGTTTCTCGATGTTCCCCTGGGAAAGCTTCTTCTCCTCGCGCAGGGCGCGAAGGCGGTCGCCGATAACCATGGTTTCTGAGTCCTCCGTTTTGGACAATGGCAGCAGTTTCGTCCGATTATCGCACTCTTTCCCTGCGCGTAAGACAATGTCTGTGCGGCGCGCTGTCTCCTGAACGTTTCATTTCTTGGCTGGCGATCTTACCGCACGTCGGCACGGCGACGAGATTTCCCGGAAGCTACTTCTTACAGTCGACGGGCTAGACAACGATGCGGCGCTGGCCCTCCGCCAAGACGCCGAAGCACCACCTCGAGTGGGAGTATTCGGAGAAGTGATGGTCAAAGAGAGGTGCCTTCCTGAGAAGGAGAAGGCCCCTGCGATTCAAGAAACCTTACTACCCGCTGGCGGATCCGCTTCCAGGTCTCATCTTCTTTGTTGTTCTCCCACCCTGTTTGGACAAGATAGAGTAGGGTCAGTGCAGAAAGCACCGAGGTGGGGTCAAGCAGCCCTAAGCCCTTCCCGAGCGAATTCTGTGCCTCCTTGAACTTGTCGAGCGTGCTACCCACATGCACGATACCAGCCGCCAACGGCAGGCAAGTAGCGATGAACGTCATGTCCCCGTAAAACTCGCCCTTCCCTTCCTTCTTGGCATCCTCTACTCGCTTATCGCATTCCTTGATCTTTTCGTAGATCAGGGCTTTGTGGGCTTTAATGAAGTCGATGAGGCCTAGTTGATCCACAGCCTCCCGCGCAGTGCTGAACTCTCGGGGTTCCTGGGATTCTTGGGGATGCATGTTCAGGCTCCTTTGTGGGTAGCGGGCTTGTAGCGCAGGGCCGGCGTGAAGCCAATCTTGTTAAGCGGTTTGAAAATGTGTTCATACCATCGGTGGCCCGCCACAGAATCAAACCCGGCAGGCTGGCCACGCATGAATACATGCAGACATTTGGCATTCTTAGAAGGTGATATACACCAGGAAAAAGTCCGCCACGCACGCTGCGCGTCGGGATAACCGGGGTGAGGATGCGTAAAGGACGCAGTGTGTACGTCGGTGGCGAATCCGTAGCCGGGATGCCGTTCCAAGGCGTGACCGCGTGGTTCCCCGACCGCAAACCAATCGGGCACTTGCTCGAACCGGTAGATTTCTGGCATGAAACCCATATCCATATTTGCGAAATAGCGGGCAGAAAAGCAAAGATTAATTGCCATTGTGCCGCTTTTCTTTCCACCTTTCTTTTCGGGCCATCTCCCCTTGACGTAGAGTTCTTCGAGTACGTAATCCACACCAACGTAGCAACTAATGACTCGATAAAATTCGCATTCTAGCGTTTTCTGCTGCCTCGTAAAAGGGTCTAAGTAGTCGTAGTGGAATGGAGCGGCAATTGTGACAGCCGCCCGAACTGGGCCTGTGCACTGAGAGACCAATCGGTAGGGACGGTCAAATAGACTCACGTCCTGGAACGGACAATCCTCCCAGGCGGGATTCCAGAGCCGCAGCCTATCCACTTGCATACAGCGTTTTTCCGAATCGTGTTCAAATGGGACATCATCCCTGAAGGCGTCCAGAATCTCTTTGCCGTCCAGCCTCACGCTGTCCGCTGATCCCGCGTACCAATTCTTCCCTTCGTGGGGCCGGTAAGGGAGCAGGCTCAAAGAAACGAATAACTTCTCATTCCAAAACTCCACACGGTCCCTTGTGGTCGATAAGTTGTGAACATAGATTTGCGATTCGCCCACCGAGCACTCTACCGGTGAGCCCTCTTCGAGGCGTAGGAGGACGGGTGAGGGAAGTGAGTAGTCTTCACGTCCGGGCGGGATCGATTCGGGGGGTAGCGAAAAACTAAGGGTGTCGTGGGACGGATCGGACTCGTCCGGGCAGTCTACCTGCACTGGCAGAGGCTGATCCGATGCATTAAGGAGTACGATCCTCTTCGGATCGATGCCAGTCTTCTCCTGTATCGGCTGCCACGGTGCTGTCACGTGGCCCCCCCTGCGGTAAGGCGAGGGGTTGAAAATTGAGAGACCGAAACCCATATTACCCTCCAGTGGCGTCATCTGGAAATCTGTGCCCCTCGTTTTTTCCAGGGCGCGTTGATTGATTCTGGCGAGAAGATGTCAAAGCGTCGAGAATCTGTTTGAAAATCTCTGTCGATATCTCAATGTTCTCCCTGGGAGATCTGTCCACCATGCGGCCCACTTCACTTGCGTCCAGCAAGAGACGCCGCAACTTCTCCCGCTTCTCTGGTTCAAGAAGTTCCAAGAGCAGTGTTTCAACGAGCGTATTGCGAGTCACGGAGGACCGAGTCAAGGGCCAAATCTTGATCCAGGCAACGATGATCAATCCCACTGCGGTTACAACTGCAACTGCAACCGACACCCAAGGATATGGGCTGCTACTTACCGGTTCGTTGGGTTGGGCCTGCTGCACCAGTTGAGCTGCCTGCGCCCTCAAACACCACGACAGTGCAACCACCATAACGATCATCAGTAGTAGTGTCCGCGAAACTCGACTGCTACAGCGTCTGCCCAGTCCAAACAAGAACTCACCCCTCGGCCCGCACCATTTATCAAGGTGTAAGTCTCCGAGCTATATACATCTGGACGGGAGGCTTTGCAAGGGAATACGGAATCCGGCACTGTCCAGCCATTCTCTTGAAAGGCGAGTGGGGGCGCTCCGGGTCATGTGAACTCTCTGGCGATGCGTCTGCTCGCCCGCGCGCAAGAAGCGACCCAGAATCTGCTCGCTGGCCTCGACGTTGCGGCAGCCCGGGAACCGGCTCAGGCAAAGCCGCAAAATCTTGAACCAGCCCTCGCCCAGGTTGGTGGTGCGCAACCGATGCTGCCAGTGCGCCGGAAAGGCCAAGAAAGCCAGCACCCATGGCAAGTCCTACTGGAATTTCTCGACCATCTCCGGCACAGCCCAGCGCCAGCGCGCGCAGAACCGCCGCGCCGTGGAATAGGGGAAACGATCTGAACGAACGGTCCGGCGACAAGCAAATCCCGACCCCGAGGAACCCGGAACCATGACCCAAGATGCGATGTTGGGCAGGAATGTCCAGGCGCCCGCGACAACAGCGTCGGCGTTGAGTTCCTCACGCCCGCCCGACACTCTTGGGGCGTCGAGTACGAGCCTCGTCCCGACCCCGGCTTCGCCCCGTAAGCGCGCTGCCGTCTTGGTCTCTTGTTCCTTAAGAGTTTCCCTGAAGAACTGATTCGGCTTTCTGCCCCACCGCGCCCACTTGCCTGCTGCGGCCGATTGACTTCGCTAACCTCACGCTGCAAGACGTGCGGAGGGATGACTCCTCACTTGGCCGCTTTCACTGCGGCTTCTGAGACGAACGTCTGACCGGTCATTCCATTCAACATCATGGAGATGTTCCAATAGTCATGCTGGTTCGGAATCCTGAACATGATGACGTCGCCCTTTGGGAATAACTGTTCGGGCGGAGCGGGAGCCGGCCTCTTACAGTAGATGACCTCCGTGGCTCCTTTGCGGCAGGAGTCCTTCGCGTCCTTGCAGCACGTCAGTCCTTTTTCACCTTCTGCGGTATTACCCTCCAGCTTGGGGTTGGAGTCCTGCGCTTCCCGTGGGATAAAAACCGTCATGTAATTTTCGCCACGGCGGCTGCGGGCAAAGAAAATGTATTAGCCCAGCCCCAGAGCGCTCCCGGCGACCCCGCCGTACAACAGCTTGTCGTGACTTTTGCTGGATACCCCCAGCACGGCCGGCAGAATGCTGGTAGCTACCGCAATGTACGCAGTCCTATCGGCATTGCGGTCGGTGGGGGTCACCTGATCCCGCGAAAGCCCTTTAATCCCTCCGTACGGAATCTCGCTTACATACCCCAACCTGCTCTCGGATGACAGACCAAGCGCCTTACACGCCTTCTGGGCTTCGGACAGCACCTGTTTCTCGTCTTTTGACGGGTAAACAACCAGGTTGAAATGGTTGCTTTTGACTGGCTTCCATACGGATTTCAGCGTCGAATTGAGTGATTCCGCCCTCTCGTCCCGTTTCACGTCCATTACGAATTCCAAGTTGCACTCACCTATCACGAGCCGGCCCCGCAGCCTGAACTGAGACAACACCAGGAACCCCAACCAATCATGCCTGTTTGGCCTTGTCTTCAGCACCTCGGGAATCGTTCCCCCGACGTACGCCGCATCCACCGCCGGATACACAATGTGCGAGTCCCCGGCGCTGCTCTGGCAGGATTCGGTCTTACTCGCCTCACTTGTCGCCTTATCCCCAGGAGCCGAAACAGCGTCCCTGCCGGGCGGCTGACTCTGTACCGGGCCGCCACCCTGTACCGCGTTCGCCGCTTTCGCCGCGGGGACCGGCGTCGTGGACAGAATCAGGGATAGCAGCACAACCAGGATAGTTGCTCTCTTCATGGTTTTCTTCCGAGCAGGCTGGTTTCTTCAGGCCGACACCGTTGTGAAATCAAGCGAGCGGTCCCGTCTTTTGCGACAGGCGAGCCATGCCTCCTTGTGGGGGCAAATCAGCAATCGGGGACACAATCCCCGTCACTTCTGTAAAAAGCTGTGGCCATTCATAGCAACTACTGTCCGGCGCTTGGTTTCTGCGGACGGCCTAAGGCCGACAACTGAAAGACGCTCGCTAGAACTTAGCCGGTTTGGCTGGGGTGCTGGTTGCTTCCTCCTGCCACGTAGTCAAGACTTGCATTAGCCGGTCAATTATTCTTATCGTGAATCTTTCACTAAAGCCAGCGAGGAAAGCAATAGCGTAAGGTACCAGCGGAGCTTTTACATCCCTGATGCCCCCCGTAGTACCCTGAACCGCGATCAGCCCGGCGAAATACACGAGGAACACAAACCAGCCGAAAATAGCACCCGTAATCGGCTTGCAGACGTACCACAGTGTGTATTTTGGATCGAAGTCTCTCGCCTGGATGTGACTGTAGATACCGTACAGGCCGATCGCTACTCCGCCAAGCGCTCCGAACCAGGCAGTCCCAGAGTGCAGATTCACAAACTTCGCCCACAACCAATAGTCACGCCAATTATGTGTGAGATACCCAAGGAGCAGGAGTAACGATAGGTATCCTAGCTCCACCCACAGGAGCTTCCAGGCGAGCCCTTCCGCACGATTGCTAACCTCTGCCTGATCAACCAGAGTTTTAGCTTCACTGTATTTCTGCTCTGCTTCGGCTGTTCTTCCTGCTCGCAAGAGACTCTTTGCGTCGTCAATTCTCTTGGCGATTTCTGTAGCGAGTTGGCCCGCGTCCTGTAAGGCCGTCAAGGACCGCTCCAGTTCTGCAAACAACTCTGTCGCGTTCCTTTCAAACGTGGACTCCATGGGTTCTGTCATTGAGTTTACCTCCTCTCAGTGGTCTTCCACTCATTGGACTGCCCTAGCATGCGTTGTACGTAGAATTACACTCGGCTAATTCGGAATCACTCCGAACATCACAAGCCGACACACATTGCCTGCGAGCCGCCCATACTTGTCCATGGCATCCGCCAAACTCACACGCTCAGCGAGTGCGACACATAGTTGGAGCGGGCTTGCTCTGGTAACTACGCCCTGTTCCTATTCAACCAGGACACCGGCAGGGCGATTGCAGCCTGTATAGGCCGTTCAGGATGGATTGTCAATCTATAAAACACTTGAAGAGTAATACGTGATCGCTGCCACAGAGAAAGGCAACCAGTCTGACCGCAGATTTCGAATGCCGATATGCCCACAAGTGATCGCTTGGGCTTCTGGCTTCCATGTGGTAACAGATACCGTAACTTGTTGCGCGCCGCTGCCTAACGCGTGTCGTTCACCACAATTCTGTCCGCGCTGAGAATCGCGCAATTCCCTATCGCGACAGCATAAAGAGAAAACCTGATGGGCCCGCCCCGAGCGCGAAGATTCTCCCCAGGAGAACGGCCGCGCAAGTGTCTATATATAAGGATGGGGGAACCCGGGCGTTTTCGTGCCGCGACGTCTGTTCAAATTAGGCAGCCCGATCGTAGCGATGATGCAGCCCCCCAAGGAGGTCATGAGAAATGATGCGACCAGTAGCCACGGAGCGAATTCTGCGCCCCGGTGTTTCCTTCCCGAGTCCAAGATGCGTGCGGTCTTCGTGGTAGTAACGAACGTATTCAGAGAGCAGACGTTTGAGATGGCGTCCGTCCAGCGCGATGACGTGATCCAGCAGATCACGCCTGCAACTCTCGATCCATCGTTCCGCGATTCCGTTCTGCCAAGGACTCTGGAACGAAGTCCGCACACACCGGATTCTGATCGACCGAACCGTGGCTGGAACTTCCGCCCCATACTTCGCATCGCGGTCGAAGATGAGAAACCTCGGAGCCGACTCGAACGGAAACGCTTCCCTTAACGGCTGGACGATCCACATAGCGGTGGGACTCTTTGTGACGTTGAAGTGCAGAATGCGTCGACGGTCATGGCTAATGATGAAGAAGCAATAAAGCACACGGAAAGTGATGGTTGGAACCGTGAAAAAACCCATCGCTGCGATGGCTTCCCGGTGGTTTCGAAGAAAGGCGAGCCACCGTCTGGTCGGATCGGGATCTCGAGGCGCTCGACGCATCCAGCGGGAGATCGTTCGCTCCGAGACATCAAAGCCGAGCATGTGAAGCTCGCCATGGATGCGCGGTGCTCCCCAGGTTGGATTCTCGCGAACCATTCGGAAGATCAACTGTCGAACCTCCTTGGATGTCTGCCTTCTTCCAACCCGATTCCTGACTCGGGAGATCAGCTTCCAATACGAACGAAAACTAACCCGGTGCCACCGGATCACCGTTTCAGGCGTGACGAGGATGAGAGCCTGTTTCCATCCTGACCAAAACCGACGGACGGCAACCCAAAAGAGCTTGTCGAAGATGTTGAGGCCTGGCCGAGGGCGTCGGCGCTTCAGCACGGCGAGTTGTTGGCGGAGCACGAAGTTCTCGAAGACAAGATTGCCGCGGCTGCGAAACAGGCCGACAAGCGCGCCGAACCACAAGAGAGACAGGTTGAACATGGCCTGGAGTGATACCAAATTAGCGGTGGGGAGATCGCTGCAAGCTGTTGATTTTGCAGCCGGGCAGAGTTTTGGCGAATGACAACCTTGGCGAGACGACGCGGCTTCTGCTTGCGGCTACCCGCCAAGTGTCTACTCCGCAGGAAATAGATTTCTTGCATACTGATTGTACTGGAGTATTCTCCATGCGATCAGGCCCGGAAATGCTTCAAGCACCCAACTCGTGGAGGACACTATGGCTCTGGAAGCTGTGAGATCAGGGTCGCGGTTAATCAACACATGGGTACAGATTGGCCTAGGCGTTGCCATTTTTCTCTGGGGCATGTACGCCTTTTTTTACGAAAAGCAATACGTCCCGAATCACATGCCGCCCTCCGTGGCTATCGCAAGCAGCATGCAAGAGATGGGACATGCGGGTGATCTGACGGCGATCAAAGGAGCAATTACCTTGAGGAACACCAGCAAGGCGAAGGTGTGGATCCTATCTTCGTGGTATACCGCCTACGGCTTTCACATAACTCAGCGCAGCATGGACGAAGAAGGGTTCGCGAGATATGTTCATGCAGGAGTTGTTTTACAGCAAAGCTATTTCCCCCGCTACTTCAATAGCACCTCGGAGGTGGTCCTCGCCGGCAGGCTCACCAACGAATCAGATTGGCTTGAGCCGGACGAAGAGTGGAACGGGCAGATCCAGCTCTATGTTCCTCGTGGGAAATATGAATCGATCATGTTGGTGGTTAACGTGGAAGCTGCCAAAGACAAGCGCATTCTGGGGACGAAATGGCTAGTGGGTCCGGATAAGGACTACCCCGTTTTGCTGCCGGGAGAAATCTGGATTCAACCCTGCGTCAAACCTTCGGAAACCGAAAGAGACCCCGCGAAGTGTGAATTGGTGGACGTTGAAAGAACACCCAAGTACAAGAAGCTGGAGACAAAGTATTCACTGTTCCACGACGACTCGACCTCTTTCTTGCTGCTCACAGGATCTCCCGCGGCAGAGCGCAGTGTGGTCCAATAATCGCCGAGTCATGCACCCTTCGTCGGACGTAACAGAGGTGTTGACCGAGCGACAGCAGGGGCAACTCGATGAAGCGATCACAAAGCTCGAAACGGCTCTGCTGACTCGCGCCGATGCTGCAACCTACTTCACCTTCGCTGACGTGCTCGCGCGGAAGGGCGAACTCACTACTGACCTCCCTTCCGAGAGCCAGCTCGTGCGCCGTGCCATCGCTTATTACCGGGAGGCGCTGCGAGTGGACTGGGATGGCCAGCTTGAATCCAAGATAAACAAAGCGCTTTCCGCGCTCCAGTCCCCTGGTGCAAGATAGTGCTCCCTTGGTGCCGAAGTCATGGTCCTAGGAGGCACCGCTACCTGCCCGCCGACGTTGGCTGCACAATGGACGCGATCGGTCGGCCAGTCCCAATCTGCCTGGCTTAGGTAAAGGTCCCAGCGAGATTTCGGAACGTCAAATCCTGAAGACAGGAACAAGTTCCGGCTGCATCAAGACTTCTGATTATGGGCAGGTCCACAGGAAGGCTTTCGGCAAATGATTTCAGCAGCTTACGATGACTTCGACCTAGGGGTTTCTGGGCAGCTGAAAAGCATTGTCAATAGCGGCCGCCGAGATGCTCGAACTCTCGACGTTCTGGTTCGTAGAGTGAACAGACCATTTTCTAAACCGTCGCCTGCCCGATTCCACGGAAGGTGACTACACAGAAGGCCACTGCGGAGTATGATTTCGATATGGGGGGTCTGCCCACGGTCACCACGTTTCGAGTATCCGCCGCCGTGATGGCGGTTTGCGCGGTGGTCGTGTGGATCCTGGCCGCGGCGCCACAAGAAATCGGTCCGCGCGACGCGCTGTGGGTAATCGTGCACGATGAATGCGTCCCCGGTCAGTTGTACAGCCACGATCCCAAGCCTTGCGTCCAGGTGGATCTACGTGACGGAATCGAGAAGGGATTTGCGATCCTGAAGGACAAACTGGGCGCCACGCAGTTTCTCTTGATTCCCACCGCCCGCGTCTCCGGAATTGAGAGTCCGATCATTCTGGCTCCCGACGCGCCGAATTATTTTGCCGATGCTTGGGAAGCTCGCAAGTACATCGACGAAGCGCTGCACCGGACACTGCCACGCGATGACATCGGTTTAGCCGTTAACTCTACCGCCAGCCGCTCCCAGGACCAGCTGCACATTCATGTGGATTGCATCCGGCCCGATGTGCATGAAACTTTGCGGGAACGCGAAGCCTCGATTGGGAACCGATGGGCGCCCCTGAGTGTCTCTTTCTCTGGGCACCACTATGAGGCCATGTGGGTGCCAGGAGAGCGTCTCGGCTCGAACAATCCGTTCCGACTCTTGGCCGAGGGATTTCCTGGCGCGGCACAGGATATGGGCGATCGGACCCTGGTTGTGGTCGGATCATCCCGGGCGAATGGAGCTGCGGGATTCGTCATTCTCCAAGATCAAGTCAATCGAGAAAGTCACGATTCGGCGAACGGTGAAGAACTATTGGACCATGCCTGCCGCATCGCCACGGCTGCGCAACCGAAGAATTAGGCCGCTCTGGGCCTCGCCCGCCACGCGCGCCCTCATGTAGCGCGCAAAGCCGTCGATGAAGTCATACTGGCTACGATGCGCCTCGTCGGCTATCACTGTCCAGCCGTCGCCGAGCCGGGCAGAGCGCTTCAGTCACTTGGTCGTGTGACGCGGAAATCGGATTTCCCAACGCCTCGCTCAGATATAATCCGCCCGTCTACAGTGATGGCTTGCGCTTCGCGTGAGGGTAGAATCCAATTGCATCTCGGGAAACGGAAGGAGCGAGAATGAACGATTTCCCGGATTTCATGAAGCGCCCAGCAAACAGGATTGCGACAAGCAGTCAGGCGACGCCAGGAGTCGAAGGTTACGTGTTTGACGGAGCGGACGGGAGTCAGATGGCATTCTGGACCTGTCACGAGACTGCAGTCTCCGTTCCACATGTGCATGACTATGACGAATACATGCTAGTCGTCCAAGGTTGCTATACCCTCATCATTGAAGGACAGCGGATCCCAGTTAAAGCTGGTGAGGAGTATTTCATCCCTAAGGGACTTTGGCATGGAGGTGAACCTGTCGCTGGCACTCGGACCATTCATGCCTTCGGCGGCCGACGCGCTAACCGGGGAAGTGATTTGGGCCAAGCGTAGAGCTTGAGTTCGAAACGAACTTTCCAATGCTTTCGGCAAATGTATCAAACGGTGGTCGTCATAGATCGTCATGCGGCCAGTTCTCTAGACACAAAGCTGTTTATTTCATCCTCCATCTCCTTCAACAGTCTGTCTTTTTGAGAACAAAGCATTGCACTCAGCTTTGAAAGCTCATCGAGCTTTTCAGTATTGAGAAGCTCACAGAAGGTATAGGTTCTCTCGATAATTTCATCCCATTTCTTCGAGAAGTTTGCATTGCTGTTGTCGAAATACAGGTTGATCTTTCCCAAAAGAACCTTTGATTGGACAAGCCAAATGCTCTCAGCGTCGTTGAACTGTATAGCCTGCTGATCCATCTGTTTCGGCGGCACCTTTCGTTGCCTAGCTGATCTCATAAGAGAAGCGGCAGAAACCATAGTTTCTAGCTCTCGATTCATGTCCACCAAAAGTGTTTCCATCTCCACTCTCAAAGACTCTTTTCTGGAATAAGTTTGACGATACTTCCAGTCATGTGTTTGCCGGGAAAGCTGATATTCCCAGTAACGTCGCTGCCAACTCCAGAGTGCAATTCCGCCAGCAACAATCGGCAGAAGAACAACGGTAATTTGCTGCAAGAATTTGTAATCAAACATAAGAGAGATTCTCCTCCTTGTTTCGCTATTACGATCCTATTTGATTATTGAATGGCTAACGATTCAAGCTCAGCCGCGTAGCCACGGCGCGAAGCGGCGTGGATACGTCGGCTGCAGCGCCTTGTTGGGCCTACTTGGATTTTTCTTGGTCAATCCAAGGGCTGTTGACCTGACCGGGGGTTTTTGTACCAGAACGGGCTGAACGACAAAGTGCCTGTATCAAACCAAATCCTTTGATGCGCCGCAGGGAGGTTTGTGTTGCAGGAGACGTCGAGCAACTGTTTTACTTATCCTGCAAAGGGCTTGTCTTTATCGTATTGGCCTTTAGCTGGCTCCCCAACCCTCCCGGCGCTGGGATTCTGCTTAGGCCTCGTACGGGTCGAGCCCGATGCCCAGCCTGCGGCGCTGCCACTCCTCGTCCATCACGAGAAAGTATCCGAACGTGCGATACTTGTACGTGGAAGGATCTTCTCGGGGATCGTATTTCTTCAGAAGTTCAGTCGCGTAGTTCAGCTGGCCCAAATACAGGCCCTCTGCAATCTTCACGAGTTCGTCGATGCAGTAATTGTCCGGCGGCATCGTCCGGAGTTTTGGCCACCGGTAGTTAAAGAGAAAGACCGTCTTGCCTTTGTTGTCTGGATTGATCGAAGCGCCCTTTCGAGCAATGAAGAAGAAGCACTTGCAGTCGTACCCGAACCTCTGTGATTCCTCCAAAGGAACAGTTTCCATTGGGACCCCTGCAAGCTGCATCATTTCCCGCACGACCTTCTGTTTGAAAGTTCTGAAGGATTGCGTGTTGGTGCCCCAGAACGTGGGCGCCGATCCCTGCTCAAAACCGTCGGTGACATCTCTCAACCGCTCGATGCGGATCGGCTCAAAGGTCTTGCCCCTCCAAGGCGTGAAGAACCGCCCCAGCAGCCAGCCTGCATTCAGCGTGTTCACGTTAAAGAATTTGTAAAAGCCCTCGGCGTGGAACGTGACGAGTGCCCCGTGAAAGACTCCCTGCACTTCATCCGGGGCAGTGCCGCGATTGAACAGTTCGTTCAATTTCAGGAAGCAAGGCGAGCGGTTGTCGAGACCCTTCAGGAGCTGGTCGGAATATGCTTTGAGCAGATCGAGGATGGTCTCGTATTGCTTCATATCCTGGCGGATTTCGGCCAACACTTGGTCGTTACAGTTCCCATCGACAGGGTCTGCGAAGGTGAACGTCGTGAACTTTGGCGGCGTGAAGGTGAACGCTTGTTTCGCTGTACCCACCTGCCCTGCTGCGATCGACATGCTGGTGCGAGCTGTTACGAGACCAGGCTTAATGTTGGGGAAAACCCTCCGCGTTTCGCCGGCCCAGCTGTCATCCATGAGCAAGAAGTAGCCAAAATGCTGATAGTCGTAATCCTCGACCGCGTGATTCGGGTCGAACCGGCCGAGCAGGTTCCGGGTTGCGTACAAAAGCTGTCCCAAATAGATGCCGTCCGTGATTTGAACGATCTCGTCGATGAGCCAGCTGTTCGGAGGAGGATTCCCCAGATTGTGCCAGCGATAATTGAGCTGAAAGACCTCTCGCTCGGACCCGCTGTAAACAGATGGAGCTCGTTGCGCAATGAAAAGCGCCCCGTTCTTGCTATGCCCGTAGAGGTCTCTTTCCTCCTGAGGAGCGTCGTGCAAATGCATCCAGAAGGTGAGAATCGAAAGACCGAGCTTGTTGACTGCAGACTCTTCAAGTTTCACGAAATGGTTTATTCCCAAATACGTGGGAGTTTCGCCAGGCTCGAAACCATCGGTGTAGCTTCGGAGGAGATCTGAACTCACCGGACGAAAGGACTTCCCCGCCCACGGCGAAACCGGACCCATCGTAGTGCCCCATAAGAACCCTAGGAAGTTTCCGTACGAGGCGAGCAACCCCTGCTCATCGCCCGTCCGAAGGCCCAGGGTCACGCCGTCGTGATGCCCCTCAACGCGGGTCGGCGTGAACCCAACCTGAAAGAGCCGAGCGATTTTTCGATACGGCAGAGCATCGTTGTCCAACTTGCCGCAAAGTTGAGCAATGTACGTTTTCATCGCTTCGAGTACTGAGCTCGACAGAATGTCGTTGCGAATCTCGTCCAGTAGGGGGTCCTGTCCTTGTTTGCCCTCTAAGCAACTCAGGGTCTTGAATTTGCTATCTGGCATTCCTGCACCTCCGAGAACCCTGCTCCGCGAACCTAACAGCAGACCAATTCATTGGTGCGGTGATTACCGTACGCGCACCGATGCACTTCGCCGATGGTCCGAACGCACGGCCATCGGGACGCCCTGGGGTTGGCTTTCGTCCTCGCACAGGTTCTCTCGACCTGCCGCTCGGTACCAATCCAAAACAGGTGGAAACGCGCGCTTGACTGACACTTGCAGCGCGGACCCGTCGCACTATGAAACCAGGAGGCACGAGAACCAAAGATCATTGCAAGATCCTTCCAAGGCAATTCGAGCCGCGTCGCACGGAATATGGCACTATTAGTTAGATAACTAGAACTTATGATAATCGCGCCTGTCAAGCGAATTCTGCACGGAATCTACGGATCGGAGATCAAAAGTAGCCTGGCTCGGCCAGATGGCCCATTGGCTGCCCCACCACACTCGTCTCCCTACACTCACCCTTGCCAACATCTCAGTCGTACCAACAACGCGCGACGCTCTATTACGCCCAGACTTATGGACGCGCCAGTGGCACGGCCAGCCAGAAAGGAACCAGTGCCAGGCCGCATAGCAAAAAGCGCAAGGAGGTTGGTCGCCAAGTTGAAACGTTTCGGTTGTGGTTGCCACTATACTTCAGGGAATCCAGGTCTCATGAACTCCGGGCTGAGCCGGCCAGGCCAGTTGCTCGGGACGTGCAAGTGAATTATCATATGCCGCAATAACGGCAGGTTAGACAGCAACGAATAGCACGGAAACAATCGAGGGCCACAGACAGAAAAGAAGAGGGCGAACATGGTAAGCATCCGGGATCTTTCCCTACCCGAGGTCAAGCTTGGGCCGGAGCTCCAAAGCCTGCGGGAAGCCTATTTCCGCGCAATGCCGGAGGTCTGCGTCGAACGGGCATCGTTCATCACGAAGTTCAGTGCGGAAGCCGGTTTGTTTGCACGCGACCGGATTGCACCGCTGGAGAAGGCACGGCTGTACAGGAAAGTTCTGGAGCACAGGAGACCAGTCGTATGGCACAGCAAAGGGCACACGCGGACCGCATCCGGGCCGCAGGAATTCTCATTTGTGGATAGTTCGCCCTTTGCCGGTTCCACCACCTCGAAATTCAAAGGCGTGCCCCTTTATCCCGAGTTCATGGCTCTGGCGCTGTGGCCGGAGTTGTGGACGATGTCGCGGCGCAATAGCAATCCCTACTTCATCAGCGAAAAGGATATCCAAACCCTGAACTCTGACGTTTTTCCGTATTGGATGGACAGCAATATCACGGAACTGACGCGCCGACGCGGCACCGACGAGGACCGGCAGCGCATGCAGCTTCTGCAGAAGATGGTTTTCTTTCTAGCCAGCAAACCGAACTGCATCTCACACACGATACCGGATTTTTCCCGCGCCATCGGGGAAGGGCTACGCGTCGTGATCAATGACGCCCTGAAGAGACAGGAAGGGGCGACTGACCAGCGCCGGAAGGATTTTTACCAGGCTCTGGCGGAGGTTCTGGAAGGCACGATCGCCTACGCGCACAACTTGGCCGACGCTGCCTCCGGTATGGCCACCCCCGAGTCCGATCCAGCCAGGAAGTCGGCACTAAAGGAGATAGCGCAGGTCTATGGCCGGGTCCCGGAGCGGCCCGCGCAGAGCTTCCGCGAGGGACTGACAACCGTCTGGCTTTGTTGGACGGCGGTCCATCTGGAGAACGCGAACGTCGGCTTGAGTCTTGGTCGCCTTGACCAAGTCCTCTATCAGCTGTATCGCAAGGACATTGAAGCGAAGCGGTTGACTGTTGAAGAGGCGGTGCAGCTGGTAAGCCATCTCTGGCTCAAAATCGGCGACCATGTTCCGACGGTGCCGGCGGCGGGCGAACAACTGTTTGGTGGAACCGGATCGAACCAAGCCATCACAATCGGCGGCGTGGATACGGAAGAGCGTGATGCGGTCAACGATTTGACCTATGTCATGCTGCGGGCCACCGAGCTGATGAAGCTGCGCGACCCCAATCTCAACGCACGCTATCTCCCTGGCGTCAACGAGAAAAGTTATCTGCGCCGGCTGTGCCAAGCGAACCTGAGCACGGGCGCCACCCCCGCTTTGCACAATGACCGAGCCGTGATTCAGACCTTGGTCAAGAGCGGGAACACCCTCACGCAGGCCCGTGATTACGGCGTGATCGGTTGCGTGGAACTGGGGAGCAGCGGCCGATTCTACGGCCATTCGGGTGCCATCCTGCTGAACCTACCGTCGGTCCTGGAGCTGGCTGTGTTCAACGGGCGACACCGCCATTTCGGATTGGACTCGAAGAAAGTCATCAGCGTCGAGACCGGCGACCCCACGAGTTTCGTTTCCTTTGTGCAGTTCAAAGAGGCGTTCAAGAAGCAGTTGCAGTGGGTACTAGATCAGGCAATTGCGCTGAACGACGCCCTCGGCCGCACCCACCAGCAGTTCTATCCCACGCCGATCCTTTCGGCCTTATTCGAAGGTCCAATGGAAACAGGAATGGACCTAATCGAGGGTGGGGCAAAGCTGAACGGCTCGGGAATTGCCGTGATTGGACTGGCAGACGTCGCCGATTCGCTCAATGCGCTTGAGACCGTCGTGTACGGAGAACCTCGGGATTTCACCCTGTACGAAGCGCTGCGCAGAGAATATCAGGGGTACGATGCGCTGCTGGCGCGCCTGCGGAATCCTGAGAAGACGCCACGATTTGGGAACGACGCCGACGCTGCAGACAGCAACGCAATCTGGCTTGTGAGGATTCTACACGAAGCCACCAGTGGTCGCCGAAACTACCGCGGCGGCTGCTACCACGTCGGGTTCTGGTCTATGACGAACCATGCAGGTTTCGGCCGCTTTATCGGGGCCACGCCGAATGGGCGCAAAGGGGGAGAGAATTTCGCCAGCGGGTTGACTCCATGTTCCGGTGTGACTCCAGCGTTGACACCGGCGCTCTGCTCGGTGGCCAAATTGCCTGTCGAGTGTGTCCCCAATGGCATGGCGGTGAACCTGAAGTTCACACCGGATGACGGCGACGCCCAGCACATGCTGGACAACTTTGCCGCTGCGGTGGCCGGCTACTTTGACCTTGGCGCCGACCACGGGACGGGCGGGATGGAGATTCAGTTCAACGTCACGTCGCATCGGGACTTCATAGCAGCAGTACAGGACCCTAGTCGGTATCAGGAGTTATTGGTGCGTGTCTCGGGCTATACGGCTTATTTCAAGGATCTAAACCCCCGCATGCAGAAAGAGATCATTGATCGCACAGAGTATCAACTGTCCTCGGGCCGAGCCGTTCCGTACGATCCTTTCCCGCTTCCCACGGGAGGCAACTATGGCAGCTAGACGATGGGCGCTTCAGCTCGTTTGCACCCCCCTTCCTCAAAGAGTCCAGCATCTTGTTGCCCGATGGTCTTCCAAGCGGTTGCAGGCACAGTTGTGCGATGGCCTGACCGAGGAATTCCTGGAGACGCTCCTACAGGCTATGGATCTGGCTTTCCTGATCTGCAGCGGCTATCGGCGGAATATCCTCGGGTTCAAGGGTACCTGCGTGTTTCGCACTGCCAATGGCGACGTGGGAACCACAGCCGTGTTCGATGATGGCTGTATGAGGGTGGAACCCAAAGCGCGGGAAACATGCGACGTGCGAGTCTCCTTCAAGAATGCCCGTGCGTTGTGGTCGTTTCTTCTATCCGAGAACCAGGACATCCTGGATTCGATCCTGGCGAACACAGTCGATGTGGACGGTAACCTAAACTATCTGTACCGGTTCGGATTCCTGGCAAAGGACCTGACGCGCCGCCTTGGACTGGGGCCGGTTTGATGCCTTTTATGTATTGCGAGACCAGCTCGGAGAGGCGGTCCGAAGGCTGCAGACCGCTGATCGTAGATGTCAAACGAGGCAGCCTGGATGATGGTCCCGGAATTCGATCGGTCGTTTTCTTCAAGGGATGTCCGCTGCGCTGCGTCTTCTGCCATAACCCTGAGGCACAGAAGAAAGACCCTGAAATTGCCTTTACGCGAGAGCGGTGTATTCATTGCGGCCACTGCGCCGAGGTTTGTTCGCGGTCCGCCATCAATGCTCGCTCCCCTTCGCGGGTGGATCGGAACCGGTGTGACCTGTGCGGGCGCTGTCAGGACGTTTGCCCGGCCGGCGCCCTGCGCATCATCGGAGAGTATTGGCCCGTAGACAAGCTAGTCGAACTACTGTTGCGAGATGTCGTCTTTTATCGTCATTCAGGCGGGGGCGTCACCCTGTCGGGTGGAGAATGCACTCTCTTCCCGGACTACGTCGAAACGCTGTTGCGGAAACTAAAGGCGTTCCAGATCCACGTCACCGTCGAAACCTGCGGCCTCTTCGACTACCCAGTATTCGCCCAGAAGATACTGCCTTTCGTGGATCTGATCCTGTTCGACCTAAAACTGATGGACTGCGGCGACAGCGTGCGCCACACGGGTAAACCGAACAACAGAATCCTCGAGAATCTTCAAGCACTTTGGGGGGATGGGCGGGCAGAGATTCGGCCGCGGGTCCCTCTGATTCCGGGCATTACCGACACGCCAGCCAATCTGGCCGCCATTGTGAATCGTCTGTGCGAACTCGGGGCCAGCAATTTGTGCGTACTTCCCTACAATCCCTTGGGGTTGGGAGGGCATGCCCGGCTCGGCCGACCTCTACCGGATTTGCCCACCGCATTCACCAAGCCGGAACGGGAGAGACAAGTGATCGACAACCTGAAGAGCATCATTGCGGCTGCGGCTCGCCAGGAATCGACAGTGCAGCCGTAACCAACAACGGAGGGCGCATGGCCGACATCCGCTACCTTTGCATCTCGGACCTCCACCTCGGCGCCGACAACAGCCTTCTCACGAACTTGCGGCCCGGCACGTCGGAAGTGGATCCTACCCAGCCCAGTGCCGTTCTCGTACAACTGGCAGAATGCCTGAACAGCTTGGCGACCCTGAATGGAGCCCGGCGCAAACCAACCCTGATCCTGAATGGCGACGCGCTGGAACTGGCGCTGGCCCTCGACAACAAAGCAGCAATGGCTTTCGAACGCTTTCTGGAAGTGCTGTTTCCCACAAACAGTGAGCCGCTGGTCGACAGCCAAATCATCTTTATCCCCGGCAACCACGATCATCATCTCTGGGAAACGGCACGGGAAACACAGTACGCACAGTTCCTCGGGAACATACTGCCCGGTAGCTTTCTTGAGCCGCCGTGGCACACCACTAAGATGTTCAAACCGGACTTCGTGAGCGCAACCTTGCTGAACAGCGTCATTCACCGCTACGAGCGAATGGTGGCCCGGGGCGTATCCGTTGGGACTGTCTACCCGAACCTCGTTCTGCTGAACAAAGACGAGACTCGATGCGCCATTTTTACGCATGGGCACTTCGTCGAATCGATTTATAAGTTGATGAGCGAGCTTCGCACCTCGCTGTTTCCAGATGAGCATGAGCCAATCCAGATTTGGGACCTGGAGGGGGAGAACTTCGCCTGGATTGATTTCTTTTGGTCCACCATGGGGCGATCAGGCGCCGTTGGAGCCGACATTGAACGTGTTTATGAAATGTTGCTGGTCCCGCGTACGCGGAGGAAGCTGGCGGCTCAGCTTGCCAGAGCCATCGGTCGTGCGTGGATGCCCAAGCTCCCAAGTGTGGGCGAGCGACTCGCACTCGTCCTAGTGCCCGTTATTAACTCCTTTCTCGGAAAGGCAAGCGGGCTGGAGAAGGGCAAGGCCGACCAGCCTCTGACCGGAGATGCATCAGCCGGATTTCGATTCTACGTAGAGGAGTTGCTCCTGAACCAACTCATGCTCGAGCGCAAAGACACTATGCCCGTGCAGGCGGCCATTATCTTCGGTCACACCCACAAGCCGTTTGCCTCCACGCAGAACTTCAAGGGCTTTCCCGAGCAGGTGTCTGTCTTCAATACCGGCGGCTGGGTCGTGGATGCGCCAGCAACTGAATCGTCCCACGGTGCCAGCATAGTCCTAGTTGACGACGACTGGAATCTAGCCGCATTACGGGTTTACAACGAAGCGGACGATCCGCACAGCTATGCGGTCAAAGTCGAGAGCGCCGATGGCAATCCTGCCGCAAACCCATTGTGCAACCAACTGGACATGGTCCTAAAGGCCTGCAGGAAGCAATGGGAATCATTGTCGACCGTGATCGCCGAGAATGTGAGTACGTATCATCGGAACTTCGCAAATCGATTGAGGCACATCGCACAGAGTGGATGAAGTGGGGATGCACCTCCCAGAATTCGGGTCTCGGGCCACACGCGGCTTGCCCAGAGCAATGTAGGAGGATTGATGCCATGGCCTCACTATTCAGTCCAGGAGGGATCGGCAATCTGGAACTCAAGAACCGAATGATCCGAACAGCTTCCCACGAGGGGTTGGCGGATGAGTGTGGCGCCCCCACCGAGGCTCAGTTTCAGTTCTATAGAGGATTCGTAGAGGGTGGCATCGGACTGATCATCACCGGATATGCCGGGATTCAGGCGAACGGAAAAAGTGCACTCTACCACATGACCATGATTGATTCCGACGCCCTGATCCCGCCTCACCGAGCGATGGTGGATCGCATTCATGCGATCGGCGGCCGAGTCGTGCTTCAAATAGCTCACTGCGGAAGGCAGACGTCGTCCAAAGACACAGGCGCTCCTTACATCGTGGCTCCTTCGCCGATTCGCTACGTCTTCTACGGGGAAACCCCTCGTGAAATCACGGAAGGTGAGATCTATGAGGTGATCGATAACTTCGCCCAGGCAGCCCGAAGAGCCAAGGAAGCAGGCTACGATGGCGCGCAAATCCACGGCGCCCACGGCTACCTGTTGTGCTCGTTCTTGTCGCGAGCCGCCAACAAGCGAACCGACCAGTGGGGAGGGAGTCCCGAGAACCGTTTCCGCATCGTGGCCAAGACGTTGCGCGCCGTGAGAGACGCGGTCGGCAAGGACTATCCGGTTCTGATCAAGCTCAACTCCTATGAGAGCACCAGGAATGGCATACAGCCCGACGAGTGCGTGCAGTACGCCAAAATGGTGGAGGCCACTGGATGTTGCGATGCGATCGAGATTAGCGCAGGCACCAACGCCAACGTGTTCTACATGACACGCGGCGACTTTCCGATGGACGCCATCCTGAAATACTATCGTCCGTTCTGCAAATTCTCACGTCCTGTGAAGTTTCTTACCAAACTGTTTGTAGGACCAATCGCGAGGCTCTTTGTGCCGCCGTTCGTTCAGGGGTACAACCTGGAGACTGCTGCCAAGGTGAAACAGGCTGTTTCTCTGCAGGTGATTACAGTGGGGGGCATGCGGACCAGACAATTCATGAATGCGGCCATAGCGGAGGGAAAGACGGACTTCGTATCCATGGCGCGGCCTCTGCTACTTGAGCCCGACTTGGCTAACAGATTCAAAGATGGTACGAGCGATGCGGCTCAGTGTGACAACTGCAACATCTGCCTGATCGCGGCCGATACCGTACCGATCCGTTGCCACAAAGGGGAATTCGCAATCCCTCAGTGACTGCCCTACTTGGATCTCCGCCAGGCAGCCGGACTTGACCATGCGCGGAAGAAGAACGGGAGGAGAAGTGGCGGCTCTCGGAGTAGCTGTGGCGATCTTGAGCGACGATCAACTGTTGACCAGGGTGAGATCTCTTATGCCGCAAGTTGCCCCACAATGATTTCGGCGTGGCTGAAGCGCAGAGTAGAACCTCCAAATCCAGGCTGTGAAGGCGCGTGCCTTCAAAGTTGCTGAAGCCAGACTGTTGGAGTGGAAGCCCGCCTTTTCGGCAACAGACTACGGGACGCAAATAGGAGGAGGTATGGACGACACACAAACCGGAAGCATTCTCATTAGCATCGTGGACGGAACACGGCAGCCACTATCCGATGCCGTGGGATGGTCGGCCACCATACACGATGGCCGTCCACCGAGCCAGTGGTGCATGACGAACGCAGATGGAAGTGGATCGGCGCTGCTTGTGAAAGGGTTAAGCTACTTCGACAACTTTTTTGACAATTACACTGTGATCGTGAACGCCAAGGGTTATGAGGATGCACCTTGGATGCCGGTCCACATTTCACGCTCAAGGACGGTGGCAGTTGATCTGATGTTGATTCCCCCCAATGGTCATCTGAATTTCGACGGCGCAAGTTGGAAAACACTAAATAGTTTGCGGCCTCGCTTCGCGCAGATCCTCTCGGCCGGGGTCAATAACGCCCCTGCTCGCTACGGTAACCTGATGAAACAGAAGGGAGGACTTGTGCTGGGGTGCCTGCTGAACCTGCTCACAGCCATGTCGCAGATCACCTTGCCCAGCGAAAAGAGCCCCCTGGACTACTACTGGCAGCCCATCTGGGATGACTCGCAATTCCCAATGGCACAAGACAGGTTCTTTGCGTACGTCGACAAGGCCCTTGTCGACGACGTAGTAAAGGCCGGCAAGATGGGGTCATTTGCCGAAGAAAAAGACCCTGGGAATTGGCACCCGGGGGCGACTCTCAGCTACAAGCAGACGCAGTTTGATGTGGCCAACGTTCAACTAACGTTCCACCAAGGCAATAAGAAGACGATCCAAAGTCCGGATGGGTCGGTTGACTGCATTGTAGTGGAACCCGACATAGATTATTACAAAGACCCTCTGGCCCATTTCTTCATGGAATTCTTGCCCAACATGTTCACCGGAGGCCTTACCGACCCGCGAGGAGTTTGCTTGCTGAGGTGGATGGCAGGCAAACAAGCGGGATCTGATTTCAACCCGCTCTATACGATCACCGTTTAGAAGCAGCGGCTGCCATGTCGGAATGTCTCGTTTTCAGTACTCGATGCACGCGGCTTGTAGGTACAGTGAGGAAAGCAATCGTTGAGGGCACTTTTGGTTGACATACTCCTTTGTGGCCTGTGCAGGTCTCAGAGGGAACGCAAGCCCTCGTAGATCAATGTAGCCGAAGAATACTCTTCTCCTGTTCTCCCCAATCGAGTGCCACACTGCTTAGGATCTCTTTGAGCGTTAGGTTGGGCCGATGTTTGCCCGTAAACAGTGCCTCGGTAATCTGCGGCGATAAATGTGCGCACAGTAAGATCCGTCTGACGTATCGTCTGGTCAGGCCTGATTTCTGTGCGAGTTGACTGATCGTGGTAACCTCACCGGCAACAATCTGTTCGTACCAGCCGTGGGCACGGGCGACTGCCTTCACCAACGATGGAACAGGTGTCCCATCAGAACATGAATCGCCGTGAGGGAGGACCACTCGGATTTGGCCTCCTCGGCGGAGAACGTGGATGGTGCCGGTAAGCCTTAGGGTGCCCAGTTTATTCGCGCACCAGGGGCGGAGAGCTTCGGGGCTCTGCCCCAGTAAGGTTGCGAGCAGCCTGGTTCTGTCAATCTCAATCCAAACTGTTGTCTGGCCGACAGTTACACGTTTCAGTATGTTCCTGATGAACTCATGCTGCCTCAAGGTCTCGAGTTTCGGCCATCTCCTCGCCAGTTCCTCGGTTCGTTCCGCGGCTGCACTTTTAGTTGGACTGTTTTTCAACCCGGCTGTGAGCTTGGCGGGTCTCTGGAGCAAGAGAAATATTTGGGACGCGACGACGTGTTCCAGATCTTGAGCAGGAAACCGAGTGATTGCGGGCTTGATGCCAGACTGCTGGATCACAGCCTGTGAAGTGTAGTAGCGGTAGCGCTTCCCGTTTTTGACAGCATGTGTGGGCGTGAATCGAGCACCGTTGCCATCAAACAGCTTTCCGGTGAGCAAGCTCGGCGTCGAAAGGGACCTACCCATTCGGTGCGACCGGTTGTTTTCTTTCAGGCGCCTTGCAACCTTGTTCCAGAGCTCTCGCGGGATGATTGCTTCGTGCCGACCAGGATGAGACTTGCCGTGGTGAACGATCTCCCCGATGTAAATGCGATTGTTTAGAAGATGATAGAGGGCTCCCCGCGAGTACGTCGTACCCCCGTAGGTCCGCCCAACAGTACTGGTGCGAACCTTGCTACGGATCTGCTTGCTCTCCAGATAATCTTTGAGTTTACTGACACAGCCGAGGCGCAAGTACTCCCTGAAGACTCTGCGTACCGTTCGTGCGTCCCTCCGGTTGACAACGAGGCGATGGTCCACCAAATCGTAGCCCTGGGGGATGGCACCTCCCATCCACATCCCTTTCTTTTTCGAGGCAGCCACTTTGTCCCGAATTCTCTCGCCGGTAACCTCGCGCTCGAACTGGGCAAACGATAGCAAAACATTTAGGGTGAGCCGGCCCATAGAGGCGGTGGTGTTGAACTGCTGGGTGACGGAAACGAAGCTGACGCCGTGCGAATCGAATATTTCGATGATCTTAGAAAAGTCAGTCAGGGAACGGGTTAGACGGTCAACCTTGTAGACGACTACCGTTTCGACCCTACCCGCCACAATGTCGTCCAACATTCGTCTCAGGGCGGGACGTTCCATCGTGCCACCAGATAAGCCCCCATCGTCGTACCGAGTGTTCAGTGCGGTCCAGCCTTCGTGCTTTTGGCTCAGGATGAACGCGCGGCAGGCTTCCCGCTGAGCCTCAAGAGAGTTGAAAGACTGTTCCAATCCTTCCTCCGAGGACTTGCGGGTGTAGATGGCACACCGAACGTGTTTATTGGTCATTGTTGTGACCTCGAACAGATCGGGCGCCGTTCAGTCCGAAGAAGGCAGGGCCGGACCAACGCGTACCCGTAATCTTGCGCGCGATCTCCGAGAGGCTGTGGTAGGTGGTCCCGCAGTATTCATAACCCGATTCTGTTGCTACGACCTCGTGTGTTTTCCCGCGCCACTGGCGAAAGAAGCGGGTCCCGGGTTTAGTTCTGCGCAGCATTCTCAGCCTGATTGACCCTGTGCGTTTTTCAAGGCCTCGGGCAATGCGGCGGAGTTCGGAGCGGGTCGAGGGTTTGAGACTTCCATAGACGCTTTCCTGCATCCTGTAAGCGAGGAAGGGAACGATTAGCTCCCTTCTGATTCCCTGTGGGGCGGCTCTCCCGTAGTGCTTCCGCCAAAGGCTGAGTAACTGCTGCCGGGGCAAGGTGTGTAGTTTTGCGATCTGGCCGCGGATGTTTGCGCCCATTTTCTCCTTCTGAACATCGGCACATTCCCGCTCTGTAAGGGCAAACAGTCAAGCGAAACTCCACCCCTTGGGAGAAGAAAACCAATTTATGAGATGGCGTTTTGGGCGGATCGTCAGAGTCTTGCCCAGACTAGAATGGATGCCTTGTGTTTCAGGTGATCCAACGCCTGGGTCGTTGAATCCACCTGATCGTCATATTTGCCGCCAGGGAAGGACGTTAGCTCATGGACGTATTCGTCTAACCACGGAGCTGAGAGTGGCAGAAGCACCCGACCGCTCTCAAATTCCACCGTTTGGGAATAGAGACGCAGAATCTTGTCAGATCCAGGGGGAGGGTCATACGGTTCGATGCCACACATCCCTGCGGCCTTCAGATCTTGGATCAGCTGTGTTCCCGATGCCTTGTCTTCGATCAAGACAATATTGGCGTGGTGTTGGCGGGCCTGCTCGCGCATCGCGCGCTCGAGGTCGGGATAGTCGAGGCGTTGCCGAAATACAGCAAGTAGGTAGTAGCGATCAGAGACGGCGCCCCAAGTAGTGCAGACGCTGAAATCGTTGAGTTCGCCGCTCTTGTTCGCGGTGTCCCAGCTTTGAAGGACGCAGCTGAACCTTGAGGGGAGGTCACCAGGCGTGTAGTACTTGAGCCACTCGGTCTTGACGATCGCCCCGCCCAGAGGCATCGGATTCTGCTGGTACTGACTTGCGAAGTTGTACTCACCTATCGTCCGGCGGATGGCCGCGAGCGTGGATCTTGTTTCACGGTCGGGTTCCAGGACCTCACCAGCCTTGCGCTGGAATCGTCGCCGACCCAAAGGACTCTCGATGAGATGAAACTCATCTTCTTCAGCAATGGCGGGGAACGACAAGACTTCCCACTCTTCCTGATCCATGACATGGCCGACCAAGTCGTCCTGATGCAGCCTTTGCATGACGATGATGATGACACCGGATTCCTTGCTGTTTAATCGGCTTACGAGGGTGTTGTCGTACCACTTGTTGACACTGTTTCGCCTGGTTTCGGACAGAGCATCATCGGGTTTCAACGGGTCGTCGAGGATGATGAGATCCGCTCCCCGACCGGTTAAGACCCCACCCACGGAAGTCGACATCCGGAAGCCTTGTGCCGTTGTCAGGAACTCGTTGACGGACTGCTTGTCCGTAGAAAGCCGTGTCCGAGGGAAGAGCCTGCGATAGAAGTTGCTCGCCATCAGTGTTCGACAATCCCTGGCGTGTTTATCGGCTAGATCCTGGCCGTAGCTGGCGCAGATGATCTGCGAGGCCGGATTATGACCCAGCAGCCACGCCACGAAGGCTACGCTGACGGTATGGGACTTCAGGGAACGCGGCGGAAGATTGACGATCAGACGCTTGGTTTTGCCTAGGCGGCAAGCCTCAAGCCGGGACGCAACAACTTCGAGGTGAGGGTTATTCACAAGAATGGTCTGCGGATTGAGCTCATAGAAGGAACGGTGAATGAAACCCATCAGATCCTGACGCAAAATGAATTCGTACTCAGCTGAGGAAAGTTGCATTCTTACTCCTCCGTCTGAGTTGGATCTGTAGCTGTGGGATGGATTTCTTCATCTGGCGAGAGGCTTTCTGATCGCCGGATCCTCTCGACTAAGGCTGCCATCACGGCACGGTCGTTTTCATCGGTAACCGGCGGAGGAAGAGCAACCTGGCCAGCAGTTGCTAGCACGTTGCTCCAGTACAAATAGCGATCAATTGCTTTGATGTCACCTGAGGCGGCCTTGTTCGCGAGTTGCGTGACGCTGGCTTTGGATTTGGTGATAGATTTTGTTTTGCCGTTCGCGGTCACGTTGACACGCTCCCGACCAGCCTCATCGAGAAGCCTTGCGATGTTTTGCGATCCCTTTGGCCGTCCCTTTGGATTTCCCGACTTTCCTTTGACGAACCGTGTGCGTTTGGGCGGCTTCCCGTATCCGACTTCGTCGGAGCCGTTTTTATTGGTCATGGTTCCCCTCCAGACTGGCAGCAAGATCGTCGAAGTACTTACCTGTGATTTCGTGGATGGCGCGATCCCCCGTATGCCGTTGCCAGCGGCGAATCGCGACATCGACGTAGAGCGGATCGATCTCGATTCCCAAAGCGACACGGCCAACGCGTTCAGCCGCCAGCAGCGTGCTCCCCGACCCTAGAAAAGAGTCGAGAACAATATCCCCGCGCGCAGAGCAGTCGAGCAGGGCATCAGCTACAAGTGCGACAGGTTTAACAGTCGGATGTAGGGCAAGCAGATTGCCTTCCTCGCCTTGTTTGGAGAGCGTGCTTATACCCGGATATTCCCAGACATTTGTTCTGTTGCGCCCATACTCGCCGAGCTTCACATTGTTGCGATGGGGGCCTTTGCCGTTTCTGAATACGAAGACCAACTCATGGCGAGACCGGTAGAATGATCCCATCCCACCGTTGTTCTTGACCCACACGCAGAGGTTAAGGAGAGATTCATAAATCTGTTTGCCAGCGGCAAGCAACTCGGCTGCATGTCGCCAGTCCATGCAGACGAAGTGAACCGAGCCGCTCGTGCTATGTCGCACCAGCAAGCGCAGACTGGTGGTGAGAAAAGCTACGAACTCGGCCTCGTTCATCTCCCCAGATGCCATCGCAAACTCGCGATGATGAACAGAGCCATTGCCACAGACGTTGCCCTGTATCGCGACGTTGTAAGGAGGGTCCACGAACACGACGTTGGCACGTCGGGTCCTCATCAACGCCCGATACGACTTTTCTTCAAGTGAACTGCCGCAGAGGACGCGATGCTTGCCTAGAAGCCACAGATCACCCGATTGGGTGACAGCTTTAGCTTTTTCATCGATAGCGAAGACATCATCCTCGTCTTGTTTCTTCCCCTCTGCTTCCTCAAGGATGAGATCGATCTCGGGAACATCAAATCCGGTAATGGTGACGTCGAAATCGCCACCGATGGTCATGAGGTGTTGCAGCTCAATTGCGAGGATGGAATTGTCCCAGCCCGCTTTTTCGGCCAATCGGTTATCGGCAAGGACGTACGCCCGAATTTGATCTTCGGTTAGGTGTTCCAGTTGGATTGTTGGCACACAATCCATGCCCAGTTGCTTGGCCGCCGCCACCCGACCATGGCCGGCAATGATTGTATTTGTGCGATCGATCAGAACAGGGTTGATAAAGCCAAACTCTCTAATGCTGGAAGCAATTTGGCGTATCTGGTGTAGCGAGTGTTTTCTGGCGTTGCCCGAATATGCCAACAGGGTCGCAACCGGTTGGTAGCTGACTGCTAGTCCCGAAAGGCTATCGTTTTTCACGTATCCTCCTGTCATGCAGTTTTGAGGATACGTGCAAGGCCCGCGTTCAGAACGCGAGGCACACCCCTTTCTCTCGCGCTAGCCGGGCTGGCGCGAGCTTATTTGTCCTTTGGCCCTGAATAGACGGTCCTTCAAACCACGAAGAGGAGCTGTTTTCTCTACTCCCGAACGAACTACAAAGTGAATCATGGCGATGTGACCGGGTGGAAGATCAAACTGTCGATCAATAGAAGTAACGATGCCCGCGCTGTGTTCACTCCGCAATTTATGAAACAATTGTCGTTCGGTGATGTCAGGGTTTTCACGAACAAAGCTTAGGATCAGGTTCTGAAGGGGATCGCCCTTGCGGGCTTTTCGTCCCATCCGTGAAAGGTTCTTATGAAGGATACCTTTAGTGATCTCGGCCTGAGCCAGTGCTTGCTCAAAGGACTTTTGCCAAGCAAGTGGGAGCCTTCTTTCGTTCTCCAAACGCACATCAGTCGTCGCGATTTCTGAGATAGTCCCGTCCGACATTCGTCGTTCCATTAATTTGGATTGTTCGCTCCAGAACTGTCGATTTTGCTCGTTGATTGTGCGTGGGGTTACGGGACCGTTCCGGGAGCAAATCATGTGAGACTGTTCTGAGTATTGAGTAGCCATAAGCAATGGTGCGACTTCCTCTAAGAAATGTCATCTGTTTCTTGTCGCGGATCGATGCAATTGATTTCCATACGGGCAGGCAAGCTCGGCCGGAGATAATGAGGCTGACATACGCCGCCATCTTCGCTGTAACCTCGTAACAGGGAATCAGATGTCTCGGATTTTGCTCGATGTCTTAGGAAGTCAGGAAGTCTTAGGAAGCTTCCAATAGCTCTCAGGCAACCCGCTCCAGTGCGGGTGCCGCTGCCGCGATCGCGGCCAGTCCTCAAGGATATTCTGGAAGAATGTAATTTCACTTCGGCAGAATCGCGCTGCCCTGAATGGTCACTGATCCAGCAATCCCCGCGGCCTTGGCCAAGCCTGCGCGCGTGACCGGCTGACCGTCACCGACCCAGACCTGCAATTCGCCAGGAATAATTCTTCTGGTTCCATCAGGCGTAACGATGCTGAGGTTTCGGTTCGGAATCTGGATGGTCACCGACCTGGTTTCGCCGGGATTGAGGCTCATCCGGCGCATTCCCGCCAGCCATCGAATCGGCGCGCCGTCTATTCCGGGATGCGCCAGATAAACCTCCACAACCTCGTCCCCAGGGATCTTCCCCGTGTTCTTTACCTTAACCGTTGCGGTCAAGTCGTCGGAAGGACCCAGTGAGTTCTTATCGAACGTCAATTTGCTGAAAGCGAAACTCGTGTAGCTCAGGCCATAGCCAAACGGATACAGCGGCTCGCCGCTAAAGTAGCGGTAAGTGTGGCCCTTCATGTCGTAATTTTCAAATGGCGGCAACTGGTCAACGGATTTATAAAAAGTGACGGGCAGCTTTCCGCCAGGAGAAAAATCTCCTGCCAATGCTTCGGCCACGGCCGTTCCGCCCTCCTCACCCGGATACCAAACCTCCAGGATCGCGGGAACATGCTCGTCGGCCCAGTTGACGGCCAGCGCGCTGCCGTTCTGCAGCACGACCACCAGCGGTTTTCCGGTGGCGCCGAGCGCCTTGAGCAACTCTTCCTGGGCCGCCGGCAAATCGATCGAAGTGCGATCGCCGCCGCTGAACCCCGCCAGCTTCACCAGCATCTCCTCGCCCTCCAACTCGGGTGAAAGCCCGACGAAGGCGATGGTTACCTGCGACTCCTTAGCAGCCGCGACCGCCTCATCACGCAGCACGGCCGCCGGGGCTTGCCAGGTAAGATCAACGCCGGCAGTCCCCGTGTTGTGAAAGTACTCCAGACGGATCGGGTGCGGCTGCGTATCGCTAAACGTCACCGGTGCTTCGAGGACAGCGCCTCGCTCGCCAGTCGACTGGCCGGCGCTTTCCACCAGCAGCTTCCCGTCCAGGTAAAGGCGAAAACTTTCCGCATTCTCGCAGGAATAGCAGTAGTTCATGCGGACGCCGAGCTTGTACTCGCCAGGCGCTGGCGGAGTGAAGCTGCCGCTCCAGCGCACCGAGTAGTTGTTGCGCTGCAGGCCGCTTACGGGAACAACCTTGTCCCAATTGAAATTGATGTTACGGTCGGTGCGCGTGAGGACCGGCGCGCCGCTCAGATCCGGCGAGCTAAAGTACTCGCCGGTAAGTCCGCTGCCGGAACCACTGGCAGGATGGAGCGCGGTGTGCTCGATCGGCATGGCGAAACCCTCCGCCAGCGTGGAGCCCTGCGCATAAGCCACCCGCGCCGAAGAGAACCGCTTCTCGATTCCATCGAGTGGATAGACCGGCGAAGGCAGCGGTCCATTGTAGTTGCCTTGCAGGGACTGGACGAGCTCCGCGGTGGGGCCGACCACGGCGATGCGCGCGATGCCGGCTTGCAGCGGAAGCGTGTGACCCTGGTTCTTCAGCAGCACGATGGATTCCCGTGCTGCGCGCAGCGAGAGTTGCCGATGCTCGGGGGAATTGACCTCGCTGGCGGGAATCCGTCCATAGGTATAACTGGAAGGCGGGTCGAACATGCCGAGCTTGAATCGCGCCCGGAAAAGGCGGCGCAACGCGTTGTCAAGATCGGCTTCCTTGACCAGGCCCTGATGAACCGCGTCAATGAGTGATGGGAACGCTTGCCACGTCTTATACCCACATTCCAGATCGGCGCCGGCTTTCACGGCCCCGGCTGCCGCGTGTGGCATGTCCGCAGAGTAGTGGTGCCCGGTGTATACATCAGCCACGGCACCGCAGTCGCTGACGACGTAGCCGTCGAACTTCCACGCGTCGCGCAGATGATCGCCCAGCAGCATCGTGCTGGCGCAAGCAGGCACGCCGTCAATGGCGTTATAGGCGCACATCACAGACTGGGCGTGCGCTTCGGTCACGGTGGCGCGAAAACCGGGCAGGTAGGTGTCCTCAAGATCATGCGGCGAGACGTCGACGTTGAAGCCGTGCCGCAGCAGCTCGGGGCCACTGTGCACCGCGTAGTGCTTCGGAGTGGAGACTACCCGGAAATAACGCGGATCGCTTCCCTGCATGCCGCTGACGAAGGCCACGCCCATGCGGCTCGTCAGGAACGGGTCTTCGCCATAGGTCTCCTGGCCGCGTCCCCAGCGGGGGTCGCGAAAGATGTTGATATTCGGCGCCCAGAACGTAAGGCCGAAAAACGATTCGTGCTGGTCCTGGCGCATCGCTTCGTTGTACTTGGCGCGCGCTTCCGTCGAGATCGTCTCCCCCATCCGGTGGACGAGGTCGGTGTCCCAGGTGGCAGCCATCCCGATCACCTGAGGAAAATTCGTCGCGTAGCCGGCAAAAGCGACACCATGCAGGCCCTCGTTCCACCAGTCGTACTTCGGAACGCCA
>Ga0187869_10000611_pt1 | contig 38007 bp, 36 predicted proteins | sample June2016WEW_13_1_2_FD_132972 | JGI IMG/M metagenome (GOLD analysis project Ga0187869, IMG submission 132972) | Peatland microbial communities from SPRUCE experiment site at the Marcell Experimental Forest, Minnesota, USA - June2016WEW_13_100 | ecosystem: Environmental > Terrestrial > Soil >...
ATGGCGAAGGAAAAGTTTGATCGCAGCAAGCCGCACGTGAACGTAGGGACGATCGGTCACATCGATCACGGCAAGACGACGTTGACGGCGGCCATCACCAGGGTGTTGCAGAAGCACAACCCGAAGATTGTGTTCCGCTCGTTCGACTCGATCGACAACGCGCCGGAAGAGCGGGAGCGGGGCATCACCATCGCCACGGCGCACGTGGAGTACGAGACCAAGAACCGTCACTACGCGCACGTGGACTGCCCGGGTCACGCCGACTACATCAAGAACATGATTACGGGGGCGGCGCAGATGGACGGCGCGATTTTGGTGGTGGCGGCGACCGACGGTCCGATGCCGCAGACCAAGGAGCACGTGCTGTTGGCGCGTCAGGTGGGCGTGCCCTGCATCGTGGTGTTCCTGAACAAGTGCGACGCGGTGGAAGACGGCGAGCTGATCGACCTGGTGGAGATGGAAGTGCGGGAACTGCTGACCAAGTACCAGTTTCCGGGCGACGACGTGCCGGTGATCCGCGGGTCGGCTTTGGGGGCGCTGAACGGCGAGGCGGAGTGGGAAGCAAAAATCGACGAGCTGATGGATGCGGTGGACAAGTATGTGCCGCGGCCGGAGCGCGCGGTGGATCAGCCGTTTCTGATGCCGATCGAGGATATTTTTTCTATCTCCGGACGTGGAACCGTGGTCACCGGGCGCATCGAGCGAGGCAAGGTGAAGGTGGGCGAGGACGTGGAGATTGTGGGATTCCGCGAGACGCGCAAGACGGTGTGCACGGGCGTGGAGATGTTCAAGAAGCAGTTGGACGAGGGAATGGCGGGGGACAACGCGGGGATTCTGCTGCGCGGCACGCCGAAGGAGGACGTGGAGCGGGGGATGGTGCTGGCCAAGCCGGGATCGATCACGCCGCACACGAACTTCAAGAGCTCGGTGTACGTGCTGAGTAAGGAAGAGGGCGGCCGGCATACGCCGTTCTTCAAGGGCTACCGGCCGCAGTTCTACTTCCGCACCACGGACGTGACGGGAGTGGCGGAGCTGCCGGCGGGGGTGGAGATGGTGATGCCGGGCGACAACGTGGAGCTGGAAGTGGAGTTGATCACGCCGGTGGCCATGGAGAAGGGGTTGCGGTTCGCGATCCGCGAGGGCGGCAGGACGGTGGGCGCGGGCACGATCTCGGAGATCATCAAGTAACGACAGGGATCAGGGGTCAGGGATCAGGGATCAGAAGAGCGGCAGGCTGAGTTGAACGCAGCGAACAGGCCGAAATGAAACTGAAACCTGAGCCCGGAAACCTGAACCCTTAAAAAGGATTGGGAGATGCGGGAAATCATCACAATGGAGTGCACCGAGTGCAAAGAGCGGAACTACTCGACGACGAAGAACAAGAAGACGGTCACGGGCCGTCTGGAGCTGAAGAAGTTCTGTAAGCGCTGCCGCAAGCACACGGCGCATAAGGAGTCGAAGTAGGGATCAGGGTTCAGGTTTCAGGGGTCAGTTGCGACGGCGTTGAGAAAAGCGATAAGGTCAAGCCGGTGGCAAAAGACTGAAACCTGACACCTGAAACCTGACACATGCTTTTTAGGGGCGTAAGCTCAACGGCTAAACTGCCGGTCTCCAAAACCGGACTTGGGGGTTCGAATCCCTCCGCCCCTGCCAGAGATACAGGGAATAGGGAACAGGGAATAGAAAAGACCTGAGCCCTGGAACAGGAAGCACGGTATGGCGACGAAAACGGCAATCGAGAGAGGCGAAGAACGGTCCGCGAAACGGCAGGAGCCTGGGGCCCTGGCAGAGTTTGGAGGCGGCGCGTTGAGCAAGTGGAGCGAGTTTACCGGCTTTCTGCGCGATGTGCGCGCAGAGATGCGCAAGGTGGTTTGGCCAGCGTGGAAGGAAGTGAGAGTGACTACGGGAGTGGTGATCGTCGCGACTTTCCTCTTTGGGCTGTTTTTCTTTGTCGTCGACAGCTTTTTCAGAGTCGCCGTGTATGGGTTGTTGGGCCGGCTGGGAGGGCTGCAATAGCCGGCGCAGCACGGAATCGAGAGCAGAATGGCAGATGAGTTGGAACAACCCGTAGAGGCGCAGGCGCCGGAAGCAGAACCAGAGGCTGCCGGTGCGGAGACGCAGGCGGGCGAAGCAGAGGCACAGCCGCAGCGGAACGAGCGCTTCCGGTGGTACATTCTGCACGCCTACTCGGGCTTTGAGCGCAAGGTGCGGGAGTCGATCGAGAGCCGCGTGCAGGCCTTTGGGCTGAAGGAACGCGTGGGGCGCGTGATGATTCCCACCGAACCGGTGACGGAGATCATCAACGGCAAGAAGCGCACCGTGGAGCGGGTGTTTCTGCCCGGTTACGTGCTGGTGGAGATGGACCTGGACAACGACCTTTGGCACGTGCTGAAGGACACGCCCAAGGTAACGGGGTTTTTGGGCACCGGCGACAAGCCCGTGGCGCTGAGCGAGGAAGAGGTGAGTTCGATTCTCTTCCGCTCGGAGACGGTCAAAGACAAGCCGCGGATGAAGCTCAAGTTTGAGAAGGGCGAGCAGGTGCGCATCACCGACGGTCCGTTCGCCAACTTCAACGGCGTGGTGGACGAGATCAACGAAGATCGCGAGACGCTGAAGGTGATGGTGACGATCTTCGGGCGGTCGACACCGGTGGAACTGGAGTTTGGCAAGGTGGAAAAGATTGAGTAAAGCGAGCTTCTAGCTGCTAGCTCCTAGCTTCTAGCCGGTTCATCATCTAGCGGGGCCGGTTGGGGCAAAGCTGAGGGTTTCGATCTCAAAATTTGTAACAAAAAGGATGAACTAGCAGCTAGCGGCTAGAAGCTGGAAGCTAGTTCCGAAGGAACAAAATGGCACCTCCGAAGAAGATTACCGGCTATGTGAAGTTGCAGATCGAAGCCGGGAAGGCGACGCCGGCGCCACCGGTCGGCCCCGCGCTGGGCCAAGCGCAGGTGAACATCATGGAGTTCTGCAAGCAGTTCAACGCACGCACGCAGAACAAGGAGATGGCCGGGCTGATCATTCCGGTCGTCATCACGGTGTATGCGGACCGCACCTTCAGCTTCGTGACCAAGACGCCTCCGGCAGCGGTGTTGCTGAAGAAGGCGGCGGGGATCGAGAAGGGCTCGGGCACTCCGAACAAGGAGAAGAAGGGTAAGGTGACGGAGAAACAGGTGCGCGAGATCGCCACGCAGAAGATGCCGGATTTGAACGCGGCGTCAGTCGATGCGGCGGTGAAGAGCATCAAGGGGACGGCGCGGTCGATGGGGATTGAAGTGGTGGGGTAAGCGGCTGCTTCGTCTGGCTGGAAACAGAAGGCTCTCCGCGATGCGGAGGGCCTTTTTGTTTCTGGTGGGAGCGAATAATGCCGAGCGGGCGGACGGCGGCGCTTCTTGACGGTCACGCACGCGCCGGTTCGATTCCCAGGATCTCGATTTCGAGGCCGCCGAAGTCGGGGTGGTCGTTTTCGCGGATGCGGTAGGCCAGATCGATAACGCTGCCCTCGACGAGGCGAAGATCCATGGTGCGCTGGGCCAGGCCCCAGCCGACGGCGCGGATGGAGCTCGAGGGCGCTGGGCTGGCGGGCAGGCGAGTCGAGAAACCGTCGGGCGGGGATGCGGAGTCCTGCGCGAGGCCGAGAGCGAGGTGACGGTTCTTCATGATGCGTGGCGGAGCGACAAGGCGCACGGAACGAGCGAGGAAGACGGGCTCGGGGTTGCCGTGGCCGAGGGGTTCGAGTTTGCGGAGGAATCCGGCGAGCACGGGCGTGATGCGATCGAGCGGGAGCTCTGCGTGAATGCGGAGCAGGCGCTCGGGCTGGCGCGCGGCGAGGTGTTCTTCCGCGTAGGCGCGCAGGCGGCGCTTGAGGTCGGGAAGCTTTTCCGCGGGCAAGGCGAAGCCGACTGCGTAGGCATGGCCGCCGAAGCGGGTGAAGAGGCCGGCGCAGGATTCGATGGCGGCCAGGAGCGGGAAGTCGTCGACAGAGCGGCCAGAGCCATAGGCGATACCATCCTCGACACTGACGACGATGGCGGGCTTGGCGGTGCGCTCGACGACGCGCGAGGCGAGGATGCCGATGACGCCGCGATGCCAGCCTTCGCCGTCGACGACGAGCAGGCGATCGGCGGCGATTTCGGCGCCGGACGCGAGGCGGGCCTCGATGGCGGTGAGCGCGGCGGTCTCGACGTCGCGGCGCTCGCGGTTCAGGCGATCGAGCTTGGCGGCAAGATCGGCAGCGCGATGGGAGTCGCGCGTGGAGAAAAGCTCGACGACGTCGGAGGCAACGTCCATGCGGCCGGCGGCGTTGATGCGCGGGGCGAGGCGGAAGGCGACGTCGAAGCCGGTGAGCTGCTTCGAGGCGGGGTCGAGCGCGGCGGCGGCGAAGAGCGAGCGGAGGCCGGCGCCGACGGGACGGCGCAGCTCACGCAGGCCGAGGGCGGCGATGGTGCGGTTTTCGCCGCGCAGCGGAACGGCATCCGCGATGGTGGCGATGGCCGCCATTTTGAGAAAGCTGGGCAGAGTTTTTTCGCGGGCGCGGACGGGGTTGCGGCGCTCGAGCAGCGCCTGCGCGAGCTTGAGCGCGATGGCGGCGCCGCAGAGGGATTTCTCCGGGTAGGAGCAGCCGGGCTGATTGGGATTGAGGATAGCGAGCGCGGCGGGAACGGCGTCGTGGGCGGCACCACTCCCCGCGGACGAAGACCTGTCGGGCCCAGAGGGCGCCCCGGCTCCGGCAGGCAGGTGGTGGTCGGTAATGATGAGGTCGAGGCCGAGGCGGCGCGCGGTTTCCGCTTCAGCGAAGGCCCTTATGCCGGTATCGACGGTGACAACGACGCGGACGCCCTCGGCGCAGGCTGCTTCCAGCACGCTCGACTGCATGCCGTAGCCTTCGCGCAGGCGATGGGGAACATGGAAGCGCACCTCGCCGCCGAGCATTTCGATGGCGGTTTTGAGCAGGACGACGGCTACAGTGCCGTCCACGTCGTAGTCGCCGTAGAGAAGAATAGGCTCGCGCGCGGCGACGGCGCGTTCAAGACGCTCGACGGCGGCTGGCATACCGTGCATGAGAAACGGGTCGTGAAGATGGGCGGGTTCGGGGCTCAGGAAAGCGAAAGCCTCAGCGGCTGAAGTGATGCCGCGCGCGACGAGGAGTTCCGCGAGGACGAGCGGCAGACGCGCTTCGCGGGCGAGGACAGCGGCTTGTTCGGGGTGCGGTTCGGCGAGGAGCCAGCGCTGCGGCGGTCCATTCGAGAGCCTGCGGTCACCATTTGCGGCAGTGGATTGATTCCCAGCCCCGGCTGCGCTCACACGGATTACTCGTCCTCGTCGTCGTGCGAGTGGGCGTCGTCGATGACGATGTCGTGAAAGCTCTCGATGTTTTCGAGCAGCGCCTGGTAACGCTCATACCACTCGGTGGTGGTTTCGTGCAGAAAGACAATGCCTTGGTAGATGAAGCCAAGCTGGATGTAGCCGAGCTTGCCCGCGTATTTGCTCAGCCATTTGGCTTCGACGAGTTCGGCGGTTTCCTCGTCGGGGAAGTTCATCTCGCCGGCTTCCTCGATGAGGGCGTCGAGCTCCTCACGGTCCAGCGTCATTTCGCTAAAGGTGATAAAGGGAGCGCCCGCGTGCTTGGCCATCTCCACAAAGTCCTTCCATGCGTCGGGATCGCCGCGGCCCTCCCAGAGGATGGAGGGAATGTCCTCGGTGATGTAGCCGGGCAAGCGGCGCAAGCCGTGGCCCTCAATAAAGGCCACCATGTCGTCTTTCAGCGAGAGTAGGTTGTCGGTGCTCATCGTCAATCCCTCATTCTCGCAGATGGGGGCGGGGTGGGGCATGGGATGAAAGAGAAACATTGCCAGTTTGGAGGGTAGCGGCTGTGGAAGGGCTCGATTGGCCAAGGCGGGCTACAGGGGCAGTAAAAACGCCGGCGGAGCAATTCCGGGGTGTCGGAGCTTTGATGCGGCATTTCCACAAGGGCTAAAGTCCGTTTCCTTTGGGGTGGCTTGACGTACGGATGAAGCCCGCACCCTTCAAAGCAAATTCAAACTCGCTCGGAACTGGGCACCGCGCGGCGCGAAGTTGTTACTCTGGAATGGACCGAATCGAGGAGGATTGATGCTTGCCCGCGTTTGAGCACCATGTCTTTGTCTGCCACAACACCCGCCCCTCTGGATCGCCACGGCCCTCCTGCACCGCCGATGGAAAAAGCGAACTGCATGCGCGGCTGCAGCAACTCTGCCGCGAGGCTGGGCTGGGCGCCAGGGTGCGGATCAACAAGTCCGGCTGCCTGGACCAGTGCGAGCACGGACCGATGGTGGTGGTGTACCCGGAGGCGGTGTGGTACTCGAATGTGCGGCCAGAGGATGCCGAGGAGATCGTGCAGGAACATCTGGTAGGCGGACGGCCGGTAGAGCGGCTGCGCATGGCCGAAGAGTGCCTGAATACGAAGATCTGCCCGCATCGGAGCTAACGGCAGGAACAGAGATTGAGGAGCAGAGAGTAGAAAGACAGGGGCTGGGGAAGATTCAGCGATGAAGCGCAGAGAATTTCTGAGGGGAGCGGGCGCCGCTTCGGCTGCGGCGATGGCGCGTGGTGTTGTAGCGCAGGCGGGACACGGCTACGCGATTGCAATCGACGGAAACGATCCCGTGGCCGGCGCGCCGGCCGTGCGATGGGCGGCGGACCAGCTCCGCGGAGCAATTGCCGCTAAAGGCAGATCGTGCCGGATAACGAGTTCCACTGAACGCGTGTACGGAACGGGGTTCTATGTGCTGGTGAACTCCACGGGACTTGTGCCGTCGCAGAACGCCTCGCACGCGCCCGGATGGCAGGCCGGCGCTGAGAGTTTTAGCTTGTCGCCGGGCCGGTTTGCCGGGATGCCGGCAACAATCGTCTCCGGCGGTGACGTGCGCGGCTACGTTTATGGGCTGCTGGAACTCGCGGAGCGCGTTGCGTTCGGAGCCGATCCGCGCGTTGCGCTGCATATGGCGCAGCCGATCCTGGAGAAGCCGGCCAACGAACTTCGTAGCGTGGGACGCTACTTCTGCAGTGAAGTGGAAGACAAGCCGTGGCTCTACGACCGCGATTTCTGGATCGGGTATCTCGACGTGCTTGCGGCGAGCCGCTTCAACCGCTTCTGTCTTGCGTTCGGGCTCGAATATGACTTCCCTAATGGAGTCACGGACGATTATCTGCACTTTCCTTATCCGTATCTCCTCAAGGTTCCAGGGTACGGCGTGCGCGTGATGCAGTTTGCCGCGCCTGACGGCACGGCGCTGCCGGCGCCGGTTGTGCTCGGCGATCACGAACGGCAGATGAATCTGGATGCGCTCAAATTCATTGCCGCACAGACCGCGGCACGCGGATTGCACTTCCAGCTGGGAATCTGGACGCACGCCTACCAGTGGACCGACAGCCCCAATGCCTATCACCGCATCGAAGGACTCACTCCCGATACGCATGCGAATTACTGCCGCGACGCGCTGGCGATGCTGCTGAAGGAATGTCCTGAGATCCAGGGTTTGACGATGCGCGTGCACGGCGAGAGCGGCATTCCGGAGGAAAGCTACGACTTTTGGCGCACTCTGTTCGAGGCCGTCACGGACTGCGGCCGCACCATCGAGATCGACATGCACGCCAAGGGCGTCAACGAGACCATGATCGACATTGCGGTGGCGACCGGAATGCCGGTAAAGCTGGGAGCTAAGTACTCCGCCGAGCACCAGAGCCTTGGCTACCAGCAAGCGGACATTCGTGCGATGGAGATTCCCAAACCCGGGCACACAGGCGAGGGACCGTTCAGCCTGAGCTCGGGCGCGCGCTCGTTTACGCGCTACGGCTACGCGGATTTCCTAAAGGCTGGCGCACCCTACAAGTTGCTCTTCCGCCTGTGGCCGGGAACGCAGCGGCATTTGTTGAGCGCGGATCCCGAGATGGCGGCGGCCTACGGACGAACGGCGCATTTTTGCGGCGCCGCGGGGCTGGATCTGATGGAGCCGTTGACGTTCAAGGGCAGGGAAGGCTCAGGGCAACCCGGTGGGCGATGCGCGTATGCCGATGCGGCGCTCAATCCCAAATACGATTGGCAGAAGTTCGAGCTCTACTATCGCGTGTGGGGACGGCGGCTCTACGATCCCGACGCAAACCCTGAGACGTGGCGCCGGTGGCTGCGCAAGCAGTTTGGCGCGGGTACGATGGCGGCGGAGACAGCCGTCGCGAATGCCAGCCGGACTCTGCCGCTGCTCACCTCGGCGCACCTGCCTTCGGCATCGAATCACTCGTTCTGGCCCGAGATTTACGCCAATATGCCGATCGTGCGCGGCAGCGAGCCTTCGCCGTATAGCGACACGCCTGAGCCCAGGTGCTTCGGAACCGTGAGCCCGCTCGATCCGCAACTGTTCGCGACCATCGACGATCACGCCGCGGATCTGCTCGCGAACGCCGCGAATCCCAGGTACTCGCCGATCGAGGCGGCGCAGTGGATGGAGGATTGCGCGAACGCCGCGAGCACAGCGCTGGATGACGCGCGCCGCAGGACTATCGCACGGCGGTCGGCGGCGTTCCGGCGGATGGAAGCGGACGTGGAGATTCAGATCGGGCTGGGACGTTTTTTTGCGGCCAAGCTGCGCGGCGGCGTGCTGTACGCGATTTTTGAGCAGTCGCAGGATATAAACGCAGGCCGGGGAGCGTTGGACGAGTACAGGATGGCGCGCGAAGCGTGGGCGGACATGGCGACGCGCACGGCAACTGTCTATCGGGCAGACATTTCGTATGGCAGCGTCCCCATGCGGCGCGGGCACTGGAGCGACCGGCTGAGCGCGATCGACGAGGATCTTGAGGCGTTGACGGAGCAGATCAAGAGTGTGGGACGAACCGATGTATCAACCGAAGATACACGGAGTGCGATCGGCGCCGCAACCGGCAAGCCGGGCCGGCCGCTCGCAGCGTGCGTGCATCACCCGCCGGCGAGCTTTGAGGCCGGCGCACCGCTTGCGCTGTCGGTGACGGTCCTGGTCGCGAGCGAAGTCACCTCGATGCGTCTGCACTACCGGCATACCGACCAGGCCGAGCGGTGGAAGCAGGTGGACATGCAGCAGGATGGAGAGAGCTTCACCGCGGCGATTCCGGCGGAGTACACGCAGACCGATTTTCCACTCGAATACTACTTCGACCTGGAGGCAAAAAACGGCGCCACGCGGCTGGAACCGTTATTCAATGCGACGCTTTCGAACCAGCCATACTATACGGTGATGCGGCGGGGGCGTAGTTTGACAAGAAGCGGCCGGAGTGCAGCGCAACGGCCGTCGAGCCGCAAAACGCTGACAACGATGCCCTTTAACAGGTGTACAGACAGCGGTGCAATGCGCTATCCTGAGCTTTAACCCATGATCTTTTCCCGCGACTACATTGGGTATCTCGCCCGCCGTACGGTCAAGCACCTCATCGACGCCAAGATGATCACTACCAGCGATCTGAAGGTGACGGAGGAGCGCGTCAACGCGGCCCTGCTCGACGAGCTTTCGCTGGAGGACCGCATCAACGAAGAAGTGCGCGTGATTCTGGACGCCTACTCCGAGGAGATGCGCAAAAGCGGGGCGCAGTACGCCGAAATGTTCAAAAAAGTGAAGACCGAGCTCGCGAAGAAGTACAAGGCGGTGCTATGAGGATCGGGGAAGAGCAGAACGGCACTATGAGGATCAGCCGCGACAAGCTGAACAAGCTGGCCCACACCGTGGCCGACACGCTGGCCGAGATCGACCAGGTGGGATTCCTCGAAGACCGCAACACGATCCGGCAGGAGGCGCGCAGGGCGCTGGAGGTTCTGCTCACCGAGGAGGCGAAGATCGACGCCATGGCGCGGCAGAAGATCGCCAACCAGAGGAAGATCATCCTGGAAGGCTCACAGGAGTGGGACATTCTGTACCGCAAGTACTACAACGAGGAAGTACGCAAGCTGGGGATTTGAGCGGCATTTCATCTCACGTCATGCCATTGGATTGACGCGGTATTTTTGCTAAAGTAAGAGAGTAGCCTGCGTTCGCAGGCAGCTTCCACACCATGAGTGGCGCTATCGTCTAGGGGTTAGGACGTGAGATTCTCAATCTTAAAACCCGGGTTCGATTCCCGGTAGCGCTACCAGACCTCCTCTATCGTATTGATTGGTAAAGCCTTCCAAATCTGCTCCCGCCGATTGAACTACATTTGAACTAAGCTGTGGCAATTCAGCCGCAGAATTTTCAATTGTGTGCCCGGAAATCCGCGTATTAGATTTCAAACGATATGGGCACGGTTACTGTAAGCATCTACGAGAGAGTAAAGTCCAACGGCAAGTGGACTAGAGTACACATCCAGCCTCCCCAAGACCGGAAGCGGGACGGAAAACTGTTCCTCAAGGACGACCGTCAGGGCAAGTACCAACTGTCGTGGTACGAAAACCTCCAAAAGCAGCATTAGAATCGTTGTCGGAGAAGAGTATGAAAGTCATCGTCGCCGGGTCGCGTGGATTTCGGCCTGAACAGTGCAGAGAACTGCTTCGTATGGGTATAGAAGATGCCCGGTCGCATGGAATCGAGATTACTGAGGTCGTGTGCGGGAAGGCTCGGGGCGGAATGGACAAATATGCTCGCGAGTGGGCAGCAGAAAACTCTGTGCCGGTGAACAGCTTCGGCGCTGATTATGACGTTCATCGTGCTTTCGGGGGATTCATGCGTAATCATGATTTGGTGAAGCACGGAGAAGCCCTGATTGCTGTCACCAATGGTACCGCTGGTACTGAGCACTTGATTAATGTTGCCCGTCAGTCAGGGATGCCAGTGTTTGTAATCGCAGTGTCTCATGTCAATGAAGGTACCGAAGAGAGTTGAGTTCTGAACGCGGGATTCGTGCGACCTTGGTGAGCACTCCATTCGGAATGTTGAAGGGTTCTAGTTCAATTGAATGTATGCCGTCGAAGGAATCTCTTAAGGATAGCGTTGCCTCTGTCACCGGGATTAAATAGGGATTTTCTCGGCTCCAGTCCAACTGGTCGGTAAATGTGAATACAAAGAATCCTTCCTGACTGATTCCGCGCCGAAGCGGCGTCTCGGCATTCACTTTCGATAGAAGCCTTACAAATGGCGAGATTGTACCGTTAAATAGCTTAGCGGATACCTCTCCACCAATTCTGAAGTCCGTGACGTGCTCAATTGAATTGCCTTTGACAGCGGAATTGTCTCCCGCGCCCTTGTAACGAACACCCTCCACGGTCATTTCGAGAACGCCGTCCTTAATAAGGGTCTCGGCGAAGTTGAGGTTCGTGACCTTCAAGTATGCGAGCACAAGCACCTGAAGTGCGTTCGTCCCTTCGACTTTTTCAGTATCGAAGAATGCCCCCACGAGTTCAATATTCAGCGACGGCTTATCTGTCTTTTGGGTTGCGCTCGTGTGGGCGTCATCTTCGCTTGCCCACGCGCGGTATGCACCAAACGTGAAGGCTACTGCGGCAGTGAGGATGAGCCAATATGCAGGTACATTTTTGTCCCGTAGATGTTCTTCAATCGAAATGCTAAAAAGGAGAATGGCGAGGCCGACACTGCCTCCACCTAGACTCCCTGCTGCCCGTACGAATCGAAAGAAGCGAATGCTCTTCATCATTGGCCTTGACCCGCGATGCCTTCGTTCAGCCTACCTTATCAGGAACCTTTCGAAACACTCGGTTGAAAATCTCGTAGGCGAGGTCTACCGACTCCTCGATGGCCTTGCCGGTCGGCACCACGCGGACATTTACCTGCCGCTCCCGTGCCAGCCGGATACCGGCGATGAGGCACGCGCCGAGGTAAACCATCCCCCGATTGATTCGGGGCATGTTGTATAATTAGTCCCTCCAACAAAGCTAGAGATTATGCGGGAAAATGGAGGAACGCCCGATGAGGCACGAATGCGGTGCTTGTGACGGAACCGGTACATGCCAGAACGAGTTTCATGATGATAGCGGCCCGAGAATCATCGGTGTCTTCATTCAAGATGCGATAGGAGATACCTGCCCGGCCTGCGGACAATCCGCTGGACATCCCGGAAAGTGCTCTGTCTGCGGCGGGACAGGTGAGCAAGATGATTGAATCAACCGGAACGTCCCCCGGAGCAATCTGATTCGGCAGCAGCGACGGTTTGTACTACTTTGAACTACATCTTGCGAAAAACCAGCTGGAAAATTCCCATTGATACTGGGTTTTTGAAAATCGGGCATTTTCCTGTAACTGGTTGTCTGGAAGCAATTTTTCCATCAATAATGGAAAATCCGGGCAAGGCGAGAGACGATTCCCGGTAGCGCTACCAGTATTCCTCTTCCGCTCGCAATTCACTGATTTGTTCAAATCACGAGGCGTACGGGTGCGTGGGCGGTGGGCGAAGGCCTGTGTGAAACTGTGTCTCATTTACACAAAGGCTCCAGTGGTAGCATCAGAGTTGGCCAATGCAAACAAAGAAGCTGCAAATTATTCCCTTGGGAGGGCTGGGCGAGTTCGGTATGAACTGCCTGGCTTTGCGCTGGGAAGACGACATCATTGTGATCGACGCGGGCCTGATGTTCCCCGAGACGGAGTTGCTCGGAGTGGACATTGTTGTGCCCGACATCACCTATTTGATTGAGAACAAGAAGCACGTTCGCGCCATCGTGCTGACGCATGGGCACGAGGACCACATCGGCGGGCTGCCGTGGATGCTGAACGAGCTGAAGGTGCCGGTGTACGCCACCGAGTTCACGTTGGCCTACGTGGAAGACAAGCTGGAGGAGCACGAACTGCTCGACGACACCGAACTGATCGAGATCGAGCCAAGGGTGAAGTTCACAATTGGGCCGTTCACCATCGAGCCGATCCGCGTGACGCACTCGCTAGTGGATTGCGTGGCGCTGGCGATCGGAACGCCGGTCGGCATCGTTATTCATACCGGCGACTTCAAGATCGACCTGGCGCCGCTGGACGACAAGTCCTTCGATCTGCACACCTTTGCCGAGTATGGCAAGCGGGGCGTGCTGGCGCTGCTGCAGGACTCGACCAACGTGGAGCGGACGGGGTACACGCCCAGCGAGCGGGCAGTGATTCCGCGGCTGGACGAGGTGTTCACGCAGACCAGGAAGAAGCTGTTCTTCAGTTGTTTTTCGTCGTCGATCTACCGCATTCGCATTGCCATGGAACTGGCGCGCAAGCACGGGCGCAAGGTGGCCGTGGTGGGCCGTTCGATGGTTGAGAGTACGGAGATCGCGCAGGATCTCGGCTACATCGACGTGCCGCCGGGGCTGATCGTGAATCCCGGGCAGATCCGGGACTTTGCGCCGGAGCAGATGATGGTGCTGATCAGCGGAACGCAGGGCGAGCCGCTGAGCGCGTTGAGCCGCGCCGCTGTGGACAATCACAAGCACGCGAAGATCGAGCCGGGCGACACGGTGGTGCTGAGCTCGCGGATTATTCCCGGGAACGAGAAGGGCATCTTTCGCGTGATCGACCACCTGAGCCGACGCGAAGCGAACGTAATTTACGACGACGGGCAGCATGGGCTGATCCATGTGAGCGGTCACGGCAGCCAGGAGGAGATGCGGCTGCTGATTAACCTGGTGCGGCCGAAGTTTTTCATCCCCATTCACGGTGACTACCGTTTTTTGCGGAGGCACGCGCAGTTAGCCATGGAGACGGGCGCAGTGGACCATGCCATTGTGCTCGAAGACGGCGACGTGCTGGAGCTGGACAAGGACGATGCGCGCAAGCAGGAGAAGGTGACGGCGGGGCGGATCCTCATCGATTCCGGCTCGTCGATCGACGTGGTGGAGGACCTGGTGATCCGCGACCGGCGGATTCTGTCGGAAGACGGCGTGGTGCTGGCGGTGCTGGCCATCAACAAGAAGACCGGCAGGGTGGAGCGCGAGCCGGAGGTGCTGATGCGCGGGTTCGGCGGCGCGGACATCACCGACCAGGCGCGAGAGACGGTGCTGAAGACGCTGGATGGGCTGAGCACAGAGCAGAAGTCCGACTACGGCGTCGTGAATGAGCGGGTGCGCGTGGAGCTGAAGCGGCTGATCCAGAAGAGCACGGGACGACGGCCGATGATCATGCCGGTGATTCTGGAGATCTGAGCGGCGGCGCGGCGTTTACCGGACAACTGATGTGGTTTCGCACGCGGCACACAGAGGCGGTGCATAGCGTTTTCGCCTCGGGCGGAACAGGCGGGTCTGCTGCAGTTTGCTGCCTTTTGCCGGGATGGGCGTTCCAGAATGCAGCTTCGCTTATGCTTCAGGCGACGAGCGCAGATGTTGCGTGAGATCGCGGAGGCCTGCGCAAGCCGTCATGGACAATCTCATTCGCAGGGGATCGAGCAGGGGGCTGATGGGATGCAGCGGATGGGCGACCGATAGCGTGGCAGGGAAGCGAGCGCATGCCGATGAAGACCTCGCCCACAGTCAGGCGGGCATTGCCTTCGAGGTCGAGGAATCCGGCGTGGTTTTCCTTGCAGAATGCTTGCGCCTCGGGCGACAGATAGGGTGCGATGAGGACCGGCGTGGCGTTTGGGGGAAGATGAGCGGTATTGTTATGCAAGCCGCGCAACACCGCGCGAAGGTGAGTCGGTTCTCCGTCGGAGTTCACTTCGCATGCCAATGTGTGGCTGTGACCGAAGACGTCGATGTGGGCCACGATCTCGACGGCCCGTCCGCGTGCCTGCGGCTCCCGCTTCATCTCCGTGAGCCTTACTCCCGAAACCTGACTCAATAAGGCCTTGAGCGCTTCGGCAGCGCGCGCTCCCAACTCGGTCGGGGCGATATCAGTTGTCATTGGAGTCTCCGCTTTTATCGCCCGCCTGTTGTGCACTCATGCCGGCGGGGCCAAGGATGAATGAGTTTTTTCCCGACGGGATCATGGCCATCGGGATCGTCGCGTGCCCGTTTCCGTTGCGATGCTTCGATTCCAGCCAGAGGCACAACCGGGGATCGTGAATCTCCGGCTGGTCCCTCCAGAAATTCGGCGGCAATCCGCACTCGATGCGCAGGTGATCGAGCTGCAGTTCAATCTCGGTGATGCCCTTGCGGAAGTAGCGGCGCACATTGCTGGCGCCCACATAGAGCCCTGTCACCCTGCGCCCGATGCATTGCGATGTGACGACCATAGAACCCTCCGTTCAGCGCCTTAACGGTTGAGGGCGATGGCGAAAGAAAACCACCGCGAGAGGAAATCCGCACTGCGGAATTCCCGCGGAATCTGCATCTTGCAAGCGCCAGCCGGCGAAGATACGGTCGAAAGCGGAAAGCCGTCTAAACTTGCAGGATCGGCGGATGCCAGTGTGCGCATCGATAGAGACCTGCGACGCGCTCCAGCCCTCAGCGCCAAACCGTTAAACAGTTTCGAGTGACGGCGCAGAAACACCGGCTGAAGAACCAGGGCGCAACAACCTCAGCTATCGAGGAGGGGGAAAAAAGAAAGCCAGGATATGATCAGACGCGCGCTAGCAGTCACCCTGACCGCCTGCGTCTGTCCCCTTGCATTCTGTGTAAATGTAGGCTCGAATCTTTTTCCCTGTCAAGGGGATTTGATGAAAGTCTGCGAAATTCCGGTTGTACTCGGTGGAAAACCTTTTTGCGAGACGCAATGCTGCTCTGCACGGCTGAAAGGGCGGGGAGTTTTCGAAAGCAAGAAACTTAAACACGCCGCGAAGAAGCTTCGTCAGAGAAGATCTGGCCGTCGCGAATGTGAACCACGCGATGCGCAAATTGTGCGATGTCAGCCTCGTGGGTGACGAGGACGATGGTGTTGCCGCGGGCGTGGAGCTGATCGAAGAGGGCCATGATCTCGAGGCCGGTCTTGGAGTCGAGATTCCCCGTGGGCTCGTCGGCGAGGATGATCGACGGGTTGTTGACCAGGGCACGGGCGACGGCGACGCGCTGACGCTGGCCGCCCGATAGCTCGTTGGGTTTGTGCATCATGCGCGATTCCAGCCCCACGTCGGCGAGGGTCTGCTTGGCGCGCGCGATGCGCTCATCAGACGGGGTGCCATTGTAAATAAGGGGCAGCTCCACATTGTGCAGCGCGGTGGCGCGGGCCAGCAGATTGAAGGTCTGGAAGACGAAGCCAATCTCCTTGTTGCGGATACGCGCGAGCTGATCGTCGTCAAGATCGCTGACCAGCTGGCCGTTAAGCCAGTAGCGGCCCTTTGATGGGGTGTCGAGGCAGCCGATCAGGTTCATCAGCGTGGACTTGCCGGAGCCCGAAGGCCCCATGATGGCCACGTATTCGTTGTGGCGGATGCGCAGCGAAATGCCGCGCAGGGCCTGCACCTGCTGCTCGGAGCCCATATCGTAAGTGCGCCACAGATCCTCGACGACGATCATGTCGTTCGCGTCGACGACTGTGGTCCGCGGTAGTTCCTCGATGCCGATGCCGTTCAAAGCCATCTGAGACTCATCCTCTTTCGAAATTGAACTGCAGTCTGCCAGCGCACCAGCGCGTCAACCGGAGCTGCCCGTCGACAACGTCAGTGCGGACTTGTCGCGTTTGAGCAAAGCGCCTCCCTTAAGGTCGCGCAGAGTTTTGTAGGGGCCGGTGACGATTTCCTCACCCTGGTTCAGGCCGGAGAGCACTTCGATGTCGGTGGCCCCGGTAATGCCGGTGGTAACGGGAACGAACCTGGCGCGCAGCCTGCCGTGCGGATCCTTCTGAACGACGAAGACACCCTGCACGGGGTTGGACTTCACGGGAGCGGACGCCGCCTGAACACCGCCGCCCGGCTTGGCAACGTCGGTGGCCGGATCGTGCATGGCGAGAGCCTGGATGGGCAGTGCGAGCACATTGGTCTTATGCGCGGTGGTAATTTTGGCAGAGCACGAAAGGCCGGGGCGAAGCTCATCGAAGGGATTGTCGAGCGTGACCACGACCTTGAAGTCTTTGGCTTCCTCGGTGCCTGTGGTGGACTGCGAGGTGGCCACACCCGTGGAGCGCAACAAAGCCTGATCGCCGACCAGGGTGACGTGGCCCTTGAACACTTTGTTAGGCAGAGCGTCAACGGTGACTTCGGCGGGCTGGCCGAGTTGCACGTTGATGATGTCGGTTTCGTCGACCTTAACCTCGGCGGTGATGATGCTCATGTCGGCGAGCGTCATCAGCGTGGAGCCTTCGGTGTTCTGGATGCCCTGGACGACGGTCTCACCTTCGCGGATCGGCTCGTTGGTCACGATACCGTCAAACGGAGCGATGGCGATGGTGCGATCAAGCTGATCCTGATTCACCTTGAGAGTGGCCTCCTGCGTGTGCAGGTGGCCGCGCGCCGAAGCGGTGTTGGCCCTGGCCTGATTGAGTTGCGCCTCGGCCTGCGCGACCGAAGCGACGTCGAGATCGTAGGCGGCCTTGGCGGCGTCATACTCCTGCTTCGAGTCGATGCCGTCTTTGTAGAGGGCCTGGGCGCGATTCCAGTCGAGCTGCTTCTGCTCGAGGTCGGCCTGCGCGTGCTGCAGATTGGCCTGCTGGGTCTTTTCGGCGGCGACGTAGGAAGCGATGTCGGTCCTGGCGGCGGCGATCGCTGCCTCCTGGCCGTTCACGTTGGCCTGCTGCTGCACGTTCTCGATCTGGGCGACAACCTCGCCCTTTTTCACCCGCTCGCCCTCCTTTACATAGAGGTGGGTGACGCGTCCGATGATCTCCACGCCGACATTCACATAATTCTTTGGTTTGATCTGGCCGGTGCCGCTGACGATGGTGGACAGGTCCTCGCGCGTCAAGGCGGCGGTGTAGACCTTGGTATAGCCGGACTGCTGCTTGATGACCATGAAGGCTACTAATCCGGCGGCCACAAGCACAACGAGAGCAATAAGAAGAATTTTCTTCATGGGCGCATCGAATCCCTGTTTTTTCTACAATCCAGTGTACGCGCCCGCGCGGCGAAAGGTTCCTAAGGGGCTGAAATGCCGTTCCCGGCCGTACAGGCTGCCTGTCAACCGCGAGTACCGATGAAACTTCGCCCGTTTGGATGCCCGTCTGCTTGCCAGGCGCGTGGAGCGTGGCACATACAAGCCTGACGGTTGGACGGCGGGAGGCCCTTCCAGCGAGCCATTCAGGTCACAAACCGTGTGAATTCTCACCCTTGCCAGCCGCTGAACCGTTGACATTGACGCCGTTGATACGTCCAACCGCCGGACGACTGTACACTGAACCTTGCCCGACGTCTCAGGTAGCCGTAAAATGAAGTGATCGCAGGAGTATTCAAGGCAATGACGTTCTTCAGCCGCCGTCTTCTTTTCGCTACCCTTGGTTGCGGCCTGGTTTTCGTGCCCGCGACCGGGGTTTTGGCGCAGCAGAACGACGCGGCGCCTACCGCAAGTCAGGCGCAAGCGCCCGCGAGCGATCAGGATCAGGAAGCGAACCCCCTCAATCGGCCGCTCTCGGATAAAGAGAGATACAAGCAGCAAAAGGAACTGCGCCAGGAGTTGAAGGGCCCCTACAAAACGTGGCTGAACGAGGAAGTGCCGTACATCATTACCGATGAAGAGCGCAAAGCGTTTCTGAGCTTGAGCAACGACGAGGAACGCGAGGCGTTTATCGAGAGCTTCTGGCAGCGGCGCAACCCCAGTCCCGACTCACCGGAAAACGAGTTCCGCGACGAACACTACCGGCGCATTCAATACGCCAACGACCACTTTGCGGCGGGCAAGCCGGGGTGGAAAGCGGATCGCGGGCGCATCTACATCATGTGGGGCCAACCGGACTCGATCGATTCCCATCCCTCGGGCGGAGAGTATGAACGGCCGGAGGAAGAGGGCGGCGGCGTGACATCCACGTACCCGTACGAGACTTGGCACTATCGCTATCTGGAGGGTATCGGCGAAAACGTCGACATCGAGTTCGTGGACACCTGCCAGTGCGGCGACTACCACTTTACCATCGACCGCACCGAGAAAGACGCGCTGAAGGAGGTGCCTCAGGCAGGTCTTACCCAGTATGAATCGATGGAGAAACACCCGGACAAGTCGGACCGGCTCGGGGGTGGTGGTATCGAACAGTTCGGCGCTAACCCGATGTTTAAGGGCCAGGGCCAGGAGGCCAAGGAGTTCGACCGCATCGAGTTGGCCGCCAAGCTATTCGCGCCCCCACCGATCCAGTTCAAGGATTTGGACGCTTTTGTCTCCGAGCACAAGGTGCTCACCGGCCCGCCTTTTCCATTTGATGTGCGCACGGATTTTGTCAAGGTGACCGACAGCATGGACATGGTGCCGATTACCATCCAGATCCGCAACCGCGACGTCACTTTCGTGACCAAGGACGGCGTGTCCAAGGGAGTGGTGAACATCCTGGGCAAGGTGACCACGATTATGCACAAGACCGTGCAGACGTTCGAAGACACGGTGGAGATCGATCAGCCTGCCGAGCTATTGGAGAAGACCCTCGATCACAAATCGCTCTACTGGAAGGCGCTGCCGCTTCAGCCCGGCCTCTACCGCCTGGATATCGCGATTAAAGACGTGAACAATCCGGATCACATCGGAATTTACGGAAGAGGAATTGATGTTCCGATGTACCAGGACGATAAACTCGGGGCTTCGTCGCTGATTCTGGCGGACGAGATGAACACGGTTTCCTCACGGCAGATCGGCAGCGGCAACTTCATCATCAGCAATACATTTATCCGACCGCGAGTGGCCTCGAGCCCGACTACTCCGGTAAGCTTCAAGCGCAACCAGAACCTGAATTTCTGGATGCAGTTTTATAACCTTGGGATTGACGAAGCTACCAAGAGTAACTCAGCCACGGTTACCTACCAGATTACCGATACGGCTGGGACTGTGATTCTTCAGAAGCAATTGGAATCAAAAGATTTAGGGGCACACAGCGACCAGCTTACGGTCGAGAAGTCCCTCAATATTGCCGGTCTGGAGCCTGGCAAGTACAAGGTGGTAGTGAAGCTCGATGATGCGATCTCAAAACAAGAGATTGCACAATCGACTCCTTTTGTCGTCGAATAAGAAGCAATCCGTACAAGCACCAACTGAACCGGAGAATTCGGTGGGCTGACGGGTTTTTGTTTATAGGGAAGATGCCAGGGACGCGGCGGGTTTTCTGATCTGCTGATGAAGCTTTGCACCCATCTCGCCGGTTTGGCCGTGCTGATTGTTTTTGGGGCCGCTCCCGCCTTTGGAGCGGCGGCGGCGTCTGTGTCGGGCTACGTCCACGACTCGGCAGGCGTGCCTCAGATCGGCGCGGAAGTGCAGCTTCTGCGGCCCGACTTAAGCGTGGTCACCAGCGTCTATACCGACAGCAAAGGCCGCTTTCTGATTTCGTCGCTAGAGCCAGGACGTTACGCTCTGAAGGCGATGGGGCCCGACTTTTTGCCCGCACTGCGGGAAAACGTCAAGGTCCGCGGCGCCGTCGTGGTGAACCTCACGCTGAACACCCTGTATGAGGTCATTCAATGGCTTCCGGCTGAGCCACGCGCCGGCAACTCGCAAAAGGACGACTGGGCGTGGACGCTGCGGTCCGCGGCGAACCGGCCGTTGTTGCGCTGGCTTGAGGACGGGCCGTTGGTGGTGGTTTCCGATGGCACGGGAACTAAGCCAAAGCTGAAGGCTCGCCTGATGGCGACCGGCCAGGCGGGAACCTTCGGCGAGAGCGGCGAACGCTTTACGGCGGCAGTAGAAGATACGCCAGCCGACAGCCGGGAGTTGCTGGCGCGCGTGGATTTTGCGCCCGGTACCGATGCCGGCATGGAGTCGATGCTGGGCTTCCGACAAGATTTGGGGTTTGCGGGTTCAGTGCAGTCCGTAGCGGCCGTGAGGGTTGAGCCGGAGGTGGAAGGGTCGGGAGACGAGGGGCTGGACGAAGCGGTGGTGCACAGCTCTGAGACGATGCATCTGGGCGAAGCGATCGAGGCCGAGGTAGGTTCAACCGCTGTGCTGGGGCGCCTTGGCGGGTCTTCGCCGGAAATGGCTACCGCTATGCTGCCCTTTGCGGCGGTTGCGTGGCGCAGCGGCGCCAATACCGTGCGCTACAGGATGGCCACCATGGTTGAGAGCCGCGTGGCCGGAGAAGACGAATCCGAGGCGGGCGCGTGGCTGCCGGCGATGGCGGAGCGCGACGGCAAATTGGTGGTGGAGCGTGGTCTTCACCAGGAGATAGGCTGGGAGAGGCAGACGGACGCTTCGGGCATGGCCGTTGTGATTTACTCGGACGACCTCGACAATCCTGTGATCGAGGCGCTGGGCCATTTTGCGGGAGGCGATTTTCCGGCGACAGATCAGATGCTCTTCGACCGGGCGAGCAACCTGCTCCGCGCCGCCGGTCCGGCGTTCTCTTCCGGGGGGTTGCAGGCCAGCGTGGAGCACCGTTTGCCCGGCGGCGATCGTATCCAGGTGAGCTATGCGAGCGGCAGCGCGTTGGTGATGCCCGCTTTGCCGCAGGCCATTCCGCTCAGCGAGGTGCTCGCTAACGTCCGTCCGCGGCACATGCAGACCTACGCGATCGCGCTCTCGGGCACTCTGGAAGGCACCCGAACCCACTGGAGCGCCAGCTACCGTTGGCAGCCAGACGATGCCGTGACGGAGGTCGCTGCCTTTGCGCAAGATACAGACGCGCCATTCCTTAACCTTCATCTGAGCCAGCCTATTCATGTGACGCGCGACGGGTCGGGCGGCCTGGAGGCTCTGCTGGACGTGAGGAATCTGCTGGCCGAGGGTTATCGCCCGTATCTTCTGAGCGATGGTTCGCTGCTCCTGTTCGCAACGGATCAGCGCAGTCTGCGCGCCGGCCTCGCCTTCACGTTCTAAACTCGGCCGTAACACCAAATGAAGCTGGCCATAGCGCGCCGTGTTCACCTTTTCCACGCGCGGTTGCACCAGCGGCTGCGCGCGTGGCGGCGCTGGATGAACAGTAGTTACCGCCGGGACTGCTCGGGCCGGTGCGCCTGATCTCCGTGGCTGGGCCACAGCCCGCGAAGTAAGTTGAGAGGCGCCACAAAAATACTTGTAATTTGCAAGGGAAATTGGGAAAAATGACTGTGCGGCGTTCCCCATGGGCTGGACTTCCGGCCCGCATCGCCGGAAAAAGCAAGATCATTGGAAGGAAACAAGCAGGAGGTCGAGATGAGCAGTGTGCGAGTGCTTGTAGGGACGCGCAAGGGCGCGTTTCTTCTCAGCTCCGACGGTAAGCGTAAGGACTGGAGTGTGAGCGGGCCGTTCTTCTCCGGCTGGGAGATTTACCACATGAAGGGCTCGCCGGTTGACCCCAACCGGCTTTACGTCTCGCAAACGAGCGGGTGGTTCGGACAGCTGATTCAGCGTTCGGATGATGGCGGCAAGACGTGGCATCAGCCGGGCCTGCCCCATGAAGCGATTCCTCCTCCGGGTCCGCCCACGGCCTTGCCGAACCGGTTTGCGTATGATGTCTCGGCCGAGACGGGCAAGCCGCTGACGACGCACCAGTGGTACGACGGCACTCAGCATCCGTGGGAGTTCAAGCGGGTCTGGCATCTGGAGCCGTCGCTCGCTGATCCCGACACGGTTTACGCCGGTGTGGAAGACGCGGCGCTGTTCCGCTCCACCGACGGCGGCGAGAACTGGCACGAACTTGCCGGGTTGCGCGGGCACGGCACCGGGCCCAAATGGCAGCCGGGCGCGGGCGGAATGGGGCTGCACACGATACTTATCGATCCCAGCGATCCCAAGCGAATCTACATTGCCATCTCGGCCGCGGGGGCGTTCCGCACCGACGACGGCGGCGCGACATGGAAGCCGATCAACAAGGGGCTGGTGTCGAACTTCATGCCCGATCCGAAGGCCGAGATCGGCCACTGCGTGCACCACGTGGCCATGCACCGCTCGCGGCCCGATGTGCTCTTCATGCAGAAGCACTGGGACGTGATGCGGAGCGACGATGCCGGCGATAGCTGGCGCGAGGTAAGCGGCAACCTGCCCACCGACTTCGGATTCGCCATCGATGTGCACGCGCACGAGCCGGAGACGCTCTACGTGGTGCCGATCAAGAGCGACTCCGAGCATTTCCCGCTGGACGGCAAGCTGCGGGTTTACCGCAGCCGCGCGGGCGGCAACGAGTGGGAGCCGCTGGCCAAGGGGCTGCCGGAGAAGAATTGCTACGTGAACGTGCTGCGCGACGCCATGGCGGTGGATACGCTCGACGATTGCGGCGTCTACTTCGGCACCACGGGCGGTCAGGTGTATGCCTCGGCCGACGCGGGCGATAGCTGGGCGCCGATCGTGCGCGATCTGCCGGCGGTGCTGTCGGTCGAGGTGCAGACGTTGAATTGAAAACCAGAGATCAGGGATCAGGGAACAGGGATCAGGAAGGCAGCGATGGGGAGGCTCGCGCGTTGAGCGAGGCGGCGAAGACGAACGCGGCGGCGGTGCGTGTGGCGCTGCCCTATCATCTGCGCAATTTGGCGCGGGTTGAGGGGGACGTGCTCGTCGAAGTGAGTCCGCCGGTCACGCTGCGCGCTGTGCTCGATGCTCTTGAGGCGCAATACCCCGTGCTACGCGGGACGATTCGCGACTACGATACGGGCCAGCGGCGCGACTTTTTGCGCTTCTTCGTCTGCGAAGAGGATTGGTCGCTGGAATCGCCGGACAAGACGCTGCCCGATGCAGTTGCGGCCGGTAAGGAGCCGCTGCTGATCCTGGGGGCGATTGCGGGCGGCTAGAAACAGAGAACAGAGAACAGAGAACAGAGAACAGAGAACAGAGAACAGAGAACAGAGAACAGAGAACAGAGAACAGAGAACAGAGAACAGAGACCTGGGATCAGAGATCAGGGATCAGGGATCAGGGATCAGAGATAGCACCTCCCTGGCGCGCGGAATCTCGAATTTTACTCCAAAGTTGGCCGGCCTTTGAGGCCGTGCCCCGGTGTTGACTACCTGGTACCTATCTCCCCCCTCCCGGTATGCCATACCTTCATATTTGATAACAAAGGGTTTACGGGATGGGTATGGACGGGCCATACCTGTAAGTGTCTGATTCCAAAGGGCAGCATACCGCAAACGTGCCGATTCAAAAGAGTTAGGAGTCAAATTTCAGGGAACAGGGAACAGGGAACAGAAAGACAGGGAGTAGCCAATCGGGAGTAGGAAGACCATACCGGAGGGCAGCTTTGGGTCGAAAAGGGGCCGGTTTGGTCTCGAAAAACCCGCTAATTTCCATCGCTTTTGTCCACGGTTTTGAGGCCGGTTTGTTGATTCCATGTGAGTTAAGCTCCGTTTTATACCCTAGGGGGTATGAAAAAATTTTCATTATTTATTTTCGGACCTCCGAAACGGCGACAGGCGGACGGTAGCCGGAAGCCAATAGCCAGTAGCCAGTAGCCGGTAGCCGGTAGCCGGTAGCTACGAGGGAGGCCTGGTTGAACACTCATGGAATGAGTATGCGCCGGAGAGGGGAAATGATAAGCAAACTTAGGGACATAGGGACTAGGGACGTAGGGACTAGAAAAACAACGACTTAGTGTGTAGTGGGCTGGTTGATTTTTGGGGAGGGGGGCTTGACAGGAGCAGGGACCAAGGGACCAAGAGACCAAGAGACCAAGAGACCAAGGGACCAAGGGACCAAGGGACCGAGGGAACGGAAGGCGGGGCAGCGGGGTTGGCGGAGTTGGCGGCGCTGGTGCAGCTTTCCGTTTTGGGGTGCTCAAGTTTGGGGTGGACAAGTATGGAGAGCTCAGACGGCCAACTTTGGGAGGCGCCGATAACGCGGCTGGAAGCAAGTCAGCGGGCGTGTTGGACTGAGGGCAGCGGTTGAGGGGAGAGCGGCACGCAAGCCGACTTTTCGTTCCCTATGTGCGGTCGATGATCGCTTTGGCGATTTACCAACATTTGACTCGAATGTGCTACAGAGAGACTCTTCAAAGTTGAGCAAAACGAACCAGACACGATTCTGAGTTCAGGCGACAATAGGCAAGAACTTGAGTGTGGTAGCGCCCAAGTACGGGGAAAGCCATGGGGTGCGACTGGCCGTATCGGTTGAACCTATCGCGAGTCCGGTCATTCTGACAACAGGAAGCTTGCATGAGGGCGAGCGGCAGTTAACGAATGTAAGTCGAGGAGTCTCTAATGAATGCGAAAGTAATCATCACTTCGGCCGTTTTGGCCCTGGCGCTTGGAGCCGCTGCTCCTGCCTTCGCGCAGAATGACAAGCAAGGCGACAAGCAAGGTAAACCGCAGCAGCAACAGCGCGCCCAGCAACAGCCAGCACAACAGCAGCGGCCAGCGCAGCCGCAACCGCAGCAGCAACAGCACGCCCAGCAACAGCAGAACCAGAACACACAGAAGCAGGCGCAGCAGCAGCAGCAGCAACAGCAGCGCGCTCAGCAACAGCAGAACCAGAACACACAGAAACAGGCGCAGCAGCAGCAGCGCGCCCAGCAACAGCAGAACCAGAACAACCAGAAGCAGGCGCAGCAACAGCAGCAGCAACAGCAGCGCGCCCAGCAACAGCAGAACCAGAACACACAGAAACAGGCGCAGCAGCAACAGCGCGCCCAGCAACAGCAGAACCAGAACACACAGAAACAGGCGCAGCAGCAACAGCGCGCTCAGCAACAGCAGAACCAGAACACACAGAAGCAGGCGCAGCAGCAACAGCGCGCCCAGCAACAGCAGAACCAGAACACACAGAAGCAGGCGCAGCAGCAACAGCGCGCCCAGCAACAGCAGAACCAGAACATACAGAAACAGGCGCAGCAGCAACAGCGCGCCCAGCAACAGCAGAACCAGAACAACCAGAGGCAGGCGCAGCGGCAACAACAGCAACCGCAGCGCACCGACGCACAGCAGCGTGAGGAGCAGACCACCTGGCAAAATCACCGCGCAGGGAACTGGCAGTCAGACCACCGCAACTGGCAACAACGCGGCGGCTACAACGGCTACCGTGTTCCTGACGCTCGGTACAGCGGCTACTTTGGGCAGCGGAATGTGTTTCGGATCTACGGTCTTCCCTTCATGGTCTTTAATGGATACCCGCGTTTCCAGTACAACGGCTATTGGATTACGCTTCTCGACCCATGGCCGGGATACTGGTCGAATGACTGGTATGACACCGACGACGTCTACGTGGTTTACGAGAACGACGGTTACTACCTGTACGACGACAGGTATCCGGGCATCGGAATTGCGATCAGCATCTCGATGTAATGGAGTTGAGTCCGCGCCGGTCTTGCAGCAGCAAGGCCGGTGGTGGGCTCAGTTGATGCGATCAGGCCAATGCGCTCATTGAGCATAGGTTGAGCCTCGTTCAGAGCATAGGTCCTGTGAAGCGCCCCAGTGTCTCTCATTTTCCAGCCCCGCCTCAGGGAACAGGGAACAGGGAACAGGGAACAGAGATCAGAGATCAGAGAAGAGGGACCGATGGCCCGTGCCGGAGTGGGGGCGGGCGGTTCGGCGCAGGGTTTGCCGGGGGCGGTTTAGCGCTCTTCTTTGCCGGGGCGGAGCATGAGGTCGCGGATGGCTTCGCGGGGGTCCTTGCCCTTATTCAGAATGAGTTCCATCTGCTCGGCGATGGGCATCTCGACGCCGTGCTTGCGGGCGAGGCCGAGAGCGGCGCGGGTGGTGAGGACGCCTTCCGCCACCTTGCCGCCGAGAGATTCGAGAATCTCCGGCAGTTTGCGGCCCTGGCCGAGTTGTTCTCCGACAGTCCGGTTGCGGCTGAGCGAGCCGGTACAGGTGAGCACCAGGTCGCCCACGCCGGAGAGGCCGGCGAGGGTTTCGCGGCGCGCGCCGCAGGCCACGGCGAGGCGCGTGATCTCGACGATGCCGCGGGTGATGAGGGCGGCGGCGGAGTTAGAGCCCAGGCCCACGCCCACGGCGATGCCGGCCGCGATGGCGATGACGTTTTTGAGCGCGCCGCCGAGCTCGACGCCAATGACATCGGTGGAGGTATAGAGGCGGAGGGATTCGGAGGAGAACTCCTGCTGGACGAGGGCGGCGACTTGCGGGTCAGTGAAGGCCACGGTGACGGCGGTGGGCTGGCCCTGGGCGACTTCGAGAGCGAAACTGGGGCCAGAGAGCGCGCCGATGGGAGGAAGACAGGGACTAGGGACGAGGGACGAGGGACTAGAAAGCGGAGTTAGCGGAGCAGGCGGAGTTAGCGCGACGGGGGCTGAAGCCCCCGAATTCTCCCCGTCCGGTTGCGGCACGAGGCCCAGAGGGGGCCGCGTCGTGCCCTGACGCGACGACTGCTGTTGACCGAGGCAATCGGCGAGGACTTCGGTCATGCGCAGGAAGGTGCGGTCTTCTACGCCCTTGGTCGCGCTGAGGACGATTTGGCCGTTGCGCAGATGCGTGCGGATACGGAGGAGGGTGGGCCGCAGGAACTCCGAGGGGATGGCGGAGACCAGAATATCCGCGGCGGTGATGGCGGCGCAGTCAGCGGTGACGGCGATCGCGGGGGGGATGGGAAAGCCGGGAAGAAATTGCGTATTCTCACCGGCATCAAGAATCTGGTGGGCGAGCTCGGGGGTGTGGGCCCAGAGAATGATCTGGTGGCCGCCACGGCGGTGGAGGGAGAGAGCGATGGCCGTTCCCCAGGCGCCGGAACCTAAGATGGCGATGCGGCTCATGCTGGTTTTTTCGCTCCGAATCGGGATTCCGTGCCGGTGAGCAGGCGGCGGATGTTCTGGTGGTGCCGGGCAACGATGAGCAGGGCAACAATGCATTGGACGGCGAAGAAAACAGGCGGGCGCGGCCCAGAGACAAGGAACCAGGCGAAGACGGGAAAGCTGGCCGCGCCGACGATGGACGAGAGCGAGACGTAGCGGGTAAGGGCAAACATGACGGCAAAGACGCCGATGGCAGCCAGAGCAGCCGAGGGGGCGGCGACGAGAAAAACGCCAAAGCCGGTGGCCACTCCCTTGCCTCCGCGAAAACGCAGCCAGACGGGGAACATATGGCCGAGCACGGCTGAGAGCGCGGCGAGGGCCTGAAGGTTGCGCAGCGCCGTGCCTGGGTCAGGCAGGAAGCCGAGCAGGCCGTGGGCCAGCAGCAAGCCGAGAAGCGGAGCAACTCCCCAGACCGAAGCGCAGCCCTTGAGGACATCCAGGACAAAGGTGGCGGCGCCCAGACCTTTGCCGCCGGCGCGCAGGACGTTGGTGGCGCCGATATTGCCGCTGCCTATGAAGCGAATGTCCTGGCGGCGGAAAAGCCGGACGAGCAGGTATCCCGTGGGGATGGACCCGAGCAGGTAGGCGGCGGCAGCGATGGCAAGACCGGCAAGGAGCACAACGAGAGAGTGTAGCAGGTGAGGGTGCGCGGCGACGGCGCGCTGCCGCGCTACGTGGGCCGCTCGCGAGCCGGGCATTCCCGCGATGTAGGGCGCGACGGCGAGTGCAAACATGCTTCCAGATTAATAGAGGGCTTTGCGGGCGCTGCGGACCTCCGCGGCGAGGACTTTGAGCATTTTGAGCGACAGGAGCGGATACGCGTTCATGAGCGCGGTGAATTCATCGCGGCTGACGAAGCCGATCTGCGCGCCGGCGCGGGCGGTTGCGCTGAGCGAGTAGGGCTGGCCGCTAATGACGCCGGGGAGTCCGAGCAGGGAGCCGGGAAGGGCATGCACGGCAAAGAGCGATTTGCCGTCCTGCGAAATCATGCTCAGCGTGACCACGCCCTGGCGGACGATGTAGAGTCCGGCGGCCGGGTCGCCCTGGCGGAAAAGAACGTAGTCCGAGCCGCACGAAACAGGAGTGGAATGCGTGTCGAGCGCCTCAATCAGCTCCCGATCGCCGACAAATGCGGTTGAATCAAGCTGCATAAAAAACCTTCCCTGGACTAGAGAGATGAAACCTTCATCAAGGCGCACCGGCAACGAGCGTCGAGATCATGATGACATTGAAGAAATACGGGATTGTGTGATCTGCGTCACGCTCGCCGGGTCAACAGAACGGAGCGGTGCACGAATATGGGCGAGACGGCGGAGCAATCCTGGCTGGGGCGGTGACGCCGGAGAGGGTGTCCGGCTCCGCTAGACTGGGAACGGGAAGAGCGCATGGCAGGCATTCTGAACGAGATCGGGACGACGCTGGAGATGATCAAGTGGGAGCACTCGATCTTTGCGCTGCCCTTTGCGCTGACAGCGATGCTGCTGGCGGCAGGCGGGCTGCCGGGGTGGCGTACAGGGGCGTGGATCGTAGTGGCCATGGTCGCGGCGCGGTCGGCGGCGATGGCCTTTAACCGCTGGGCCGACGCGGATCTGGACGCCGAGAATCCCCGGACGCGGAACCGGGCGATTCCGGCGGGGTTGCTGACGAAGCGATTCGTGCTGGGGTTTACGTGCGTTGCCGCCGCGGTGTTCCTGGTGGCGGCCGCGGAGCTGAACCGGCTGGCGCTGGAATTGGCGCCAGTGGCGCTGGCGGTGCTGCTGGGGTACAGCTATCTGAAGCGAGTGACGCAGTGGTCGCATTTGGGGCTGGGCCTGGCGCTCGGCCTGGCGCCTACGGCGGCGTGGATTGCAGTGCGCGGCAGCCTGGACGCGCGCATCCTGGTTCTGACCGCCGCGGTGACGCTGTGGGCCGGGGGCTTCGACGTGCTGTATGCCTGCCAGGACTACGAGCACGACCGCGCCGCAGGGCTGCATAGCCTGCCGCAGGCGAATGGGCTGGCGGCGGCTTTCTGGACGGCGCGCGGGATGCACCTGGCCATGCTGGGGCTGCTGGCGTGGTTCGGGCGGCTCTTCGATTTTGGCCTGGCTGGTTGGTTGGGCGTGGGCGCCGTGGGGCTGCTGCTGGGTTACGAACACTCCATCGTCTCGCCGCGCGACCTGCGCCGGCTGAATGCGGCGTTCTTCACCATGAACGGCGTGATTGCGATGGTGTTTCTGGGGTTTGTGTCGGCGGACGTGTGGATGCGGCGGTAGAGTGGCTGGCGGCGCGGCTTTTGGACCGCGATCGCGATCCGATCCCGGTGGTTGTGAAGCAGGTGGGACGTGAAGCCGCCGCCGCCGCAGCACAATAGGGCTCGGCGTGGTGGGATCGCGGCTGCTCGCTTGTGGTATGGTGCGAGATGGAAAAGGCAACCGCAGATCCCCGTTCGACTCGGTCGCCACGGCGACCTCGCTCAGGGCGGGCTTTCGACTCATCCGCTCGCCGCGGCGAGCGGGTTCGCTCAGGATGACATCCAAGATAGGATTTATCCTTCGGATGCAGTCGGGTGCGGGCAGTCTGTAGATGTAGAGGAAGAAAGAAACTGCATGAAGATCGCAATTCAGGGTGAGCCGGGCTCGTTCAGCCATGAGGCGGCGCTGAAGCTCGTACCGGACGCGGAGATTGTCCCGTGCGCGCTTTCGGCGGAGGTGTTTGCCGCGCTCGACTCAGGATCAGCCGATGCCGCGGCGATACCCATTGAGAACAGCCTGGCGGGGTCAGTGCTGGAGCATTTTGACTTGCTGCTCCATCACGACGTGAGGGTGGTGCGGGAGACGCTGATTCGCATTCGCCACAACCTGATCGCCGTCGCGGGCGGCAAAATCGACGAAATCGACCGCGTGTATTCGCATTCCGTGGCGCTGGCGCAGTGCCGGCGCTTTCTTGCCGAGCATCCGCGCATGAAGCCCATCGCGTTTTACGACACCGCGGGCAGCGTGAAGCAGTTGGTGGGTCTGGGCGATCAACGTGCGGCGGCGATTGCGAGCGTGCAGGCGGCGGCGTACTACGGCGCGGAGATTCTTGCCCGTGGGATAGAGGACGATCCGGAGAACTACACGCGGTTCTTTCTGGTGCGGCGCAGCAGCGAGGCGGAGACCGATCCTGCATCGAACAAGATGAGCGTGGCCTTTACGTTGGAGCATCGGGCGGGCTCGCTGGTGGCGGCGTTGAGCGCTCTGAGCGCGATGGGCACCAACCTGACCAAGATCGAGTCGCGGCCGGTGCAGGGCAAGCCGTGGGAGTACATCTTCTATGCGGATTACCAGATTGGCTCAAACGAGGAGGGAACGCGGGCTCTTGAGGCGCTGGGCGCGCACTGCGGCATGGTGAGGGAATTGGGCCGCTACCGCGAGGCGCGCGGCGTGGAGACCGGAAATCCCTGATTGGAGTCGAGTTGTTGTGGCGTTCCTGCGCGGGAAAAAGGGGACCGGCTTTGGCCGGTCCCCGCGCTTTGAGCTTGACCCGGAAGCGGGCGTTTAGAAGTGGTAGGCCACGCCGATGGTGGGGACGCTGATCCAGGGCCTGTACCAGCGGTTGGTGGTGAATTGGGTGTCGCCGAAGGTAGGCACCTTGGTGACCCATCCACGGTACTCCGCGCGGATATCGAAGCTGGGACTGACCTCGTAGGCGATCCCGGCGCCGAAGATGGCGCCAACCTGCGTCTGCTGCTTAACGTCAAGATTGGTGGTGCCCGAGTTGCGGATAGGCAAGAAGATGAATCCCCCGGCTCCCCCTTCCACAAAGGGATTGAAATTTTTGAATACGAAGGAGCGGACGTAAGCGGCGGAGATCTCCTGGGTGCGAGTCAAGACTTTATATTGATTGGGGGTAACGTGGTAGCCGAGGCTGTTCTGGTAGGTTATGCCATAGTTGGCCTCAATGGCGCTTGCCGGCGTGAGCATGAAGCGGTAGCTGAGCATGGCGCCATAGGCGGTAGTGGAATGCACCTGTACGGTGGTGGAAGAAGCCGTGAACGGCTCAATCAGCCCTATACCGCTCAGGCTGATGTCCTGGCGGCTTTCCTGAGCGCGCCCTGCGGCCACACCAACGGCCAGCAGAAAGATTAAAAAAGCGATCTTCTTCATTCGATCCTGATCCTCATGACTGCACAACCGTGCGGCTGGCAAAAGCTTAGCGATTTCCGCGCACTGGTCCGGCGCGCCGGATGGTCCCGGGCCCCGCTCTCAGCATTGTAACTGGCCGGGGCGGGTTAAGGCCTGCAGGGAAACTTCTAAAGCTATAGACGCGCGGAGCGGGAAGAGGAAAGAGGGACTGGTTTCCTGCTCCCTGTCACATCATCCGACACGCTCGACGTGGTAGTAAAACGGCGGTCCCAGCTCTTTGGCCAGGGTTCTGAGCGTGTGTAAAAAAGCCTTGGCGGCGTAGGAGAGCGTGGCCTGGCGGCGGTGAGCCAGGCGGAGCACGCGACGCACGTCCAGCTCATCGACCGGCACGCGCACCAAGTCTCCGATTTCCAGCTCGCGCGCCACCGTGAGGTGAGGAACCAGTGCGACGCCGTTGCCCATGGCCACAAAACGCTTGATGGCCTCAATGGTGGGCAGTTCAATGCCCATGCGCAGCGGAGTGCGGTAGCGCTGGAAGGCCTCAATGACCTTGCGGCGCAGCGGCGAGGCTACGTTGTGAGCGATGAAGGTCTCGTTGCCGAGGTCGCGGATGGAGACGCGTTTTGCCCCGGCCAGCGGGTGGCTCGGCCCCACAATGAAGGCCAGGCTGTCGCCATAGACGGCAATGGTGCGGATCTGCGCGGGGTCGGGACGGAAGGAGATGACGCCCAGCTCGAAGGTGCGCAGATTGAGTTCCTCGGGAATACGCGAGGCCAACATGCGCTGCACGGTGACGCCCACGTTAGGGAACTCGCGCCGGAAGGCGTCGATGGCCGGCAACAGGACCATGCAGGTGTATTCGTTAGCGCCCAGTTGCAGCTGGCCGCGCTCCCGGTTCTTCAGCTCGTCGAGGGCGCTGGAGGCCTCGCGCCGCAGGGCCAGGAGGCGCAACGCGTAGTCGCGCAGCAGAGCGCCGGCGGCGGTGAGCGAGCCGTCGCGCGCGGCCCGGTCAAGAAGGGTTTCGCCTACCGCTTCTTCAAGCTTGCGGATGACCTGGCTGACGGCGGGCTGCGTGCGATGCAGGCGCTGGGCGGCGCGGGAGAAGCTGCGCTCTTCGGCCACGGCAAGAAAGGTTTCGAGCTGGCTGAGTTCCATGAGTAAGCTCCTAGCTTTTAGCTTCTAGCTCCTAGCTTCACCGCGCCTCAGCCCGCTTCTCAGCACGAAATCTCAATTTGCGAGCGATAAACGGATTCGAATGGGCCGCAACATCGAACGCCATTCGCAGAGCAAGGCTAGGGGCTAGAAGCTATTTTAGTATAAGCAATTCTAATCAATTCTAAAAGAATTATAACTTTGCCTTATACGGACCGGATAGGCGACAATGAAATGACTGGACGAGGCAAGTTTTTCCAGCAGGCACACAGATGAGCAGCGATCGTGTAGTTTTCTTCGACACCACCCTGCGCGACGGCGAGCAGTCGCCCGGTTGCAGCATGACCACGCAGGAGAAGCTCACTATGGCCCACGCCCTCGAGGACCTGGGAGTGGACATCATCGAAGCCGGCTTTGCCATGGCGTCGGAGGGCGACTTTGCGGCCATAGCGACCATCACGCAGGCCATTCGCAAGCCGCGCATCGCGTCATTGGCTCGCGCCAAGACCGAGGACATCGAGATGGCGGCGCGGGCGCTGCAGTTTGCCGATCGGGCGCGCATCCATGTGTTTCTGGCGTCGAGCGACCTGCATCTGGAATACAAATTGAAGATGAGCCGCGCGGAGGCGCTGGAGCAGTGCGGTGAGTCGGTGCGGCTGGCGCGGTCGCTGGCCGACGACGTGGAGTTTTCGCCCGAGGATGCGACACGATCGGATCGCGACTTTCTGGTGGAGATGGTGCGTGTTGCGGTGGAAGCGGGCGCTACCACAATCAACATGCCTGACACCGTCGGCTACGTCACGCCGGAGGAGTATGGGCAGATGTTCCGCGAGGTGCGCGAGCGGGTTCCCGCGATCGACGAGAAGGGCATCGTGCTTTCGGCGCACTGCCACGACGATCTGGGACTGGCCGTGGCTAACTCGCTGGCGGCCATCCAGGCCGGCGTGCGGCAGGTAGAGTGCACCATCAACGGAATCGGCGAGCGGGCGGGCAACGCGGCGCTGGAGGAGATTGCCGCGGCACTTTACGTGCGCGGAGACCACTTCGGCGTATCGACAAGCATAAAACTCGATCAGCTTTATCCCACCAGCGAGGTGCTGGGCCAGCTCATCACCTTCCGTCCTTCTCCGAACAAGGCCGTTGTGGGCGCCAATGCGTTCGCGCACGAGTCGGGCATTCATCAGCACGGTATGCTGGCCAACCCCCTGTGCTATGAGATCATGACGCCGCAACTGGTGGGCGTGGCCAAGACGCACCTGGTGCTGGGCAAGCACTCCGGCCGCGCAGCGCTTCGCCATCGCCTGGAGCAGCTCGGCTTCACGGTGAGCCGCGACGAGCTGCAGCACGTCTACTACCGTTTTGTGGCCCTGGCCGACCGCAAGAAGAATATTTACGATCAGGATTTGATCGGACTGCTGCCGGACAACATTCGCGAACGGCGTAGCGAGCCGGTGTCGGAACTGGATTGAGCGGGTTCCTGTGCGGTCCCACGGGAAGGGCCAGCGGCAAAAGAAAATTTATACCCGAAGAACAAGGAGAGCATGAATGAAGCTGAAGATTCTGGTTACCCCCGGCGACGGCATCGGCCCGGAAATCACCGAGCAGGCCATCGCGGTATTGCAGGAAGCGGCGGCTGCGAGCGGCCACACACTGGAGCTCGACTACAAGCGGATTGGCGGCGTGGCGATGGAGCAGGATGGCACACCTCTGCCCGCCGACACCCTTGCTGCCGCTTTGGATTCCGAGGCGGTTTTTTTGGGCGCCGTGGGTGACGACAAGTTCAATGCTCTCCCCACGAGCAAGCGCCCCGAGGCGGGCCTGCTCGGACTGCGCGCCGCGCTGGGCGGCTTCGCCAATCTGCGGCCCGTCTTCGCCTTTAAAGAGCTGACGGTCAACAGCCCCTTGCGGCCCGAGATCATCGACGGAACCGACATCCTGTTTGTCCGCGAGCTGCTCGGCGGCCTCTATTATGGCAAGCCGCGGGAGTGGAACAAGGAAAAGGGCGAAGCCTTCAACACGATGTACTACACCCGCGACGAAGTGGCGCGCGTAGCCCGCGTCTCCTTTCAATTGGCGCAGAAGCGCCGCAAGCTGGTCACCAGCGTGGACAAGGCCAACGTGCTCGAGGTTTCGCAGCTTTGGCGCGACACGGTGATCGAGGTAGCCAAGGAGTTCCCCGACGTGACGCTGGATCACCAGTTCGTCGACGCCATGTCGATGCACCTGATGAAGCGGCCGCGCGACTTCGACGTGATCGTAACGGAGAACACGTTTGGCGACATTCTGACCGACGAGGCCTCGGTGATTACCGGCTCGCTGGGCATGTTGCCTTCGGCGACCGTCGGCGGCAAGATCAATTTGTATGAGCCGGCCCACGGCTCCGCGCCGAAACATGCGGGAAAGAACATCGCCAATCCTCTGGCCACGATCCTGACCGGCGCGATGCTTTTGCGCCACTCCTTCGGGCTGGACGCGGAGGCCGATGCGATTGTGAAGGCTGTGCGCAAGGTGCTGGAGCAGGGCTTCCGCACGCAGGACCTGGCACGCACCAATCCCGAGGGTTTGACCGTGCTGGGAACGCGGGAAATGGGCGCGAAGGTGCGGGAGACGGTGAAAGAGCAGCTATTAGCTGTTAGCTCTTAGCTTTTAGTTCTTTCGCGCCGGCGCGAGCAGCATTGACATGCGCGAACATGGAAAGCGGTTTTGGAAATCACAAGAGCCTCCATCGGCCGGACAAAGCTGATGGCTAACAGCTAAAAGCTAATAGCTGTTTTTAGGAGCTTCATGAGCAGCGAACCGAAAACATTATTCGAGAAGGTGTGGGAGCAGCATGTGGTGGTCGAGCCGAAGGGCGAACCGACGCTGCTCTACATCGACCTGCAGCTGGTGCACGAGGTGACCTCGCCGCAGGCGTTTGAGGGGCTGCGGCTGACGGGGCGCAAGGTGCGGCGGCCGGATCGCACCATTGCTACCGTAGATCACAACGTGCCCACGACCATCGAAGGCCGGCTGAACATCGTGGACCCGATTTCGGCGACGCAAATTGCCACGCTGCGCAAGAACTGCGCGGACTTCGGCGTTGAGCTTTACGACGTGAACTCGCGCGAGCAGGGAATCGTGCACGTGATCGGGCCGGAGCTGGGGCTGACCAAGCCGGGAATGACGATTGTGTGCGGCGACTCGCACACTTCGACACACGGAGCATTTGGCGCGCTGGCGTTCGGCATCGGCACCAGCGAGGTGGAGCACGTGCTGGCTACGCAGACGCTGCCGCAGTCGAAGCCGAAGACTTTCCGTATCGCCGTCGAGGGCAAGCTGCCGCTGGGCGTGACGGCGAAGGACGTGATCCTGGCCATCATCGGCAAGATCGGCACCGATGGAGCGACGGGCTGCGTGATCGAGTACGCGGGCTCTGCGGTTCGATCATTGTCGATGGAAGGCCGCATGACCGTCTGCAACATGAGCATCGAAGCAGGCGCGCGCGCGGGCATGATCGCACCGGACGAGACGACGTTTGCGTACCTGAAGGGCCGCCGCTTCTCGCCTGCGGGGGCGGACTGGGACAAAGCAGTGGCCGAGTGGAGCAAGCTGCCGTCCGATCCCGGAGCGAAGTTCGACCGCGAGCTCAAGATCGACGCGGCGACACTGGTTCCATATGTGAGTTGGGGAACGAGCCCGGGAATGGTTGCGCCGGTCACGGACACGGTGCCCAATCCGGCGGCGGCGGAGACGGAGATCGAGCGCAAGGGCTTCGAGCGTGCACTCGAATACATGGGGCTGAGGGCTGGAACACGTCTTGAAGAGATTGCCATCGATCGCGTTTTCATCGGCTCCTGCACTAACGGGCGCATCGAGGATCTGCGGGCGGCGGCGAGGATCGCGCGCGGCTACAAGGTTTCGGCGAGGGTGAATGCGATGGTGGTTCCCGGCTCGCAACAGGTGAAGGCGCAGGCTGAGGCGGAAGGCCTGGATCGTGTTTTTCGCGTGGCGGGGTTCGAATGGCGCGAGCCAGGCTGCTCGATGTGCCTGGGCATGAACCCCGACATTCTGTTGCCGGGCGAGCGCTGCGCTTCGACGAGCAACCGTAACTTTGAAGGCCGGCAGGGACGCGGCGGGCGCACGCACCTGGTGTCGCCGGAGATGGCCGCGGCGGCAGCGATTGCCGGACACTTTGTGGACATTCGTAACTGGCCAGTTCGTGAATCTGCCCGCGAGGAGGTAACGGCCTGATGGAACCGTTTCGCACATTGACCGCGCTGGCCGCGCCGCTGGACCGCGCCAACGTGGATACCGACCAGATCATTCCCAAGCAGTTTTTGAAGCGCATCGAGCGCACGGGCTACGGCGATTTTTTATTTTTTGACTGGCGGCAAACGCCCGAGGGCAAGCCGATCGCTGGGTTTGTTCTCAACGACCCGCGCTACAAGGGCGCGAAGATTTTGATCGCGGGCAAGAACTTTGGCTGCGGGTCGAGCCGCGAGCACGCCGCATGGGCGCTGAGCGACTACGGCTTCCGCGCGGTGATTGCCCCGACTTTTGCGGACATCTTCTTCTCGAATGCGGGCAAAAACGGCATCGTACTGGCGCGGCTGAGCGAGGAAGAGGTTGCCGCGCTGCTCGAAAACGCGCAGGAAATTCCGAATTATCAGCTCACGGTTTCGCTCGAGGCGCAGACGGTGACCGACGGGCGCGGATTCACGGCGAAGTTCGAGATCGATGCCTTCAGGAAGTTTTGCCTGCTCGAGGGACTGGACGATATCGGCCTGACGCTGCGGCACGCCGCGGCGCTGGACAAGTTTGAAGCCGCGCACGATGCGGCGACATGGTTAAAAGCGAAGTAACCGAATTCGAACAAAAAGAAAGCAAGGGGAACAATGACTACAGAAGGCAAGCGACAGAGCATTCCGTTGACCGAAGGGCCGAGCCGCGCGGCGGCGCGGTCGTATTTTCGCGGAGCAGGGTTCAAGAAAGAAGATCTGCACAAGCCGATCATCGGGGTCGCGAACACGTGGACGGAGATCGGCACCTGCAACGTACACCTGCGCGGGATCGCGGAGGCGCTGAAGGAGGGCATTCGCGAGGCCGGCGGCACGCCGATGGAGTTCAACACCATCACCATTCACGACGGCCTCACCATGGGCACGCAGGGCATGAAGGCG
>Ga0187869_10000619_pt1 | contig 37822 bp, 34 predicted proteins | sample June2016WEW_13_1_2_FD_132972 | JGI IMG/M metagenome (GOLD analysis project Ga0187869, IMG submission 132972) | Peatland microbial communities from SPRUCE experiment site at the Marcell Experimental Forest, Minnesota, USA - June2016WEW_13_100 | ecosystem: Environmental > Terrestrial > Soil >...
CTCCGAGACCCAGTAGCCCCCTCCCCGCTCCGCTCCGCCCGCCGCGCTCACCCTGCCCGCAGTGATAGGCTCATTCCTGACGATTCCTCATCGCCCAAGAGAATGAGCCGACGCACCCGCAGAACGCTCCTCATCGTCGCCGCGGTCCCGCTGTGACGGCGATTACGTCGCGAAACCCATAAAGAGGAGTAGCATTCTGCCCGATTCTTCCTGAAAGGGCAAATTCGCCATGAAACGCATTGTACCGATTTTTCTTCCGCTCGCACTTCTCCTCGCGGCCGCGCCGCTGTCCGCCAAAGAGAGCCAGCCGCCGCAATACAAAACCATTGTCGTCAAGCACTTCATCAACTCCAACGGAACCAGCCAATCGCAGGATTTCATCAATTATTTCTGCGACTCCCTTGTCGTCCAACTGGAGAAGATCAAGATCGCCGGCCAGGTTGTCGACGAGGGGGTTACGGTGCCCGCCGCGGATGCCGCCGCCTCGATCGTGATCGAAGGCAAGTTCACTGAATTCGGCAAAGGCGGCTTGTTCGCGCCCGGCAGCCTCGGAGTGGAGATTGACATCTATCGCGTGAGCGATCGCGCCCTGGTGAAGACAACCACGGCCAAGGTCCCATTTAAGTCTTCTCCCGCCAACAAGGACAAAAACGTAGCCGAGTTCACGGGCGGTCAGACCGCGTACCTCGTCAGGCAGGCCCTCAAGGGCGTCAACTTGTCGAGCATTCCTCCCGCGCCGCCGGGGGCCAATCCCGCATCACCCGGTTCCACGACGCCTTCAACGTCAGCGCAATCCAGCCCCGAGGCCACGGCATCCGTTCAGTTCTCGTCCGACCCCACCGGAGCCGAAATCGCCATCGACGGCGACTATGCGGGAAGCACGCCCAGCCTGATCAAGATGAAGCCCGGAACCCACTCCGTCAAGATCGCGAAGAACGGCTACCAGCCCTGGGTGCGCTCCATCGAGATCGCGGGCGGCGAATCGCGCAACCTTGCCGCGGAGCTCGAACCGGTAAAGCCATGACCGCGCACTGACACGTCCCCCATCCGGCAGTGTTAGGCTCATTCCTGACGGTTTTGTCTAGCCTTCAAGAATGAACCGACGCACGCGCAGAACGCTCCTGATTGTCGCCGCGATCCTGGCTTTGCTGGGCGTGACCGTTTTTTTGCGCTCCAAGGCCCCGCCTGAGGCCGCGCGCCTGCTGCCTGAGTCCGATGGCATCGTCTACATCAACCTCAAGGCCATCCGCACCATCTTCCACAAGGAGATCAAGCCGCCCAACCGCGTCCCCGAGTACCAGCAGTTCATCGATGCCATCGGCATCGATCCCGAACGCGACCTCGACCAGGTGGCCATCGGCCTGCATCGCATGAACGATCCCAATGGCCCCAACGGCCCCGTCGCCTACTCCATGGTCCTGGTCGGCAAAATCACCGGCAAGCGCCTCAACGCGTGGCTCGACGCTCACGCTGCCTCGCGCGAGACCTACGTCGGCCACACCATCTACAGCATCCCCTCCGAGGGCCGCACCGTTCGCGTCGCGCAAATCGGCTACGACATGGTGGCCGTCTCCAACGCCCCCACCACCGAGCAGATCCACTCCATCCTCGACCGCCACCGCGCCGCCGCTCTCCCCTTTTCCGGCTCCTCACTTCTCCAGCGCCACTACCACGACGTGCCTCTGCTCTCATTCGCCTGGGGCGTAGGCCAAATCGGCCTTCCCTTCTCCGAGAGCGGCTCCATCCACGTCTTCGGCCTCGCGTTGCCCCTCCAATCCGACTCCACTATCATCGCCAGCGTCTCGCCGGCGCTGCCCGTCCCCGGCGCGCTCGCCGCGCTGCGCTTCCGCGTCGAAGACATCGCCCCCAGCGTAGACAAGGCCGCCGGCGAAGCCGCCGGCCTCGCCACGCTCGTCACTCTCGCCAGCGGCCTCGCCCAGCCCCTCGCCAATACCACTGCAAACAATGCCTTCAAGGAACTTCTCAAGACCGCCGAAGTAAGCCAGCACGGCGAGCGCGTCGTCGTCACCGCCACGCTGCCCGCCAGCGCGCTCACGCACTTATGATGCGAACCAGCATGTTGCCTTGAAAGCGCGCCGCGCTACCGGCCCACGGCGGCCTCGATCGTCGAAAGCTTCTGCTGGATCTCTTTCACGCTGGCTGAGAAGAAGTGCCGTTCAACAGTCACCCTCCCTCCGGCCTGCAACTCGATCCGCAACTCGGTCGACACGGGAATCAGGTTGATTCGGTGCGTGAAGTGAACCAATTGCTTGATCTCGTTCCAGCGAAGGTTGTACTCGACCAGCCGGTAACGCCCGAACCACCCCTGTTGGGGCAGGCTGATCGCGATCCCATCCGGCCCAGCCTTGAAGTAGCAGTTCCGAGCCAGGGCGCTCACGATGCGCCCCAGTCCACCGCTAACAAAGCAGAAGCCGGTAAACGCCAGCGCCGCACCCACCAGATACATCCACCACACCGGCATATCGCCCGGCTGGGTCGGCTTCATATCTCCGCCCCACGTGGCCCAGATGGCAAGTGCTCCCATGAGCCCGATCAGCAATCCGAAAATCGTTCGCATCGCGGCCAGCAGCACAATCCGCGCCGGCGCATAGCTGGTCACAATTTGCATTCCCGTTGCGTCAAAGTTCTCCAAGCGCAGACCCTCCGGTGGGATGGCTGCACACAGCCTATCCACAAAGTGACCCGCCCGGCAAGTTACGACGGTGAAACGAGGCGCGCCAGCGCGGTAGTATATGGGTTGACCGCGGCGCTCGCGCACGCGGGAAGACCGATGCCCGCCCGGAAAAAATCCGCCAAGCTCCTGCATTGCCCCACCTGCGGCATGATTGTCCGCCACGAGGACGCGGACTTCCCCTTCTGCAGCGACCGCTGCCGCAAGATCGACCTGGGGAAATGGGCGATGGGCGCCTACAAGATCAGCTCGCCGGTCATCGATCCCGAAGTTCTTGAAGACCTCGGCGGCTTGGGCACAAATCGCGGCGGAGGCTCGCATGAATGACATTTCCGCCCCGCCGGTCCAAGACCAGCCTTCAAAAAAGAGCGGATGGGCCTTCGCCATCGCCACCTTCTTCGGCGCGGGTTACTTGAAGCCCGCCCCGGGCACTTGGGCCTCGGCCGCGGCTGTTCTGCTCTGGGCCGGCGCAGCCTGGAGTTTGCGGCTTTCGCCGCATGGTCTCCTGCTGGCTTTGACCATTGGCATCGCCCTTGCGCTGGTCTTCGGCATTCCCGCGGCCACCATCGCCGAGCGCGAAAGCGGGCGCCACGATCCCGGCTTCGTGGTTATCGACGAGGTCGCCGGACAATGGATCGCGCTGCTCGCGAGCCCAGCCGATTGGCGCCACGGCCTGATCGCGCTCGTGCTCTTTCGCCTGTTCGATATCGTCAAGCCGTTTCCCGTGCGGCGGCTGGAGAGGCTGCCCGCCGGCTGGGGCATCGTCTTCGACGATGTGGCCGCCGGCCTGTATGCTTTGCTTGTAGCGTCTATTTTGCGCATCTGGGTTTGATGGAACCGATATGGGTCGCACTTCCCCTCAATCCGCTGCTGGAACCACCCAGTTGCCCCGCGTCGACGACGTCGTTCCCTCGGCGGCTTTGCCCCACGGCGAAGTGGAACTGACAGGAGTGTTTCTCGGCCCCAACGGCTTTGGCCTGCCATCCGTTTCAGTCGACGGCCATCCAGCCCGTGTACTGATGAGCCGGCCCACGCGCGTGGTTTTTCGCGTGCCGGAGCAGGCTTCTACCGGCCTGATTGAGGTCCGTACCCCGGTTGGGCCGGCCAACGCCGCGGGGTTGCGCGTGGCCCGCCAACTGAATGATGGACTGCACCCCGTCACCAGCCCCGCCGTCAGCCGTTCCGGGATGGTTTACGCGACGATCTCAGGCCCGCGCGGCAAGCAGACCACTGTTTCGGTGGTGCGCGTGAGCCCCGATGGCCGGGCCACTCCGTTCGTCACGGGGATCCTGAATGCGACCGGGCTGGCCTTCTCGCCCGACGGCGGCCTGTTTGTCACCTCGCGCGCTGAAGGCAACGTGTACCGCGTGGACGCGACCGGTGACTTCACCGTCTACGCCGAAGGCATGGGGGTGGCGACGGGCGCGGCTTTCGATGCCGAGGGTAACCTGTATGTCGGCGACCGCAGCGGCACCATTTTCAAGATCAATACGGAGCGGAAGATCTTTGTCCATGCGACGCTTGAGCCGAGCGTAGCGGCCTATCACTTGGCAGTAAACGCCGCCGGTACGCTTTTCGTCACTGCGCCGTCTCTCTCCTCGAACGAAGCCATTTGGGCAATCGAGTCAAACGGCGACACCCGCGTGTGGTATCGCGGTCTTGGGCGTCCGCAGGGCCTCGCCATCTCCCGTGAAGGCGATGTCTATCTGGCTGCATGCCTGCATGGGCGGCATGGGTTGGTGCGTGTGACACCCAAAGGCGAGGCGTCACTCGTCCTGGCCGGATCGAACCTGGTGGGCGTTGCGTTTTCTCCTCTTGGCACAACGATTCTCGCCACCGACGACGCCGTTTATGATGTGAACTTGGGAGTGGAAGGACTGAGCCTGTTGTAGCTTCCTGCAGCCAGCTTTCAGCCTCCAGCTTGTGTGGCGGAAATGCAAGCGTTTCCGCCATTCCCCGAACCGATGCGGAAAAGCCGGAGCGCGCTCGCAAAAAACTGGCGTTGAGAGGATCGAGCGAGAAGCCAGGAGCTGATAGCTTTTTATGAAAGCCGAAATCATTGCCGTCGGTTCTGAAATGCTTACACCGTACCGGCAGGACACCAACTCCCTTTACCTCACAGAAAAGCTCAATGGAATCGGCGTCGCCGTCGCTTTCAAGACCGTGGTAGGCGACCGGCGCAAGGATTTGGTCAACGCCATTCAGACGGCTCTTGGCCGCATCGACATTCTCATCCTGATGGGCGGCCTGGGCCCCACGAAAGACGATCTGACCCGCGAAGCCGCCGCCGAGGCTCTTTCGCTGACCCTCTGCCGCGACGCTACGCAGGTTGCTGCGCTTCATGCCCGCGCCGCTACGTGGCGCATTTCCATGCCGCAGAACAATCTGAAGCAGGCAGACGTATTGCAAGGAGCAACTCTGCTGCCCAATCCCAATGGCAGCGCTCCGGGCCAGTGGCTCGATACGACCTTCGGCGGTTATCGCAAGCTCGTGATGCTTCTGCCCGGACCACCCCACGAGTGCCGGCCGTTGTTTGACTCCGAATGCCTGCCGCGGCTGCGCGAAATTGTTCCTCCGCGGTTCATCGCGGTGCGCACGCTGAAAGCGGCTATGATTCCCGAGTCGCAAGCCGACAAGCTGCTGGCTCCGATCTACACCACGTACGCCGACGTCGAAACGACGCTTCTGGCGCATACCGGCGATTTGCAGATCACGCTCGCGTGCTCTAAAGCGCATGCCGCGGCCGCTACGGAGCGCGTCGATGAGCTGGCCGAACGCTTCGAAGAGACCCTCGAAGACTGGCTTTACTCTTCGCAGGGGGATTCGCTGGAGCAGATCGTGCTCTACTATCTCGGGCTGCGCCAGGCCACGCTTGCCGTTGCCGAAAGCTGCACCGGCGGCTTGATCGCCCAACGCATCACCAGTGTTCCCGGCGCCTCGCGCTCGTTTCTCGGCGGCGTGGTTGTTTACTCCGACGAACTGAAGACCTCGTTGGCCGGCGTGCCGGTGGAGTTGATCGCGCAACACGGCGCCGTCTCCGTCGAGGTGGCAAAGGCTTTGGCGCAGGGTATTCGCGCTCGCACCGGAGCAACGTTGGGTTTGGGAGTTACAGGCATCGCGGGCCCTACAGGCGCCACCGAATCCAAACCCCTGGGCCTTGTCCACATCGCCGTGTGTGATGCACAGGGCGCCGACGCTATCGACCGTACCTTCCGCGGCGACCGTAACATCGTTCGTGAATGGGCCGCACAGCAAGCCCTCGACCTCGTACGCCGCCGCCTGATGTAGCAAGGGGATGGTCGCCTTTGGGCTGCCATCTGAGCATCACCGGGAAGCCTCCGACGGCAAACTACACAACTCTCCCACCCGTTCAGGACTCGTGCGCGCCCGGCAAACCAGAGACCGCTACTTGCTGGCCCCGATCGGTTTGTAGCCTGATGTGCCCGCTTTCCTCAACGCCGACAAACCCTGCGCGATCGTGAGCAGCGGAGTCGTTTTCACGGTCTTGCATGAGCCGCCCGCGGCGGCGGCCAGCGACAGAGCGGCGGCGCTTACGTTGTTCGGCATTTCGATGATCATCACCAGATCGTAGTCGCCAAACGCCAGCCAGGACCCGATCGTCTTGCCGCCCAGCTTCTCAATCACCTTGCCCACAACTCCGCTGCGATCGTGCGGTTTCGCAATCAAAGCGCTCCACGCTTCAGAGGTGTACGACACCTGCACCAGATAACTTGCCATGGGGAATCACCTTTCAGGGAAAGTTTCCTTCTTTGGGGGATCGAAGGCTGACAAAGTATACATCCGCCCTTGCCGCTTTGGCGCATCCACCGTTCCGTCGCGCTCCCTGCCCAGAGCCTTGGCCGCGCTGCCCGAGATGCTGCGCTGGCTGCTGTCCAGCTAAAATCGTCTGAGTGGCCAACAAAACCAGCCGGAGATTCACTTTCGTACAGCGTCTGGCGCTGGCGGTGATTCCGCGCGTAGTGTGGGCGTTGCTCTGGCTAGTCGGCCGCACTTGGCGCTTCGAGGTCATCGCCGAGGAAGGCGTCACGCCCATCCTCTTGGGCGAGAGGTCCCCAGCGAAGATCTTCTGTTTCTGGCATCAGTGCGTCCTGCCGTGCACGGTATATTTCCGTTACTCGCACGCCGTGATCCTCGTCAGCCGGAGCTTCGACGGTGAATTGATTACGCGCATTTTGAAGAGGTTTGGCTACGATGCCGTGCGCGGCTCCAGCTCCCGTGGCGCGCGCGAAGGGTTGTTGGGCCTGAAGCACGTGATCGAAAGCGGCCGCACGGCCATCTTTACCGCAGACGGCCCGCTCGGCCCGATCTTCCGCACCAAGATGGGCCCCATCATGCTCGCTACAATGACAGGCGCGCCCATCGGAGCCTTCCACCTCCAGCCCGAGCACGCCTGGACGATGCGTTCCTGGGATCATTTCCTGGTGCCCAAGCCGTTCACGCGCATCGTGGTGAGCTGGGCGCAGTGGACCTGCGTTCCGGCGGATCTCGCCGAAGACCAATTCGAGCCGAAACGCGAGGAGTTGAACGCGGCCATCGAACGCGCACGCATCCGGGCGCTCAAGCATCTGGGGAAGGCCGTCGAATGAGCGCGCAACACACGGATTTGCGCGTCGAAGATTTCGACTACGATCTGCCCGAGGAGTTGATCGCGCAGCAGCCTCCCGCGGAGCGCGGCGCAAGCCGCCTGTTGGCAATGGACCGTGCAACCGGCGCTTTGGTGGACGGCTCCTTCGCCAACTTACGAACCTATCTGCGGCCCGGCGACCTGTTGGTCCTGAACGATAGCCGCGTGATTCCAGCGCGCCTGTATGCCCGTCGTACTTTGCTCCGCGACCATGAGAAGCCAACCGGCCGCATTGAGGTGATGCTCACCGAGCCGGCGGACGAAAACCATTGGCGCGCGCTCGTGCGGCCAGGGCGCAAGATCGCCATCGGCGAGCGGCTGGTCTTTCCGGCGGCGAACGGCGAAATCCTCCTCGAAGCCGGGGTTCTGGAGCGCGGAAAGTACGGCGAGCGGCTGCTTGAATTCGCTCCAGTGGACGATTTCTTTACTGTACTGGAGCGCATTGGCCACACGCCGCTGCCGCCGTACATCCACCGTGACGACGCGGATGCGGATCGCGAGCGCTACCAGACGGTGTTCGCGCGCGAGCGCGGTTCGGTGGCCGCGCCCACGGCCGGGCTGCACTTTACGCCGCAGATGCTGGATGCGCTGGCCGGCAACGGAGTGGAGATCGCGCGCGTTACGCTGCACGTGGGGCTGGGCACATTCGCGCCGCTGCGCGTCGAGCGCGTGGACGAGGTGCGCCTGCATCGCGAGCGTTACACGATCGGCGAAGAGGCTGCCGGCACGGTGAATCGCGCAGCTGCGGAGGGCCGCCGCATAGTAGCCGTCGGCACCACGGTGGTGCGCACGCTGGAAGCCGCCGCGCTTGAGGCTGGCGGCGTGGGCCGGATCAAACCTCATTCCGGCACGACGGAAATCTTCATCTCGCCCGGCTTCACATTCCGCCTCGTCGGCGCGGTGCTCACCAACTTTCATCTCCCCCAGTCGAGCCTCCTGATGCTCGTGAGCGCCTTCGCCGGCCGCGAGCGCATTCTGGCCGCCTACGGGCGCGCAATTCAGGAAAGATACAGGTTCTACAGCTACGGTGACTGCATGTTCATCGCGTAACGCCTCGACGGGTTCCGATTCATGCTAGACTGTTTTGCAAAATCGCCCTGATCGGACGGTGCGACATGAGAACGCATGGACTCTTGGTCTTAGGCGCGCTATTTATCGCTGCGCCCTGCATCGCGCAAACTGCCAATGTTACTTTTTATTCCCCCACCATGACGCGCAAAGAAGCGATGAAGGTTCTTGTCGAGCCTGTGGGTACAGAGCCGTTCTCCGGCTGGATTTATGATACGGACAAGAAGCTCGCAAACCTCTGGATTGGTCAGTTTGTGACGTTTAGTTTCGATCCTGGAAAACATACATTTTCGCCAAGCAAGCAACCCGCCCAGTCCCCCAAAAGCGCTTTGGAGTTAGATCTTCTGACGGGCGGAACATATTGTGTGCGCGTGACTATGAAATACGAAAGTACAGTGGTATCTCCCGTGCAATTTTCCCAAGCCAGATTCACACAGATTCCCTGTGCGCAAGCCAAGCAGGAGGCGGAACGCCTGAAGCCTTTAGCCAAGAAGCGCGTTGACAAAGTCGCCTTGGAAAACTGGGATCCTTCCCAAAAGTTTCCGGGGCAATAGGCGCGCGTTCTACGCACGCGCTCCTGCTAGACTCTCTACGTGACCGGCCAAGCCAAGCCGCCCGTCTTCCTTCTCGACGCGATGTCGTTCATCTTTCGCGCCTATCACGCCATGCAGCGCAGCCGGCCTATGTCTACGCGGTCAGGATTGCCGACGGCGGCGACCTACGTCTTCGTGAACATGATCAAGAAGCTGCGCCAGGATTTTGCGCCAAAGTATTTCGCGGCGGTCTTTGACGTGAGCGGCGAAGTATTCCGCGACGAGCGCGCCCGCGCCATTGGGACGCTACGCCGATGGAACGGCAAGACGCAGAGCTTCGAAGACGTGAGCTACGAGGGATACAAGGCCAAGCGCGAAGCCATGCCTGAGGATCTGCGGCGCCAGATTCCCTACATTCGCCGCGCGCTCGAAGCGCTGCGCATTCCCATTCTGCAGGCCGAGGGTTTTGAGGCTGACGACGTGATCGGCACCCTGGCGCGCGAAGCGGCCGAACAGGAGCACGAGGTTCTCATCGTCTCCGGCGACAAGGACATGATGCAGTTGGTGACGCCGCGGGTGAAGATTCTGAATCCGCAAAAGGATAACCTGATCCTCGATCCGGTCAAGGTTACGGAGACGCTGGGCGTCCCGCCGGAAAAAGTGATCGACGTGATGGCGCTGCGCGGCGATTCCGTAGACAACATTCCCGGAGCGCCGGGCATCGGCGACAAAGGCAGCGTAGATCTGATCAGGGAATTCGGCACGGTGGAGGCCGTGCTGGACCGCGCGGCCGAGGTCAAGCGCAAAGCGTATCGCGAATCGCTCGAGCAGAACCGGGACGCGGTTTTGCTGTCAAAGGAGCTGGTCACGATCGATTGCCATGTGCCGCTGGAGCTGGACCTGGGCGCAATGGAGACACAGCCGCCGGACCTCGAGGCTTGCCGCGCGTTGTTCACCGAGCTCGAATTCACCTCCATGCTGCGCGATCTGGCTCCTGCGGAGGGCGGGGCTGCGGTTGAGCTGATCGAAGAGCCTACCGCCGGGCAAGCCGCCGCGTTTTACGGCGCGGCGCGTGAGCATGGATTTGCCTTTGCGCTCGATGCTGCGGCGCCCGCCGAGCCGGAATCTGACGACGAGCAGCCCGCGGCGCCTTCGCTCCTCGATGTCGTCGAGGCTGCCGAAAAGAAAACTCATTTCCATATCGGAATCTGCGCCCAACCCGCTCGCGCGCTGCGTCTGCCGCTCACGCCCGAGCTGCGTGCACTTCTCGAAAACGCTGCCATCCCCAAACGTGTACACGATTGGAAGCTCGCCCTCCACATCCTCGGCGATATGGGCGTCGAACTGCGCGGCTCTGTTGACGACACCATGCTTCTCTCGTACGCGCTGAACCCCACGCACGCAACGCAATCGCTGGCCGATGTGGCCGCGCGCAACGGACAAGCGCCGCCATCGACGCTGCCTGCGTCGGCTGCGGCGGTTCATGCGCTCGTTCCTGCCCTGCGCCAAGAGGCTGACAAAGCCGGCGTCTCACGCGTCTATGCCGAGATCGACCTGCCTCTGGCGCCGGTGCTGTACCGGATGGAAAAAGCAGGCGTGCGCATTGACACGGGCGTGCTCGACGGGCTGTCAAAGCGTTTCAGCGCGGAGATTGGTCGCGTAGGAGAGCGGATCTTCGAACTGGCCGGCGAACGGTTCAATATCAACTCGCCAAAACAGCTTGCAGTGGTGCTTTTCACGAAATTGGGGTTGCCCGCTCCGCCAAGCCGCGGGAAGACCAAGGCCATTTCCACTGCGCAGGACGTGCTGGAGTTCCTGGCCGGGAAGCACGAGGTGCCTCGGCTTGTCCTCGAGTACAGGCATCTCGCCAAGCTGAAATCGAATTATGTGGATGCTTTGCCGCTGCTGGCCGATGCGCAGTCGCGCGTGCACACCACGTTTCAAGCGGCCGCCACGGCGACGGGCCGGCTGTCGTCGGTCAATCCGAATCTGCAGAACATTCCCGTACGGACGGAGCTGGGCCGCGAGATTCGAGCGGCATTCACGGCCACGCCGGGCACGCAACTGCTTTCGGCGGATTACTCACAGATCGAACTGCGGCTCCTGGCGCACTTCAGCGGCGACCCGCTCCTGAGTCGCGCCTACGCGGAGGGCATCGACATTCATACCCTGACGGCCAGTGAGGTCTTCGGTGTCCCTGTCGAGGCGATGGACAAGGAGACCCGCAATCGGGCCAAGGCGGTGAACTTCGGCATCGTGTACGGAATCTCGGCATTCGGGCTGGCTGCGCAGTTGGGGATTTCACAGGCTGAAGCCAAGGCCTACATCGACCGCTATTTTGCGCGCTACCAGGGCGTCAGAGCCTTTATTGAACGAACCCTCGCCCAGACGCGCCGCGAGGGCTGCGTGCGCACGATGTTCGGACGCGTACGGCCGATTCCTGACATTGAGAGCCGCAACCCGAACCAGCGCGGATTTGCCGAGCGCACGGCCATCAACACGCCGCTGCAGGGGACCGCGGCGGACCTGATCAAGCTGGCCATGATCTCTCTCGACCGCAAACTGACCGAGCGCAAGCTGAAGACGCGCATGGTTCTTCAGGTTCACGACGAGCTGTTGTTCGAGGTGCCGCTCGAAGAGACTGCGGAAGCTGCTGCGCTTGTGCAGGCGGAAATGGAAAACGTGGTGAAGTTGAATGTGCCGCTGGTCGCCGATCTGGCGTTTGGGCCCAACTGGAGCAATTTGAAGTGAAAGCGTCACCGGGATTCCCTGCCTGGCGCATCTGCGGAAGAAACGCCGAAATCGGACGAAAGACACTCCGGCGGTGAACAGGGGGCCGGGCTTCCGCCGCCTCAAAAAAGGCCTTGCATACTTATGCACAATCGTTGTATATTTATACAAATGCGGATTCCGCTTCCAGGTCTCCGCCTTTGATTTGCCTGCAAAGGAACCGCTGCCGGAAATGAACGTGCAACGCCTGAATGTAATCCGCCAAGTGCTGGCCAGCACGCCCGTCGCCAGCCAGGACGAGTTGCGGCGCAAGCTGCGCCGCCGCGGAATCCATGTGACCCAGGCCACGCTCTCGCGCGACATTCATGAACTGCGGCTTTTCAAAGGTCCGCGCGGATACTCGCTCGCCAACGGCACGGCGGGCGCGGCCGGGGAAGACGATCAACCGCCCTCCCTGAACGAGATGATCGATAGCTTCGGCTTGCGGGTGCGCCGGGCAATGAATCAAGTGGTCGTAGGCACGGTGATAGGTGGGGCGCAGCCGGTGGCTGCGGCTCTGGACCGCGAGAGCTGGTCGGAGGTGATCGGCACCATTGCCGGCGACGATACGGTTCTTGTAGTCTGCCAGGATGCGCGCCTCGCTGGCGACGTCGAAGCCCGGTTAAGAAAGATGCTCGAATCATGACGAAGATTGCGCAAACTGCGGTTGTGGGAGTAACGGGGTACGCTGGCGCTGAGTTGGCGCGGTTGCTGCTTCACCATCCCCGCCTCAAAGGCAAGCCGCCCGTTTTTGCCGGGCGCGTGGACAGCAAGGATCTGGCGCGCGGCGGGGTTCCGCTATCGGAAATTCATCCGCAACTGGCGGACAACGGCGAAGCCGCGCACTTAAAGCTCGAGCCGTTCTCATGGGATCTGCTGGCCGGGCGCGGCGTCGACGTGCTTTTCCTCGCCACCCCGCACGAGCAGTCCCGCCAGTGGGTTCCGGAAGCGCTCGAACGCGGGTTGCGCGTGATCGATTTGAGCGGAGCGTGGCGGCTGAACGAGACGGCCAATCGCGCTGTATATGCATTTGAGGACGAAGGGACCGAAGTGGCCGCGGCCACGCAGGCGCAAGCCGTCTACGGCATGCCCGAGCTGTATCGCAGGCAGATCGGCGGCGCGCGGCTGATCGCCAACCCCGGTTGCTACGCGACATCCATCATTTTGCCGCTGAAGCCGCTGGTCGCGGCGGGACTTGTCGATCTCGATCGCGGCATTGTTGCCGACGCCAAGAGCGGCGTGAGCGGCGCGGGCAAGGCTCCGACGGCGAAGACGCATTTTATGTCCGCAGCGGACAATCTTTCGGCCTACGGCATCTTCGCGCACCGGCACACCGGCGAACTGCTGGAGCAGATTGGCGTTTCCGCGAGCCAGATCGTATTCACACCGCATTTGCTGCCGATTCCGCGGGGCATCTTGTCGACGATCTACGTCCATTTCAAGAAGGCGCAGACGCGCGAGAGCGTGGCGCAGGTGTATCGCGAATTCTTTTCCGGCTGCCCCATGGTTCGGCTCTACGATAAAACACTGCCGCAGATTCAGTACTCGGTGCGGACAAACTACGCCGACATCGGTTTTCAGCTTGACGCGAGCGGCAAGCGCGCAGTCATCGTCAGTTGCCTCGATAATCTGCTGAAGGGCGCAGCAGGTCAGGCGGTGCAGAACCTGAATGTCATGTTGGGCTGGCCCGAATCGGAAGGTCTCGCATGAAATTTGCGGCGGAGGGCCTGGAATGAAGTACGTGGTCAAACTCGGTGGCGCGGGCCTCGAAACTCCATCGCTGCTGGAAGGCTGCATGAGGGCCATTGCTGAACTGGTGCGCGACGGGAACCAGGTTGCAGTGGTCCATGGCGGCGGCGTGCAGTTGACCAAAACGCTCAAGGCGCTCGGCAAGCAAAGCGAATTCATCGACGGCCTGCGCGTCACCGACGCCGAAACCCGCGACACCGCGCTGATGGTCTTTGCCGGCCGCGTCAACAAAAGTCTCGTTGCCGCTCTGGGCGCGCTGGGCCAACCGGCGGTCGGCCTTTCTGGCGGTGACGGATTGCTCTTCCGCGCGCGCAAGAAGCGCACCGTGCCCGATCTCGGCTACGTGGGCGAGATTGCTGCAAGCGACCCACGCTGGATTGAAGCCATCTGGCAATTGAACGGCGTGCCGGTGCTCTGCTCCATGGCCCTCGGTTTTGATGGCGAGTATTACAACATCAACGCCGACGAAATGGCCTCGGCCTGCGCCATCGCCTGCCGCGCCGATGCGCTGGTCTTCCTTACCGATGTCCCCGGCGTCAAAGGAGCCGGCGGCGAGGTTCTGCGTTGGCTCTCCATCGATCAGATTGCGGAAATGGCCAAAAGCTCAGTCGTCTCCGGAGGCATGCTGCCGAAGTTGGCGGCTTGCCGCGAAGCTCTTTTGAACGGCGTCAAGCGCGTACGAATTCTGCCCGCTGAAGCTGCGGGTTCCTTACCCGATTTGTGCAGCTCTCGCGTAGCCCAGGGCACCGAAGTGATGGTGGCCTAAGGAGAGAAAATGTCGAAACTTGCTGAAATTCAAGCCGCCGAGCAGCGGCTACTCATCCACACCTACGACCGGTTCCCTGCTCTCTTTGTCGCCGGCGAAGACGTATATCTGATCGACGACGACGGCAACCGCTATCTCGACCTGCTGAGCGGCATCGGCATCAACGCGCTCGGCTACAGCTCGAAGACGATCCAGAATGCCATCGCCGAGCAAAGCTGCAAGCTGATCAACGCGTCGAATTATTTCTTCAACGAAAAGATGGCTCCGCTGGCCGAGCGGCTGGTACGGCTTACGGGCATGGATCGTGCATATTTCGGCAACTCAGGCACCGAGGCCGTGGAGGCCGCGTTGAAGCTGGCGCGCGCGCACGCCGGTCTCTTGCGTGAGGAGGGCCGCGCCATCGGCACGAAATTTCTCGCGCTCGAACAGAGCTTCCACGGCCGTACCTTCGGCGCCATCTCGGCCACCTACAAGGAAAAATACCGTCTTCCCTTCGGTCCAGTTGTGCCCGGATTCGAATTCGTGAACTTCAACGACATCGAAGATCTGCGCGCTAAATTCTCCAGCGATGTCTGCGCCATTCTTCTTGAAGCGGTGCAGGGCGAAGGCGGCGTGCGCCCGCTTACCCCCGAGTTCTTCGCCGAGGCGCGCAAACTGGCCGATTCGACCGGCGCGCTGCTGATCGTCGACGAGATTCAGGCAGGCTGCGGCCGCACCGGCAAGTGCTGCGCCTATCAGCACTACGGCGTGAAGCCCGACATCACCACGCTCGCCAAGCCCTTGGCGGGCGGCATTCCCATGAGCGCCACGCTCTGCACCAACGAAGTGGCGCGCGCCTTCCACGCAGGCATGCACGGCACCACCTTCGGCGGCAGTCCGCTAGCCTGCGCCGCGGCGATCGCCTTCATCGATTACGTGGAAAAAGAAAACCTGATGGCGCATGTGACCGAAACCGGTGAGTATTTCCAGCAGCAGTTGCGCGCCCTGGCCCAAAAGCACACCTGCATCACGAACGTGCGCGGCAAGGGCCTGATGCTGGCCATCGAACTCGATTCGGCCGATCTGGGCAAGTGTGCCGTCACGGAGTTGCTCAAGAAGCACATCGTCATCAACTGCACTTCGGACACTGTGCTGCGCTTCTTGCCGCCGTTCATCTTCCAGCATGAGCACGTCGATCGGACTGTGGCCGCGCTCGACGAATTCTTTACCGAAAACACCGACGCGGCAGTCGCGGCCGGCAAGAAAGGAGAAGCAGCCCATGGCTAGCAAAGTTCTCACCGAGCGGCCCGTGCCCGCTATACCCATTCAACAAGACCCCGATGTTCTTGCCGCGGCTGCGCGAATGGCCGGCGAGGATCTGTGCTCCATCGCCGATCTCTCCAGCGCCGAAGTACGTGCCATCATGAAACTCGGTCACGACGTCAAGCGTAGTCCGCGCGACTACCGGCATGCCCTGGACGCCAAGCAAATGGTGCTCATGTTCGAGAAGGCGAGCCTGCGTACGCGCCTGGCATTCGAGGCGGGCATCAATACCATGGGCGGCAACGCCATCTTTGTCGATCAGACCAGTTCGCCGCTGGGCGAACGCGAGACGATTGCCGACGTGGCGCGGAACCTGGAGCGCTGGGTGGATGTCATCGTGCTGCGCACCTACGCGCACGACACCATCACCGAGATGGCCGCCAACTCGCGCGTGCCTGTGATCAACGCTCTCTCGGACTTCGAGCACCCCTGCCAGGCGCTGGCGGATTTTATGACCATCGAGGAGCATTTCGGCATGGCCGCGGGGCTTAACTTTACGTTTGTCGGCGACGGCAACAATGTGTGTCACTCGCTGATGCTGACCGGCGCACAACTGGGCGCCAACGTGACCGTGGCCACGCCGCGCGGCTATTCGCCGGATATCGAGATCGTGACCAAAGCGCGGGAAATCGCCGAGGCCAACCGCTGCGAGATCCGTCTGCTGCAGGATCCTCAGGCGGCGGTGGAAGGCGCCAACGCCGTTTACACGGATGTATGCGTGAGCATGGGCTTGGAGCACGAATTGACCAAACGGCAGCCGATCTTCCGGCCGTTCCAGGTGAACGAGGCGCTGATGGCGAGGGCTTCCAGCCGCGCGGTCTTCATGCACTGCCTGCCGGCGCGGCGCGGCGAAGAGGTGACCGACGCGGTGATCGACAGCCCGCAATCGATTGTTTTCGACCAGGCCGAAAACCGCCTGCACGCGCAGAAGGCATTGCTGCTTCTACTTCTAGGCGGATTGGCCAACACCGCCAGCTTTCGACAGACAGTGAACAGTGGGCGATGAAGAGCAAGGATTGAGTAGTTGACCTAAAGGAGCGCGATGAGAACCGATCGAATTTCACTAAGCAAAGACGATTTCCTTGAGCTTATCAAGGTCGCTGCAAAGGCCAATTTGCGGTTGTTAGTCTTTAGCACCAATTCTGAGCAAGAGGTCTTTGCTTCAGGTGGACACAAGGGCAAGACCAAAAAGAAAGTTCTTCTACAGGGGAAATCTGCGCTCTTAGATCGCGTAGCTGAGAACTACAGGGACCGCGTGAAGAAACTCGGAGGAAAGTTCAAGATTACCTTCCGGGGCGTCTGGGCTATGGGTACGAAGCGCTACTTCATAGAGTGGGATAAGACAAAGGACCTACATGAGTACGAACGTTCTGCGGCTCAAAACACCGAGCCCAAGACTCCGATTGAGGTTCTGGCACTCGTGGCAAGGCCAAGTTTGTGATTTCTTGATAGGGAGACTTATTCATGGCAAAGAAGGTCGCTCTTGCATATTCCGAAGCTCTCGGCACTGCGATGATCATTGCCGGGCTCATTGCCTCTGACTGGAAATCTGAAAACGAACAGTTGAAGTTTTCTGAGGTTTCGTAAGCATGACCGTAATTCTCGAATCCCTGCCCGTCGGCCAGAAAGTCGGCATCGCCTTCTCCGGCGGGCTCGACACCTCCGCCGCCCTGCACTGGATGAAGCAGAAGGGCGCCATCCCTTACGCCTATACAGCCAACCTCGGCCAGCCCGACGAATCCGACTACGACGCCATCCCGCGCGCGGCCCTCGAATATGGCGCCGAAAAGGCTCGCCTCATCGACTGCCGCAGCGCGCTCGTTCGCGAAGGGTTCGCCGCGCTACAAGCCGGAGCCTTTCACATCACCACTGCCGGCGTCCCCTACTTCAACACCACCCCCATTGGTCGCGCAGTCACGGGCACCATGCTGGTGGCGGCCATGAAGGAGGACGATGTCCACATCTGGGGCGACGGCTCCACGTTCAAAGGCAATGACATCGAGCGCTTCTACCGTTACGGCCTGCTCGTCAATCCCAGCCTCCAGGTCTACAAGCCCTGGCTTGACGCCGCTTTCATCGACGAATTAGGCGGCCGCGCTGAGATGTCTGCCTTCATGCAGCGTTCCGGCTTCGCTTACAAAATGCCGGCTGAGAAAGCCTACTCCACCGACTCCAACATCCTTGGCGCAACCCATGAAGCCAAGGATCTCGAGCATCTTTCTTCGTCCGTCAAGATCGTCGTCCCCATCATGGGCAGGGCATTCTGGCGCGACGATGTCGAGATCCAGCGCGAAGAGGTCGCCATTCGCTTCGAAGACGGCTTTCCAGTCGCCCTCAACGGCCGGCAATTCGACTCGCCCGTCGCCCTTCTCCTCGAAGCCAACCGCATCGGTGGCCGCCACGGGCTGGGCATGTCCGATCAGATTGAGAATAGAATCATCGAGGCCAAGAGCCGCGGCATCTACGAGGCTCCGGGCCTCGCCCTGCTCTTTATCGCTTACGAACGCCTCATCACCGGCATCCACAACGAGGACACCATCGAGCAGTACCGCGACCATGGCCGCAAGCTCGGCCGCCTGCTCTATCAGGGCCGTTGGTTCGACTCCCAGGCGATCATGCTCCGCGAATCCGCCCAGCGCTGGGTCGCCAAACCCGTCACCGGAGAGGTCACACTCGAGTTGCGCCGCGGCAACGACTACTCCATCCTCAACACCGAGTCGCCCAATCTCACCTTCCATCCCGAGCGCCTCAGTATGGAGAAGACTGAATCCGCCTTCTCGCCGCGCGACCGCATCGGGCAACTCACCATGCGCAACCTCGACATTACCGATACCAGGGAGAAGCTCCTCACCTACGCCAAAACCGGCCTCCTCACGCTCAGCAAAGGCAGCGAAATGCCCCAGCTCTTGAGCGGCAAGGAGAAGGACTAGCATGAGGTACGCTTAAAGCAATGTCCAACGAACAACAATCCGGGAAGATGTGGTCCGGCCGCTTCCGCGAGCCGCTCGACGCGGAGTTCGAGGCATGGCAGCGCTCGATTGTTTTCGATTGGCGGCTTCTCGACGAAGAGATTGCCGCCAGCAAGGCACACGCGTCTGCGCTATGTGCGGCGGGAATCTTGTCCGAGAGTGAAGGAGCGGAGCTCCGCGCGGCGCTGGACGCGATTGTTGCGGAGTTCAGATCGAACGCGGGCAATGAGTCGGTGCGCAATCATGCCTCGGCAGAGGACATTCACCACTTCGTTGAGCTCAAACTCGTGGAGCACATCGGAGAGCTCGGCCTGAAGCTGCACACCGGCCGCAGCCGCAACGAACAGATCGCGACGGATCTGCGCCTGTATGTGCGTGCTGAAATCGAACTCGTGGTCAACGGTCTTGCAGCCTGGGCAAGCGCACTGATCGAACAGGGACGCGCGGCCGCCGACTCGGTGATGCCGAGCTACACACATTTGCAGCGGGCCGAGCCTGTTTTTGCCGCGCACTGGCTCCTTGCCTATGTCGAAATGGCTCTTCGCGACGCCGATCGGTTGCACGACTGCGCCGCTCGCCTCAACTTCTGCCCGCTGGGATCGGGCGCTGTCGCGGGAGCAACGCTTGCGCTCGACCGCACCATCGCCGCGCGCGAACTCGGATTTGCTGCGCCCACCGCCAACTCCATCGACGCGACCAGCGACCGCGACTTCATCCTCGAGTATCTCAACGCGCTCACGTTTGTCGGCCTGCATCTGAGCCGTTTTGCCGAGGAGATTACGCTGTTTGCCACCGCGGAGTATGGATTCGTGACGCTTCCCGAGGCATTTTCGACAGGATCGAGCGCCATGCCGCAGAAGAAGAATCCCGATCTGACCGAGCTGATTCGCGCCAAGGTGGGGCGGATTCACGGCGCGGCGCAGGCGGTGGCGATGCAACTCAAAGGGCTGCCGTTGGCCTACAATAAAGATATGCAGGAGACCCAGGAGCCGGTTTTCTCCGCCGGCTTCGTGCCGCAAATGCTGAATCTCGTTGCGCGGTTCACGTCCGCCTTACAATTCAATCGCGAGCGCATGAACCAGGCGGCGCGGTCGGGTTACCTGAACGCCATGGCCGCGGCCACTTACCTCGTCCACAAGGGTGTTCCTTTCCGCACTGCGCATGAGAAGATCGGCCACGCGGTGCGCCTGGCCATCGAAAAGGGCGTCGAGTTAAGCGGCCTCACGCTCGAAGAACTGCGCCAGTTCGGCGATGAGTTCGGCGAGGACTTCTACGCTGCCATCGCGCTCGACGCCACGCTGAACTGCCACGATGTAATGGGCGGGACCGCGCGTGAGCGCGTGCGCAAGGCGCTCGATGCCGCGGCGGAGCGGATCGCAGCACTGGCGAAATCGAGAGATGGGGAGGCCGTTCATGCTGGTGCGTAAAGCCCTCTTGCACGACGCCTCCAACATCTACGACCTTGTGAACTCGCTCTCCGGCGATGGAACGCTGCTCAAGCGTCCCTTCGCCGAGGTTTGCGAGAACATCCGCGACTTTACCGTCGCCGAGTCCGAGGGCGGCGTGTTTCTTGGCTGCGGCGCGCTGCACCTTTACGGGCCGCATCTCTGCGAGGTGCGCTCGATCGTAGTCAAGCCGGAGGCCAAGGGCAAGGGAGCAGGCGGGCGCATTCTCGCCGCGCTCATCGAAGAGGCCGAGGCGCACGGTGTTCAATCCGTCTGCCTCTTCACGCGCATCCAGGATTTCTTCTTCAAGTACGGCTTCCGCTTGGTCGAAGACAAGTCGGAGCTGCCCGACAAAATCTTCAAGGACTGCCAGGCCTGCCCGCGGCTGCATCGCTGCGACGAGGTGGCCATGGTGCGCGGGCGCATTCCGCGCATGTCGCTTCTCGGCCCGCGCCAGGAAGCGCAGGAGCTAGTGCGTCTCTCCGGCTAAAATCGTAACGCCGGTCTCCAGACCGGCTGTCGTGCGGGCCTCCTGGCCCGCACACAAGTGGGCAAGAGTTGGTGCGGCTATCGGGCTGATTTCTGCTGCGCCAGGATTGCCGCTGCTACCACAGCTTGTCCGTAGCTAAGGCCTCCATCGCCGGGGCTCACCTGGCAATGCTGGAAAACCTGGAATCCTGACTCCTCCAGTCCCGCGCGCAGCAACTGTGCGAGGCGGCGGTTGTGCATGCAACCGCCGCTTAGAGCAGCCTGCTTGATGCCGGTCTTATCCCGCGCGCTCGCCACCGCCGCAACGAATCCCTCTGCGATTCCTGCATGAAATTCCGCAGCAATCTTTTTCCTGGGTGTTCCGCTACGCATGTCTTCGATCACCCTGCGCCAGAGGTTCCCTGTCTTCAGAACCTGAGAATCTCCATCTGCCCATAGTTCCGGCACATACTCCTGATGGTGCAAGCGATCGTCCTCGTCAGCCGCGGCGCCTTCGAGCTCGATCGCCGCCTGCGCCTCATAATCCACCACGCCGCGACCAAGCACAACCGCGGCCACGGCATCGAAGAGGCGCCCGCAACTGGATGTGAGCGGCGTGTTCAACCCGCGCTCGATCATGCGCAGGATCACGTGCGCGTTTTTTGGCTTCACGCCGGCCAAGTCGAGCACTTCCGGCGATTCGATGTCGAAGCCGGCCGCGTGCAAATGCCCCAGCGCCATGCGCCAAGGCTCGCGAATCGCCGCTTCGCCGCCCGGCATCGGCACATAGTCGAGGTGGGCAAAGCGTTCGAATCCGTCCAAACGGCTGATCAACACTTCCCCGCCCCAGATGCGGCCGTCGGAGCCGTAGCCGGTGCCGTCGAGCGACAGGCCGATGACCGGGCCTTCGAGGCCGTGCTCGGCCATGCAGGCCGCGATGTGCGCGTGGTGGTGCTGCACGGCGATGAGCGGCAACCCGCGCTCGCGCGCCCACTGTTTTGCCCATGAACTGGAGAGATAGCCGGGGTGCAGGTCATGGACCACCGTCTCCGGCTCAATCTCGAAGGTGTGCATGAGGTGCGTCAGGGACTCGCGGAAGAAATCTAGGCCGGTGAGGTTCTCGAGATCGCCCAGATGCTGGCTTTGATAGGCGAAGCGGTCGCGGGCGAGGGCGAAGACGTTCTTGAGATGGCCGCCGACGGCGAGCAGCGGAGGGGAATCGAAGGGCAGAGGGACGGCGAGGGGAACAAAGCCGCGGGCGCGGCGAATGAGCTGCGGCGCGCCGTCGACTAAGGCCATCACAGAATCGTCGCAGCGCTGCAGGATCTCGCGGTCGTGCATCAGGAAGGCGTCGGAGATGTGCTTGAGCCGCGCCAGCGCCTCATCGTTGTCGATGGCGATGGGTTCCTCGCTGAGATTGGCGCTGGTCATCACGAGGGCGCGGACGCGGAGGTCGGCGAAGAGGAGATGTTGCAAGGGTGCGTAAGGCAGATAGACGCCCAGCCAGGGGATTCCCGGCGCCACGGAATCGGCAATGCCGCAACCCGCGCGGCGCGCGGCGAGAACAATCGGCCGCGGAATCGTCTCGAGCAGCGCCTCCTCTTCGCCGGTCAGCTCGCAAACCGCGCGCGCGGCGTCGAGATCGCGCACCATGATCGCCAAAGGCTTGCCGTAGCGGCGCTTGCGCCCGCGCAGGCGCATCACGGCCGCTGCATTGGTGGCATCCACGGCAAGGTGGAAGCCGCCGATGCCCTTGATGGCGACGATTTCGCCAGCCATCAGCCGGTCAATCGTCTCCGCGACAGGATCGGCGGCGGGAATTTCGGCCCCGTCGGGTTGCACCAGCCAAACGCGCGGGCCGCAGACAGGACAGGCGTTGGGCTGCGCATGGAATCGCCGGTTGGTGGGATCGTCGTACTCGGCCTGGCAGGCCGCGCACATTTTGAAGCGCGCCATAGAGGTCTGCGGGCGGTCGTAGGGAATGCGGCGCGTGATGGTGAAGCGCGGGCCGCAGTTGGTGCAGTTGAGGAAGGGATAGCGGTAGCGCCGGTCCTTAGGATCTAGCAGCTCGCGCAGGCAGTCGGGGCAGGTGGCCGCATCGGCCGGAATCCCCGTACTTACCCGCCCTAAAACCTCGCTGGCAACGATCTTGAAGCCTTTCTCCCCGGTCGCCGTAGCCTCCCGCGACCCAACGGAATCGATCCGAGCCAGCGGAGGAGCCTCCGCGCGCAAACGGGCTTGAAACGCCTCAACCCGATCTGCCGGTCCCTCAACCTCGATGGTCACGCCGTCCGTATCGTTGCCGATGAACCCGGCCAGCCCCTCCTCCAGCGCCAGCCGGTAGACAAACGGCCGAAATCCCACACCCTGGACCACTCCGCGCACCAGCAGCGCCGCGCGCCGCACTCGTTTTGGCTGGGTTTCTTCCGTCACAGTCAAGCCACACACAGGAGACCAGCATAGCGCACATCGCCCCGCGGCCATGCCCGCTGCCTCTATCCAGCGCAATCACATGAAGAAAAAGCGAAAAACTGATTCGCATACGAAGAATCAGTAAGTTACAGGTATTTGTAGTTCCCGATGGTTAGATTTTGGAGCCCGCCCCGTGGCTTTTGCGTATCCACCAACGGCACAAATCCCGAGATTGCAACTTATTTCTGTTGGTTCTACATAAGTTACATTCATTCTGAAATCTTCGCCTTTTCTTCATGCGATTGCCCTGGGCTCTCCGCTCTAGCAAATCCGCGGCAACTGCTCCCCGGTCTGAATGGGGATCACGCGATTCGCGCCCAACGCGGTACGCGCCACCAGCATCCGTTTGTGCTCCGCCGTCACCTGGCCGATGCGGGCGGCGTCCTTGCCTAGCGGATGCGCGCGCAGCACAGCCAGCACCTGCTCCGCGGCTTGGGGCGCGACAAAAAACACCGCCTTGCCCTCGTTGGCCACATACACCGGGTCCAGCCCCAGCAGCTCGCAGGCCGACTGCACCTCAGGCCGCACCGGCAAGCTCGCCTCGTCGATCGCCATGCCCACGCCGGAGGCCTGCGCAATCTCATTCAGCGTCGAGGCCAGTCCGCCGCGCGTGGGGTCGCGCATGGCATGAACCGATGCTCCGGCCGTGTCCAGCACTCCGGCGATCATCCCGTTCAGCGCCGCGCAGTCGGACCGGATTTGGCTCTCGAACTCCAGGCCTTCCCGCACGCTCATAATGGCCATGCCGTGGTCGCCGATGAAGCCCGAAACCAGAATCGCGTCGCCCGGCTGGGCGCGGTACGGGCCCACTTGAATCCCCGCACGCAGCAGGCCGATTCCCGTTGTATTGATGTAGCAGCCGTCGCCGTAGCCGCGCCCGACAACCTTGGTGTCGCCGGTGACGATCTTCACTCCCGCAGTAGCCGCCGCCCGCGCCATCGCCTCCACAATCGCCGCCAACTGCGCCAGCGGAAAGCCTGATTCGAGAATGAAGCTGGTGCTCAGGAACTTCGGCTCCGCCCCGGAGACGGCCAGGTCGTTCACCGTCCCGTTCACCGCCAGTTCGCCGATCGACCCGCCGGGAAAAAACAAGGGCTGCACAACAAACGAATCGGTGCTCATGGTCAGTCGTCCGCCAGCCAGATCCAGTACCGCCGCGTCGCCCAGGTTTTCCAGAGCCGGATTGCGGAAGGCAGGCAGAAACAGGTGCTCCACCAGTTCGTTGCCCAGCTTGCCTCCGCCGCCGTGTCCCATCACGATGGTGGGGTAACCAGCCAGTGGCAGCGGACAGGACCAACCCGAAAAATCAGGCGCGGCTTTCATGTTTTCAGACATTCGTTGCACCAGAATATTCAATTTTGCATTGAAACCTAATTATAGCGCTTACCTCCGGAGGGCATCTCTCGTAATACCCGCCCCCAGGGCAATCGCATGAAGCTCGTAAACCACAAGGAGCAATGGCTTTGAAAGGGCACGGCTTTAGCCGTGCCAATTTCAAGGCTCCAATTGCTCCGGCTTTAACCGCCGAGGGATGTATTTCATTTCTTCAAACCATCCCTCAGGGGCTGAAGCCCACGCCTTGCACGACGCCGCGCACGGTGAGCTGCTCGCGCCGGAGCAGCACTCCGTGGCGTTCCGGTTTTGGTTGGGGCCCTTGTGTCACGCCAGCGCCTCGCCCAGGGAATTAGCATAGCGCATGGGGTTCTGCGCGTTCTTGGCTCGCGCCGCTTACGATCGCATGATTTGGGCCGGGGGCGGCGGCGCGGGCATGGGAAAAGTCGCATAATTTGAGAGGGGTGGAAGAGGAAGATGGATTGCAAGCCATCAAGAACGGCGCGCGCGGTTGCGGCGGTTTCGATCGGGATGCTGCTGTGCACCCCGGGGCCAACGCAGGAACCCGATCCGGCAGCAGTGATTCGCAGCGTGGATGCCGCGGTTGCGGCGCGATTTGACAACATTCTTGGGTTCACTGACATTGAGCACTACGCCGTATACAGGGGCGGCGATGAAACGCATCCCGCGGCGGAGATGACGGTGAAGGATACCTACCAGAAGGGCGTGGGCAAGGCCTACACCGTGCTTTCGCAGAGCGGATCGTCGATTTTTCTTCATTTCGGATTGAAGCCGCTTCTCAGTAACGAGCAGACGATCAACTTGCCGGGGAACGTGGAGAAGTCGTGGTTCTCGTCAGCGAATTACGAGATGAAGTTGAAACCCGGCGGAGTGCAGAAGGTGAATGGGCGCGACTGCTTCGCCTTCGCTATTACGCCTAAAGAGAAGGCTACCAACATGATCGACGGAACCATGTGGGTGGACGCGCAAGACGGAACTCTGGTGAAGATCGACGGAACCGCTTCAAAGAATCCTTCAGCGTTTTCGGGAACGACGCACATGATGCGGCAATATGCAAACGTCAACGGATTTTCGATGGCCGTGCATGCCCGCGCCGAGTCGAGCAGCTTTCTGTTTGGGCAGACCGTGGTGACGATCGATTACAGTGACTACCATCTTGTGCTCAAACAGGGCAAGTAAAAGAGTTACTGGCACGGGAGATTGACGCCGGCAGTTCGGCGGCGGGGGCTGTCGCGGGTGGGAAGGGAGGATCGGGTTTTTCGCGTGATCTTCCGCACAGCGTTCGCGCCGTTCTCTCTTCGGCGCCGTGCACCGCGACACCGCTGCCGGCCAACTGGGCGCTTGAGGCTGGCGACCGCATTTGGGAACGGCCGAAATCCATGCCAATAAATAGGATAGCCACACACGCACGTGACTGCTGTCACGGATTGCGAAAGCCTCCGGCACGTAGAACAATAATAGGTAAACTGCCAGAGCGGGCCAATCCCCCGCTCCGCACTTGATTCACGTCTCCGGATGCACCGAACAGGGAGGAAATGTGCCCGCATTCACGCCCCCGCCTCTACCCAGCGAAGACAAACGATGGAAGATCGTGAACGGCACCATGCGCAAGAACGGGTTTGCCCGTCACGCGCTGATTGAGGCGCTGCACACGGTGCAGTCGTCGTTTGGATATCTGGACGACGAGTCGATCCGCTTCGTTGCTCTTTCGCTGCGCGTGCCGCTGAGTCAGGCTTACGGCGTAGCGACGTTTTATCACTACTTCAGCCTGAAGCCGCCTGGCAAACACACCATGACGGTGTGCGCCGGCACGGCGTGCTACATCAAGGGTGCGGACAAACTGATTGCCGCGGCGGAGAAGCGGCTGGGCATCGCGCAGGGTCAGACGACGAAAGACGGGGAGATCAGCCTGATGACGGCGCGCTGCGTGGGCGCGTGCAGCCGCGCCCCGGTAGCGTTGTTCGATGGCGAAGTGGTAGGCGAGATGAGCCGTGAACAGATGCTCGAGCAACTGGAAAGGTGGACCGTGGAATGACCATCGAGGAGCTCGAACAGATCGCCAAAAGCGTCAATCAGGAAAACGCCAAGTACGATTACGAGGTAAATGTGTGCATGGACTTGGCGTGCGCCAGCCAGGGCGCCGACAAGTTGAAAGATGCACTGGTCAAGGCCGCCGAAGCCGCGGGCAAAACGGTGCTGGTGCGCCGCACCGGCTGCATGGGCCCGTGCTCGCATGGGCCGTTGGTGCGCGTCGATCCGGAGGAGACGCTTTACCACCGCGTGAACGCAGGCCACGCCGAAGCGATTGTGAAGAGCTTGGGCGGTGCGCCGGCGCCTGAGCTGCAGTGTGACCTGAACGAGCACTTTGACAAGCAAGTGCGTGTGGTGCTCGAAAACGCCGGCTATATCGATCCGGAGAAGATTGACGACTACATCGCCCGTGACGGCTACAAGGCGCTTTTGACGGTGCTGACCGAGATGACGCCCAAAGGCGTAATTCACCGCGTCACGGAGAGCGGCCTGCGCGGGCGCGGAGGTGGCGGCTATCCCACGGGGCTCAAGTGGGGCACGGTGGCCAAGGCCGCGGGCGACCCGAAATATGTAATCTGCAACGGCGACGAAGGCGACCCCGGTGCGTTCATGGACCGCAGCGTGATGGAGGGCGATCCGCATCGCGTGATCGAGGGCATGGCGATTGCCGCCTATGCCGTAGGCGCGAGCAAAGGGTTCATTTATGTCCGCGCGGAGTATCCGGTGGCCGTGTCGCGGCTGACGACAGCGCTGCGCGAGGCGCGGAGGCACGGACTGCTGGGCAACAACATTTGCAACACGCCCTTCAACTTCGATGTGGAAATCCGGCTGGGCGCGGGCGCGTTTGTGTGCGGCGAGGAGACGGCGCTGATCGCTTCGATCGAAGGCAGGCGCGGCACGCCTAAGCCGCGGCCGCCATATCCCGCGGCTAGCGGACTGTGGGGCAAGCCCACGCTGATCAATAATGTGGAAACCTACGCCAACATCGCGCCGATCGTGCGCAACGGCGGCAAGTGGTTCTTCAACATGGGCTCCGAGCGCAGCAAGGGGACCAAGGTGTTCGCCCTGACCGGCAAGATCGCCAACACCGGTCTGGTGGAAGTGCCCATGGGCATCAAGCTGCGCGAGATCATCGAGGACATCGGCGGCGGCGTGCCCGGCGGTCATACCTTCAAGGCCGTGCAGACCGGCGGACCCTCCGGCGGCTGCATCCCCGCGGAGATGCTCGATGTCGGCGTCAGCTACGACGCGCTGCTGAAGATGGGTTCGATCATGGGCTCGGGCGGCATGATCGTCATGGACGACACCTCGTGCATGGTCAACGTGGCGCGCTTCTTTATCGAGTTCTGCATGACCGAGTCGTGCGGCAAGTGCATTCCCTGCCGCGCGGGCACGGCGCAGATGTTCACGCTGCTGACGCGCATCTGCAACGGGACGGGAACCATGGACGATCTGGCGCTCCTCGAGGATCTCTGCTCCACCGTGAAGGAGACGAGCCTGTGCGGCCTGGGCCAGACCGCGCCCAACCCCGTGCTGAGCACGCTCAAGTACTTCCGCAACGAGTATCTCGAGCACATCCTGCATAAACGCTGTCCGGCCAGCGTCTGCAACATGGAATCAGCCGTCGAGGTGGTGGCATGAGCATGGAAACAGACGTCAAAACTCTTGTCATCGACGAGCAGGAAGTAAGCGCCCGCGCCGGCCAGACGATCCTCGAAGTGGCGCGCGAGAACGAGATCAATATTCCCACCCTCTGCCATCTCGACGGCCTGAGCGACGTGGGCGCGTGCCGTCTGTGCCTGGTGGAGATCAAAGGCAGTAACAAGCTGCTGCCGGCTTGCGTGGCCACGGTGCAGGAGGGCATGGAGGTAAGCACGAACACCGAACGCCTGCAGAAGCACCGCCGCACGATTTTGGAACTGCTATTCGCCGAGCGCAATCACATCTGCTCGGTCTGCGTTTCCAACGGCCACTGCGAACTGCAGACGCTCGGCCAGGAGCAGGGTCTGACCCATGTGCGGCTGCCCTATCGCAATCCCGATCTCTTCGTGGACGCCTCGCACGAGCGTTTCACGGTCGATCACAACCGCTGCATCCTGTGCACGCGTTGCGTGCGTGTCTGTTCGGAGATTGAGGGTGCGCACATCTGGGACGTGATGGGCCGCGGCACCACTGCTTTGATCATCTCGGACCTGCACCAGGAATGGGGAAGTTCAGCTTGCACGCGCTGCGGCAAGTGCGTACAGGTGTGCCCCACCGGAGCGCTCTTCGACAAGAGCAAGATCGGCTCCGATCATCCCAAGTATCCCGATTTTCTCCCCTACCTGAACCTGATGAGGGAAGCGCAATGAGCAAACTGAAACTCGCGACAGTCTGGCTGGACGGATGTTCCGGTTGCCACATGTCCTTTCTTGATATGGACGAGCGGCTTCTTGAGCTGGCGGAAGTAGTAGACGTGGTCTACAGTCCTCTCGTGGACACCAAAGAGTTTCCCGGCGAAGTGGATATTGCGTTGGTCGAGGGAGCCGTGGCTTCGGTGGACGACGAGAAGAAGATCAAGAAGATTCGCGATCACTCCAAGATGCTGATTGCGATGGGCGACTGCGCCATCACGGGAAACGTGCCGTCGATGCGCAATCCCATCGGGCCGGAGGCGATTCTCGACCGCGCCTACATCCAGAACGCCAGCGCGCAGGCGCAGATTCCTTGTGTCGTGGTGCCTAAGCTGCTGCGCGTCGTGCGGCCCATTCACGAGTTTGTGAAGGTGGACGTGTTTTTGCCCGGTTGTCCGCCCTCCGCCGACACATTTCACACCGCGCTGACCGCGCTGGTGAACGGCGGGCCGCTGGATATTCCGGCGCTTACCCGCTTTGGAGCTTAACCATTCGGAGATGAGCCCTATGAGCCAGACCATCACCATCGATCCGGTAACGCGCCTTGAAGGACACGGCAAGATCACCATCCAGCTGAACGACAAGGGCGAGGTGGAAGACGCGCATTTTCACGTAACTCAGGTACGCGGCTTTGAGCGTTTTTCCGAGGGCCGTCCGTTTTACGAGATGCCCAGCCTGATGGCGCGCATCTGCGGCATTTGCCCGGTTTCGCACCTGATTGCGTCTGCCAAGGCCTGCGAGGCCATCATGTCGGTGCGCATTCCGCACACCGCGGCGCAGTTGCGGCGCATGTTGAACCTGGCGCAGATGGTGCAGTCGCATGCGCTGAGCTTCTTTTATCTCGCCTCGCCTGATCTGCTGCTGGGCATGGAGGCCGATCCCAAGGTCCGGAACATTCTGGGCGTGGCGGCAACCAAACCCGAGCTGGGCCGCGCCGGCATCGCGCTGCGGCGCTTCGGGCAGAGCATCATCGAACTGCTCGCCGGCAAACGCGTGCATCCGGGCTGGGTTGTGCCCGGTGGCGTGACCGAGCCGCTTGCGGCCGCAAAGCGCGACAAGATTCTGGCCATGATCCCGGAGGCCTACGCAAATATCGGCCTGGCCCTGGGAGCGTACAAGAAGATCGCGGACACGTTCAAAGCAGAGATCGGAGTTTTCGCTAACTTCCCGTCGAATTACTTGAGCCTCATCAACGAGGATGAATCGATCGAGTTCACGGATGGCGCCCTGCGCCTGATCGACGCCAAGGGCAAAACCATCGAGGAAGGTATCACGGCGAGCCGTTACGCCGAGGTGATTGGCGAAGCGGTGGAGCCTTACAGCTACACGAAGTTCGCTTACTACAAGCCGCTCGGATATCCCGAAGGGAGCTATCGCGTGGGGCCGCTGGCGCGGCTGAACATCGTGAGGAGCATGGGCACGCCCAAAGCCGAACAAGAACTCGCCGGGTTCAAGCAATTGGCGGCGGGCCCGGTCGAGAGTTCGTTCCATTACCACCATGCGCGGCTTGTGGAGATGCTTTACGGCGTGGAGAAGATCGAAGAGATCCTTGCCGATCCGCGCATTCTCGACAAACATGTTCGCGCCACGGCAGGCGTCAACCGGCTGGAAGGCACTGGCCAGGCCGAAGCGCCGCGCGGTGTACTGCACCACCACTACAAGGTGGACGAGAACGGCAAGATCACCTGGGCTAACCTGGTGATCGCCACCGGCCAGAACAACAAGGCCATGAACCTGGGCGTGCTGCAGGCCGCCAGGCACTATGTGAAGAAGGGCAAGTTCACCGAGGGCATCCTGAACCGCGTGGAAGCTGTGGTGCGCACCTTCGATCCATGCCTGAGCTGCTCTTCGCACGCCGCCGGCCAGATGCCGCTCGAAATTTCGCTTCTGTCGGCTGACGGCGAAGTCGTCGACCGGCTGGTCCCCTAGCGATTGGGATCAAAGGATGAAGCCAACAAAAGAGCTGTCATCCTGAGCGAAGCGCAGCGGAGTCGAAGGATCTGCGGTTGCTTTTGTAGGTATTTACATGACCGAACCAAAAGCACGCTGTCTCATTCTAGCCTGCGGCAATACTTTGCGCAGCGACGACGGCGCAGGCCCGAAGCTCGCCGCATGGGCGGAGGCACGATTCCGCCAGGAACCCGATGTACGCGTCATTTCGCGTCAGCAGTGGACTCCCGACCTGGCCGAAGAGATTGCCGCAGCGGATTCCGTGCTCTTCGTCGACTCCTCAGCGAGTTCTCCTCCGGGACGCGTCAGGCTCATCCCGGTCCCGTCGCCTGTCGGCAGCCCGGCGCCGTCTTCGCATCACCTCAAGCCGTCCGAACTCCTGGGTGTGACGCGCTCACTCTATGGCTCAATCAAATCCCATGCCATGCTGTTAACCGTCGGGGTGGGCTCTACCGAACTGGGCGAAACATTCAGCGCGTCCGTCGAAGCCGCTATCCCACGCGCGCGCGGCATTCTGGAAAAGGCCGTGCTGCGCTTTCTTGGCCGCTGAGCAAGTTGAAGCTCCCCACATTCCGAGTAATCGATAGAAGCCTGGAATCGCCTACGGCGCGAAACCTCGTGCATTGTGTTCATCGCGGCGGCCGGGCTTCTCCACAATCGCCGTCGCCCACAGAAACCCACCGACGGCTTCCTTTGCGTTGACGGCTCGCTTGCAGCCCACATAGTCCGCGTAGCTGGCTTGTACGCAGACGCCGTCGCATGCGCTCAATATATCGACGAGGCCGTCACTGTTCACCCGCGCGTTGTGCGTGATTGCGCGGTAACCTGCCGCGACCACCGGTGCGTATGCCTTGCCATCCAGCAGGCCCAGTTCGATGCCGCGTTCCAGAGCATAGGTGAACATGGCGCTGCCCGAGGTGTCGATCCAATTGTCGCTGCGGTCCGGTTTGTCGACGATAAAATACCACCCTCCGCTCACCGGGTCCTGCGCTCGCTTCAAACCTGCCGCAAGCCGCTCATAGATATCCAGCACCTCCGCACGGCCGGGATAATCGGCTGGCAGACGCCCCAATGCTTCCACAACTACAAGGGAATACCAGCCCAGTCCCTCGCTCCATACTTCCCGTGAAAGCCCTGTCGTCGGGTCTGCCCAGTGCACTTTGCGTTGCGGGACCACCGTGGCCAGGTCGGGATTCGCTGCCCAGGCGTGATAGTAGAGTCCGCCATTGTCTTTGAGAGCGTGGTGCGCAAAAACCGTAATCTGTTTCACCGCTTCATCAAAGCAGTACTTGCGATCGCCGATGGAGTCACCATACCGGAGGAGAAACATCTGGCCCATAAAGACGCCATCGACCCACATTTCACCGCGCAGCCTGGGATTGTGCCAGAATCCTCCATCCGGGTTGCGCGGATAGGTGTCGAACATTCTGCGGATCTGGGTCGCGGCTGCGCGATAACGCGGATCGTGCGTGTGCTCGTACAGGCCCACCACGATGTTGCCCGCCATGGCGTTGTCGAGGCTATCGAGCTTGACGTCCACAAGATTGCCGTCGCGATCGATGTGCGGGTCAATCTGCTGCATGATGTAGTTCAGGTACCGCGGATCGCCGGTCGATTGCCATAACAGCTCGAATCCGTTCAGAGTGTAGCCCTTCCAGTAGGACCACCGCGTGAGCGAATCTCCGGGCGCGCCGGTATTGCGCTTCATGAGCGTGTCTGCCAGGGCGATCGACCAGAAATGTGGCTCCTGCGCTGGCGCGCGGCCCGGACTGTTCGACAGCAGGAGGCCCGTGACAATCGAAAGCGTCCACTTTGCAGCGGCACTCTTGCGAAATTGCTGCTTGATTCTTGTCATTGCAAGAGACCTTACCGGAACATCGGCTTTTGCTCTCAAAAAAACTGCGGCGGCTGCATTTGCCGCAGCCGCCGATCGCAAAGAAAGCATAGACAAGTTCAGAACGCCGCCATCGTCTGCCGCAGGCTGTAGGAGCTCAGCGTTTTGATGTAATTGCCGCGGTCGTAGGGCGAGGTGTCGGGCACGGAACGGCGGCTGAGGCAGCCGCGCGTCTCGGCCAGCGATGGGTACTCGCGCTTTTCCAGCCAATAGCGCAGGTCCGCCAGCACGCGTGCGATGTGCTCGATGCCGTGGATGTGCAGCGCGGAGACTATCATGGCCACGCTGCCGCCCGCCATGATCGCCTTCAGTACATCTTCGGCGGAGTGCACGCCGCCGGTGATGCCGATGTCGCCCTTGAGATGGCCGTAGAGTATGGCCGCCCAGTGCAGGCGCGGCAACAACTCGGACGGCGTGGAGAAATGCAGTGTGGGCCGCACCTCCAGCGATTCAATGTCAAAATCCGGCTGATAGAACCGGTTGAAGAGGACGACGCCACATGCACCCGCTTCTTCGAGGCGCGCGCACAGATTGGGCAAACTGGTGAACGACTGCGAGAGCTTGATGGCGACGGGAACATTGACGGCTTTACAAACTCCTGCAACCAGTTCGAGTAGCAGTCGTTCGATCTCGTCCGAGGTCTGGGTACGGTCCGTAGCCAGCGCAAAAGTGTTGAGCTCGATGGCCTGTGCGCCGGCCTGTTCCATCTCTTTGGCAAAGCGCACCCAGCCGCCGCTGGTGGCTCCATTCAGGCTGGCCATAATGGGAATGCCGACGGCCTCGCGGGCGCGCCGCAAATGCTCCAGATACCCTTCATGGGTCATGCGGTAGTCGTTGAGTTCGGGCAGGTAATTGAGAGACTCGGCGAAGGAATTCGTGCCTCGCGACAGATCTTCGTCGAGGGCGCGCGACTCGAGCGCCAACTGCTCCTCAAAGAGCGAGGTGAGCACGATGGCTGAAGCTCCCGCATCCTCCATGTGACGAATATTGTCGAGCGACTCGGAGAGCGGTGTCGACGCAACCACAATCGGGCCGCTCAACTTCATGCCGAGGTATTGCATGGAAAGTTCGGTCATTCCTCACCTCCGGCAGCCGCAGCCGCCAGTTTCTCTTCCGGTTTTTCTTCAGGTTTTTCCAGGGGCGCGATGTGTGGTGTCTCTCCGCGGCCCGGCATCGCCGCGCGGGCGGAGTAGACGCGCCACTGGCGCTCCACATCGTCCTGAGCTTCCTTCAGCAGCGCCGCGGCCAGATCCGGATTGCTTCGCGCCAGCATGGTGTACCGAGCTTCGCGGTAAGCATACTCCTTGAGCCGGATCGCCGGCGCTTTGGAGTCGAGCTGGAAGGGATTCTTGCCCTCTTCGCGCAGTGCGGGATTATAGCGCATGAGCGGCCAGTAGCCTGCTTGCACGGCGAGCTTCTGCTGTTCCAGCCCGTGCACTAGGTCATAGCCGTGGGCGATGCAGCTTGCGTACGCAATGATGATCGACGGCCCGTCGTGCGCCTCGGCCTCCTGGAAGGCCTTCACAACGTGCATGTCGTTGCCGCCCAGCGCTACCTGCGCCACATAGACGGAGCCGTAGCTGACCGCCTCCATAGCCAGATCCTTGCGGCTGTTCGGCTTGCCGCTGGCCGCGAACTTGGCCACTGCGCCGCGCGGCGTAGCCTTCGAGGCCTGGCCGCCGGTATTCGAATAGACTTCGGTGTCAAGCACCAGCACGTTCACGTTCTTACCCGAGCCCAGCACATGGTCGAGCCCGCCAAAACCGATGTCGAACGCCCAGCCGTCGCCGCCCAGGATCCACACGCTCTTGCGGACCAGCGCATCCGCGATCGCCAGCAGATTTTTTGCATCGGAAGAACTGTTCCCGCCCAGCACTGCACGAAGCGCCTTTACCCGCTCGCGCTGCTGATTGATCTCCACCTCGGTCTTTTGCGATGCTCCCACGAGGTCCGCCGCAAGCTCCGCGCCCATGGCCGAAGCCAGCCGCGTCACCAGCGTTTCGGCAAAGGCCTTCTGCTGATCGAGCGCGACCCTCATGCCGAACCCGAACTCCGCGTTGTCTTCAAACAGCGAGTTCGACCACGTCGGCCCGCGGCCTTGTGCGTTGTACGTATAAGGCGTGGTCGGCAGGTTGCCGCCGTAAATCGACGAGCAGCCCGTGGCGTTGGCGATGTACAGCCGGTCGCCGAACAACTGCGTCAGCAGCTTGATGTAGGGCGTTTCGCCGCAGCCTGAGCACGCGCCCGAAAACTCAAACAGCGGCTGTAGAAGCTGAATATCCTTGACCTGCGTGTGCGAAAGCTTCGTGCGGTCGACCTCGGGCAGCGAGAGGAAGAACTCCCAATTCTCCCGCTCCGGCTCGCGCAGAGGCGCTTGCGGCGCCATATTGATGGCCTTCTTGCTGGCGTCGCTCTTGCTCTTCACAGGACAAACTTCGACGCACACGCCGCAGCCGGTGCAATCTTCGGGAGCCACCTGCAGCGTGTAGTGCTCCTGCTCCATGCCGCGCCACTTGGGCTTCGCCCACTTGAAGGTTGCCGGGGCTTTGTCGCCGAGCTCGGGGTCGTAAATCTTGGCGCGAATCACCGCGTGCGGGCACACCATGGCGCACTTTCCGCACTGAATGCAGAGATCCTTGTCCCAAACGGGAATGAACTGCGCGATGTTGCGCTTCTCCCACTGCGCTGTACCCGAAGGGAACGCGCCGCCGGCTGGAATCGCGCTCACCGGAATCAGATCGCCCTTGCCTTCGGCGATCTGGCCAAGCACGTCGTGAACGAACTTCGGCGCCTTGTCACTGAACGCGCCCGCCAGATCGAAACTCGAGCTGGCCGCCTTCGGCAGCTCCACTTTCTCCAGATGCGAAAGTGCATGATCGACGGCTGCGAAGTTCTTTTGCACAACTGCTTCGCCGCGCTTGCCATAGGTCTTCTGAATCGACTTCTTGATCTGCGCGATGGCTTCCTCGCGCGGCAACACGCCGCTGATGGCGAAAAAGCAGGTCTGCATGATGGTGTTGATACGCGAGCCCATACCGGCTTCGCGCGCCACCTTGTATCCGTCAATCACATAGAACTCGATCTTCTTGCGCAGCATCTCCTCCTGCATGCTGCGGGGCAGCTTGTCCCACACCTCGGCCGCCGAATACGGCGAGTTGAGGAGGAAAACGGCTCCCGGCATAGCGGCTTCGAGCACGTTCATCTTCTCCAGGAAGCTGAAGTTGTGGCAAGCCACGAAGCTGGCATGCGTAATGAGATAAGTTGACCGGATCGGGTTGGGGCCGAACCTCAGGTGCGACATCGTCATCGAGCCCGACTTCTTCGAGTCGTACACGAAGTAGCCCTGCGCGTAGTTCGGCGTTTCACTGCCGATGATCTTGATCGAATTTTTGTTCGCGCCCACGGTGCCGTCGGAGCCCAGCCCGTAAAAGAGAGCGCGCACGGTCTTGGGATCCTCAGTGGAAAACGCGGGATCGTAGTCAAGGCTCGAGTGGCTCACGTCGTCGTTGATGCCGATGGTGAAGTGGTTTTTGGGGGAGGGCTTGGCAAGCTCATCGAAGATGCCTTTGACCATCGCCGGCGTGAACTCCTTCGACGAGAGCCCATAGCGGCCGCCGATGACGGCAGGCATGGTTACAAAAGGCAGATGGGAGGAATTCTCCGCAAGCACGGTCAGGATGTCCTGATAGAGCGGCTCGCCGGCTCCTCCGGGCTCCTTGCAGCGGTCGAGAATGGCGATCGACTTGACCGTCACCGGCAAATCGGCCAGAAACGCCTTGCTATCGAAAGGCCGGTAGAGACGAACCTTGACCAGGCCGGCCTTCTCGCCCTGGCGCGTCATTGCGTCCACGGCTTCCTCGGCGGTTTCCGCGCCGGAACCCATGAGCACGATCACGCGTTCGGCGTCTGGCGCTCCGTAGTAGTCGAAAAGGTGATAGGAGCGGCCGGTCCGGGCGGCAAAACGGTCCATCACCGACTGCACAATTCCCGGCACCTTCACGTAGAACGGGCTGCAAGCCTCGCGGGCCTGGAAAAACACGTCGGGATTCTGCGCCGACCCGCGGATGAATGGGCGATCGGGCGTGAGGGCGTTCTTGCGGAAGGCGATGAGGTACTTGTCGTCTACCATCCCGCGAATCGTCTCGTCGGTGATGGGAAGAATCTTGCCCACTTCATGCGATGTGCGGAAGCCGTCGAAGAAATGGATGAACGGTATGCGTGATTCGAGGGTGGCGATCTGCGCCACCAGTGCCATGTCGGCAACCTCCTGCACGGAATTCGAGGCCAGCATCGCCCATCCGGTGCCGCGGCAGGCCATCACGTCGGAGTGGTCGCCGAAGATCGACAGTGCATGGGTTGCCAGGGTGCGAGCCGCAACATGCATCGTCGCCGGGGTCAGCTCACCGGCAATCTTGAACATGTTGGGGATCATCAGCAGCAGCCCCTGCGAGGCCGTAAATGTCGTTCCGAAGGCCCCGGCCTGCAACGCGCCGTGCAAGGCGCCGGCCGCGCCGCCCTCGCTCTGCAGTTCTTCCACAATGGGCAATGCGCCCCAGATGTTCTTCTTCCCCTCCGAACGCCACTGATCCGCCCATTCGCCCATTGGCGACGAGGGAGTGATGGGGTAGATGGCGATAACTTCGGAGAGTCGGTAGGCAACGGAGGCCGCAGCCTCGTTCCCATCCATAATCACAGTGTTCAGTTCACTCATTCGCTTCGCTCCACAGTGCCGCCTTTGAGGAAGATCGGCTGCTATCGTGAGTCTCTTCTTTGAGGCAGTTAGCCGCAGTGATGCGGGGCACAGGGAGGACCGGAAATCCCACCTTATGGAACGATGTTTATATCGTGCAACGAACTGTAAATGGAATGACTCTTGTGGTCGTTATGCGGGTGGGTGTTGCGGCGAAGGCGAGCCGGCGCGCTTTGCGACGATCTTCGCGAGATCGCGGCTTACGCATTTCTCCCCATGGTGCATAGAGCGTGTTTCATAAATAGTTTTGTAACAAGGGCACGGCTTTAGCCGGGCCGAAAAATGCAGAAAAATACGGGGGCTTTAGCCCCTGAGGGATGACAAGGGAAATCTACGTCGCCATTTTTGAAACACGCTGTAGGGATTCAAGACCGCAAAGTTGACGCGAACCCCAGTGAGCGGCAACCTTCTGGAAAATTAGGCACTCTTGAGGATTGGGAGAAATGCCTTAGCAGCGGCCTGGGCGAGGCAACCGCCCGCCTGCTCTCTGCCCTATAGCGGGTCTCCTGCAGGTGTAGACCAAGGCACAATCGCTAAGTGGCTTTTTCATCAAGAAAAAGCCACCTTGAATTC
>Ga0187869_10000625_pt1 | contig 37520 bp, 64 predicted proteins | sample June2016WEW_13_1_2_FD_132972 | JGI IMG/M metagenome (GOLD analysis project Ga0187869, IMG submission 132972) | Peatland microbial communities from SPRUCE experiment site at the Marcell Experimental Forest, Minnesota, USA - June2016WEW_13_100 | ecosystem: Environmental > Terrestrial > Soil >...
ATGCCATTTCTGTACAAGGTCTTCATACACATCTAGCCTACCGCTTTTCAAATATAGCATGTAATGGCCGTCTGTAGACTTATGCCACTGTAACTTTGATGCTCCAAGAATTTCTTCTGCCCATTTGAAAGAAAACAAATCGACGCTTACCGCGTAGCTTCTGAGCTTCAACAGGTCTTGTGCGTCTTTCAGGTTGGCGTTCGGATGCTCTTCTTGAACCTTGTTGAAATAGTCCAGCGCCGCTGTTACTGTCCGCCCTTGCATGTCCATGCGTTCCGACATACCGAAGAGTTTGGGGACTGTGATGAGCGAGTGCTTCGTAGTGGCGTCCACAACGTCCAGTAAGATGCAGTCTTCCTTTTTAATAGGCGTATTGTCGGCTCTGGCTTCAAGCAGATTATTGAGACCGTCCGGGATGCGCGTGCCCCGGCCTGTGCATTGGACGTAGAGGAGTTGGGACTTGGTTGGCCGGGCCATGACGATGCAGCCGATGTGCCAATCGTCGTATCCTTCGGTGAGGACGGCGCAGTTGCATAGAACTTTAATGGTTCCATTTCGCAGCGCCATAAGTTTAAAGGCCCGGTTGACATCCTCTCCCCATACGGCAGCCGCCGCGATTCCATGGGCTTGGAAAACAGCCGCCATTTGTTGAGAATGGCTAATTCCGACGCAGAAAACCAAGGTAGGTCGTCCTTGCGCTTTTTCGAGCCAGTGCTTGACGACAAGCTCATTCCGCTGAGAGTTGTTAACAGCATTTTCCAATTCATCTGTAGCAAAGTCGCCAGCGCGGGTATGTACTCCATCCAGCGATTGATCTGTTGTAATCTTGTAGCCTCGGAGGTTGACGAGCCACCCTTGTTTGATGGCATCGAGAATGCCCATCTGGTAAGTGACCTCTGAAAACACTTCGGCAAGGCCCTTTCCATCCGCACGATTAGGCGTAGCGGTAACTCCAACATGTAGGATGTGGCTCGTGTCGGCCAGCACTCCGAAGTACTGGTAAATGGTTTGGTAACTGTCTGCGATTGCATGATGAGCCTCGTCTGTGACTATGATTCCAAAGTCTTCCGGCCTCAGTGCTTGCAAGCGGTTTGAATTCGCCCGGCTGAGTGTGGGCACGCTACCGACTACAATCTGCGAATTGTTGTCGTCGCGCAGATAACCCATCTCAATTGCCACTGACAATTCAGGATTCCATTTCTTGATCTTGTCTGCGGCCTGCTGCGCAAGCTCCTCCCTATGCACTAGAACTAACATACGCTTATTTGGTATCAGTCGGGGAAGATTCGCAAAAACTACAGTCTTACCGACGCCGGTAGGCATGGTAACCAATTGACGCTTCACGCCTAAATACCATTTGTTAGTGATCGCTTGGAGGGCATCGACTTGGTACGGACGCAGTTTCATCAATGTCTCTTGTAAGGTTTGGGATAGCTGAGGATTTCTACTCTGACCCATGCGAGGCCAGCGTCTACAAAGTCTAGCTTCTTTGCTGCGGCCTGAGAAATGTCGAGCATCCTTCGGGCTACGTAAGGACCACGATCATTGATGCGCAGGTTAACGCTTTTGCCATTTCCAAGATTCGTAACACGAATTATAGTACCGAATGGCAGTGTCAGATTCGCGGCAGTCGTCACGTTACGGTTGAAGTGTTCCCCGTTCGCAGTTTCGTTGCCTTGAAATTCTTGCCCGTACCAACTTGCTCGGCTAACAGTGTAAGGCGGCGGAGGAAAGTATTCCTTCGTATCAGACTTGGAGGGCGCACCAAGTAAGATGATGAAGGCAATGATTGTGAGCCTCAGCTTCATATATGGACCGAGTGTACCACAACTCCGTCCTTTATCCAAGAAAAAATTACAATCCCATTTGCGTTGCCCACGATCATGCGTTTGTGAGAATGAACTAATTCGTGATCTCGTAGACAAAGAGTAATGAGGTTGCTGGCATCGTCGGTGCTGCCTTTACGGGAGCGAAAAACGATGTGGTGAACATGCAGTGTGTTCCTTCGACCACAGAGCCTACAGCGCCAGCCGTCGCGTTGCAGCACTTCTTTGCATCGGGTTTTGTATTCATCCGGTGGAAGGCGATTTTCCATGCTCCCCTTTGATGAGATACTGATAGAGAAAGTTTTCAAGAGTCACGACCAGACCTTCCTCTATCTTAGAAACGAACACATCTTCAAGTTCCTTGGGGTCGGTCTTCATCTTGTAGGCATAGTGTGCTAGCCCTTGGTAGCCTTCACATAACTCAGCAAGCAAGACGTGTAAGACTTCGTGAGCGGCGGCGCTTTCAATTTCTGCGAGGATCGGTTTGCGAACCCATTTCTTGCTGATAGAAAAGTGCGCCGTGCGCGTCGTTGTGTTGACGTAGACATGGGCAGAGGCTTTTCCAAGCGCCTTGGACCCACAGCCAACGATGTAATTCTTGATGCCGAACCGGGCGAGCCATTTGCTTACGTACTTTTCAAACTGCTTTACCTCGCGCTCTCCGATTCGGTACTCTTTCTCCGCAGCCATTGGGTCACCCTATGATGATCTTAGCTAGCCTCTGCCAGTCCTCTTCGGTTGCGCCGAAGCCCCGGATGGCTAGGTTGGTGCGGGCAGCAGGTTGGAGCAAGATATTTCCGATGTTTGTGTTTGCAGCCGCACTCATGATCTTGTTGGCGCGTTGCTCGTCGTGATTGCAGAAGTGGTTGTAGATTTCCTCCACGGTATCGCCCTTGCCTTTGGTGATGACTTCTACATTACCAACGAAAGGTTCTGGCTCCGGCTCTTCTTCAACCGGCGCTGGCTCCGGCGGACCGGGAGCAATCACTTCTACTTCCAGCGCGAGGGGAGGCTGTACACCGACAATCTCGGCCTCCATTACGTCGCCAGACGGAGTAGACGTTATCAGTTCCTCGGCCACTTCAACGTCCGACTTTGGAACGATCTCAGCGTCGATTGGCTCCGTGGGCGGCAGCACGACTGGTTTAGGCGCAGGCTCCGGCTTGTCACTCAACTCTTCCTTGAGAGCTTCCAGCTTCTCTTGGAAAGTGCCCCACTTGATGTCGGCGGTAGGTTCCTTGGCGCTGTCTGCATATTGCGGAGGAGCTTCGTTGGACACTGGCGCAGGGGTGGCTTCGAGCGACTGCACACTTTGCGCTAACGTAGCTTCGATCTCAGCCACGTTGACTTCGATAGGTGCGGCAGGCAGAGCTTTTTGCTCCGGCTCGACCGGGACGCCTTGCTCCGGCTCGTGGTTCCCGGCTAGGTAGTCGGCGCAGATTAGCTCGATGGCTTTGCCGATAGAGATTTCAATCGGGTTTCCCTCGGAGTCAACTGTGTCGCCGTGCTCAGCCCGGCATAGCTCGATAGCCTCTTCGATGCTTTCCTTGCATGACGAGGTAACTTTGATCGTCATGTAGACGAAAGTGTCGATCTTCTCATTCCCGGCCTTGAGCTTCTGGACATTGATGCGAACGTCTTCCAGCGACATCTCTTCGCCGTTCTTGTCCGGGATGCACGCTTTCACCAGTTCCTTGATCTGAGCCTTGTGTTTCTTCGGATCTAAGCTCACGATTTCACGGAGCTTGCTCAGCTTGCATTGCTCCAACTTCTCACGGGGGATGTTCAACTTCTTCCCGGTCTCGACGATCTTGATAAGGTAATACGCGGCCCGTTCGCTCATGTCAAGGCCGGACTGGTCAATCCACTCGCCGAAGTTCTTGAAGCCCCAATTCAGATGGTAGCCTCCGTCTCTGATCTCGGCGAGCAATTCTCCCAAATCAAAAAACCGACCTGTGATGTTCTTGCGAATCTCTTCGATCTTTTGGCGCACAGTTTCAATGTGCTTGGGAGTTGCTTTCACGATCTTCGTTTCTTCTGCCATGTGATTTCCCTCTTTTGTTGGGATGCCGGGCGCATGAATGCCTCATGAGCTACCGATTAACACCCGGCTCCGAAAGCTACGCCACGGATTGGCGCGTCAGAATGGTACGTCTTCGTCAACGATCTCGGATTGCGCCGTTGGCACGGCAGGCTGAGACCCTTCGGTCACAGGTTGCGCGTCGATCACGGTGTCTTCCTCAGCGCCAACTTCAGGCGCATTAGCCAGAGCGTCGCGTGACTTGACTAGCTCTTGGTACAGTGGCCCAAACTCGCCAATGTTGCGGACCCGCATCGGGTTCTTAAACAGAACCACGTAGTAGGTTCCTTTGGCGTCGGTGATCTTCTTGAGGGTCATCTCAGTGGTGAAGTCGTAGATGCCAGTCTTGATGCCGTCTGACAGCGACTTCTGCGCGAGGCGCATGATCGCTTTCAGCAAGGTCTTGACCGGCGTAACGCTTCGCCCGCCGAAGGTGATGATAAAGGGCAGCCCGGTGGTGCGCTCCACAAATAGGACACGTGCTTTTTCTTTGCACTCCGGCGGCTTGCGTGTCTTGGCGAATACCTTCCACATCAAGTCACCGTACTTGCAATTCTTGCACAGTTCGCTTTGCGGTTGCGCAGCATTGACCGCTGGACGGTAGCCGTCATTGGACCGACAGATAGGGTCCGCTCCGAATATCGGCTTGCCAGTGTCAGGGTCGTTGGGGAACAGCACGCGGGGTCCGGGTGAGGTTTGAATGCGCAGAGGAACAATCTGCAAGGTGGTATACTCCTGCCCTGTGATTGTGTCCTTGAACGTACCGGGGTGGGCCTCTTCGTCTCGCGTAGTGGCCTGCACCATGACCATCGTGGCCGGTGTCACTACGGCGTCCTCGAAGCCTTCCAAGTCGCTCACTTGGGTTGTAGGATCGAACGTGGCCAAGCCAGTTGGCGCATCGCTTGGGGGTTTTTCTTGATACTTTTGAAGTTCTTCATTCATAGGTTTTGTCCTCGTTTGTTGTGGCAAAGTTGCCATTCCCTTCCAGTATGACACAGGCTACCGGGAAAGTCAAGTACTAAATTTGAAGCAAAGAATAGGCGGCTTGATACGCAACCCAGCCTTTCACGGTGACCTCGTATTGATTAAGGGGTCCGCCATTGTATGATTCCTTTGGGCGCAAGAAGCCAGCGTTAATCATCTTTCGTACAATCACTTTCTCCCCGGCCTCATTGAATCCGTAGCTTGGCTGGTGACGCAGGCAAAGAACAACAGCACGTTCTTCTGGTTTCATAGGTCCTCCTATAAAGTGACAACGATGGTTAGGCCCACTGCAAGGAGCCAGTACAGGCCGTGCTTCCAATCCCCGCCGATGAAGTAGCGTACCTAGGCCATGATAGATAACACGGCCAAGGTGACCAGGAATAATCGCGGAGAGACGTGGTTAATAATTTTCATCCATCCTCTTCAGCTTAGCTTGCAGTTTTTCTACACGATGTTCGATACGAGAAACCCATACAGTACCAGAACGTTTCCATCCATGTGTCTCCCAAAAACAGGCCTCGTGTAGCCTAGCTTTCAGGCGCTCACGCCTGACGTAGTTTTTGATGATGGCCAACAGCGCATTCTGCGTTAGGGGTTTAGACTTCGTCATTGGACTCCTCCGCGTGATAGGTGCCCTGTGAGAAGAATTCTGCCCGCGCCGGACGCAGTATCTTCCAAATAACTTTGGCGTAGTCCTTTCCATCGTACATCAAAAACAGTACAGGCGCTAGGAATATCATTTCGGGGCCTTCCGCCGGATGCTGCATCAACACCTGCTGTTTGAAAAACTCGGCCACGGCCTTGCGATTCCAATCTCCCCGGCTTCCGGCGATGCGAGCTAGCGCGATGCTCTCCTGCTCGATGTACTTGAACATCAGCGTGTAATATGCAATCTTGCCGGTCAGCCATTCGGTGAACTCAGGCGGAGTGAACGGAGTCAACGAGGCAACATCAATAGTCTTGCCTTGGCTCAGCGTCTCCCACACATCACGGTTCGTCATCCCAAACATCGCCCGGTGACTCAGCTTGTAGTTCTCGAACTTGATTTTGACGCGCAGAGGAGCCTTGTGAGGAATCGCCAGCGACCAGTTCAAAGGTTCCGACTCCTTCAATCGGATGTAGCCTCCGTGCGAAAGGAATTTAGCTACGTATCCTTCGCGGTTTTTGTCGTTCTCTTCCGCACACTGTGCAACAGTCTTGGTAAACAGGGGCACGAGTTCCAGACCGAAGTATCGTCCGTTGTCGAACGCCATTTCTTCGTAGGCCAACTCTTCGCCGGTCTCTTTGTAAATCACTGCGAAGAGCACCAGAGACTCGCGTTTGCCGTAGTCTACTACGATCTGGTTGCCCGGCATGATGATCTCCACCAGCAACGTTTGATGGCGCGGCATCTGGAAGCAGGGCAGAGCTTGCAGGAAGGCAGTAGCCCACTTCGCTTGCTCGCTGTCGAAGGACCCGCGAGTCGCCACTTCCGGCGGATTGTCCTTGTACTGGAAAATGACGCCCATGCTTCCGTCCATCTTCTCGGTGATCTCGATCTTGTTCTTGAGAGGATTCAACGGAAGGTTGTCCAGCATCGTCTCCGGGTAGCGCGTGTCATTGATGTTGAAGAAAGCTTCCATTGGCCGGGCCACGATCTCCCCGGTCTCCCGGTCCACGATCAGACCACGGCAGCGGCGGAGCGTAACATCGTCATGCGTCTTCGTCATCGCTTCGCTCGTATAGTTGTATATGTCTAAAGGCCATTTGGGATGAGGGCGTTTAGAAACAAGCCCGTTAGAAACTCCTCCTTCTAGCTCATTTGCATCGACATATTGATTAAGTAGCATGTAACCTCCGAAGATGCAATGCACGTTTCTTCCATTGATGATTCCAACATAGAGTTTGAAGCCCTTTTTGACGCTCTCTATGGAAGAGCCAAGAATACAACTTCGAGCCATGCATTTGGCCTTTGCGTCGTTGGTATGCGCCATCGTTGTTGACATGATCTAATGTCAACATATCTAAATCGATTTGGCTACATCCACGCCAACAACATTTTGCTTCTCCGTCCTTTCCGTAACGAGCTAGAACAATGTTCTTTGTTTGTCGCTGGTGTCTGAAGTTTATTCGGCAGCGAGAGGCTTTTCCTTTAGATGTTCGGAGATATTTTTTCTGTGCGGCTTTTCCTTTAATGCCACCATTGTATTTTCTAACTGTTTCTTTTCTGTTCATTGTTATACATTCTCCGATTTTAGTCCTTACCTTTGAAGGCGTGATTGGAATTTCTAAAGAGTCTTACCCCTCCCAACCAAGTTCCCGCGCTTTCTGAATAGCATTCCCGTAGCCGTAGTTGGCTAGAAAAGTCAGCTTGTGCTTTGCCAAAAACTGAATGGCGCTGGCAAACAGGCAAAGGTCGTCAACAGTAAAAGCGTAAAGCTTCGAGAAGTCGCCGGACGGAGAAGAGACTTCGTAGCTCCACAGGCTGTCTACGCCTTGCCGGGCAGACTTCGTGATTGCAATTTGTTGCAAGTTACCATTCATGATCGTACTCTCCGACAGGATAGACTTTGACTCCCTCGGCTCGCCAGACCCGTCCAGTTCCACTCTTTGATGACGGAGTAAGTCAGGTTTTTGAGAGTGAGAGGGAACCTCAGCTTCCCGAAAGTGGGCGAGGTCTTTTCCATGTCTCGCTCATAGAGGGTTTCGATTTTGTGGTACTCAGTCTTGTTTGCGTTGAACATCTTTGGCTCCGTTGATAAATTTACGATAACCTTTGTGGGTAATGCAAATGCAAAGAACTATGTACGCCAACCCAAAGACAAGTACAGCGTACATAAGTCGTGGGTGAAGTGTAAGCCAATTCATTTCTTTTTAGCTCCGGCAAGACTGGCCTCTCGGCTCTTCTTCAATTCCTCCGCCAGCGCCGGGCAAGTGGCGGCGTGATTCTGCTTTTCAAGGGCATACTTCTTCCGCGTCAAATCTCCACGATGGAGATTGAAGTTGCCGCAAGAGCATCGGTATCCGTACTTGGCCATTCTAGTTAGTCTCCTTCGATTGGAATTTCGTCTTTCTCCGTTTCGACCTTGGCGCGTTCTTCGCCGCGCTGTGCGCAGATGACATCACAAAACTTCTTTACCGGGCAGTACGTGTCACATTTCCAAAGCTGCATTTCTACTGAGGGCAGCGGTGGTACTTCTCCGTGATCGAATGCCCGGAAGAGGATCGTCGCTTTATCGACCACGAATTTGTAAACTTCGTCCAAGTCCAACAGCCTAACATCAGGCACAGCGTATGTCAAGCGATATTTTGTTTTGTGGGAAAGCTGGTAATCGTTAGGGTCGTTGCTTCCCCGGCGCTTCCCGCGCTTGACCACGACATCATCGCGTTCATTGAGCACTTCGCGGCTTACTTCGCTGCTGTACGTCTTTGGCTCGGAGGCTAGCCACGGCGTTTGTTCAACCATGGTTGCTCCAGTTCCTATGATTTGCATCATAGAAAGATAATATGCTTTGATTCTTTTGACTTGGAAAGGTACGTAAGTATCTCGCTGGCCCACAGGCCAACCGCGCTCTGCCAGCAGCCGGTAAATGTTGAACTGTATTTCATGCTCTGGCTTCACCCCGTACTTGCCGATGTACGGCAGGCCCTTATCCGCCATCGTTTTGTAGTCGATGATCTCTTGTGCCGCCCGGCGGATAACGTCTAGGGTCCCATGAATCCAGCGTTCTTTTCCGTCGATCACCCCGAGAGACATTTCATATTCGACTTCTGATTCCCAATCAGGAACGTGGTATTGCTCAGGAAGCAGGTTCGCCAATTGCAGCAAATTGGCCTCCGCTTCCAGCCATAGGCGCATCACCTTGGGGTTAATCATTTCGGCCTTAGTGAGGCGCAGCAAGTACCTGCCCATGTCATCCACTAGCCCACGGAAGTCCGGGTTTTCAAGGATGGTATGCAAGAGCGTCCCACGGATGCTGTACCACGATGTAGGCGGCTCCTGATACCAGTTCTCAGTTCTTTCCAGATACAACTCGCGTAGACAGCCAAGAAGTGATGTGACGCTAATATAATCGCCTACGTGTTTTTCTGTCCACGCCTTGTTTGCGATGTGGACTAGAACACTGGCCGGGACGCATTGGCGTTCCGCTCCGCATTCACGCAAACAAAATTGACTTTCAAATGTGTGGTACTCTTCTCGTGAGGGGCACTTATTCCCGAGCTTTGGCACGTTGTTTTCTCCTGCATTCCTTAATTCTTTTCTTCCATTGATGATTCCAGCACAGGGTTTGAAACCCATTAGGAAAGTTATGGGATTTTATCCATTTGTAAAGATGATATTTTACAAATTTTCTATGCTTAGCACCATCATTATTGATATGGTCAAGAGTAAGCATGTCTAAATCTATTACGTTACACTTTGGCCAACAGCATTTAGATTGCTTATTTTTGCCATAAAAAGTCAAAACGATTTTTTTTATTTTTTGTTGATAAAGGCACTCTCTAAGTTGGCGTGTTCTTTTGCCTTTTTCGGATTGGTCATAGCGTTTTTTAGACGCTATTCGTGCAGCCGTTCCCCACGGCATGGGTAATCTCCTCGTCTTCCGCAAACTCTGAGTCAGCCGGGTTGCCCGTAGAGACAAAACAGGCTCTATTTTCAAACGATGAATACAGCGCGTGACTGTGGGGGATAGATTGCCCATCCCACGACGCAGATGAAGTAAAGGCCGAACCCTTCGCCAATCTATGAATGGCTCTTTCAAAATAGATGTTGTGAACGAAGTAGGTTTCCACGCAAACCAAGTTTTCTGGCTTGCCTGTATGGTCGTCTAGGCGCTTGATTTTTGCTACGTCATTCTTCGTCGCGCACTCTATGCAGAGTGTAGCGCCCGGCAACGCTCTGAGCCGTGCGGATGAAATGTGATTCCCGCAAGGACACAGAGGAATCATAAGATCATAATCCATTAGTGTTCCTTTCCGCCGTACCAGCCGGTACGTGCATTTGAATCCACGAGGGCGTCGCTTCCCAAGCAATCGCTGTGCGCCCGTTCTTTGTCTTGCGAGTGAGTGAGGAGTTTCGGACCTCGCCCTTTGCGCGTAGCTCAGCCCGGCGGGTCCGCAAGCTCGAAGGTGTGATGTGATCTTTCGTCCAGAGTTGCCAGCGTGTTAGCAACTCGTCGTCGGTTAGAGGACCGAAGGTTTTCAAGATTTGAAGGATGCGTGCTTGAACTGGCGTTAGATTTCCCTTACCCATGTAGCCTCCAATAAAGTAATCAGGGAAGGTCGGCAAGACACAAGCTGCTCGGCAGGGATCGAACCTCCGAGTTCGGCCCTGTGGACCGGAACTCTACCGCTGAGTTACGTGTGGCATGGCCGCTGGCTTGCCTTGTACTTCGGCGAAACCAGAATCCAAGGCAGTTATGCCTTGCCGACCTTCCCCGTTACCGTCTCAAAGACTGCGGAGGGCCTATCGGGCCTCCGACCAAATCGAAAAAAGCGGCCAACAGCGAAGGTGCTCCGAACAGGTCAACCAAGACCTTGATTGTGCCAATGTGTTTGCACACTTTGCGCTGAGGCCATTCCCGGAAATGGAAGTCCGGGCAAGAGCACAGATATTCGTTGTTGTCGGTGCCGTAGGTGAAAGGCAGAGTCAGACGTGTGGTGACCACGTATTCCTTCTCGGGGTCCGATTGCGAAGTCACGTAGAAAATCTGTGAATACCGCACGGGACCCAGCTTCTTTGTGGTTCTGACTTCCATGCCGTTGAGTGAAAGAACTTTTGTTTTGTCCATGTCGTTGTCCTTTTTCGTTAAATCATTTCCAGCTTCCAGATTAACATAATTCAGGCCAACTGTCAAGCGAAAAGTTTAGGCGGGCCTTTTGAGCAAGTAACCCAGTGCTCGGGTTAATTCTGGCGAAGTCCTAGCCTTACGACGCTGGCTTTTTTGAATTTGTTGAGTGAGGAATTGAAGAGGCCGGTCGTAGAATTTCGCCGGTACAGACTCAGGCAATTTGGAATGCAGAACTGCGTCAGTCCACGAGAGGTATAACGGAGTCCTGCTTCCCTTTGCAGCAAACGAAAGACCGTCAGCCGTAAGTGTGACAATGATCGGTCCTTCAAGAATGCGCAAAGAGATTTCACGTCGAAGTTTCTTTTCTCCGTTCAACTTCGCTGGCATTGTTCATCTCCTCGAATTTAATTTCAAAAGACGCATGACGTTGTAGGCGTCCTCCACGCCTCGTTATCCTTCGCTGGCAGGCACTTCTTCCTTACTACTCTGCTGAGCATTGATGTGATCTCCCTCAGTCGGTCCAACGACTCCGGCCATGCGTCTTGTCTTGGTTTCCGGGGCTGGACTCGAACCAACGTTCTCAGGTTCAAAGCCTGATGTCCTACCATTGGACGACCCGGAAAAAATTGGTGGGGTGTAGTGGAGTCGAACCACCTGCCCACAAGTGAGCACGGGTTTACAGCCCGCCCTAGTCGCCAATGCCAGTCACACCCCGAAAAAGAAAGTGCTGAGGGTAGATGGAGTCGAACCACCACAGAGGCTAGGCGCTGTACACACGGAGCTAGCCTCCATCCGCTTTTATTGCTACTGGATTTCACAAGGTTCCTGCCTCGCCTCAGCGCATAACTGGCGGCTTCGAGGAATGGGATTCGAGACCCACTATACGAAACAATTACCGGGCTTAATCCGGCACGTAACCGCATACCGAACGCAACTGCGTTGTGCCTATCCACAAGGCGCTCCAAGGATTTGAGGTCTTACGTCTATCAGTAGCCTATTTAGCGGTGCATCTGCCGATTCTGCCATACCCCCGAAAAGGTTTTGGGGAAAGATGAGTGGTGAGGATTGCCACCAGTTCCGCGTATCCTTGCCCTTACGGGCCTCACCTTCCCCCAAACTTGGTGGCGATAGAGGGAGTCGAACCCACACGGTTTTACCCACTGGTTTTTGAAACCAGCGCGTCTGCCAGTTCCACCATATCGCCTGAAAGATTTGGTACGGGGAGAGGGCATCGAACCCCTATGGTTGCCCACTGGTTTCTAAGACCAGCGCGTCTGCCAATTCCGCCATCCCCGCACACGAGAACATTCGGCAGAGTATCGTTACTCTTTTCTCGCAGTTCCTACCGGATTTGAAAAAAGAGAGTATGGATTTCACTTTGTTCCTGCCTACGCCTAGCCCGCATGGGATTCGGACCCATGTTCCTGCGGTATATTCTGCCCGCAGTGTGCTTCCTGCATCGCCGGTTTGCCCCGGCTAGCCTATGTCTACACTAGCGGTAAGGTTTCGGTCTTACGTCTCTCACACTTTTTGATACTCTGCCGAATGCTCTCGTTCTGTGGCAGCCGGGCGGCCGCCTGAGAGGCAAGCTCAAAACAGAGCTGACGGAAGCTCTCGATAGTAAGCCAATTGATCATTGACCAGAAAGCTTGCGTATGGTCTCGCCGTAGTCCCTGACGGCACGGCTGACTGCCTCTGCGACAACTGGATTCCGACGCTCTGGAATGCCCGGGATGGTCAGGGTGGCGATTATTGGATCTGCGTAGAATTGATACTTCAAGGCCACCTCACCGCCCACAGTGATTTCGAATCGCTCAATCTTTCTTATTCTTATTTCCATCGCCCTCCATGTTACCATACCTCCAATCCCTTGTCAACTGGTTTTTTTTTGGGCGGTCGGAGTCGGATACTCCGAAACAGCAGCCTCGCATCGGCCAACGCTTTACGTGGCCTTCGCCTGCAAGTCCATCGCATCTGCTGTCAGCTTGCAGCCTCCGCCCAAATCTATTTGGTTAGCCCGCGGCGGCGGTCGCAGGCCGTTGCCTAGCCGATTGGCTTCCTGCGCGTAGTGAACGCCACATTTCGTTTCGGACGCTCGGGAGCGTGAGCCAAATTTTCAAGCGGCACTCGCTCGATAGGAATGTTCTGAATAGCCGGACCGGGCACGTTCAAACGTCCGGTAGGGCTAGGAGCGTCCATGTCCAACTTGCTACGCCAGCCAAGGAAGATTGCATGACGTGGTTTAACCTTGGCACCATGTGGAAAGTGTTTGTACTTCATGATGCGACCGTTGTAGGCCAGTGGGTTCGCTTGCAGTTCTTTCCACATCTTGCGTCGCTGGCGCATCGTGAATCCGACGCCGACCTCGAACTCGACTTTGCTCTTGCAATCACGTACTAGAAACCGGCCAAGCAAAGGCAGAGGCACCTTACCAGCTTTGGACAGGGACCTCTTCGTATGGCCGAGGGCGTTCTTGAACGCAGCATTGGCGTTGTGATAGAGGGGTAGAAAATCATAGACCTCGGCGTCTGCGTCAACAAACCTCTTCACCTTTAGCAGCCAGCCTTCCCGCTCTGTTGACCGGCCATGCTTGTACGGACCTTGCGGGTCCCGGACCATCACGCCCTCGCCGCCATGGGCTAGAACGTCTTTCTCGAAGGCCCGCAACTCAGCCACACAGAATACGAGGGTCTGGCGGACAGCTTTAACACTGAAAGACAACGGACCCATAGCAGTAACAGCATAGCAATAATCTTCGTACCGTTGCTCGAAAGGCTTGTCCTCTACCTTGTCGAATACGTAAAAGTCAACGTCTGCGCCACGGGAATCATGTTCACTCATGACGATGGAAAGCGTGAGGCAGTAGCAATCCTTTGCATTCGGGTCGCCGTAAATAAGCTCTCCGTCCAGACCCGGCTCTGCCCTGCGAAGTTTTTCCTGCACAAATTCGTTCGGAATCAGATTCATACTGCGACTCATAACAACCGAGGCAGTATTATCTTCCTTGTGAATAAACGCACGAATCCCGTCCAGCTTCACAGAGGCATAGACCGGGTAGCGTAACTTTTTCACATTGCTTGTCTGTGTTGCCAACATCACCTGCATACTTCCTCCCTATGCGGTCCGGCGGCCGTCACGAAGCCAGAAGGTGCGCCGGGCAATCTGTTTTTGCACTTCCGGGTCATTCTCTTTTAGGATGACTTGCAGCAGCTTTTCCGCAAACTCATCCTCTACAACTTTCACTGCGCGAACCCATTCAGTCAGCAGCATAACCGCTCCTCTCTTTCGCGTGCGTCATATGGTAGCCATGGCAAAGGTTGCAGGGATACACTCGGAAAATGATGCCGTGTTCCTTTCCTTGGCGCTCAGCGGCGCTCTCTGCTTCGTGGCGCGTCGAATACCGCATCTTACTTCGGCATGACTTCCACTGCAAATAGGCGCGTGATTTCATCCCTCTCCAACATTCGGGAAGAGTGATGGTCAACTTTCGACCCCGGCGCACATAAGCGCGTTTTTGAATGGCGTCCAGAGTCGCCCGCTCCAAATGGCCGTTCCATTGTTCCAGACCTTCCTTGCACATTTCCACGATTTCCCGGACCTCATCCTCGAGCGGCGCATCCTTGGAAGTGATGCCGAGGGCGTAAACGGCGTAGCCGAGGGCTTCGCCGCGTGATGCACACTTGGGCTGTGATTCTTTCCCGTACTGAATCAGAGTTTCGAGGGCGCAACGGGCCACGTCACGCGGATTGTAGGCCGGCCCTTTCCCATCGACCGCCGCGGGCAGCAATTCCCATTCTCTGCGGTAGTTCATGACCGCATCAATATGTTTGCAGGCCATTCCCAAACCTTGCAGCCGGGCGACCCAATGCGGGCAAGAGCAATGCCAGTTTCCTTGCCTGTCCATAGCCACGATGTAAGGCGGAAGGTCGGTGTTTCGGAAACTGTCAACCGAGTACCGCTCCATCCAACCCAATCGAATGCTCGAATTTAATTTTCTAATCATGGTGGTAGGGCCTCCCAGCCCTAGACTTTTTCATTCTAATAGAATAGCGCAAACGCATACGCTTGTCAAACAGAATTTCACTCTGCATGTAACAGACCTCGACGGATGGCCAAGTGGTCAAGGTCTGTAGCCCACATAGTGAAGCCTGCCATGGTTTTTCAAGAGCCACAACTTTCTCCCGTACCGGATACGCGCTTTCAGTGCCGTCCCGGGCCTTTACCAAAAGTAGGCTACGGAATTGACCGAATAGATTCCGCCAAAGGTTATACATTTGGCAACATCCGACCTTGTTGTAAAGTTTGTAACTTCGCAAAAAACAACCTTTCAGAAAATGCTTTTCAAGATTGGATTGTCAGAGTTTACAAACATTGGGCTTCCGTTCCTCGTTAATTAACTGCTAGTCCGCTCCGTTTTCACCAACAGCTTATAAGCGAACCAAAGCGGCTCTTGCGCTGCCAAAGTTTCCGCAACAGTTCGTGTATGAAGTATGATGCACTCAGCATTCAAATGGCCAAGGGCATTGAGAACGATGTTCTTCCCGCCTCTGAAAAGTAGATTGACCCATTCTTCCTTTTCTTTTTGATCTTCAAGAAAAGGGTTACGTGCCCATTCTTCAAATTGCTCAATTTCCTTTTTGAGCCTATCAAACTTCGATTCAATACTCATTTCATCCTCTTTTTCTGCGCAGTTCTAAGTAAATCAGGAACAATAATGCAATGACGGCGCAAAGTAGATTTTCCATCGTTTTCTCCCTTCGCAGAACACTCGACTGTGCCGAATGCTCTGCGAAGCCGGGGGAGTTAAGTTGTCCCCCGACTTCCTATTAAAATGTGAAAGAGAAAAAAGGTTAATTTTAATTCTTCATGGGCGCACCCCTTTCTTTTTTCTGTTAAAATTGTGTCTCAATTGGAGTAAAGTTTGTTAGCCGGGTGGAATCGCCCCCTTTCTAGTTTGGTTACTCGTTCAACATGCAATCATGCAAATCGTAGTAATGCTCTTCAGCGCGAGCCATCACACGTTCTGCGCACGGATTGCAGTATGCGTCATCTTCCGACGTGTTGAAATCCTCGTACCACAGGCCGTCATAGAAATAACCAGCCACGATGCGGGTGTAGCAGTGCTGGCAGATGCGAGGCTCCTGAATCAGGATGCTGCAATAATCGCAATAGTCGCCGTTGTTCTGGCAGGTGCATCCATTCGGAAACATCTCGGCGGCCATGCTGGAGTTGTCCCACAGGGCCATTTCATCGCTGCCACAGTACGGGCAAACGAAGTACCACGCATCATCAAAGTCCTGAGTCTCAACGACGCCATGCAGCAACACATGCTTGGCATCGCGGTAAAAGAAAACGGTGTTGCACACTTTGCAGCGTGCGCTGCATTTGCACTCATTGTGATCGTGCAGGCCATGCTTGCAATTGCATTCAAGTTTACAAGGAACTGCATATAAATTTCTCATTAAGCTCTCCCGGCGCTAGCCGCCAATTGTTTGAATTGAAACGCACGTCCCTCTTGAACAGTGCGGGGCATATAGAATGCCTTGTTTTTCTGCGCTATTTCGTAGGAAGGAAACAACACCGTTCGATCTTGACCGGCTGGAATCCTTTCAACGAAAGGCTCCACATCGCTCAAGCTCACGTTCCGAAAATCCTTTGCAGTCAGATTAGGTTTCAACATGATGCCTCCTCGCGGGACCGGGCTTACAACCGGCCTGCCGCATTGCAGCACTCATAGACTAAGACATGCTAGCCGGTGTATGAATGCTGTGTTCTGCGTTACTTGCGAGGTTTTAAAAAGACGATGTACAATTCATAGAATGATAAACCTACAACTAATACTGTTAGCCATCCTTGAACTGTAATACAGTCATTAAAAAAATCATTGGTTGTAAACAAATGATGATGATAGCGCCACAACCATGTTTGTACCCAGTCTAAGAATGTTATGATTGTATTCTCGATTGGGAAAGTCTCGTGAAGCCAGTCCAAAAAGTTTATGATATAATTCATTGTACCCTCTCATGAAGAGCGTGGCCGGGCTTACAACCGGCCTGCCGCATTAAACCCGCACAGTATGCGGGTTCCGTCTGCGTTAATGGATATAATATGATACATTCTTAACTGTGTTTGACCAGCAAGCACGGCATGTATCACAACGTCCACCTTGATTGGGAGCCGGACATGCAAAGCCGATAGGAGCGGAATAACGCTGTACAGTAGAGGTTGTTAATTGAGTAAGGCCCTTTGGCTTGCAACCATGATCTATGATATAAGCTGACAACCGGATTGTCAGGTTAGTAGGGATTGTTCCACCCTCAGCAAGAAATTTTCTCACTACATTAAACTCCTTGGTGGGCATCCAATGCTGGCACCAAGGGGTTGCATTAACAAGAGAAATTATCTGCCGTAGATGTGCTACGCTCTGAAGATCGCCTGCATCATGCCATCTAAAGTACGACTTGCCTTTTAACATTGTAACCATAGCCTCTTGCCATTGTGGATGCTGAAGTGCTTTCAATTTGAAAGCACGAAAAGGATCAACATTTTTTGCAAAAGCTTTTGCATAGCCCTTCCTTGCATAGCAATGAGCGCAAGGCGAGTTAGGATTACTGCGGAGAGTTTTTCCCACATGGCAGGAATCACAGGGCAGTGTGTATGACCCGCACGGCAACTTATTGTTAACGTAAATCTTTCCTACAATCTTTTCAGCTTGTTTCTTAGTCATGTTCCTCCTAATTGCCGGGCTTACAACCGGCCTGCCGCATTACAACACTCATAGACTAGGACACGCTAGCCAGTGTATAGATACTGTGTTCTGCGAATGCTAATCCCACCAAAGACGAAGTTTTCCACCAATTATGTTGTATTCATCTTCCCCAAGCTCGTGTTCTTCAATAGAGTTTGGTTCGACATAAACACACACACTGTATTCGCGGGCAAGCAAAACGTCGCCTTTGATGCGTCCTAACAAGTCCGCTGTAAAGTTGTTATAGCCATCCGGGACAGCCTTTGCCATGATCTTAACTGCCACGTCGGACGGCACACTTTGAAATGCACGAAAATGAAGATTACGTGTTTCTTCAGTATATGCAGCAATTACTTCATCTGCCACAGTTTTGTACTTATTTGGTATCCTTGTAACCATGTATCACCTCCGCGTAGCCGGGCTTGTAACCGGCTTGCCGCATTATCGCACCCGCCATGAATTATACGCCTAGTAGTAGAGGCTAAGGTGCGTCACTCTGCGAACTCTATGACTTACTTAGTATATTTCTTCCCTGTCTCTGCAAATATTTCGCCTCTCAGGGTTGCTTCATCGAAACGTGGATACTGGCAGGGAAATGCTTTCGTTCTCCATGTATCCTTTGTTGTATCTGTTTTCATAAATCACCCTATGATACGTGGCCGGGCTTGTCACCGGCCTGCCGCATTAAGGCGGGGCATACCGCAACATCTTGTATGCCGGACTCCGCCTTGACTCTGCGCTATTTCCGAATCTCCAACAGCGTGCCATCGGGTCCAAATCGACCGCGATACAATCGTGGCCGGGCATAGGCTACCTCACTTTCACCACGATGCCGTTCTTCAATTCGGCCTGCGCATACCACGTATGCGCCGCAGGAGGATACGTTCCGCTATACGTTGGTGGTTGCGGCCGGGCTGCCCAATAGTGTGGACCTTCCAAGCAAGTCGTGCCTTCAGTTGGTTCGTTGCCACCAAATGGTCCGGGCTGATAGATGCGCACAGGACGCGCCAGTGCAGCTTCGGGGCCAACAGTAAGAGCAAACACCGGATCGGCGATTGCTTTCAAATGATCGTTCCAGTTTTTCACGGCTTCCTTGAGTTGCTTTTTCGTTTTGAAATTGATTGTAGTATACACGGGCCACCTCAGCGGTTTTAAATTGCCGGGCTTCGGACCGGCTAGCCGCATTAGACCCGCACAGTATGCGGGTGCCGTCTGCGATGTTCAAAGGCGCGATTGGAATTTCTAAGCTAATTATTGGTTCGAATTGCGCTCAATGTTCGCGTGATCTCACGCGCCTGTACGTTTTCCAACAACTTAACGGAAGCACTGACTATTCCAATCTCGCGCATGGTATTTTTTGCGCTAAATTTACTGCGCAGCATCATGTTAAGTCGTTGAATTTGCATCTTTTCTTCTGGACTAAGAACTGGTTTGTTTTTCATAAAGTCTCCGTTACTTCTTAGCGTTTCGCACGCCATGAATTGCAGCCGCCCGCCGTTGCAATTGTACCGGCTACTAAAGCAGAGATAATCACACCGTCATGTAAGTCGCTCGCAGCATTGGAGTTATGTGGTCATCGTCCCACCCGGACTGACTAGCTCCAATGCTCTGAGCGACCGACATTGGAAATATCGGCCACCCAAACTCTTTTATGCACGCATCTAAGGTGTTTTTCCTTAGCGGTAACTCAGGATGGCCTGTAGCGTTCCTTCCTCGTTTGTTCCCTTCCACTCTTGCCTACTCTATTCGGTTGTCTCTCCGAAATACACTCAGCAAGTCGTGGGGTTCAGTCTAACCAACGGAAGATTGCACCATCATGGTATTTGTTTTTCCGAGTTCTTTGGGTTCTCACTCCCGTCTTTCTCTTTCAATTGCCTGTGAGTTTTTCTTTCTGGCCTTGGTTGCTCGCCCTATCTCAGTTCAGGTATCACGGGGGTCGCTGCTTTCTCGTATTTCGTTCCTTAGCTAGCTTCCGCTCCCCGTTTTTCTTTGAAGGGCTTCTTCCTCCGCTTTCTTCCGCTGGCTTTCTCAAACACCCTTTACTACTGCATTCCGCCTGCCAATGTGTGCAATTATATGGGCAAGTCGTTGATATAGAAAGAAATATATTGTTTGCCGGTCGGCCAGCAGGAACGTAATCACATAAGGCCCCGGCCTGTGTGTGGGTTTCCCCTCACTGGAATGTTACCGTTCGGGTATATTTGTCCATATATTTGCATGGCGAGCCGGGAATGTTCCCGCTCGGGAGCCGGGGATTGTCAATGTAGGCCAGACGCTTTCTGTTACTGCCCTACTTAGTCTAGCCTCTCGGCTGTTTAAATTCAATAGGTTATCCTGTGGAAATGGGAGGCTAGGACAGCCTCTAATAGTGACCTTTTGTTTCCAATGCTATTTATTGAGTTAGGTATAATAACTATATTTGCTTTGTTTTGTTTAAGATAAAAAATAGTGCTTGACATTGGATTAAATCTGATGTAAACTAGCCTTTACGACGCCAAACGTAATGACCAAAGAGTATTACTAAGTCTTTGACTGTAACTCATAGTAATGACTGAGTTTAGCAACGAATTAACTCTGTCTTGCTACGTAAGTGACTGTGCCTGCTAGGTTTAACTATGTCAGACAGCATCATGCGTCGTTTTATACACTTACCACTATCCTATACTGATACGGTACAGGATACGAGCAGGATCTGGCTGAGTTCGGCGCTTGACCTGCCTATGCAATTGCAAACTCAGTCAACTCCGGCATTCCTGCGCCGGCCGGAACTAAGGGACCGAAAGACTTCTAACTTTGGCAGTCGGATTGCAGGTTAGTATGGTACTATGATGAAAAAGATGAAAAACACACAGATCGAATATAAAGAAACAGTTCAAAGAATCAAACAAGCGGGCCTTTACCATTTTCGGCCCCTTGCACCCCGGGAATTAGGCTCTCTAGAGTATATAGACCTACGAAACGACCCGCAATCCGTGAAGGTAGGCGACCGTGTTTATTGCACTGTCTCTGCTTGCTATGGATGGTCTACGGTTGTAGAAGTCAAGGGCCACGGTAATGGGCTGCGCGTCAAGACGGACTCTTTTAGAGGTTGGGGCTACGGGCACAACTTCACCCGTAAGCCCCCAGAGTATATGACTAAGGGCTAACAAAGGTCCGCCGCGCGCTGGGGTTTAGCTATCCCGAAAGTGGCACGTTTTGATTCTAACTAGGGGGTGGGGCCTTCACCATTTTCGGCCCCTTGCCTGAGTAAGGGTGAAACCACCCAGTGTGGTCTTCTGCACAGTGTGAGGAATCGCTCACCTGAAGGAGTATAATGTCTAATAAACTAGTCAGTCTAAAGGAGATATTGTCCAGTCCGGCCTTGCGTCGCAAGATTATGATGCGGGCTATGCGTCGCGAGATTATGGTGCGGGCTATTGTTGCGACACAGGCTAGGGAGGGCATTGTAACTACGTTGGCTCAGGCTGAGGCAGCTTACGATAAAGTTCAATTACAATTGACTGCAAAGCCTTTCGACACACCGGCCTGTGAAGGCGACGGCTTTACCGAGAGACAAGCCACCATTACCTCCGAGGCAGCCAATGAGAAGCCAAGTATATAGTTTTGCTGGAGTTATCTGGCTCACGCTGCTGTCTAAATGGGAAGCCATGTTGTTTTTGGCTATCCTACATCGTCTGGCGACGCACAACGCACGCTAGGCCCCTCCACGCCTCACGGCGACCCCTTCTAATCGCTTTCCCCGCCAGTTTGCACAATGAGCAGCCGCCCCGGAAAAGCCGTAGTCTTCCAGTGAGAGACAGAGCCGGGGAGCGGAGTCATGCGTCGATTGCTCCGGCCATTCTACGCAAGCTAGCCAGCCTTTACAACGTCATGCGGCGTCAGGCGTAGCTATAGCGCCAGTATCATACATAAACCACGTCAGAACAACGTAATGCGTCGTATGGCGTCGTCGCCGGGCGTGCTTGACATTATTTGTCATAGTCATACTTCCTAGCCTAACGCCAGACGTAGCAGGGCTACATCGCTCCATTCAGCAGCGTAATTACATCATTTTACAGCGTTTACAACGTCTGGCGTCAGCGATGCACGCATCGCCGTCGTCGAACGGCGTCATGCGTCGTATGTCGTCGTCCGGCGACGTGGCCATCGCTTAGCCTACACACGCTCTATGTCTACGCTCACCGGCGGCGCAAGGCAACGCATGACGTTGTAAGTACCTCGTAATGCGTCGTTTACGCTGGCTAGACACTTTGTGTCACTGGCAACGTATGGCGTCGGGGCGGGCCCTACTTTGTGACACTTTGGGGCACCACCGGCGGGGATTCCTACCCCTATGACATTTTTGGTCAGTGCCGCCCGGCGGACTGCCATACTCATACTACGCAAGACGTAGCAAAAACGTTGTCCAACATGGGTCCCATCCATAGCAAAAATTACATCATGATATTCCCTAACGCAAAATCCCCCGACTGAGGGGGTTATGTCGAACGCTGTATACTTCGCCTGCGGAGCCAAGAACTGCACACTAAACCTGAGAGGTTTATCGAGCAGGAACACTTTAGGGGCCCCTTTCCCGGCGATCCCTGCCACGCAGAGCGACGCCGGACGTTGCAGCCTACGTCCATGGGTCCCATGCGCAGAAAAAACGAAGTACGGCGCTGTCCTAACGCCGGATGACTGCTTTGTCAACCTTAGACGGGGAGATTGTCAACTTATAGCTGATATAACAGACAGCCGTAGGAAATTGCACGAAATGACTGTTATGATGGGCATTCCTTCTCACTGGTAGGGGGGTTCCTTCTCCGGGGAGCCGAAGGGTGGGAGAATCTGCTTATTGTGTGCGGGTATAACAAACAGACCCGGCGCGGGCGCTTGTTTCAGCTTTTCAGCGTTTGGTGAAATTAAGTATTGACTCTTTTTCCGTTGTATGATAAGCTGGGGGAGTATATAAAATTGGGACTTATATACATGACTCCCTCACGTTGAAAACAAAGGAAATTTGGCAAGCGAATCACCTACAAGGAGTTGACCGCATGAACAAAAAATCTCAGGACTCAATATTTCATATCTCCTGCCCCCATTGTGGCGAAGCGTTATTGGCTCACTGCGATGGCTCCGAACTTGTTCTTGAAGTTCGCTATGAAGTTGAACGTCCCACGTCGGCCAAAGCCAATAAGCCGAAGAAAGCGACAAAGGGTTAAGCGATGAAAAAAGTTCCGCCTGTGTTGGACCGTATAACAGACGTTGTTCTAGCCTATCATCCGAAGCGAAAGGCAAAAACGAACAATCCGAAAAAGAGGAAAAATGCGACACGTCGTAGCTCTTAGTGGAGGGAAGGACAGCACAGCAATGGCCCTGCTTTTGGCCGAAGTTGAGCCGAGAGATTACACATACGTCTGCACTCCTACAGGCAACGAGCCTCCTGAAATGTTTGAGCACTGGCTTAACCTTGGTCGCATCCTCGGAAAGCCGCTCCTTCCCATAATTGGGGGAACGCTTGTTGGACTCATTGAAAAACAGATGGCTCTCCCGAACTGGTGGCAAAGGTGGTGTACTCGACTTCTCAAGATCGAACCTTACGCAGCTTGGCTCTCCAAACAAGGCGAATGTACATCTTACGTCGGGATTCGCGCCGACGAGCCTGACAGGGAAGGCGGGGATTACCTTGACATTCCTGGCGTGATTATGGACTTCCCTTTGAAGCGTTTGGGTTGTGGATTGAGGGAAGTCTTGGCTATCAATCAACGCCACGGAGTGACTATCCCCAAGAGAACGGATTGCGACCTCTGCTTCTTCCAAAGGCTTATCGAGTGGTGGGAATTTTGGAAGCGCAATCCGCTTGGATGGGCTGAAGGTGAGCGGCTCGAAAAGCTCACTGGTCACAGCTTCCGCTCGCCAGGAAGAGATACCTGGCCCGCTTCTGTGGAGGGACTGAGGCTGAGATTTGAGGCAGGCGACATTCCAAAGGACACAAGGCGCGACCCGCTCAATGAAATGAAGTGTCGCGTGTGTCGGTTGTAAAGCGAGCAAATCGGCCTTATGGATGCTAGTCTCAAGCACGGGAGTCATGTATATAAGTCCCATAAAATTCAAGGAGGCTGAAATGAAGAAGATTTTCAGATCACTTTTGTTGGGGGCTTTGTTGGCGTTCGAGACTACCGCCGTCATCATCGCCGCCGGGGGATACACCGCCACCAAGCAATTTACGCTGACCGTCGTGGCTCCGCTGGTTATTTCCAATGTTTCACCGTTGCCTGAGGCTGTAGCGGCTCAAACCTACTCCGTAACCTTCACTGCCAGCGGAGGGATTCCGCCTTACGTCTGGTCCGTTACTACCGGCTCTACACTGCCTGCTGGATTAACTCTTACTTCGGGCGGAGTTCTGAGTGGGATGCCGACTACTGCCGGGACCTATACGTTCTCAATTACTGTCACAGACGGCTCCAATCAGAAAGCACAGTTTAAAATCGTAGGCCAGTGATGAGATTATTTACAATAATCTTGTTGGCGTCGGTTTTGTTAATAGAGACATTAGGTGGGTCCGCAAAGATTCTGCCTAGTGTCTCTATCACTACTTCATCGCTGCCTGTCGCTGTAGAAAGCAAACCTTATAGATTTCAGTTAACTGCGACTGGCTGCCGTGGGCCGTGTGTGTGGAGAATCTCTGGACTGCCAAATGGACTTGTTGCAAGCTACTCGGGACTTATTCAAGGCACTCCAATAGTCTCAGGCAAATTCGTTGTAACGGTGTCAGTACGATGAAAAAGATACTCCTGCTTTTTTTACTGCTGTGCTTTCGGCCGTCTGTGGCTGCAACAACAACGGCGTCTTTTCAGCTAGTCGTTGTGCACAATGTGCAGTTGTCATGGACTCAGAGCAACAGCCCCAATCTCATAGGTTACAATGTCTATCGTGGTTTACAATCAGGAAAAGAAACCCTCTACTATAAGATAGGCGTCGGAGCAGGCTGGACGGATACGTATGTAGACAGCTACACAACGTACTTCTATTATCTTACCGCAGTTGATTCTTCCTCCCAAGAAAGCGTACCCTCCAATGAAACCTCTGCGACCGTGCCCGGACCTTAACCAGTGAAGATTCTTCTTGACACGCGGGGATGTATATAGTACACTGGAAGGTATGAATAGGGATGCGGCTAACACGCAAGCTGCTCAAGCCAAAAAAGCAAAGGCTACAGGTAAGACCGTCCTAACGATGAGGGAAAGGAATGCCCGTGAAGTAGACCGTTGGCCGCAATGGATGAAGGGCGGAGAAGGACGCAGCCCGGTTTCCAGTGATGTTCTTCCCGACCCTCCGCCGGAGGAGTTCGATTCCCCGTTGCAAGGGGCATTATGAATTTCTCTTTTTGTGAGACCATAACCGCCGTAGCCCTCGGGCACTGGCATATCCGCATCCTGACCGCTGGGTGTTGTAGCTTGCAAAGTATGCAGTGAGGAATATCTAAAACTTCAAAGGAGATCACAATGAACATCAATCTAAACGAGAATTTGAACGAGACGATCCGCCGGGGAAACCCTGCGGACTTCCGGGTCAGTCTAAGGGCGATTGCTTATCAGGGCGACACCTTGGGGTGGTGCGGAATACCGGACCGTTACGCCGTGGTGCGCAACGACAATGACATGGCCCTTTCAATCGTCTCCGACCGTTATACCGTGGTCGAGCATCAAGACATCTTGGACGCAGTGCAATCGGCCATCTTCAATCTCGGCATGAATCGCGTGCCTTCCGGCGTCTTTGTGGACAGAGGCGGAGCGCGGATGCGGGCCTTGTACAAGTTTCCCTATTTGTCGCGGGTCATCTGCCGGGCGCAGTCTGACGCCATCTGCCCCTGCATCAAGATCGAGAACACCTATGACGGGTCCTCGCGGGTGAGTGTACATATTGGTGCATTCCGCTTCGTTTGCACGAATCTGGCTGTAGGCGGAGGCGGAGTGTTCGCTGGCGGATTCATGTCGATTCACGTTGGCAAGATCGACGTGAAGGAAGTCGGCCAGCAGTTGCAGAATTACCTGAGCGGGTTTGAACAGATCGTCGAGACTTACCGGCGCTGGTTCAATCAATCCTTGCTTTTTTGGGATGATCTGGCGGGCTGCGATACACTGAGCCTCTCTCTTGACGCTGTACCGAAGAAACACAAAGAGGCTATCATCAAGCGCGTGCCGACGAAGGCCACGGTCTATGACGCATTCAACGCCGCCACGGACTACGCCACGCACCAATGCCGGACTGCCCGCGTAGCCTTCGAGCTTCTCAGCCGCATCAATAGCGGATTCCAAAAGACGTTTCCGGAGGCATCAAGGTTATAAATTGCCGGTTAGTTTGCCGGTTATTTGACCGCTTGTTTGTCAGACCTATCCATGTGTAACAGATAGGCTTAGTCGAAATGTTCCCGTGAAAATGTCCGGTTAAATGACCACTTGGTTTGCAGGTGAATTGGAGCGTGTGGCGGGACTCGAACCCGGCCTCTTCAGTTTGGAAGACTGAGGCACAACCTCTATACCACGCCCACTTACTTGTGGAGTTGCCAGCGAAGATACTTCAACTTGAGCATGACGAGGATCACACGCAAGTCGGTGAAGTCGATGCACACTTTTAGCCAGATCAAGCGGAGATAAAGACGAATACTTTCCATCAGTCACCTAGTCTTCCGGCGTCATCGTGATCGTTGCAACAAGTTATGGTCGGCTTCAGCGGCAAGGGCTGGCCTGTGCTGCCGGACGCTCGCGGTCGGGGCATACTATGGTGAGGAAACGTTCGAGGTTTTCAAAGCGTTCTCTGAGAGCTTCGAGAACCTGTGTCTGCTCTTTCGTTACTTCCGTGAATCCGAAATCTGACATACGATCCTCCGAAAATTGGTCAGGGCTGAGGGAGTCGAACCCCCGACCTCGTGGTCCCAAGCCACGCGCCATACCGCTTGGCTAAGCCCTGTTATTATACTGGATGAGAGCGCATCCTAAAGTACACAATTCCTACGACTGCACATGCACAGAAGAATGCTCCCAAACTTGCTCCTGCTAAAGCAATTACCACGGGTTCTCCTATCGCAGTAGTCTATCTAACTCTGCCAAGGTCAGCTTTTCAAGCGGCGACCCGGCGACCCGGCGCTGAGGTCAAGCCCGCGTCTGTCGGCCTCCCGCCTCTCTTTCCATCAACCTACAGATTACCATACCCTTCGGCGTATGTCAAGCCTTTTCTGTGGTGTGACTGCAAGCCTTTTGTGCTGTGCGGATGCAAGTCTTTCCTGTTCATTTTTCTCGGATGTTCACACATAATGAACGTTCATGGGTGCGTGAACGCCGGACGATGCATGAACACGCAAGAGCTTTGCAAGTCAGGTTTTGACGAAGTTAGCGTTGTCTGGCTTCGTAAGACTAAGTAAAGACAGTATGTTAGCTACCTACTGACTCATATATTACCTAGTCTGGTATTTCGCTTTGCGTCGTTAAAGGCCAGTTTACTCCTTTTTTAGCCCGTTGTCAAGCAAAAAGTGAAGGTGTGCCAAAGAAAAACTATATTTGCTTTAGATTCATGGGTATGCCCGGAAAACAGTAGGATAGGAACCCCGATTTATGGAATAATACATAGAGAGAAGAAACGAAAGTGGTTGTACACAAGGGAAGCAAGAGAATCAGGGAAACCAAGGTAATCAATTTCAGTTGCAGTTGAACGATCCCCAGCCTACTGTGCCGGGATGAGCAAGGGAGCCGCAGGCAGTGATGCTTTGCGGCTCTTTCGGTTTTTCATGGGCTTGTAGCTTAATCGGGAGAGCACCTGCCTTGCACGCAGGGGGTTGCAGGTTCGATGCCTGTCGGGTCCACCAATCTTGAGTAAAGGTGCGTATGCTTTGACACACGAGCAAAATGTACGGTATCAAGAAAAAGCGCGATACGCGGCTTTGTCTCACTACGGTCCAAACGGTGTAGCTAAATGTTCTTGGCCGGGATGTGAAATTTGTGATACCGATATGCTTGTAGTGGGCCATGGGAACGGTCAAGGAAAAGCAGACAGATTAAAACGTACTGGTCATTCTTTAGGTTGGAGACTGTGTGTGGCTTTACGAAGGGAAGGATACCCTTCTGGCTATCATACGATATGTGAAAATCACAACAGAAAAGAAGAGCGTGAAAGACTTAGAAAGTTTTGGATTGAAAAAAATTCAACTGCACAGTGTGCGTAGGAGAAGTCGTGGGAAGTTCATTTTGGAAGAAGGTCGATGAAATTCTCCTAGCTGTTGTGCTGTTAGTCGCCTGTGTCGTCGGCGTCAAGCTGTACTTCGTTCTGGACAACACCGATAAAGCAGTGTCACACCTTGACACAGTTGTTTCACAAGTTAGTACTACGGTCGCCGGTATTGCTAAAATCGAAGACACGGCGGCTGAGAGTCAGCGTCACATGCAAGCACAGACGCTTGAGGCTCTGAAGAATGCGAAGGAAACTCTTCACGGCCTGAATAAGACTGTGGCTACCCTCAACACGGATGTCATTCCGAGCCTGAATGCTAAGGCCGGGAAGGTCCTCGACACTAGCAATCAATTGCTAGCCGACACGAACAAGAACCTAGCGAAGTTGACGGACACAACTGCGAAGTCACTGGAAGAAACACAGACTCTCGTAGAGGCTACAACGAAGAGCGTTAAGACGGCCAATGATCTTTTGGGCGATCCTGTAATGATTGGGAACCTACGGCAGGCGTCGGTAGACTTGAAAACTTCGATGACGCATTTGCCTCCGATCATGTCCGATTTGGAAGCAGAACAGCACGATGTGCGCGGGTATGTTCATCATCTGACCCGCCCAGCATCGTCAGCGATGGTTGCCATCAACTTCACACTGAAACAGGTTGAGACAATCGGTGGTGCGGCACTTGGGGTATTATCGAAATGACGCCGCTTGAGTTTTTGCACAGCAAATGGTCCGACTTGATTATGTTGTTCATCCTCTTGATTGGGATAGCCATTTGCGTGTTTAACCCCGTCAACAAGGACATCGGACGGGATTTGTACACCGCAGGCATGTTGGGCTTCGGTGGAGGCCGGGTCATCCATCACTATACGAACGGTAATGGAAATGGCAACGGCAACGGGAACGGCACAGTGAGTTCTGAAGAGAATCCAAAAAAGGAGCAGTAAAACAATGGGTATCCTGAGTTCAGCGAAGTCGGTGTTCGAGAAAGTCGGAGCCGAAATTGAGAAGTTGTTTGGAGGGTCAGCGTCGGTCGAGCAGAAGGTGCAAGCCACCATTACTTTCGTGGCCCCTCTGGTCAATACGGTTGTGGTTTTGGCGGACCCAGCGATTGCGCCCACGGTCGCAAAGGTCATCTCCACGGTACAGGCGGACCTTGCGTTGGTGTCAACGGTTGTGCAGGGAGCGACTCCTGCGCCCGGCAGTTCTGCGGCTACCACAGCAACGACTGCTTTGAACAGCGTCAAGACGAACCTGTCTGAGTTGCTGACTGACTCCGGCGTGAAGAACTCTGCCAACTTCAGCAAGATCAGCGCGGCGGTCAATCTCATCATTGCCGAAGTTGAGGCAGTGTTGAGCGGCCTATCGGCGAAGAAGTAAGATCGCCTGTTAACCAGTTACCAAACGGTGAGCCTCTCTCAGATGGGCAGAGGCTCCCCAACTTTCCTTGGAGTGTGCGTTCGTGGCGAAGGAATTGACGTTTGGAAAAGATGCACGTAATAGGATGCTCATTGGCATCAATGCAGTAGCTAGGCTAGTCTCGGCTACTATTGGTCCTAAAGGTAGATGCATTGTAGTTGAGCGGGTTGTGACTAATCCTGCTACGAAAGAAGTTGTAAAGCTGTCACCAGTGACTACAAAAGATGGGGTGTCTGTTGCGAGAGCCATTTCACTTCCAAATGCTACAGAAAATTTAGGCTGTGATCTTATTCGAGAAGCAGCCCTTCGTACAGTGCAAGAGGCGGGTGATGGCACCACTGCCAGCGTCATACTTTCTCAGGCAATTATTTCTGAGGGGATGAAGGCGCTGGAAAAAGGAGCCAGTCCGGTTTTCCTACGGTCAGGGATTGACAAGGCTACTGCGAAGATAGTTCAACAACTCGCGCAGATGTCAACGCGCTATGACGGCATGGGTCTGGATGTAGCCCGCATCGCGGCGAATGGCGATGAAGAAGTTGCTAAGATTGTAACTGAAGCCTTACAAATGGCTGGTAAGAACGGCATCGTTAGCGTCGATAGTTCGCGCACAGACAAGACGCACATCGAGTTTTCTGCCGGGATGAGATTTGATTCCGGGTTTCGGCATCCTGATTTCATTACGGATTTTTCACGAAATGAGTGCGTTCTTGAAAATCCGTTTATACTCTTGCACGAGCGCCGCATTCAGAGCATTGGAAAGATAGAGCCTTTGCTCGCCGCAGTAGCTCAGGCAGGCCGTTCGATCCTCATTCTATCAGAGGAATTTGAATTGCCGGTAATGGCGCTGTTATTACAGAATCGCGCTGTGCTGCGCTCGTGCGTCGTAACAGCACCTTGGTATGGTGAGCGCCGGAGAGATTTTCTTTCTGACTTAGCAGCCTTTACAGGTGGCATTAGTATTGTAGAAGAACTTGGTCTTGATCTGTCTAAATGCGACTTGAGTGTCCTTGGACAGGCCGAGCGCGTCGTGGTGACGCGAACTAATACCACGATCATCAAGGGTAAGAGCAAGGGCAATGAGTTGGCGCAGCGAATCGAATCGCTTTCCAGCGCCATTGCTTCGACGGAGAATCCTTACGACAAGGAAATTCTGGCTGAGAGGTTAGCGAAGTTGGATGGAGGTGTGGCCGTTATTAAAATAGGCGCTCCAACGGAATCTGAGGCTAAGGAAAAAAGAGATAGAACGGAAGACGCCGTGTTGAGTGTGAAATGTGCTCAGGAAGACGGCACAGTTCCGGGAGGAGGAATTGCTCTTTTACGTTGTCAAGAGAGTGTAAATTTCTCGGGTGAAAAACTACACAATGAAGAGCTTGTTGGAATAGGCATTGTTTTTCATGCTCTTGAGGCTCCATTAAAGCAGATTTTGGAAAACGGCGGTTACAATGTCAAGGATACGATGAAGTGCCTTAAAGGGCGGGCAGATTCAATTGGCTTTGATGCTTTGTCTGGCGAAGTTGTTGACATGCGGGACAAAGGCATAATGGATGCTTCAAAGGTTGTCAAACAAGCACTTATCAATGCAGCTAGCCTTGCTGGCACATTTTTGACTGTGGCAGGAAGCATCGTTAATTTGGAGGCAAAGGGTGCGTAAAATTAACGATGGATTAACTTCTGGTCAAAGATGGCGTAAAAAATATCCAGAACGCTATCGTGAGTCGGCTAGATTAACAAATCGAAAACGTTGTAGAACAACTTATGGCCGTTATCAAACGCTGAAAGGCAGCGCTAAGCGTAATAACCTTGTTCTTACAATTGTTTACTAAGAATATATTATATTAGTTAATCAACCGTGTTATTATTGTGGAGGACAGCTTCCTGAGACGGGGTATGGTCTTGATCGTATCAATTCTGATATTGGTTATGTGCAGGGCAACCTTCGTCCTTGCTGTGCAAAATGTAACACCGCAAAAAATGACATGACGGAGACAGAGTTTAGAGAATGGTCTCTTCGATTGTTTAATCATTGGAGTAGCAAATGAGGGTTGGGCGTGATAAAGTTCTAGTTGTTAGGGAAGCACCTTCTTCAAAGACAAAATCAGGACTTTTCGATGTCCCGGACGCCGCACGGGAAAAACCAGATTTTGGAGAAGTAATTGCAGTTGGTGTGGATGTTTCTGACTGGGCTATTGGAGATAAGATAATCTTTCCGAAATGGTCAGGCTTCGCAACTAGCCTACCGGACGACGACCGTGATCTTCTGATTCTGTTTGCCACAGAGATTTGGGCGGCAGTGTAATGAAGAAGTTAACCGAGTTCACCACGGTTGTAGAGACGAAGGCTCCGCCGAAAGCATTTGTGGGGTTTCGTATTCTTGAAATACCGCTAGGTCAGGTGCGCGAAATAATCAAGACGCATCCGACGCCCGGCGCGGTTGCTCTATGTGATGCTCTGGCATTTGAGAGTGACTTGGTTGCGATTCAGGTGAATGAGTTCGATGGCGGTCTTAAGCCAGTGAAGAATCCTAATGGTTTTGGTTACAAAAAATTGACATCACATACTCCTCTGTCTTAAACAGAGTTAACCTAGGAGACGAAATGAAAGGCGTAAGACTGCTGACTCTTGTAATTGGATTGTTGTTTTCGACTTTACTTTGGGGGCAAAGCATATCAGAAAAAGACAAGGTGTATGTTAATCAGACACTATACCCAGCTACCGCATTGCTGTATTCACAAAATTCAGAAGGCGGCATGGAAATGCGGTGTACGGCCACTGCGATTGATGAATCTGACAAATCATATACATTTGTAACGGCGTCACACTGCGGTTGCCAAGAGGATACAACTAAGAACATTGTGACTCCAGAAAAAACTTTTTTCTTTGTTGCGCCTGACATTGCAGGTAACAAAATTTACCTGCGTGCGCAGCCTGTTGGGTGTGGATTTCGCCATCGTGGGGATGATTTTTTTCTGCTGTCAACAGACAAGACTATAAAATTTCCAATCATTCCACTTGGCCGTGATCCAAAAATGTTGAATGAGTTTATCAATGTGGGCGGGCCTCTTGGTTTAGGTAAGCAGGTGTTTCTTGGGTCAGTGAGCCAGCCTTCTGTGGACAGGCCGATTATTGATGGCGATATTAACTGGACAAACGCTGTGTTGTTACAAGAGTTTGGTATAAGCGGCGGCAGTTCCGGGTCGTCTGTAATTTGCCTTGAGCAACATGCAATATGCGCTTTTGTAGTGGGGAGCGTGGCTGAGACTACCATGATAGCAATGCCTGTAAGCCGCTTGATTAAGTTTAGAGAAGATTTGGCGGCTGGTAAGTATAAATGGTATGTTGCAAGCCCTGATGCTCCGGCAAAGATTACTATTGAGTCGGACAAAGGAACTCCTCCTAAAGAAAAGTAGGAAGATCGCGTGTATACAAAGACAGAGAACGCGAAAAGGCAACGAGTCTGGCAGTTAAAACGAAAGTTGAAACGACTCTTTGCTTGGGGATGGTTCATGGCTCAGTTAGGGTCTAAAAAGGGAACACGGTCAATCAAAACCGGACTGCGCAGGGTCATGCGCCACAAGGACTCTTCACCGCGAGATTTGAATCGTGCGGCGGAGTTGTTGCTATGGATTGAACTTTTGGAGACGGGTAAGACCTCGATAGTTCATGCCATAGAACTAAAGGTAGAGCCTCCTCAACCTATGAACCCAGTGCCAAGCCCGTTGGAAGGACCGGCGCAAGCAGACGATGCTGACCCTGAATTGAGGGAATTGCTTGAAAAAAGCAAGAGAGACAGATGATATGAAGCATGTCATTTTCTTGCTTACTCTTTTGGTCTGTTTTTTATTTCCAACAATTGCATTGGCCCCTCAGCAAAAAGATGCGCTGTCGAGCATTGAAGTGCGGCTGGCTGTTATCAGTCAGACGTTGGCGGACCACACGAGTAGGTTGGACAGAATTGAAACTGCGCAGAACGCGCATGTTTTCGTGAACACCCCGAACGGCGAGACGATGACCGCAGGCGCGGCTGTGGCGATTACTTCTATCAATGAGAAGCTGGAGCAGATTGCAGAAGACCGTGCTTTTAACCGGGACTTGTTGATTGCCATCATTGGCGCGACGGTAGCGGGCTTCATAGGGGTGTTTTTCCACGGTAACAGCATCAAACGAAGTCAGCGAGTGACGGCGGAAGAGGTCAAATCGCGGCTGGACACCGTGGATGCTGAGAGAGCAAAGAAGCTCGAAGAGATTTCTAAAGCGACCAATGGAACATTGTCGGAACTGTTGGACCGCTACGAGCAGACGCAAAAGCATATCCGCTTGTTGGAATTGGAAGCGATGAAACATTGTCCAATAGAAAAAGGTTCGGGGCGGCAAGATGAAACAACAAGTTAAGATTTTGTTCATTGTTAAGAAGCGTCTTGGGTCAGGCGGGAATGCAACTTATGGCTCTTCCGGCCTTTTATCTTCAGCAGGATTTTTGGTTGCTTGGCTGAGGTCTGCAGGCATTTCAGCGAAAGTAGTAGCGGTTACGGACAACAACGACATCGACCGAGAGGTTACGAAGTTTCGTCCAACTCACGTTATCATTGAGGCATTGTGGGTAGTTCCTAATAAGTTTGAGGTATTACGTTGGCTGCACCCAAATGTTAAATGGATTATTCGTTGCCATTCTAATATGCCATTTTTGGCGCATGAGGGAATTGCAATGGATTGGCTAGTTAGGTATGCTGAAAAACCTAATGTTTGGGTAGCGTTTAACTCCGAACGTACTATGTTAGGTATGAAGCGTGTTCTTCCAGAAGGCAAGGCTTTGTATTTGCCGAACGACTATCCGATTGAAAATTGGCGAAGGATAAAGAAAAGGCCGTTTGACGATGTATTGAACATCGGTTGCTTCGGATCAATTAGGCCGATGAAAAATCATCTTTCACAAGCATTGGCTGCGATATACTATGCGCGTGAGAAAGGAAAGTTTCTTAGGTTTCATATCAACCTGCGCGCTGAACAGGGTGGGGAAGAAGTTCTTAAAAATCTGCGGGCGTTGTTTGCTAAGTCTAAAGCGCGGGCAGAGTTGATAGGACATCCATGGATGCCTCGTGAGGACTTCCTTCAAGTTGTAAATCAGATGGACCTTTCTTTGCAGGTTTCAATGAGTGAGACATTCAACATCGTTGCGGCTGATGCAACTGCCTGCGGGGTGCCTATGGTAGTTTCCAGAGAGATTGAATGGGCGTGCCCTTCGATTATGGCTTGCTGTGGGAAAGTTTCTGACATCGTTAACAAGATCAAGAAATCTCTTGGAAGATGGCAGAAAGTGTACATTCTGTGGAGTAGGAAAAGTCTTCGTAATCAGGTTAGAGAAAACCGCCTTTATTGGCTTTCTCTTCCTTGAAGTTCTCAGACGACATGCCGGACGATCTTGTTACCCGGTGGTCTGAGTTTTGGTTTCGCTGTTCGACGGAGTTTAGCATGCCGGTTTCTACCTTGGTTCCTTGCATTCTTACAAGCGTGAAGGATGTTGGGTTGGAAGTTTTTCTTCCGGCAAGTAAGGAATTTGTTTCTGTGGATTCAGGAGATTATCTGCCCACCTCAAACGAATTGTTCGCCCTTGCTTGTTCGTTTAGCGAGCTTGCTGAAGAAGAAGGTGCGCCGGACAACCTTATCTTGAAGACAGCCAGTGACGGGGAAGGCGGAACTATCATCTATTATTGGGATGGTACTGCGTGGGTCAACATTGAGGAAGAGATCGGCCAGTAAGTTCGGAGTAAACCATGCCTGCAAGTGAGATATTGAAATTATTTCGGCAACATAAGTTGCATTCGGGGTCTCATGAAGGGCCTATTGTGAAGAGTGAGGCGCAGGCAAGGGCTATTCAGATTTCGTATGCGCGTGCCGAAGGGCATAAAATTCCATACCCTAAAGGCGAGCGTCCGAGAGGTAAGTTCGGGACAATGAAAAAGAGGTAAACGATTATGGCAGACGTAGCAGAAGCCCTTGGAAAGGGCAAAGCAACGAAACCGAAAGTGCATACTATGCACATTCACGCCAAGAAAGGTGGGTATCACGTCCATCACTTCCACCAACCGCATCAGGAAGGTATGAAGCCGGACGCAACCCACGTGGTGCCACATGGACCGGCGGGCGAGGGCGACCTCGACAACCTGCACGCGCATCTTGAGCATCACCTTGGCGCACCGAACGCGGGTGAGTCTGAATTGGCTCCCGGCGTTGTACCAGAAGCCCCGGCTGAAGGTGCAGCACCTCCGGCTATGGCAAATCTCGCACCCTCAGTGCCTCCAGCACCGGCTGCGTAAAAGAACTGTTGTGAGATAGAAAATTCATTCTCACTACGGGTCTAGGAGTATAATGCCAAGTAAGAATCCAGAAGTTATACGTAGGTATCGTCAAAGCCCACGGGGTTTAGAATTGCATAGACTTCGTGAGGCTAAAAGACGCAGACTTGATCCTGAAAGAACTAAAAGAATTAACAGGAAATGTAATTTTAAGTGTAAATTGATAGTACTTACGCATTATGGAAAAGATGGCATTATGCAATGTTGTTGGCCAGATTGCAATGTTATTGACCCCGATATGTTGTCAATAGATCATATTGCAAATGATGGTGCTGAACGAAGACGTAATGGAGAGCCAAGCGGAAATGGATTTTATTCTTGGATTAGAAGTATGGGATTTCCCGGTGGACTTCAGACGCTTTGTTTTAATCATCAAATGAAAAAAAGGATTGAAAGTTTAAGGAGCAATTATGGCAGAGAAATATTCACCTGCTGAAAGGCATTCTTTTGCACGTGCATTAGGACATATTCACCACGGAGCCTTACACAGACACCTCGGCATCCCCGAGGGCGAGGCTATTCCAGAATCAAAAAAGGAAGAGGCTGCAAACTCTGAAAATAAACATGTAGCTGCCATGGGCAGGCTCGCATTAGCGATGAGTCATTGGCATCGGCATCATGGGGCTAAGAAGTAAGTTTGTAAGGAAGCATCGTTCTTAACTCGTCTGAGCTAGGAATGTAGGCTGAAAGTGTAGTTAGGGTTTAAGAGGTATTCACATGGCAGCAACAATCACAGGAGTTCCGAACGACAAGTGTGAGAGCAAGGGTTACATTTTCACAAGCGTCAAGGATACCGGCTTGGAAGTCTATAGCGGTAGTTCTTATGGAGCGGCGACTCCTATCGACAGTTACGCGAAAGTCGAACAGGTTCTTGGAGAGTTGCACGCTAATAGCGATAGCACAGTCCGAATCTTTACTTCTGTAAATGACGGTTATGGAAACGCTACTACAAAGCAGTACGTTGCTGGCGAGGCAACTACTCGGGCAACTCTTGCGGCAATTGCGTAAGCGCCGGGCTTGGACGGGATAGGTTATGACTGAATCGGAACGCAACGAACTTCGTAGGCGGTATCAGACCAATCTATGGCTGATGGCCACGGAGTTGTGCGACGTACCGTTGCGGCCTATCCATCGTGAGATTTGCGAGTTCTTCATTCAGAAGGACCCGGACAAGCCTATCGAGCAACAGTCCACGATTCGAGAACGTCTGTTGCTGTTTCCGCGCCATGGCTGGAAGACGACGATTGACGCGCTGGACGCCGTTAATTGGATCATTAACTTCCCTCTTGTACGGGTTGCGATTCAGACTGGCGATTCTGATCTTGCAAAAGCCATTGTAGGGACGATTAAAAGTTATTTCACTGTGTCGGGCTGGGATGGAGAGCGTGATGCTCGTGGAGAGCCTATTTGGAATGATAAGGCTCATCCAACGATGTTTCAACGGCTGTTCACAGAGCACTGCGTCTGTGAGAACGATAAGGGCGCAGAAGATTACTTCATCACTCCGGCGCGAAAGAATCCGAAGTGGAACAAGACTGGTCGGCATATCCCAGACCCTACGGTGTATGCGATCTCGATTGAATCGGCTACTTCTGGATGGAGATGCGATGTCTTAAAGAATGATGACATCCTCACTGACCAGAACATTCGTAGCTCGCAGCGTGTGGTGGTTATTCACCGCCGGTTCAACATGAGTCACAAATTGCTGCCGAAGTGGGGCTACCGCGACACAATCGGAACGCGGTACGAGAACGATGACACCTACGGCAAGTTGATGTTCGTTTGGGGCATCGGTCAGGAAGTTGTCTACGGAAACTTCAAGGACGAAGTGAAGGGCTTCCATTACCTGTGCCGACCGGCATGGTGGTTGAAAGGGACCGGGCCAGACGGTGTTGGAGAATTGCAGTGCAAGTACTTTGCTCCGACTTTGGATAGTCGGGAGGAAGATTGCGAGTATCTTGACACAGAGATTTGGGACTTCAAGTTTTTGCACGACGATATGTTGATGGACCCGAAGGTCCACTCTGGTCAGTACTTAAACAACCCAACCTTGGCCGGGGAAGTGGATTTTACCCGCGAAGGGCTTCTGAAATGCTTCATTGATTGGACTCAGATGCCAGTGTATGCCAAGACGTTTGC